>Ga0080064_1002152_pt1 | contig 35093 bp, 27 predicted proteins | sample Subgrocontami54m_FD_69260 | JGI IMG/M metagenome (GOLD analysis project Ga0080064, IMG submission 69260) | Subsurface groundwater microbial communities from S. Glens Falls, New York, USA - GMW46 contaminated, 5.4 m (SPADES assembly) (version 2) ...
ACCTCGGAGAATGGATTTGGCGATACAATCATCGTCAACTATCTCGCGAAGCAAAGGTCAAGCGGCTCCATTATTTGTTGAAAGAACTAAAAATTGGTGGCAGAAAGTAACATTAACCCTTACTAATTAACCTAAATAATACCCAAATCCCAATTTAGTCATTAGTCATTGGTGCTTGTTTACCTGCCCGCCAAGGTATGGCGATCTAGAAATTTCTGATGTAAACTGTACGCTATCTGCTTATAAACCTAGCGTTGGCAGGCGGGGAAATTAGAGCAATTAGGTTAATTAGGTCAATTTACAAACTATTTAAATATGGAACAAGAATACTTAAAAAAATTCCTTAAAAATCATCACCTAAGTCCCAACGCCACCTACGGCCAGAATTTTTTAATGGACGAAGAGGTTTTGGATAAAATTGCGGAGGCGGCCCGGGTTTCATCTAACGATTGTATTTTGGAAGTCGGCCCGGGCATTGGCAATTTAACGCGCAAACTTTTGGAAACCGGCGCGTTCGTTTTGTCCGTGGAAAAAGACCCGAAATTTTTTCCTGTTCTCAAAGCCATAAAAAAAGATTTTCCTAAAACTTTCCGCTATGAAATTGCCGATGTTTTGGAGTTTGATTATTTGGAAGTCATGCGAGAGTTCTCTCCTCCTGCTAAGGAGGAGTACCCAGCCCTTGCATCAAGGGCTGGGGGAGGTGGTTTGAATGCAGCTTCATCAAACCCTTCCGTCTCGCTAACGCGAGCCACCTTCCCTTGGCAGGGAAGGAGCACTAGCTTTAAAGTCGTCGCCAACATCCCATATTACATTACCGGAAAAATTCTTCAGATGCTGCTTAATGCCATGCCTACCCTGCCTACCGGACAGGCAGGCGGCAGGCAGGCAAAACACAAACCAACTAGCATCACCGTGCTCACCCAGAAAGAAGTGGCGGAGAGGATAATGGCCAAAGCCGGGGAGTTGTCGGTCTTGGCGATTTCGGTGCAAATTTTCGGCGCTCCAAAAATTTTTGGCATTGTGCCGGCCAAAAGTTTTTATCCGGCGCCAAAAGTGGACAGCGCTATCTTAGGCATTGACCTTTCAGAGAAACCCAAATTTAAAATTGAAGACGAAAAAAAGTTTTTTCGCGTCATTAAGGCCTGCTTTGCCGGCAAGCGCAAACAAATCCACAATACCCTGAAAAATAATTTGCTTCTTGAAAAAAACCAAGTTGAGCAAATTTTAGCTTCCTTAAAAATAAATCCCGCAGCGCGCCCGCAAGAATTAAAGATTGAAGACTGGATAAAGTTAGTAGACAGAATTTCTAATTATTCTAATTTCTAATTGAGCTAAATAAATCCCAATATCCAATTTTTAAATTTTGACATTGGTCATTGTTTAGAAATTAGGTCAATTAGAATAATTAGGTTAATTTGCAGACTTTATTTCATCTCCGATTTTTATTTTATATTCTTCCGCCCATCCCGCATTCACTTCCAGTACAGTATCAACATTTGTTTTCGGTTGGTAAGTCGGCAAGGTGTCCGACTTGTTTTTTGGAGAGGGGAGATTTTTAGAAATATCTACAACTATATTGTCTTTAATCCAAATTATATCCAAATCAAACAACATATCTTTCATCCAAAATTTTGGAATCAGGTTCGCGCCTTGGCCGAATTGAAACAGCATTCCCTCTTCGCCGGAAAGTTTTTTTCTTCCCGAGAGTCCCATCTCCATATCTTTAGGCGAACTTACAACCTGAACAAAGATTTTTTTGGCGCCAACTTGAAAAGGCGTGGTGTATGGGGGAGAGGGGATCGAAGTTTTACCGGCTCCCGTCTGCCGCGGCTTGAGCGGAGCGATTGCGGGCAGGCAGCCGGCTGAGAGCATCAATATAGCAAAAAATAAGATAAAATATTTTCTCATTGCACTAACTATACATTTTTTTCCGGACTCTTGCAAAATTTATCTAGATGTGCTATAATATATATAGAAAGTAAGTAAAGAATTGTCAGAAACAAAAAGCAAAAACACAACTGAATAAAAAGCCTTGGTTTTGAGGTATTTTGACCGCAAATCCAGTTTTATGCGCCAGCACAATTTAAATATATGAAAGACGAGTCTATAAGATTTAAGTTCCAACCATGGGCTGAAAGCTCGTTAGTTATTTTGCTGGCAGTTTTATTTACGATGATTGTCGCAGTTCATCAAACAGGTGCACGGGCTGCTGAATCAAATAGCGACGACCGTAGCACCGGCAGGATATTAAAATCAGAACAAAATCCGGCGGTTTATTTTGTTTCAAAAGCGGGTTTTAAGCTGGGATTTCCAAACGCAAAGGTTTTTTTGTCTTATGGCTATAAATGGGCGGATGCGACGAGTGTTCCAGCAGAAGAGCTAAATGGATATAAGCAGACAGAATATATTAAACAAATCGGCAATGCAGCTGTTTATAAAATAGAAAACGGACAAAAGAGATATTTGACCCAAGCCTCGGCCGCGGCACTGGCAATAGAACCAAATTCGGTAATGCCGGTAAATAAAACAGAATTTAAGTTTTACAAATCAGGGGCCACTATTAGCGAAGCGGAAGCAAAACGAATTGTTGAATCAAAAAAACAGACAGCGCTTCAGCTCGGAGAAAATTCTGATCCTAAAAAATGCACGGCCGATGCAAGAGTGGGAGGAGTAGACGGCTGCATTATTTACCAGGCGCTTCTGGAAAATAACGTTCAGCTTTGTGAGCAGGCGCACGAAGAAAACTGGAAAGCAAAATGCTATGGCTCTTTTCTCCTCTTAAGCGGCGACCCATTAGTCAATTGCAGTAAACTTACAAATTCCGCTGCGAAAGACATTTGCATCCAAAGCATTGCTTTTGGAAAAAAAGATTCGAGCCTTTGCCAGAAAATTAATTCCCAGGATACGCGGTTGCAGTGCGGGGCAAGCATAGGAGTGGCGAACAAAGACATTACTGCTTGCGACAGTTTGCCCGACAATCAAAGCCAAATTTCAAAAGACGCCTGCAAATTTACTTTCGCGCTTTTAAATAACCAACAAAATGTTTGTGATAAAATTTCAGCCGCTTCAGCTTATAAAACACTTTGCTTAAACAATTTTTCTAAATCGCAGGCGCAATAAAATGAACATCAGCTTAAAAGTTGTTTTAGCGCTAATTATTCTTCTTACAGGGTTTTTTGCATTGTCGCCCCGGGTCATTTTTGCCCAGATTAAAAATCCGGTCGGGGGAAAATTTTTGCCCGGCTTGGTAGACATTTACACGCCTGACCCTTTTTGCGGTTTGTTAGTTTCAGTAATCGGGCCAAGGCCAGGTGTATTCACTTTTGCCCCGGTAAGAATTTATAATTATTTTCCTCAAGCCCCATGGCATGTGGGACTTAATATGCTTGGGCTCTCAGGGCCCCCATTGGGTGTTTGCCCGCCGCCGTTATTTATGTTTGGTTCCGGTCTGACCCCGGGCTTCTAGAAATTTTAAATTTATGCAAAGCGCTTATTCAAATCAAAATTTAGAAATAGAGCCTCATGTGCATTTGGGCCATTTTTTTACGGTAATGTCCGTGGCAGTTTTACTGTTAGGAATTTCCTGGATGAAGGATCCCGGGTTATTCAGCATGAAAAAATCTTTGCCTATTGCCGCCAACGAACAAGATGTGCCACATTATTACGCTTATGTAACTCCCTCGGAAGATTTGCCCGGACCGCAAGTAGCGGGAGCGAACACGCAAGGACAAGGGCCGAGTATAATCAACGAGGACGGTAGCGTGACTCGGATTGATTTAGGCCAAGTCTTGGGGGCGAGTACGGAAAATACTTTGCTGCCTTTGGACAAAATTTTTGTAAAAGAAGTTCCGGATTCAGAACCGGCAATAAGGCAGTATTTTACAGCAGCCCAAAATATAGAAAGCGGCTTTATAAATAACGCCAACTTTGAATCCGCGCTAAGTTCAGGCAACCAGGAGCAAATCAATAAGCAGGCGGAAATTATTTCAAAAATTAAAGACAACTTATTAAACCTTTCTGTGCCGAGTTCTTTGGTTAAGCTTCATAAGTTGAAAATCGCGCAATATCAGGCGAGCGTCGGATTGCTGAATAATTTTACAGAGGCCGACAGTAAGCCGGAATTGGTTGGGCAGTATTTGGAGCAGTTTTTAAAAAGCCAGCAGGATTTGGATACAGAGCAGTCAGTAGTTAATCAAAAGTATAATTTGCCTGACTATTTGGGCGCAGATCTCTCCGCTGCGGGCAGTCTAGAGTCAGCGAATCAAATAAATTCTTCGCAACATGTTAGATAAACAAAAAAAATTTGTTGTTGCTTTGTTAATAGTCTGCGTTGTCGGAGCTTTCCCGCTATCTTCTTTGGCGCAATTTATGAATGTGCCTGTGGCTGACCCTAATGCCGGTTTCCTTACAGATACCTTATCCGGAGACATCTCTACTTCGACTGTAGTAGCGGCCATAAAAGCAGCGACTATTGCGAATAAAGCCTGCGAAACTGCTGAGACTGTTTACTTTAAAACAGACAAGGCCGTTTCTTTTGGTTTTGGCGGGCTGTCTCTAATTAGCGGGGGGGCGAATGTGGCAGCGCAGCTCCAGGCAAAAATTACGGCCATAGAAGGTTTTAAAGTCTGCAGGCAGGCAATACTGGTAACTTTAGACGCTATAGTCACGCCGAGCGTGTTTACGGCGAGCCAAAAAGAAACTTTATATAATGCCGTTAGTACTGTGCTGGCCACACTAAAAGCTCGCGAAGAGCCTTTGGTAAACCAGTTAAGGGTTGTCCAGCAGGGTTTTTGGAAAACTTTGGTTTTTAATATTTTAATTAAGACGACCAAGAGCGTTGCCATTAACATGGCGAATAAGCTGGTCAATAGCTACAAGATTAAAGATTTTGCCAAATACGCGGACGCCGTGGCCACCCAAGTTTACGACAGTCAGTTTATTTTAAATAATTTCAGCGGCAATAAAGCCGACCAGATGCTGGTGCGGTCCATACTCAATAACCCCGCGGTTCAGAGCCAAATTCCGCCCGCGATTTTTATGCGCGCGGACCAAGCCTTAGGCTTTAACCCTAAAACAATCAGCTACTCCGACCCGAATTTTTACAGCAAGATGGCTTCCGTGGGGGGCGGTTATGCCAATCCTTATTTTCAAAACGTAGTTTTAACCAGCCAGGCTGAGCAGATTCGTTCCCGTTCCGTTGCTACCGCCCAAGCCGAAATCGCCCAAAGCACCGGCTTAAAAACGCCGCGCAATTGCCTCGGCACCATGGCCCAGCAGAACAGCATAGACCTTTCTTATAAAGCCTTAAACGATAAGCTCCAGGACCGCCAGAATTTGCTGAATGATTTGCTTAACGCCCAAAATTTAGGTAGGTCTGTAAAACAAAGCGACATCGACAGGGCCCGGGCAGATTACGACAGCGTTCTCCGGGAACTTCAGGCATTGCCGAACAGCGTCCAAAGCCCGATAGTTAAAATCTGCGAAGGCATTGTTTCTCCGCCAAGCCTGATTAACAAGGGCATTGACGAAGCGTTCAAATCAATCGGCCAGAATATGGGAACCTACAACGAAAATAATCTGCCGTTCTTTATAAACTTTATTACTGACGTCGCGACCCAGATTAGCAATAACTTAATTTTTGGAGGCGGCATTGGTGGCTCGCATATACTTGATGAAAACGCGGGCAACTTGGCTAGGGCCGGCGCTTTGGGGCTGGGCGCTCTTACGGCAAATAACCAAGTCAAGCAAGATAAGAATTTTATCTTTAAGAGCACGCAAACAGACGACGGCAGCGACCCTACGTCGGCAACTTTTGAATTGAGCTGGGACGCCAGCGGGGTTGCCAACGCCCAGCAAATTGCCATTACCGGGCCTAATCTTCCCGCAGCTTATAACGGAATTATGGCGCCTGATATTAGCAGCAGCGTAAATGTCACAGTTGCGGTGCCGGGCACATATACTTATACTATTACCGTTTACGGCAAGAGCAAAGCCGACGTTTTAGGAAGCATTACATTGACAATAGCGCCATCTGCTGTGGAGGGAGCGTTTACCGACAAGCCCTCTATTAGCATCCGCGGACCGGGAGTAAGCCCGAGAGGGAATTAATTTAAGAACCTATTTGAAAAATAATTTTTAGGCTAAATTGCGGAAATTTGAGCGAAAACGGCGAAGAGGAATGAAGGTGTAATGGCTGAATTACGACGAATGATGATGAGCCGTTTGCAGCCGAATTTCCGCAACTTTAGACAAAAAGGATTTTGAGAAATAGGTTCAAACAACAAAATAAAAAAACAACTGAATAGGTTTATTTCAGCCCAGTTCCAATAACTCGGAACTGGGCTGTTCTTTTATCGGCGTAGATAATTTTTAAAAAAATCGAATGTTGACAAAACATGCGCCCGCATTTTATAATAACAATAGATTTAATTCCGATTGAAATAAAAAATCAATGCCAAAAAAAGAATCAACTTTGGTAAATGCAGTGCTTTTCCCCCTGTATGCCGCGGGGGAAGTTTTGTCAATATTTTTTGCTTCACCTTATGAATGGAGCCGCCGTTTGCAACACGCGCAATACGGCGAGAGCTACTCAAGTTATAGGGGGACTATCTATCAGATTAAAAAAAGAGGGCTGATTCGAATTGTGGAAAAAAATGGCCGGAAGTTTTTGAAGCTAACAAAAAAAGGCCAACTTGAGGTTTTGCTGGCTAAAGCAAGAATGCCGGTTGCCGGAAAAAAGTGGGACGGCAAATGGCGGTTGATTATGTTTGATATTCCCGAGGCGGCAAAGCCGCAAAGAAACCAGTTAAGGGATTTGCTGAAAAAAAATAATTTTAAAAAATTCCAGCACAGTGTATATATAAATCCCTATCCCTTAAATAGGGAAGCGGTGAAGTATCTGCAAAAAACGCACTTAATTGATTTTATTAGAATAATTAAAGTTGAAGAGATGGATAATGATAAAGATTTAAAGAAAAAATTTAAATTAAAATAGTTATAATAAAATGCGGCCGCATTTTATTATAACTAAAGGGAAAACCATTTTATCTCTAAAATTTTGCTTAAGCGGTGAATTAGTGAATTAAAAGAATAACAGAATTTTGAGGGCGGGGAGTAGGGATAACATAAAAACAGCTAAGGTTATGGATTGAAAAAGTCCCAATAAACAAGTATTTTCCCAAATTTTGTGTTTGGATTTGGTTTGTGTTATAATTTATTTGGAATTTATCTTATTTTCCCATTTTTCGTGCCTGAAATAAACAAAACTAAAAAATATCGGTTTTTGAACAAAAAAGCCTGCAGCGTCCTGTTTTTGCTTGGGGTTTTCGCACTGACTTTGGCCGGATTAGGCGGGTTTTTGGACCCAAAACCGGCGCAAGCCGCCGACCCTAACTGCGACAACAGCAGGACAACCCTTGGCGCGGATCCCAGAATATGCCAGTTGAGCGGCTTTTCCCTAAAGACAGATGTTTTGGTTCAGGATCCAAAAAATCCAGGCAGTTTTGTACAAGGGAATTTTATTCGGGTCGGTAATGAGTCGGGCAGCCAGATTTCTTTTAAAGTCCAAATTACTTTACAGGCGCCCCAGGACTTAATAATCGGTACGGATAAAGTTTACTTTCCCAGTGCTACAAGCAGAAATTTAACAATTTCAGGTTTTGGTTCAACCATTACCCCCCAAGATACCAAAAATACTTGCGGCACCTCCTGGTCAACTACTTTTACTTTTGGCCATGATACTTACGATAAATGCCAGAGCGATGGAAATGTTACAGGAAGCGGCATTGGGTCTTACGACGATATTCAGAGGCCTGCCAGCGGCACTACCTTTAAGCCGGGAAGCATAGTTTATACCAGCAAAGTTTTTACCATTCCCCAAAGGGATTTTCTAAACAAGTTTCGCATTGCCAATGTTAACGGTTTGAATCAAATTACCGCCTTCCCTAATATGGAGTTTGCATATACTGCCTCAAATGACTGGACGACTTTTATTAAGGGCGGGTTTAATATTTATGTTCAGCTTTACCCAACCGATGCCGCGGCTTTGGCCGATGCCGGCAAAGCACCGCCTTCGGGCGTTCCCGGGTATGGCGGCACCACTGCCAATGGCAGTAATGTGGGCGGGGGCGGCAGTGGACTTTTAGCTTTGCTAAACGAACTTATTGGTTTTATTTTGGGGCTGATTCAGGAGTTGTTGTATTTAATTTTTTATTGGCTGGTGGCGCCGCTGATTCAGGCTATGCTTTCTATTCGTACTTACAGCGACGGTTTTGCGGCCGTGATTTATCCGGGCTGGGTGGTGGTGAGGAACGTTTGCAACATCATTTTTATTGTGGCTTTAATTGCCATTGGGCTTGGCACTTTGTTTCGGCTGGAAAGTTACCAGTATAAACATCTTTTAGTGCAATTAATTCTTGCAGCCCTGCTGGTGAATTTTAGCCTGGTGATTGCCCAGGCAATTTTAGGCGTGGCCGATACGGTGCAGAGCCAGTTTTTGCCCAACGACGTGGGGGTGATCCGTTCGTTGGCCAAGAATTTAATTTTGGCTTACAGGAACGACGTTTACACCAAAAATTTTATGTCTTCCGGGTATTTTGCCAATACCATCAAGCCTTTGTTTATGTTGATGCTGGCCTTTGGCAGTTTTATGGTGTTTTTGGCAATTGGCGCTTATTTGGCGATTCGGATTGTAATGCTCTGGGTTTTGCTGTTAATTTCCCCGGTGGCTTACGCAGCCGGAGTTTTGCCCCAGACTAGCCACTATAGAGGCGAGTGGTGGCAGACGTTTTTAAAATACGCGTTTTTTACTCCCATAATGGCGTTCTTTTTGAATATGGCGGCTGTGATGGTGGACGCCTCGCAGACTAACCCGATTTTAAATAAAATTTTGCAGGATCCTTCGGTGATTGGTTCAGACAGCAGTTTTGCCTCGTTTGTGGTGAGCGTGGGCAGTAATATTTTGCTGCTGGTCTTTTTATTGGTTGGCTTAAAAGTCGCCGAAACCGCGGGCGTTTTCGGCGCCAGCACTATTACCAAGTGGTCCAAAGGAGTCATGTTCGCCCCGGCTGGTTTGACAGGCAAAGGCTTGAAAACTTTAGGAAAGACAATCATGAGAGGCTATTCTGGTTATATGGGAACTAAAGCATTTGAGGCTGTGCAGGGAGAAGTGAAAGCTAAACAGGCTAAGACAGCTTTGCAAGCCGGGCTAATGGGAAAGGAAAGAGAGTTGGCTACACTACAGGCTGATCCGAATGCCGACCCCGCGGAAATTGCGAGGTTAAAGCAAGAAATTGGAGATATTGGTAAGGACGTTCATAAAGCTGAGCACGAAGAGCATAGGCAGGCGAGGCGTAAGAGGAATTTTGGTTTGGCCCAGTTCTTAAACCCGATGGCTGTGAAGAAAGGCTGGGAAGCAAGGAGTAAAATTTTGGAACACCGTGCTTACGCGCCTGCTGAAGGCTCTGTACATGATATGTTGAATCGTTATATGCCTACCGAGTGGGGTGTATTTTATAAAGGCCGAAAGGGTTTAGGTAGAGTTACCGATTATGGTTTTGTGGACAAACTGGCTGTGATTCGCGACGAAGCCAAGCACTTGGAGAGTTTGAGCCTGAACAGAAATTTCGCGGTTTACGCTATGGACAACGCCGCTGAAACCGGCAGTTGGGAAGAAAGAATGGGCCAAGCGCTTTTAATTTCAAAACAAAACCAGCAGGATGATGTGGCTAATTTAACTAACGAAGATAATGGTTTTACTTATTCCGGTTATAACGATTTAATGTATCTTAGAAAAAAAGTCTGGAGCACCATGTCGCCGGCGGCCAGAGAAATCATGGCGGTTCAGCTTTTAGAAGAACAGGAAGGTACGGGCAGGGGGCGTTCTATGTTTTTTAACGAAAACAGGAACTCCACAGTTGACGATTTAAGTTATATGAAGGACCAGAAAGGTTTTAAAGAAGCTATGGAACAAGTCGCCGTAGACTTGCGCGAAACTAAGGTCGATGAAAATATTGCTCTGGCAAATCAAATGGACCAGATGGTGGCTCAAGGAAAAGGCCTCAATGACATTGTAGACAATAATTTTAATCCAAAGCAGGGTATGGAAAAGGTGCACGAGGCTATTGTTTCCAGCGACGTAGCTCGTATTGTAGGCGGCAAACAAAGAAGGGGTAATATTCGTAAGTGGCTAACAGGCATGAACCCGGCGGAAGTTAGGGATCAGACTACCAATGGTTGGGAAAAATATACAATGATGGGTTTGATGAAAATTATGAAGGCGCCAAAAGCCCTTTTACAAGTTTATTTAAGGCGGATGCATGAAGGTGAAGTTAGGACAGCAATTTATGGTGGTGCAACCATTGACCGGAAAACTGGTGCGATAAGGATGCCGTATAGTCACGACCAGGCAATTGCCAAAGGTATGCAAGTTGGAAGTGCTGATTATAAATTTGAAATGCAGCAGTATAAAGAATGGCAAAAATTAACCAAAGCCAAGCCCGAGCTTTCCGCTTCTGTGGCAACTTTTTTTGTGCATCCGAGAGCGGTTGAAACAGTTCTTGACGAAGTTGGGGCTGGAAAATGGGGGATCGACCCTGAGCACCCGGAGCAGGGAATCAAACTTGTAAGCGGCACAAACCCTGACGGTACTCAAATTTTCGGCGAGTCAGTAGATTTAGACAGAATTGTGGGCGGAGCAAGGGCTGTGGGTACCGGAGGTGGGACAGGGGCAGGCGGCGGAACAGGAGGCGGCGGTGCCGGTGGAACTCCCTAATAATTTATATTATGGCAATCAACAAAGACTTAAGAAATAATATTATGTTTGGTCCTGCGGCGGCTGTTTTAGACCCCAAAGCAGTCCCTGGTTTTTATGTTGTTGATAATTTAAGGGCAATACAGCCGGCTGATTTGGAAGATAAAAAAATGTTTACTAAGATTGCCATGTTTGTCCGTGATTTGGATGACGAAGGAGCGGGCTTCAGGGCAAAAGAAACCTTTGAGATTTTGTTAAGTTTACTTGATCAGAATGAAAATTTGTTTCAAATTGACCCAGAACTTTTTCGCAATTATTTTAATTTATTGGTAATATTGAAAGGAAATTTTTTGGGGCTGTTGGAAGTGAAGGGCGTGGAAGAGTTTTTAAGAGAGCAGGCGCTTATAGCGATAACTATCCCATTATTCCCATTTCGTGAGCTTGACTTCCTTTTTAATTTAAAAGATAAAATTGCTGGTTTTATTCAGTTTGATGTCTGGTATTTAGATGAAGTCGACAAAAACGACATACTACAGTCTTTAATATTTGCGGTTGAAAAAAACGAGGAATACTTAGGAGAGGATAGTTTAAAGATAGAAGGTAAGCCTCTGCTTGAGCCAATAATGGCCAATTGGCTTTTGGACTACAACCAGTCAGCTCACGCATCTTTCGGCAAGAGGAGCTCCTTTGATCGGGCAAAATATCTAAATGCTAGCCTGTTAGTTAGAACTCTTGGCTCAAGTCAAAAGGTTATTTTGCAGAATTTTTTGGAGTTTTATGATTGGCTGAAATTTGAAGCAAAAAATTTAATACATAGCAAAGCTCAGGTTAAAATTAACGAACTGGTGCTTGCAGAGAATAGAAAATTAAAAGCGCCTCAATTTTCAGGGGCGGAAAAGCCCGGTTTTGCTTCTCGACCATCCAATACAAATTTTGTTAATCAAAGAATTGGCCCTGCCGAAGATATTCAAAAAATAAATAAAACCATTGAGGAGAGAAGTCAATCAGCGCCTAAGATGTCCGCGCCTCCTCCCTTGGCTCCTCAGGCAGCAGAGCGGAAGCTTCAGCCGCCCCCGGGACTGGCTTTTCGGCCACAGAAGCCCGGCCAACCCCAAACAGCGCCGCCAAATAGAACCCCGGACATTTCCCAAATAAGAAAAGAGATAGAGGAAAAAAGAAATTTGGCACAAAGGCAAATAGATAAAAAACTTGAAGATTTAAAAAAGAGGAAAACAAATTAACCTAATTTCCCCGCCTGCCAAGGTAAGTTTTTTAAAAAAGATTTTTTGATGGTTATCGGTTGAATAAAAAAGAAAGCAACTATTTGGCGGGCAGGTAATTATTCTAATTGACCTAAAGAATGACCCAACAACAAGAAAAACAAAATAATTACGTTTATATTGATGGAGCTAATTTACACAAAGGTGTTGCCGGTTTAGGTTGGAAATTAGATTATAAAAAATTTCGTGTATGGCTCAAGGATAAGTATAGTATCGAGAAAGCATATTTGTTTCTAGGGTTGATCCCAAAATACAAAAATCTTTATACTTTTTTACAAGAGGCAGGTTATACTTTGGTATTTAAGGAAACTACATACGATACCGATGGTAAAGCTAAAGGCAATTGCGATGCGGATTTGGTTTTGAAGACTATTGTTGATTTTTACGAAAAAAATTCAAATAAAGTGGTGTTGGTAGCAAGTGACGGCGATTATTCTAGCCTTGTGGCTTTTCTGAAAGAAAAAGAAGTTTTTCAGACATTGGTTTCTCCAAGTAATAATTGCTCGTTCCTTTTGCGAAAATTAAACATCCCCATAGTTTATTTAGATACACAGAGGACGAAATTATCACAAACTAATCAAAAAGAAAAAGCCCCCGATGCGGACGGAACCGCATAAGGGTCTTTAACATAGTGATATAGACATTGTATCAAATATATTAATTCTGTCAAGCATAAATTTTAGGCCTAAATAAAATGAATTTTCAACAAGCAGAAAAATTGAAAAAGTTAATTCAGACATCGCCTGTCCTTAATTCAGCGGAGCGGGACGAATGGCTGATACTTTTGGATTTGATGAACGAGAAGCAAATGCAGGAGCTGGAAAAGATTCTGTCTAGCAATCAGCAAATCAACAAATCAGTAAATCAGCAAATCAGCAGGCCAGCTAGTCAGTCAATCAGTAAATCAGCAATCAGTAGCCAGCCTTTAAGCCATATTATGAATCTGCCGAGAATTTCCGAAACGCCTGTGATGCAAAAGCCGCATAGCTCCCTGGCAGCTCTTCCTAAAAAAACATCCCCAGGCTTTTTTACCCGGATTAAATCTATTTTGGCTGAAAAAGAACTGCCTGCCGGGCTAAAAAAAGATGAGCTTAGGTTAATGCCGCCTCCTCCGCATGCCCACAGCCAGGGGGGCAAACTATCTTTAGATTCAAAATCATCGCGGCAAATTCCTAAGAGCCCGCCGGTAGTGCCTCGCCCCAGACCGAAAGCTAAAGCAGAAATCCAGCCCGAGAAAAAATTCCCGCAAACCAGTAAGCCAGAGGAGGCTTTAGGTATTGAAAATTTATTCCCGCATTTAAGAGTGTTCGCGAGCCCGCCTTTAGGCAAAGAATTCGCGCCCTTTAAGCCCGGGCCTTTAAAAGAAGCTCCGGTTAAATTGGCGGATGTACCGGAAAAGGCAAAATTGCAGCAGGATTATAAACCAGCTGTCTCGCGCCATCAACCGGAGCCGCGGGAACCTGTTAGGCAAGCAGTCTTGGGGCCGGAAAAGAAAGGGTTGGAAAAGTGGCCTTCACTGAAAGGCGACCTTGCCAAACCGCAATTAAAACCCGAGGTTAAAGAAAACAATGAAATCACACAGTTAACACATCAGTCGCTGAAGGATTTAGCCGCTTTAACTCCCGAGAAGTTTGGCGAAAAAAATAGTAATTTGGTTGCCGGCATAAAGCAGTTGATTAAGGAGCTTGGGTATTACGAAGTGATTTTTAATTTAGAGAAGAGCCCTTTGTTTCAGACTTATATCCAAACGGGACTTAATATTTTAAGCGGCAAAGCAAATTTTGAAAATACCGGCCAGTCGCCGGACAAGCATTATTTGTCGCGCGCTCAATTTGAGCAGTTTATAGACTTTCTGAAGCAAATACAAGGCGAATAGTATGATATAATTAACAAAGAGGTTATGCAATTTCCCGTTCCGCAATTTACGGATGTAGAAGATAAAATAATCGGTCCTTTGACTATAAAGCAGTTTGGGTTCGTCTTTGCTGCCGGTATAGTGGTAGTTTTAGTTTTTACTTCTACTAAGAGCGTATTGGCGGCAATTGTAGCGTTTTTGCTTGTCGGCGTTCCGGCCTTGGGGATTGCTTTTGCAAAAATTAACGGCAGGCCGATTTATAATCTTTTTCCCACGATTCTGAAATTTATTTTCAGCGACAAAATTTTAATTTTTCATAAGGAAGTTTTGAGCTCCGGCAAAAATTTAAAAAACGCGGAACTGGAGAGCAAAGGTGAATTTGCCCAAAAAGTAATGACAAGTCAAGATTCTCAAAAGAGCCTTTTGGATGTTGAAAAATTATTATCAGCGGAAAGAAGGGCAGAGAAGGAGTTGGTAAAACAGTTGAAGTAGTAATCGCAAATATACAAATTAGTGCAAATATACAAATCAATCCTAGTAAACCCTTGCCCGACCAATAGTTGTTTGAATATTTGAGATTGTTTTATAGTTAACACTTAAGAAATATAGGTAATATACAAATCGTTTTTGTAAAATATTTGCGCTCTAAATAGCTATTTGTATATTTGTGTAAATTTGTATATTCGCGAATACTCTATGAAATTAGAAATGAAAAGCAAAAAAGGAGCGCCTAAAAAATCCACTCAAAGTTTTTTGAAGATTTCGGAAATCAAAAGCGATACGCTTGTTTTGGACAATGGCAATTTGCGCGGCATTATTGCGGTTTCTTCCACCAACTTTGACTTAAAAAGCCAGGAAGAACAGGACGCAATTATTTACAGCTTCCAGCGCTTCATCAACGCGCTGGATTTTCCAATCCAAATTTTAATGCAAAGCCGGAAAATGGATATAAGCAGCTATTTGGAAAAAATAAAAATGTTGGCGGAAAAGCAAACTAACGAACTTTTAAGGGTGCAGACCACGGAATATATGGACTTCATTGCCCGCCTGATTGAAAACGCCAGCATTATGAATAAAAATTTTTATATTATAGTGCCGTTGGATGAAAATATTTTGCCAAAGCCCCCGGGGTTTTTGGCGCGAATTTTTGGCGGCGGGCAGACTAAAGCCACAAAGGAGCGGATAGAGAATTTTGACAAAGTCAAGGAAAAATTGGACAACCGCGTGTTGGCAATTATGGTCAACCTTTCCAGTATGGGGGTAAAAGGCGAACGGCTTAAAACTGAACAGCTAATTCAGCTGCTCTATAATTCTTACAACTACGAAACAGGCCCGGCAATTGACCCAAAGACTATGGGGGAGATTAAAATAAACACTTAATGTAGAGTATTCGCGAATATACAAATAAAGGCAAATATACAAATCGTTTCTATAAAATATTTGCGCTCGAAATAGCTATTTGTATATTTGTGTCAATTTGTATATTAGCGATCACTATATGGCATTTTTGGATTTTTTTAAAAAAACAACAGAAGAGCAGAAGAAAAGCAACCAGCAAGGGGCCGAGGATCTTAAGCGTGAAAAAGAATTAGGCAAGCAGCTAGGCGACTTGGAACAGACTTACCGCGAAGGCTTGACTACCTTAAAAGACCTCCTGGCGCCGGCGTCTTTAAAATTTGGCAGCACGAATTTTGAGCTGAACGGCAAGTTCGGCAGAAGTTTTTTTGTGCTCGCTTACCCGCGCTTCCTTTCTTCCAATTGGCTGTCGTTTATTTTTCAGTCCGAAGGCGCCTTGGACGTTTCCATGTTTATCTATCCAATAGCTTCCGAAACCATTTTAAAAAAGCTCAAGAGCAAAGTCGGGGAAATTGGCAGCCAGATTTCTATGAGCCAGGACAAGGGCAACGTCCGCGACCCAATGCTGGAAACCGCTTATAAAGACGTGGAGGGACTTCGGGACTCGCTGATGCAGGGCACGGAAAGATACTTCCGCTTCGCTTTGTATGTCACAATTTACGCGGACGACTTAAAACAGCTGGATAAAGATTCTTCCACGCTAGACAGCGTGTTCGGCAGTAAATTGGTAATTACCAAACGCGCTTTAATGCAAACCCAAAGTGGATTTAATTCCACTTTGCCCTTTGGCTTGGACGAGCTGGATGTCGCTAACAATATGAACACCAGCCCGCTGTCTTCCTGTTTTCCCTTTGTGTCTTCGGACGTTACTAGCAACGGCGGCATTCTTTACGGCATTAACCGCCACAACAACAGCCTAATTTTATTTGACCGCTTTGCCATGGAGAACGCCAATATGGTGGTGTTCGCCAAATCCGGAGCGGGAAAATCTTACGCCGTTAAGTTGGAAGTTTTGCGCTCGCTGATGATGGGCACGGAAGTTATTATTATTGACCCGGAAAATGAGTACCAGCATTTGGCGGAAGCCGTGGCCGGCACTTATTTGAATGTTTCATTAAATTCCGACTATCGCATAAATCCGTTCGACTTGCCCGGCGCCTTGGAGGGTGAAGACAATGCCGATGTCCTAAGGAGCAGCGTAGTAAATTTGCTTGGGCTGTTCAGCTTGATGCTGGGAAAACTGGATCCGACGGAAGAAGCGCTTATGGACAAAGCCGTTTGGCAGACCTACGCCAAAAAGGACATTACCGCACAGACCCAGGATTTCCGCACGGTGGAGTACCCGACTATGAATGATTTGGTGGAAATTTTGCAGAGCACGGTCGGCGCCGAGGGATTGGCTCAGCGGCTAAGCAAATTTACGGAAGGCACTTTTGCCGGCTTGTTCAACCAGCCCACTAACGTGGTTTTAAATAATCAATTGGTAGTTTTCTCCATCCGGGATTTGGAAGAGGAACTGCGGCCTATTGCCATGTACACGGTGTTAAATTACATTTGGAACGAAGTGAGGAGGGAGCTAAAAAAGCGCATTCTAGCTTTGGACGAAGCCTGGATAATGATGCAGCACGAAGACAGTGCGCGGTTTGTCTTCGGCATTGCCAAGCGCGCGCGCAAATATTATTTGGGCCTTACCACCATTACCCAGGACGTGGCGGACTTTATGCAGAGCCCCTATGGCAAGCCAATCGTGACCAACTCTTCCATCCAATTGCTGCTCAAGCAGTCGCCGGCCGCCATTAACATTATTGCCGAGACATTCTTTTTGACCGAAGGCGAAAAATATTTGCTGCTTGAAAGCGAAGTCGGCGAGGGGATATTTTTCGCGGGCCTCAAGCACGCGGCAATAAAAATTTACGCTTCTTACGTGGAAGACCAAATAATTACCACTGACCCGAAGCAATTATTGGAAATTCAGGAAAGCCAGGAAAAACTCTCATAAATTCCAAATTTCAAATAACAAATTTCAAATAAATTTCAAATTCTAATATCCAATAATGCTTGGAATTTGGGGGTTTGGAGCTTATTTGTGATTTGATGCTTGTTATTTGGATTTTTTTATAACTTTATGGCAGACGAAGCATCTACATTAGTAGCCGATTCTGAGCAAGAAGATACCGATCAGCAGCCTCCAGAAGGTGGAACCGGCGGAGGGCAAGTGTCCCGCAAACCGCGACGGATTGTTTTTGGCAAGCCGTTTGAGGGTAGGGCTGTTATTGATGAAGTTTTGGTTAATGGCCAGCTCGTTACCCCATACGATGCAGTGGACTTACAGCCTGGCGATGAAATCATAGTGCAAGGGCGGGGGCTGGCCAATTTTAGTTTGTGGAGATTTTTCCAAAAAGGCAAGCGCGGCAAAACTATTCCGAACGGGAAGTTAGTTAAAGATGACAAAAATATTATTTTTACCATCCCTCACGCTTGGAGTTTTTCTTCGGAGCCGGTAATTATGGTGTTCTCCAAACAGGAAAATAGCGCCGTTTGGCAGGTGCCAGCGGCCTTTTATTTTGGCGAAGAAGAAAAACAAGAAGAGAAAGCTAGACAGAAAGAAGAAGATCGCCTTCAGGAAGGAGCGAAATTGGCCGGGCAGACAGGGACCGGCGTGGGACCGGCGGGGATAGTAGATGCTGCTGGCCAGGCAATCGGCGGTATTGCGGCAGCTTTGGCTCCTAGACTGGCTAAGAGGCAAGGCGTTAAAGACGCACTTTCCAGTGGAAATAAGGAGCAAATTAAAAAAGCGATAAGTAAATTGGTGCAAAGCGGAGACGAGAAGGGTTTAAGGGACATCCTAAAAGCAACAACTAATAAAGAACACCAGGCTATTTTGGAGGAGGGCTTGGAAACTATTCGGCTTAAAAAGCCAAGCCAGGCGCAGGTAGCCAGTCATTTGGAAGCAACTGTCGATGCAATTGATTTTGACGATGCCGATGGCGAAGACCAAGTTTCTGAAAGGCAAGATGTAGAAGAGGTTATGGCCAAGGAGGCGATTTTATCTACGGCGCCGAAAATTGGCGGTAAGGCGCAGGTTGAAGTTAAAGACCGGAGCCGGGTGCAGGCGCAAGGCGGAGAAATTAGGCAAGTTGGGGAGGCCGCCGCTGTGGCAGGGACTGCTTCCGCATCGGTGCGAACTGAAATGCAAGAATCAGGGAAGCCGGAAATTAAAGTTACGGACAAGCGCAGGGTAACGGCTGAAGGGCAGGGCCAGGCCGGCGGCGGGGGAATATCCGGAAAAAGCGAAACATCCGCCCAAACAGAAGTGCGGGCTGAGGCTCAAGTGTCCGGCGGCGGGAGCGAAGTGGTACAAAGTGGCGGCAGTATTGGCGCTAAGGCCGAGGTTAAATCACAAGAAATAGTTTCCGCGCAAGCAGGGGTTTCGGCGCAAGGGGGCGGAGGAGCAGAGTCAACAAAGCAGCAACAAATTTCGGGTTCAGGCGCTACCCAAGTTGGCATCAAACAATCTGCGGAAGCAGAGGCTGGCGCGGAAAGCGGCGGTGCCGGTGCTCTAGAAGAAGAAAAAGAACCAACCAAGGTATTAAGGCAGCTTGAGATAGCGCGCAGGCTTGCCGAAAAGGCGCCAATTGGCGGGGGGGCGGGGCAGCCGGTAACTGGCGGCCGAGGAGGACTGAATCCGCGCCAGAGTTCAGGAGCGGTTGGCAAGTATTTAGATAAAAATCCCGGTTTAATTCCTGACGCGCGGGTAAGAAGGAAAGTTTTGCAGGCCTTGGCTTTGGGAAGTTTGGCGGAATTAGGCGCCGAAGGGCGGGTTGCTTTAAAGCAAGCAATAAAAGACATTCAAAAACAAGCGCCAAGCGACCAGGGCCTTAATGATGCCGGGGCGAATTTAAAGCAAGAACTGGATGGGGTTTCGCAAGTGTCGGCCACAGAAGAAGCCGTTAGCTCAAGTGAGCCGGAAAGCGTTGGGAAAAAACTGGAACTCGCGGCCATGGTAAAAAAATTGGCTGAGCAGGATAGAAAGCTTTCCGGAGCTAAGGGTTTGGGCGGAGCAAAAAAGCCAGGTGCTAAAAGATTGGCTGACCGTGGAATTACGCATCTGGAAAGCAGAGTTCCAGGTGAAGAGGGATCATCGTTGGGTCAGCAATTAGCCCCACCAGAGGACCAGAAGCCGCTTGGCATGCCGGAATTGAGAACGCAACAAGCGGGTCCCGAGGAAGATGAGGGGTTAGATATTTCCGATCTTGAAGGTTCGGAAGAAGACAGGACGTGGGTTAAAAGATCTTTAATAGTTAAGAGATCATTAAAAATAGCAGAAGAAATTGGGAGGCTGACTGGCAGGGAAGACTTGGCCAATATCGCCCAGGATTTGCAAAACGGTTTAAGCTGGGATGACATAAAAAATTTAAATGACGCCGGAGCTATTAGAAACGCGGCGTCAAATTTGGCAGGAAATTACGCCGCGGGCAAAGCCGCTAGTGGTCTTGGCTTAAGCGGCGGAAAATCTGCGGCTATTGGCGGCGCTGTGGCCGGCCTGGCGTCAGGCGAAGGGGCGGGAGGTATTGCTAAAAATGCTTTAAGTTGGTACGTGCTTTATGTCGCTTTTGGGGCCTTATTTACTTTGATTGGCTCAATACCCGCTCTTATTTATTTAGACATCCATTATATAATGAGCAAAATGGGGGTGTCCTGGTTTGCCAGCATGACTGTAAAACAAAGAGCGACTCTTTTGGTGGCAAATATTGTAATAGTAGGCTTGACCGCTCTGGCGGTAGTGTCTTTTATGTATATTGGCTGCCATTATCCGTTCGGAAAAATAGGCATCGGCGGGGTATCAACTTATAAGGGTTCAGTGATGGGTCTTGCGGGGTATGGCAGTATTTGCGAGAGCTTTGAGGGAGGCGGGTTTGCGGGCGGCGGAGGCAGTTCGGGAGGAGCAGGGGCAAGCGGAAGTTTCCCGCCAAGCGGCAATGGCAAATGCGTGCCGGTGGCCTCCGGGCCGGCCAGTGTGACGGCTCTCCAAACCACCTGTTTTGACGGCAACGCCGCTCAAGCCTCGTCTATTGCCAATATTGAAAGCGCTGGCGGCAACGCCTTCATTGGCAGTTCGGTGGATAAATGCCAGCCCGGCGATGAATCGGTTTCCTGGGGCCTATTCCAGATTAATTTAACCAACCATAAAATTGCCGGGCTAAATTGTCCCGCGGCTTTTGACTATCCCGCCGGTGTCAGTCCCCGGGAATATGACGCGAAGAATCACCAATGCACCGTCAAAGACAAATCTTTATATGACCAATGCGTTTTAGCGGCGCAGCAACCTGATAATAGCATTCAAGTGGCCTGTCAAATCTCCCAAAATGGCGCTCATTGGGGGCAATGGGGAGCCAATAGTATTTGCAATTTTAACAAATAATTTAAATTTATGGGCATCAAAAACGCTAAATTTTATAAATTGCTCGGCGTAATTATTTTGGTTTTATTATTTTTATACAGCATCTTCAAGGCGCTCACCAGCAACCCAAAACCTCCGGCACAGAGCTTGCCGTCTGCTGGCGCTATCAATATTCCAACTCCCAGCGGGCCGGTGCAGGCGCGGGATTTTACAAAAACCCCAATCCAGCAGCTCGGCGACAGTATGCTCATAGCGAAAACTTTGGATTTTGAAATCGTATATTTCACCAAAGAGCAGACTTTTTTGGTTACTGTGGAGTCCCAGCCCGTGCAAAAAGCCCGTGATTTGGCGGAGCAGGCGTTTTTGGACCATCTAAAAATCCGCGAAGCCGATGCCTGCAGGCTGCAAGTGTCTTTATTCGTGCCTTATAATTTAAGTCCGGATTTATCCGGCAAGGACTACGGCTTGAGTTTTTGCCCAACCGGCGTATCTTTTTGAGTTTCAACCTGAATAAAGCCGAATTGTGCACATTTGCATTTGAAGGTTTGCCATAAATATTGTATAATGAGGATATTCTCAAAAATCTTTAAAATAAAGAAAAAAATATGAATAAAAGAGCGATAGCGATTTTAGGGGCGATTTTCATTTTAATTGTGGGGACTTTGGGTTTTTTAATTTATTCTAAGACCGCTAAGAAAACTCCGCCCGCGGCTAATGTTCCGGCTGTGGCCGTTCAGCCCCCGGCTGAGAATAGCCAAAATAACAGCGGCAATAATAACAATGGCGGCAATTCCGGAAGCCAAAACGGAAACAATAACGGAAATTCCAGCAGCACCCCTGCAACACCATTCGTAAAGCTAACCTCGGATCAGGTTGTTTCTCCGGTTTTGTTTTACAACGGCAACGGCATAACCTATTTTGACAAACAAGGGCAATTGTTTCAGTCCGATTTGCAAGGCACTGGCAGCAGTTTAATGCTGGCTCAAAAGAGGCAGCTAAGCATTCCGCAGAAGGCAGGAATTACCAAAATCCTCTGGCCGCAAAAAGGGGACAATTTCATTGCGGAAATTGACTCGGCAAACGGAAGAATTTGGAGTTTGTACAACAGCCAGTCAGGAAGCTTTGTAGATTTTCCCCGCCAAATTATTTCCGTGGGCTGGGAGCCGAGCGGTAACCAAATCTTGTATATTTGGCTGGAAAACGGCAAGGCCACTTTGAATGTTTCTAATCCCGACACAAGCGGATACAAACAAGTTGCGGAAATGTGGGAAACGGACGACGCGATTAATGTTTCGCCGGACGGGCAATCTGTATTGTATTATCGTTCTGAAAGTCAAGACGTCTCTAACGCCATTAATTTAACGACTCCGGACGGCAAGCTTTGGAAGACTTTAGTAAAAGAAGGCTATAACTTTGGTGTTTTATGGAGCCCGGATAGCCAGAAATTTTTGTTTGGCAAAAAAGACCCGGTGACTTTGCAATATAAGCTGTGGTATTATAATTTGCAAACCGGCGAGGTAAAGAATTTGAGTCTGAATACAACAGTAGACAAAGCGGTTTGGGCGAATGACAGCACGTCAGTTTATGCCGCTGTGCCCGCAAACGGATCAGCCTCAGGCGGCGCTTTAACTTCGGACACGATTGTCAGAATAGACACCCAAACGACCCTGAAGAAAGAGTTTGTTCCGTCTCCGCTGACTATTGACGGCGAGAATTTGCTGCTAAACAGCAGCGAAACCAGGCTATTTTTTAGAAACGCCCAAGATGGAGGATTATACTACCTTGACCTTACCAGATGATATTTTGGCTTGTTTGATTATTTGCGATTTGTTTTGTAGAAAGCCTGAAAATTTCTAATTGACCTAATTACCCTAATTTCCCCGCCTGCCAACGCTAGGTGTTTAAGAAAGACAGCGTAGGGTTTACATCAGAAATTTCTATATCGGTATAACTTGGCGGGCAGGTAAATAAATCCCAATACCTAATTTTTAACTTAGGTCATTGGTGCTTGTTTAGGTCAATTAGAAATTAGAATAATTAGAAATTTTATTTTTTATGTCCAAAATTTCAACAATCTTTATCTGTTCCAATTGCCAGCACCGTGTTCCGCGCTGGCAGGGCAAGTGCCCTTCCTGCGGGCAGTGGAATACTTTGGAAGAAAGTAGAGTTTCCGGCGCAGCCGGAAAAGTTTCGGGCAGTATTAAGGCTGTAGATTTGTCTTCAATTGAAGTAAATGTCCATAAAAGAATAAAAACCGGCCTGGGTGAATTTGACGAAGTCGTGGGAGGTGGCATAGTGCCCGGGAGTTTGGTGCTTTTGGGCGGCGATCCCGGCATTGGCAAGTCGACTTTGGCCCTGCAAATTAGCATGCGGCTGAAAGAAAATATTTTGTATGTTTCGGGTGAAGAGTCCGCCAGCCAGATTAAGCTTCGGGCCAGCAGAATATCGGACAAGCACCAACTTAAGGTTTTGGCGGAGACCGATCTGGCCTCGGTCTTGGGTTTTGTGGAAAACGAACAGCCAAGCTTAGTGGTAATTGACTCAATCCAGACTATGTACAGCGAAGAGGCGAGCGGTGTTTCCGGCGGCGTGGCCCAGGTAACCAATGCGGTTCAGCAAATAATGCGCCTTGCTAAGCAAAGGCATATATCTTTTATTATTATCGGACACGTTACCAAAGAAGGCTATTTGGCCGGGCCAAAAACTCTGGAGCATATGGTGGATACTGTTTTGTATTTGGAGGGTGAAAGGTTTGCGAGTTTCCGAATTTTGCGCTGCGTCAAAAACCGCTTCGGTACAACCAATGAAGTCGGGGTGTTTGAAATGCAGAAAGAGGGAATGGTGGAAGTTAAAAATCCTTCGCAGCTTTTCCTGGGAGAGGACTCAATAAAGGCTTCGGGCAATGTGGTTACCAGCATTATGGAAGGCAGCCGGGCTTTGCTTTTGGAAATACAGGCTTTGACTTCGCTGACTAATTTTGGCTATCCCAAAAGAACAACCGCCGGTTTTGACAACAACCGTTTGCAATTGCTGATAGCAATTCTTGCCAAGCGCGCGAATTTGAATTTGTCCAACCAGGATATTTACATTAATGTGGTTGGCGGCATTAAAATAGACGAGCCGGCAGCGGATTTAGCCGTGGCCCTGGCAATTGTTTCAAGCTTAAAGGATATTGTGCTGGAAAAGACTATAATCTTCGGCGAGCTCGGGCTTTCCGGTGAAGTGCGTTTTGTGCCGAATTTGGAAAAACGCCTTAAAGAAGCGGAAAAATTGGGTTTTGAGAAGGTTATTTGCCCGAAGAATAAGCTGAATTTGAAATCAAAAATAAAAATAGTTTCGGTCGGAAATTTGTTGGAAGCGATTGCAAATTTGATCTGATTTTTTACTACCATATTTCTGCATTTGTAGAAATATGGTAGTAAAATTTAGAAGATTTTTTTTAAATTAACAACACCGCATTTTTTTCATCACGCCGGGGTTTATTCAAAATGAATCACCTTGTCTTTTATTTTTTCTTTGAGTAAAGGATATTTTGCAAGCTTAATATCGTCTTGTAAAATTCTTAGAGCCTCCTCTCGTGCGGCAGGAATAAGCTGGGTATAATTTTCGTCAAAGTATTTAGAATTCCAGCCGCTCTGTTCTTGCCCGTAGACTTCTCCAAACCCCCGGAGTTTCAAGTCTATTTCCGAAAGCCTAAAGCCGTCTTCTGTCTTAGAGAAGCCGTCCAGGCGTTTTTTTGTTTCCCCGTCTTCTTTGTCGGTAAAAGCAAAACAGTAGCTTTGGTGCTCGGCCCTGCCGACTCGTCCTCGGAACTGGTGTAGCTGGGCAAGCCCAAACCTTTCCGCTCCCTCAATTAGCATTACGGAGGCATTGGGTACGTCCACCCCGACTTCCACCACAGAGGTTGAAACTAGAATGTTCGTTTGGTTAGACAGGAAACCAGCCATTGTCTTTTCTTTTTCCATAGGCTTCAGGCGTCCGTGCAAAAGCCCTATGTTAAACCCCGGAAAGATTTTTTTTAAATTTTCACTTTCTGTTTTTACGGATTTTACCCCTAATTTATCTGACTCCTCAATTAAGGGAGTGATTACAAATATTTGCCTGCCGGAAAGTACTTGTTTTTTAATAAATTCGTAGGCCAGAGGGCGATTTTTATTTTCCACTAATTTTGTGGCAATGGATTTTCGCCCAAGAGGTTTGGTTTTTATTTGCGAAATGTCCAATTCGCCATAAACTGCCAATTGAAGGCTCCTGGGAATCGGGGTTGCGGAGAGAGAAAGCAGGTGGGGGACTTTTTTTTGGTTAGTGATTAACGCGGCGCGCTGCAGAACGCCAAAGCGGTGCTGTTCGTCTATTATTACTAAGGCCAAATTTTTAAACTTCACTTTTTTTTGCAGCAGGGCATGGGTGCCAATAAACAACCCCGGCATACCGTCAGATATTAGATTTTGGAGTTTAGGTTTGGGAACGGGTTGATCATCGATTGTGGAATAATTGTTTGTTAGCAGGCAAACCCTTGTTTTTCCTTCCCCCTCCGGGGGAAGGTGTCCCGTCGGACGACGGGACGGATGAGGGTCCTTTAAATATTTTCTCGCTGTTTCAAAATGCTGCTTGGCCAAAATTTCCGTAGGCGCTAAAAACACGACTTGCAAGCCTAGTTGCATCGTTTGTAATGCCGCAATCAAAGCCACTAAGGTTTTTCCGCTGCCCACGTCGCCTTCAAGCAAGCGGTTCATAGGCGCGGGCTTTTCCAAATCTTGCAAAATTTCCCAGGCTGCTTTTTTTTGGTCCGGCGTCAGCTTAAAAGGAAGGGATTGGACAAAGTTTTTAATCAATTCCTGCCGGAAGTTTATGGGGAAAGCCTGTTTTTGAGCAAGCTTTAATTTGTAGCTTTGGGCGGCCAGTTGGTTGTAAAAAATTTCCTCAAAAGCCAGGCGCTTTTTTGCCATCTCAACTTGCTCAAGGCTTTCAGGAAAGTGGGAATATTGGATGGTTGTTTTTAGTTTCAAAAGATTTTGATCGCGCAGTACATTTTCCGGCAAGGCGTCAATAATATCGTCTTTGAGCGCTAAAATAGCGGCAACTAAATTTCTAAAAGTTTTAGGATAAATTTTCTGGGTTAAATGGTACATGGGCACCAAGCGCGCGGTGTGAACAGGGAATGAAGAAACTTTCTCGTAAATCGGATTAGTAAGCTGCAGTCCCGCGTTATAATATTCCGGCATTCCGGCGAGGAAAATTTCATCGCCTTTTTGCAAGCTTTTAGCAAGGTAAGGTTGGTTAAACCAAATAACTTTTAAAGAGCCGGTCTCGTCGGAAACCACGGCTTCGGCTAAAGACATTCTGCTCCGAAAAGAAAACCGGCTGGAAATGCTTTTGATTGTAACTTTTAAGCTAATATTTTTTTCGGCGCGGATATTTTTTACTTCAACTACTTTGCTAAAATCCAGGTAGCGGTAAGGGAAATACAAAAGCAAATCCCGAGCCGAAAAAATTTTAAGCTTTTTTAAAGCCGCAATCAGCGGCTTTTGGATTTTAGGAAACTCTTCAATTGGAGAAGTGAGGGTAAGCATGGGTGTTATGGTGACCTCGGCAGGAATCGAACCTGCGGCCTTTCCCTTCGGAGGGGAACGCTCTATCCACTGGGCTACGAGGCCGAATGATTCACTGATTCACGAATAAAGCTAATATTCAAATTCCGATTCGCGCCGTTCGTGTAATTTAGTGTATTCGTGGATAATCAAAATTTTAGCCTGTGCATAGTTCTTTGGGCAAAAGTCTCCCTGGTGTTCTCGTGCTCGGGCAAAAATTGGTTTAAAAAAGTTTTAACTGTTTCCGGGTCCTGGTCTTCCAGTTCCAAAATAATTATGTTGTTCAGGTAAGCGGTGGTTTCCAAATTAACAGATTTATGATGCTGATTATGGACAACCCAGAAGTGTTTTATTTGTTTGTAAGGGTAAAAAAGGTTCGCTACATGAATTCCTTTATTCGTCAATTCAATATTGACTCTTTCCGGTTTGTGGCGCGAAAAAAGAATAATCAAAACGGACAAAATTGCCATAGTAACGGCCGCGAAAATATCTTTTTGGATAATAAAGAAAGCTACAACCAAAACCGCCACGGCGAGCAGGGTTACATACCAGCCTATGTTTTTTTCATAATGCCGGAATTCTTGGGCTTCCCAGGAAATTTTGTTGTCATTTGGCATAGGTTTGTTTTTAATTTGTTTACCTTGGGGAAAGAATCCAATAATTAACAATTCCTCCAATAATAATTAAAGTAATAAAAATGGTAGTAATAAATATTCCAATTTGTGATGCCTGTTTCCAGGCTTTGTACGCGCTGTATAGCCAGAAAATTTCTGAAATCAGGTTACTAATTAGGCCATACTGTGGAAGTTTAAATGAAGTCAGTAGGAATCCAAGCATAGTAAACCCGACCAAGCCAATTTGCATAAAAAGATTCAGGGTCAGATATTTTTTCATTCAATTAGGACTAATAAATATCTTTGGCGGAGAGGGAGGGATTCGAACCCTCGGTACCAGTGAAGGTACTCCAGTTTTCAAGACTGGTGCACTAAACCACTATGCGACCTCTCCAGCTTTGATCACCTGTGGATGTTTGGCTGGTGCCGATGTCTCTCCAGATGCTTATTAATTATAACAATTTTTGCATAAAAATACAAAAACGACCCCCGCTCTAGAAAGGGGCCGTTTTTTATTTCCCGATATAATCGGGATTTATTTTCTGTTTCAGGATTTTGATTTGTCATCCTGATTTTAGGCCGGAAAGTGTTTCCGGCTTGTGATCAGCAGAACAATTATCTTATTTGGCGGGCATTTGCGGGGAAGGGTCTTCAATAATCAACCCGCCGGTTGCGGTATTTGGATTTACAGGAGGCTCAGTTTTCACAGGGGCCGCTGGCAAATTTAATATTGACTTGGGGGTTGAGGTGATGTTCGGGTTTTTGTCTTCTTTAACCGGGTCTATAATAACGGGATCAGAATTTTCTTTTTCAGTATTTTGGACATCGGCTTTGATTATAAAAATTTGGTCCGCGAATAATTTGTTGTCTGTCTTGTGCCCCACTAGCTTTATTTTGCCATTCACCCTTAAGGAATTGACGTCGCTGATATTATTGTCCGCGTTTTTAATTGAAGTTTGGTCGGAAATTATGAAGCTGGTTTTTTCCACTGTAACATTGTCTTTGGCAAGCTTGGAAATAAAGCCGGAAATTGTCACGGAATTGGGCCCCAGTTCCAGATTGGCCAAGGTTTGCTCGTTGCTGGCGGCAATAATAAAATTTTTAATTTCGGTAATTTTAGCCGTGCTTTCTTTGGTGGCTAAAATCGCGGACTTGGCGGCATCCGAGGTGTCTTTGCTTTCTGCTTTAATTTGGTTTAAAAGAGCCGTCTGCTTTTTGGCAAAGGCTTCCAGGCTATTGACGATTGGGTGTCCATTTTGGTCAAACTTGCTGTCTTTGGACGCAGCGCTCACCGCGTTAACAGTGTTTTGGGTTTCGTTAACTAATGCACTTAATGCGGCCTGTTGCGCTTCCGGTCCGCTTTTTGGATTGTTAAAAATTACCTGCGCTTCGCTTAGGCGATTATTCGCAAACTGTACTTGGAGCTTTGCCTGAGTGGTTGCGGAAGTGGCAAGTGCTAAGCGTATGCGTTCCTCAACCTTTTTTAAAGAAAAGAAAGGGCTTCCCGGCAGGGCCTCATGGGCCGCCAACGCTGCGCCCACTCCGGTGGTTAAAAGCAAAACTAAACTCATAGTAACCGCTGCCAATTTAGATGTTTTTAGCCACGCAAACCAGGCGAACTTTACGGCAACCGTCGCAAGCGCGTATTTTCTTTGCATAGCGGGCTTTGGCGGCTGGTTTTTTGGCATATGCCAAAAAACTTCCGCTAGTTCAAGCAGCGGTTCTAACTCCATCATTGTTTCCGGATACTTGGAAAGAATCTCCTGCTTGGGCGCGCCCTTTCGGAGTTCTATTATTGCGTCATTTAAAATTTCTTCAATAGGCCTCATGGATTTTGCTCTTCCCGATTTTTTTTAATTAATTCCTGAAGTTTGGTAATTGCTCTGTGTTGAATTACTCTAATTGCGCCTTCGTTTTTATTTAGCAGTTCGGCTATTTCGCTGTTGCTCAAGTCTTCCAGAAATTTCATCTTGAGGACCGCTTGCTGCTCCGCGCCCAGTTCTTTTAAGAGTTTTAAAAAAATTATTTGCTGATGTTCCAAATTCACAATGTCTATGACATTGGTTTCGTATTCCAAAGTGTTTTCCACTTCTTCCAAAGGTACTGTAAGCTTTTTTTCGCGGTAATAATCTATTACTCTGTTTCTGGCAATCTGGTAGAGCCAAGCTTCAAGAGAGCCGTCTTTATTCATTCCGGCAATTTTGCCGAAGGCTTTTAAAAAAACGTCCTCGGCCAAATCTTCCGCAACTTCTTTGTGGCCGACGCGGTAATAAATAAAGGTGTAGATTTTTTTAAAGAAATGGTCGTAAATCTGACCAAAAGCGGCCTGCTCGCCGGCTTTTGCCCGCACTTGCAAATTTTTCAGGAAATCCGAAGTTTCCCCTAGGCTCCTCGCGCTGATACTATAGACGTTAGAGCTTTCCATTTGTTACAACTGTTCTTAATTAGGCAATAAATACCTTGATATTTCAAGTAAAAAATCGCCCCCAAATTTAGGGACGATATCATTTTACCACAATATATAGGTTTTTAGAAAAGTTTATCCAGCTTCAAAATTTACCCTAGGTAGTAGTAGGAACAATAAAAATATATTGACAAACGATAAGTAATAAATTAAGATGAAAATATAAAAATTTATAAGAACAACCTATGAAAAGAAGCTCGACAATATTTCTTCAAATAGTTATTGTACTCATCGGCATCGGCACTCTTGCCCTCTTGCTTTGGGAACCCCACATCGAAGGCAGGAACGCGCACGCCACCCTCTTTGAGGTGTACTTCAAAGATCCATTTCTGGCGCTTGTGTATACAGGGTCAATTGCGTTTTTCGTTGCACTCTATCAGGCGTTCAAGGTATTGGGGTATGCCGGAGAAAATAAGATTTTCTCGCAACCGGCCGTGAAAGCTTTGTGGACTATAAAAGATTGCGCGGTAGCAATTATTGGTTTTGTTGTGGTAGAAGAGATCTTTATTATGTTGAACCATGGTAGTGATGATCCTGCAGGCGGGGTTTTCATGGGCATTCTCATTACCTTCGGTTCGATCGTGATTGCTGCCGCAGCGGCGATGTTTGAACGGATTTTACAAAACGCCGTGGATATAAAATCCGAGAACGACTTAACCGTTTAACGCTATGGCAATTATCATAAACATAGACGTGATGCTGGCAAAAAAAAAGATGAGCGTCACCAAGCTTGCAGAGAAAGTTGGGATCACAATGGCCAACGTCTCTATATTGAAAAACGGAAAGGCGAAAGCAATCCGATTATCAACATTAGAGGCTATTTGCAAAGCTTTGGAATGTCAGCCCGGTGATATTTTGGAATACAAAAAGTAACAGCAGTTGTTTGCCGAACTCAAGAGTTTTAGAGATTGTTTCTGTACTAATTTGGTAATCTGGCGGAGAGGGGGGGATTCGAACCCCCGAAAGGTTTTGACACCTTTACCGGTTTAGCAAACCAGCGCACTAGGCCTCTATGCGACCTCTCCTCGTTGCACTAAGATTCCAGATCTAAATAACCGGAAATCTTTAATATTTTACCAAAAATATTAGTCCCTAGCAACCGTCAGGCAGTAGACTGCTTTGGCGCCGCTTTGTTTTAAGACTTTGGCGGCTTCAAGGAGGGTGGAGCCGGTGGTGGTGACGTCGTCTATTAAAATGATGCAAGCGCCAATTAGATCGTCTTTTTGAAAATTTGATGAGAGGGCAAAGGCATTTTCAACATTGGTGATGCGTTGTTCTTTTTTTAAGTCTTTTTGGGTTTTGGTGGCTTTGGTTCTTTGCAAAGCGTGAATTACGGGAAGGCCAAGTTTTTCCGAAAGAGATTGGCATAAACTTTCCGCCTGGTTAAAACCCCTCCATCGCAAACGCCGTTTGTGCAATGGCAGGGGAGCGAGCGCGTCAACACTTGCTAAAAGTTCGAGGCAGTCGGTTTTCAAAAATTCAAACAGCATTTCACCTAAAGTTTTGTAAACGTCCTCTACAAATTTGTACTTGCCCTTGATTAAAACATCAGCAACCGCTTCGTCTTTATAATCCAGCATGGAAATTAGCCCTTCCGGCGCGTAAGGGGTTTTGCAGTGTTGGTGCGTGAGCCCGCCAATGCTTGGTTTTTTGCAAATTATGCAAAATTGATGTTCCAGTTTTTTTAGTTTTAATTGGCAGGCAGGGCAAATAAAATCCTCCCCCTGCTTTTCGCATACTAAGCAATAAACAGGAAAGAGGATATCTAAAATAAAATTTTTGATGTCTAGAAAAAGGGGTTTGAAAAAGTCTTTGTACATCAAGTATCATCTAAAAGTTTGTAGGATAGCCGATGAATTGGCACCCTATGTCGTTCGCGAGCGACGTAGCACGCTACAGGGAAATCTTAAGCAAGAATAGCAATTTTTTCCGGCTTCATTTCAGAAAAAGCAATTTTGCCTTTTTTGACGTCTGCTAGAATGCGTGCGCCTTCTTTGGTGTTGCCGCCAATAATTTGCTCGGCCAGGGGGTCTTCCAAAAGATCCTGAATATTTTTGCGCACAAAGCGCGCGCCTTGGGCAGGGTCGAAACTTTTTTCCGCAATGAATTTAATTACCGCGGGCGAAATTTTCATTTGCACATTTTGTTCCAATATCCGGGTCTGAAGCAAGGAGATCTGGAGCAAAGTAATTTTCTTGAGTTCCAAAAAGCCCAAAGGCTTAAAGACAATAATTTTATCCACGCGGTTTAAAAATTCCGGTTTGAATTCGTGCTTTAAACTGTCTAAAACATTTTCTTTAATGTGTTCGTATTCTTTGGTCAGTCTGGCTTGTTCGTCAATTTTGGCTTCCTTGTCCGCAAAGCCAATTTTAGCCGCCTGGTTAGAAAGCTCCTGCATCCCCAAATTGGAAGTCATGATTATAATCGTATTTCTAAAAGAAACTTTTTTCCCCGAGGCGTCTGTTAATTGGCCGTCTTCCAAAATTTGCAGAAGGATGTTAAAGACGTCGGGGTTGGCTTTTTCAATTTCGTCAAACAACACTACGGCGTAAGGTTTTCTCCTCACAGACTCGGTTAAGTGCCCGCCTTCGCCGTAGCCTACGTAGCCGGCTGGCGCGCCAATTAGCCGGGACACGTTGTGGCGTTCCATAAATTCTGACATATCCACGCGAATCAGCGCGTCCTCGTCTTCAAAAATTTCCGAAGCCAAAATTTTGGCCGTCTCAGTTTTGCCCACGCCAGTGGGGCCCAAAAAAATGAAAGAACCAAGGGGACGGTTTGGGTTGGCAATGCCGGCGCGTGAGCGGCGGATGGATTTTGCCACCTCTTCCACGGCTTCGTCCTGGCCAATAATTTTAGTTTGCAAAATTTTGTCCAAATTCGCCAGTTTTCCGACGTCGCTCTTAGTTAGCTTATGCAAAGGGATTTTAGTAATCATAGACACGGTGTGGGCAATGTCTTCGGCCGTAATGGTGTGAGTCGGAGTTTTGCTTTCCGCTAAAAGTCCTTTGTTTAACTCCGCCTTTTGCTTTAAGAGCTTCTCTTCCTGCGTTCTTAAATGCAGCGCCGTGGTAAAGTCCTGCGCCAAGACCGCTTTAGTTTTTTCCTGTTCCAAAGCCTCCAAATCGCTTTCAATTTTTTTTGTGGTTCTTAGGAGTTTGGAAGAAGAGGTGATGCTGCGCAAAAAAGCCGCAGTTTCGTCCAGCAAGTCCACCGCTTTGTCCGGCAGGAAGCGGTCCTGAATGTAGCGCGCGGAAAGTTCGGCAGAGGCCTTAATGGCTTCTTCGGTAATAATTACGTTATGGTGCTTTTCGTAGTTGGGTTTTAGCCCTCTTAAAATTTCTATTGTTTCCTCTTTGCTTGGCTCTTCCACTAAAATTGGCTGGAAGCGGCGTTCCAGGGCCGCGTCTTTTTCAATGTGCTGTTTGTATTCGGAAAGAGTTGTCGCGCCAATGGCCCTAAGTTCCCCCCTCGCCAGGGCAGGCTTAAGAATATTGGCCGCGTCCAAGCTCCCAGTGGTAGCGCCGGCGCCGACCATAGTGTGAAGTTCGTCTATGAATAGAATGATGCTCTGATTATTTTTAACTTCCTCAATAATTTGCTTTAAGCGGTTTTCAAATTCGCCGCGGAACATACTGCCGGCGACAATTAAGGCTAAATCTAAAGATAAGATTTTTTTGTCGAGTAGTGTGTCGGGCACTTCGCGGTTTATAATTGCCAGAGCCAGTCCTTCTACAATGGCCGTCTTGCCTACGCCGGCTTCGCCAATTAAAATTGGATTATTTTTAGTGCGGCGGTTAAGAATGCTAATCAGCCTCTCAATCTCTGTTTTACGGCCGATAACCGGATCAATAAGGCCGTTTTTGGCTTTTTTGGTAACATCTGTTGTAAAGTATTCCAAAAGCCCTTCTTTTTTTTGCTGTATCCGCGGGCCGTGCGCGCCTTGGTCGAGGGGGTTTTCTGCTTCTTGAGGCATTTCCGGAAATTTGGAAATGTTTTCAAACACGCCGGTTAAATTTTGTTCCAGCTCAGAAATGTCCACGCCCAATTTAGACAAAATTACTTTGGCTTTATTTTGGGGGAGCGTGAGCAGCCCATAAAGAAAATGTTCGGTGCCAATAAACTGGTAGCCGAACTGGCTGGCCACAATGGCGGACTTTTCTATTACCGACTTTAAGTTTTCCGAAAGCACGGGCTTCCAGCTGGTAATTTTGTTGTTGGAATTAACCAATATCAACTCCGACTTAATAATTTCCGGAGTGAGTTTGGTTTTGGTTAAAATCTCCGCGGCAAAACTGGATTTTTCGGAAATTACGCCATACAAAAGATGCTCCGTACCAATATGGTCGTGCTTTAATTCTTCGCTCACCAGCTGGGCCATAATGAGCGCGTTCTTCGCCCGGCTGGAAAGGCGTTCTAAAATGTAGGAAAAGTTGTTGCTGTTCATAGATCACTCCGACGTAAAGTCGGAGCCCCGACCAAAGCGTCGGGGCAGATTAATGCTGATTGCGCTGACTATGCTACAATTATTATACCACTTATATTAGTATAAACCTAGATTATCACTCTAGTCAAGCAAGTGATAAACAGACTATGGAAGAAATCAATCAAACAAAAAAAGCCTATGATTATGCGGTGTATCTTTTAGGTTTGCATTTGCGGACAGAAGGGGAACTGATAAACAAATTAAAAATTAAAAGTTATAAATTAAAAATTATAGAGGAAGTCATTAAGCAACTTAAAGATCACCGCTATATAGACGATGCGCGATACGCGGAAATTTACGTGGACAATTTAAAAAAGTATAAAAATTTTGGCTTCTACGGCATAAAGAAAAAGCTAATGGAAAAGCGCTTGCCCTCGGAAATCATCACCCGCGTGTTGGCAGATGGTTTGCCCGTTGAGGAGGAGTTGAAGATTGCGAAGAGGTTTATGCAGAAATCCCCGCCTGTTAAAGATCCCGACCGCAGCGTCGGGGCAAAGGAGGGGTGGCCGCGAAGCGGACGGCTTGCCCGACGAAGCCTTGGCGAAGTTGGGAGTGGTATTGATAATAAAGCGCGCCAAAAAATATTCCGCCAATTGGCGAGCCGGGGTTTTAGAAGCGACGTAATAGCAAAGTTAGTATTTTAAATAAAGGTTCCTCGGAGCAGAGCCGCGAAGTATTGAACCTGTATTAGCTCCTCGGCTCGTTTGTCTTTGTTAGCAAGGACAGACTCACCTACGTCGCTAATAAAAATTCAAATTAAAATCCCTAGATTTTTTACTACCATTTTTCTACATTTGTAGAAGTTTGGTAGTAAAATTTTATATGAGAAAATATGGGGAAAATAAAAAAACGCCCAAAGGTTGAGGGCGAGAGGGTTTAGGAATGATGTAATTGCAAAAATTATTTTTTGAACTTAGAAAGAGAGACCAGGGGACAGAGTCTCTCGTACAAAAAACAAACTGCTTGTACTAAAAACTAAATCCCCTGGTAAAGCTAGCCGGGTCAGCAGGGAGGGATCCTACTTAAGCGGCGATCGCAGTGCGCTACTTGTTGACCGCAGCTGCCGTCGAATGCTGACCGACACCGTTGGTCAGCACGAAATGAACCGTGGCACAAGCACCTACCGTTCGGTTATTAGTGCTTCAGAACCGCTGTTTTTCGCAAGAAAACCATTTAAAATCGTGGTCCGACTAGTTGATTTACTCTCAATAAACGCACATAGCTTGAAATTGAATTTCAATTCATGTGTATTCATTGGATATTCCTAATTTGAAACAATTTTGTTTAACACTTTTA
>Ga0080064_1002153_pt1 | contig 35088 bp, 36 predicted proteins | sample Subgrocontami54m_FD_69260 | JGI IMG/M metagenome (GOLD analysis project Ga0080064, IMG submission 69260) | Subsurface groundwater microbial communities from S. Glens Falls, New York, USA - GMW46 contaminated, 5.4 m (SPADES assembly) (version 2) ...
TCTTTAAGTGTTAGATAATCACCAAGCACAATTGCTCCGACGACATCTTCTTCCAGATTGATGGCAACTCCCCAAACGCTGCCCGGAAATTCAATGCGCTCCTGATAGGCTACTTGTGGTAAACCGCTGATCCGCACCACGCCATCGGAAACCGATAGGATATGCCCCACACGCCGAGCTACAGGAGTCGGCGTAAACGCTTCTATCTTTTTGACTAACTCTTGCGCAACCAATGATGAAAGATCTTGTTTCATTATTGCAAAATATGTTGTGCCATTTCTTCTAACTGACCCAACAGACTCGTATCGATAATCCAATCGCCAATCTGAATTTTGAGTCCTCCGAGGAGCTTGTCGTCAATAGACGTTACCAATGATACTGGGTGTCCAACCAATGTATAAAGAATTTGTTCAATCCTTTTTTGTTCTTCGAGAGTCAAGGCAACGCTACTTTTCACATTAGCTACAGTCTCTTTTTGATTTTGCGCTGCTACTTTTCCTAAAAGTATCTGGACTTTAGGAAGTACCGAAACTTTGCCCTCATTTTGAATATATTGGGTAATTCCTTCGATGAATCCTTTGGCATCACGAGTCAATGCTTTCATACTTACTCCTTCATCGATTCTAGCTCTTTGAGCTGACTTTCAAGAAGCTGATGCTGTTTATCCTCCTTCATCACCGATACAAGCAAACGCTTCGCCATAGCAGTTGCCAAAGCCACAGATTCTTTCCGTAGATCTTTTTCCATTTCTTTGTGCAAGTGAGCAAGCTCAAGCCTACCTTTTTCCACTATCTCTTTTGCCTCCTTGTGCGCTTCGTTCACTATTTCTCTTTCTGCCTCTTTTCCTTGTTTTTTGGCTTCTTCGAGTATCATCCGCGCTTGCTTTCGTGTTTCATCCAGCATTTTCTCCTGCTTCTGTTTCAGCTTTACCTCTTCCTCTTGCATTCTTTGAGAAAGCGCAAGTCCTTTCTCTATTTCTTTTTTGCGCTTCTCAAGCATGGCAAGGATCGGCTTATACAAAAGCTTAGAAAGCACAAAAATAATAATCGAAAAATTAATAATTTGCGCCAAAAGTAATTTTGGCTCTATTCCTAATTGCTCCATAGTTTCTTCCCTTTTATACGAACCTGATAATAAGCCCTGCCACTAACGCATAAATTGCAATAGCTTCAGCAAACGCTAATCCCAAAACCATGGTCGTCCGAATGCTATCAGCGGCTTCCGGATTTCTTCCAATTGCTTCCATAGCTTTAGCGGAAAGAAGTCCAATAGCAATTGCCGGACCTGCCCCTCCTAATGCAATGGTAAGTCCAGTCATAATGAGTTTAATAGATGCTTCATTCATGTGACTCACCTCCTCCGTGAAAAACAGCGACATTCAAAAACACTGCCGTCAACATAGAAAACACCAATGCCTGAATAAATCCTACAAATATTTCTAACATAAGGAATGGAAGCGGAACGATAAATGGCACGAGAAATGCCATAACTGCCAAAAGTACCTCACCAGCAAAAATATTTCCAAACAACCGGAACGCAAACGAAACAATTTTAGAAACTTCCGATATAATTTCCAGAATGCCTACAAAGAACGAAATGGGATCATGGAGGTTAATAAATCGCGTGGTGTAATGTTTCCCCACAGTAACAAACCCAAAGTATTGAATAGCAACAATAGCAACAATAGCCAAAGCAAGTGTGGTATTTAAATCCGCCGTTGCGCCTCGCAGAAGCGGGACAAACTTTCCAGCCTCTCGGAAAAATCCTACGGTTCCTACCCCAGGCAAAAGCCCAAACCAATTAGCGATAATGATAAAAAGAAATAAAGATGCAATGAGTGGGAAAAATTTATCAATGTGTGTTTTGCCAACCACACTAGCAAAGAAATCGTGAAGCCCTCCCACGACAAGCTCGGCAATTGATTGCAAAGAAGAGGGCACGAGACTTAAGCTTCTTGTAGATAAAACAGAAAAAATAAATAAAACCCCCATCACCAACCATGTCGTGAGCAAACTATTCGATATCGGAAAACCGAAAATAAATCCTATCTTCTCAGCAGCAAGTGAAATATGTGGCATGGCTTAGATAAGTTCAAGTCTTTTTATGAATAATTTCCCCAATAACATTAAAAAAACCAATAAATGAAATACCTATACCGATCAAAAGAAGCAAAATAGTCGCCGTGGGCTTTGTCCCTAACCACTTATCAATATATACTCCTGCCAAGACTCCTGCAACAATAGGGAGAGCAATAACAAATCCTATCTCTCCCACCAATCCTAAGTAATACCACCCGAGCGTTCGTTCTCTTTTTTTTGCTGCTTCTTTTTTTCGAATTTCCGTCTTCCCCGGTGTCAATAGAACATCAAAGCGTTCTTTTTTAGGACTACTCTTCATCTCTCAATTTTATCACAATTCTATTTTACAAAAATTCCCCTCCCTCGTCAACGGTTCGCAGTGTAAGACTATGCCTCCGGAATCTCTCTAACGTCGTCGGCGAGGATGGTGAGCCGATCATCCTTCTCATCAACTTTGCCACTGATTGCTACCACCCCATCTTTTTGCCAGACGCTCACGGTCTTTGCATACAGTTTTGGAAATATAACCACTTCGAGCATTCCGGTGGCATCTTCTAGTTTTACAAACGCCATCTCGTGGCCCCCCGCTTTGGTGGTAATTTTTTTGACTGCGGCAATCATGCCCCCAACGGTCACGCGTTGGCCCACAGTACTCGTAGTAATAGCAGCAAGCGATACACTCCCCAAAGCTTTTAACTGCTGTAGACGACCAGTCAATGGATGGCTCGTGAGATAAAATCCTAAAAATTCCCGTTCGAATCTTAAAAGTTCTTCTTTAGAAAGTTCCGGCATATCAGGAAGTTTTGTCGATTCCTCATGAATAGGCGCCTGGTCACCATCAAACAAACTTGCCTGCCCACTCGCAACACTCTTTTTTTGTTTATGCGCCTCCTCAAGAATATCCGGTAATGCGGCAAGCTGACTACTGCGTCGTCCAAACGGGTCGCAGGCACCGGCTTTCATAAGGCTTTCAAGAGTTTTCTTGTTTACTTTGCTCGTGTCCACACGATGAATAAATTCAGAAAGTGATGGAAATGGCCCATCTATATTTCGACTCGTCAAAATACTTTCGATTGCTGCCGTTCCCACATTTTTTATCGCAGAAAGTCCGAAACGGATCTTCCTTTCTTCGATGGTAAACTCTACCTGAGATGAATTAACATCGGGCGGAAGAAGAATTAATCCCATACGCCGACATTCATCCACAATGTTCGAAATTTTTTCGTCTCGTGTCGGACCGGTGTTGGCTCGTGACTCAGCAGTAAGGACGGCAGTCATGTACTCCACTTGATAATTAGCTTTTAGATACGCCGTCTGATAGGCAATCATCGCGTAGCAGGCAGCATGCGCTTTATTAAACCCGTAGCCGGCAAACGGCTCGATAAGATGAAACAGTTCTTCTGCTTTTTTTTGAGAAAGCCCATTGGCAACACAGCCTTTGATAAACTTTTCCTGCTGTTTTTTCATTTCCGTCGGAATCTTTTTGCCAACGGCTTTGCGCAATTTATCGGCATCTTCCCATGAATACCCCGCAACGGTGATTGCGGTTAAAAGCACGTCATCTTGATAGCAAATAATACCGTACGATTGTTTTAAAACATCAGCAAGTCGAGAATCGGGATACACAATATGATCAGGGTGATGTTTTCGATCAATAAATTCTGGAATCACCGCCATCGGTCCGGGTCGAAATAATGCAACCATAGCCATAAGATCAAAAATGCTGGTGGGTTTGAGATCTTTAATATAGCGGCGCATACCCGAAGACTCCAGTTGAAATATACCCGTTGTTTCACCAAGAGAAAGCATCTCATACGTTTTTTTGTCATCCAAAGGAATGGATTGAAGATTCACTGTTGTTCCCCGGACATTCTTAATAAATTCCAGCGCCTGGGACATAATGGTTAAATTACGAAGTCCCAAAAAATCCATTTTCAAAAGACCCACGCCATCTTCACCAATCGTATACATATCGTACTGTGTAACAATCCGCTCTCCTTTAGATTCTTTCTGAAGTGGCGTGTACTCGACCAATGGCTTATCGGCAATCACCACGCCCGCAGCATGTACAGACGAATGGCGCGCGACTCCCTCTAGTTTCCGAGCAACATCCAACAGTCGCTTCGTTTCTGGTTCGCTTCGGTAGGCAAGCGCAAGCTCAGCTGATTGATCAAGCGCCTTATCAATGGTCATGGGAGCTCCTTGAAATCCCTGTGGAATCATTTTTGATATACGATCCGGCCCCGCATACGGCATACCCAAAGCCCGCCCGCCATCACGGACCGCGCCACGGGCCTCCATGGTGCCAAACGTGATAATTTGAGCCACTTTATCCGATCCATATTTTTCTGTCACGTAGGCAATGACCTCGTCGCGGCGGTCATCGGCAAAATCCAGGTCAATATCCGGCGGCGTCGGTCGGTATGGATTGAGAAATCGTTCAAACGGAAGTTTAAAGAAAAAAGGGTCAATACCCGTAATACCCAATATATAGGAAATCACTGATCCAGCTGCTGATCCTCGTCCGGGACCCACGGCAATTCCGTGGTCTTTGGCCCAATTCACAAAATCGGCAACAATCAAAAAGTATGTCGCGTATCCCTTTTTGCTAATAATACCCAACTCATAGGCAATCCGTTGTTTAATCTCCTCGGTCAAATTTTGATAGCGAATCGGCGCTCGTTCGTTGATCATTTCTTCAAGATGTTGCAGAGGAGTAGACCCCCTAGGGAGGGGGTACTCAGGCAAAATCCATTGACCAACAGAAAGATTAATGTCACACATATTTGCAATTTTTACGGTATTTTCCAGGGCCTCAGGATATTGAGCAAACAATGATTGCATCTCGTCGGGAGAACGCATGTAAAAATCAGGGGAACCAATCATCGAAAGGGGACGATTTTTTTCTACAATCGTATGCTGTGTTTGCACACACAAAAGAATTTCTTGTGCCTCCGCATCAGCTGCATCCACGTAATGGATATCATTGGTGGCAACCAAAGGTAATCCTAATTTCCTTGATAACTTTATGAGTTTTTCATTCACGATGTCGCACTCAGGGATGCTCGGATGTTTTTGAAGTTCGAGATAATAATGATCCGGACCAAAAAGTTCACTGTAGGCTAATGCAACTTTTTCTGCCTCTTCTTCTTTTCCTTCACGCAAAAGGGATGGCACTTGGCCCTGCAAACATGCACTTAAACAGATGATATCCTCGTGATGTTCCTTTAAAAGTTCCCAATCAATACGAGGACGATAATAATATCCTTCCAAATGCGCATGCGTCACGAGCTTCATCAGGTTTTTATAGCCATTCTCGTTTTTGGCAAGGAGTACCAAATGAAATGGGTCAACATCAACTTTTGCTTCCTTATCAAAACGACTGCGGCGCGCTACATACGTTTCTACACCGATAATGGGCTTTATGCCGGCGGCTTTTGCTTTGAGGTAGAACTTAAAACTTCCATACATGGCACCATGATCGGTAAGGGCAAGAGAGTCCATCCCGTACGATTTTGCCCGCGCAATAAGGTCATTGAGTTTTCCCAATCCATCAAGCAAGGAATATTCACTATGCGTGTGAAGATGGACAAAGTTAGCGGCCATACGAAGCAATTTTCTCTTTTAATTTCTCTGCAATAATTTGTTTATCTCCTTTTCCTTTTAATTTTTTAATTACTTGTCCCAATAAAAACATAAGCGCCTGTTCTTTACCGTTTTTATAATCTTCCACTGCTTGTTTTTTAGTTTCTAGGACGATAGCAATTGCACCAGTAATTTCTTCAGACGGTAATTCTACCACGGTCACAACATTTCGTATCTCTTCGATAAACTTCGCAGGCAGTACCGTTTCCATATCTGGACGCTTATTGATAAGCCAGTTTGCAATTCTTTTTACTGAAATTTTATCTACCAATCCAATTTTTTTGGTGATTTTTATACATTCTTCAAAATAATCTGCAAGTTTTCTTGTTTCTGTGAGAAGACCACTATCTTGATCACCAAGACTGTACATTTTCATAAATCTTGCGTATTTCGCATCAGGAAGTTCTGGCAACCTATCTCTCAATTCTTCAATATACGTTTTCTCAAATCGCATTGGGGGAATATCTGGCTCCGGAAAATAGCGGTAATCCTGCGCTTCTTCTTTTGCCCGCATTAAAACCGTTGTCCTTGTTTTTTCATCATACCGGCGTGTTGCTTGGTATCGTTCCTTTGGATCGTGCATTTGCCTCATTGATTCAGCTTCTATCGCTTCTTTTACGAATTTAAATGAGTTAATATTTTTTATTTCGACGCGATACTCTGGCAACTTCGTGCTTTCTGATAATCGAACAGAAATCGACGGCTCCAGCCGCATACTTCCTTTTTCTAAGTCCGCATTGGAAATACCTAAATAGCGAATAATTTGTTGAAGTTTTTTGAGAAACTGATCCACTTCTTCAACGGTTCGAAAATCTGGCTCTGTAACAATCTCAACGAGCGGCACGCCGCTGCGATTAAAATCAACCAACGAAACGCGTTTCCCCTCAACCGTCGCGTGAATCAATTTTCCCGTATCTTCTTCTAGATGAACACGGCGAATTTGAATATTTCCAAGCTTTCCATCAATCGCGAGGGGCTGATCATATTGAGTAATTTGGTAGCCCTTGGGCAAATCAGGATAAAAATAATTTTTGCGATCAAATTTACTCTCTGGAGAAATTTTGCATCCCAATGCATGACCTAAAAGAATCGTCCACTCTACTGCTTTTTTATTAGGAACTGGTAATCCACCCGGCATTCCCAAACACACTGGACAGGTATAAATATTCGGATGAGAAGCAAAAAAGGGGTCGTTTTTGCAGCCGCAAAACATTTTGGAAACAGTTGCTAGCTCTACATGAATTTCAAGTCCGATAATAGGTTCGTATGTATTCATTATTTTTTAATCCATGAATTCCACTGTGTACTTTGTTCAAATGCGTAGGCCGCCGCAAGCATTTTTTCCTCTTGCCAATAATTGGCCATAATATTGAGTCCGAGATACAAATTTGTCGATGGATCGCGAAAGCATGGAACACTTATTCCTGGTAAACCAGCAAGGGAACTTGGCTCGACCAAAAAATCTTGTAATTCTCCAAACATCGGATCGTTCGTACTTGCGCCAAGGGGCAAAGCATATCCTGGTGATGGAGAGGAAATGAGTAAATCGTATCGCTCAAATAATTGTTTAAAATTTTGGATATAAAGACTACGCACCTGCTGTGCTCGCAGATAATATTTATTAGCATATCCTTTGGAAAGAGCAAATGTGCCGAGCATAACCCGGCGTTTTGCTTCTTCTCCAAAATTCGATCGATCATTACCATACCGGATCCCATCATATCGAGCAAGATTGCTACTCACTTCTGCACGCTGAACTATGGTATACAAAGAAATTGCGTAGTCTGGAGTAAGAATAGTGTTCAATTTTATTTGATCTGAAAGTTTAACCAATTCAACCGATGCGCCTAATCGCTCAAACACGTTTCCAGCTTCTTTCACTGCATGATCTACGGGTGTTCCAACAAGTTGTGGATGATCTATGTAACACATACCTACTCGCATCCCTTTTACACCTTTTTTAAAATTTTTAGTAAAATCTAGAATAGGTTGTGGCAAAGTCGTCGCATCATACGGATCTTTGCCTGCAATAACATTCAAAAGCATGGCACAATCTTCAACAGTTTTCCCAATCGGGCCAGGACAATCCAAAGATGATCCCATCGCGACCACGCCAGCACGGCTTACTCGTCCGTACGTTGGTTTCAGACCCACCACTCCGCACCATGCTACAGGCTGCCGAATGGATCCTGCGGTTTCCGAACCAATGGCTGCTATGCACATATCCGCAGCCACCGCCGCAGCGCTCCCTCCAGAAGAACCTCCTGGTAAATATTCGGTATTTCGAGGATTTTTAGTTGGGCCGAAGTCAGAGGTTTCAGTGCTACTGCCATGCGCCCACGCATCCATATTGGTTTTACCGATAACGACACCACCAGCATCCTGAAGTTTTTTCGTCACCGTCGACTCATACGGCGGCATAAATCCTTCAAGCACTTTGGATGCCGCAGTTGTAGGAAGACCGACCGTCAAAAAATTATCTTTCACCGCAATCGGAACGCCAGCGAGCATCTCGTTTTCTTTTTTGTGCGCTTTTTTGACTGCATCCTCGTCTACCTTCAAATAAATATTTAACTCCTTATTCTGTTTCTCAATCGCCAATTGAATATCACTATAGAGCTCGGATAGAGAAAACTCTTTTTTCTTCAATTTTTCAATAGCTTGGGTAAGGGTTAATGTATTAAGTTTCATTATGGTTGGTCAATAATTTGAGGCACCACAAAAAATCCATTATATATTTGTTTTGCATTAGCAAGCGCTTGTTCTTGGGAAAACTGTCGCGTCGCATCCACTTCATCCTCGCGGAAAACATTGATGAGGCCGGTCACTTGACTCGTCGGTTCAACATGCGCTACGTCAACGTTAAAAAGTTTATCTACTACTTCCATCGTAGTGTTAAATCCATGGGCCAATTCTTTTTCTTCAGCAGAAGTAACTGGAATTTTCGCTAAAGTAGCAATTTTTTTAACGTCTTGAGGGGAAAATGTAATGGTACTTTTTTTCGTCGTCTTCATTTGCAGTTATTATAACCCATGCTTGCGCTTTTTTCTATTTTTTTGTATGGTAAGTCTCTATGCAGAAGTATCAAAAAGTATTTCAACTCATGCTTGATCAAAACAAAGAGTTGTTTACAAATTTTCGTGCCGTCCACGATGCATTTGTCATAAATCCGGAAGCAAATAAGGCGCGATTTAACGAACTTGGCTCCGAAGTTCTTGATGTCATACGCCATTATGAACAAATTCTCTGTGGCAAAACAGAAAATGGCGGCTTTGGGAAATTTAGCAGCAACCTCTCTCAAAAATTTTGGGACGAAGTACGAAAAGCCTATCCGAAGATTGATTTTGTGGGAATTAAATAATTTTACCGTTCGAGCATAAACTCGTGTGCTTCCCATTCGAGGGTATCATCGAGCAATTTGAGTGGAATCTTCTTCTTATATTTCAACTCTAATGCTTTTGCAATCAACCAGTCAGCGATATGCGGATTTTTGGGCAAAAATGGGCCATGAGAATAACACGCAATACAATTTTTATACACCGATCCCTCGGTGACATCCTCGCCATTATTTCCGCACCCCTTAATGATTTTTGCAAATGGTTGTACTCCCTTTCCTAAATATGTTCTCCCGCCATGATTTTCAAAACCGACAACGGTATTTCTGAAATCCAAACCTTCAACTTCAAATTCTTCTCCAATTTCTCCAATAGTGTTGCCTATACATCGTGGTTTTGATTTCCCAAAATGGCGGCTAACCATATCAAAAATTCCCAGTCCAGTAAGTTTTGTATCATCACCCGTCATGTAATAGTGACCTAAAAGTTGTGGCGCACCGCAGACAAAAAGTCCTGGAATGCCTCGATCGAATAATTCCTTGAGAACCGGTCCTTTATTATTTCGCAAATCATCAATCACTATTCCCTGCTGCCGATCCTGAGACCCACCACCAAAAACAAGGTCACAGGATTCGATTTCTTTTTTCGTAGTTTTGAAATCTATTGACAGGACGGAAACGTTGATATTTCTCCATTTACAGCGCTTCGTCAGTACAATAATGTTCCCTCTGTCTCCATAGGTAGACATCAACTCCGGATACAACCAGCCAATGGTTAATTGATGTTTCATAAGATTTTCTTGCCAGTGAGAATTTTCCTCACGTCAAGCATTGCTGAATATGTCGGTAAAATCCAAAAGGTTTGATCTGGTTTGCAATTTTTTAATCCTTCTTTTATAGCATCCTCTAAACTCCTATACATTCCTTTACAAGGAACTTCTGCGTATTTCAATCGAAGTCCTAAATCAAAACACCTGTCTCCGGAAACAAAAATGTTTTCCTTAAAATTTTTAAGGTTCTCAAAATCCACATCCCAAATCCAGCTGACATCGGTACCATCGGGGATTCTATCATTGAGGACAAGAAGCAATGGCCCTTTTTGTTTTGACGACAAAACAGTGCGGAGTGACTCATTACATCCTGTGGGGTTTTTGGACAATAAAATTTTTACTCGTTTTCCTTCTACATTAGTTTCCTCCATGCGGCCAAACGCTGGAGTAAAACTTTTAAGTGCTTCTTTTATATCACTATCTTCAATACCAACTTCTCGTGCAACCATTGCCGCCGCCAGCGTATTGTATCGGTTGTATACTCCTTCAACTGGCGAAGAAAAATCACGACTTGCCACATCAACTCGTGGATGGGTAAGTTTGCAATTGCCACACGCCCATTTGCCCAAATGCGAAAAATACACCCCGCCAAATGTAAGCCTACTCCCGCATCGTGGGCAGTAAATCGTATCCGTGGCATGTTGCATTTTTGGCAAAAAAAGTGAAGGATCCTCCAAACCAAAATACTTTACTGTTGCAGCAAGTTTTTCGCCTACCAACACAAGATGCGGGTCGTCTGCGTTGGCAATGACCGTAACACTTGGCGGTAACGAAGCGAGGGCTTGCTGCCATTTCTCTGCAATAACATCTACTTCTCCGTACCGATCCAATTGATCTCGAAAAAGGTTGGTAAGAACCAGAATATGTGGCGTGAATTCTTTGAGAATGTTTGGCAGTGTGGCTTCATCCACTTCAAAAATAAAGTAATCGGAGGAAAGTCTGCCATCCCACCGCGCATCTTGCAAAAATGCTGATACTAAACCATTATCTAAATTTGCCCCGCTTGCATTGTGCCGCACCGAATAGCCAGTATGCGTCAAAATCGTTTCAATCATTTTGACGGTCGTAGTTTTCCCGTTGGTGCCGGCAACAAGAATGATCTTTTTCCCTTGCTTACTAAATTTTTGAAGGATATGAGGATTGAGTCGAAGTGCTATCTCCCCCGGCCACGTCGCTCCCGCACCGAGATGGAAAAATTTAATAATAAATGAAGCAAATTTCGCAATTATAATCGACACAATAAACATAATGGAGATCCTCTCGTCGTTTCACTCCTCAGGATGACGATGCGTCACATTGACCGCAAAATCTTTATGCGCTCGTCGATGGGCGGGTGGGTATCAAACAGCGAGGAAAACCAGGCGCCAAAATTTTTGCCTTTAAAGGGATTGACGATAAATAAGTGCGCGGTGGCGTTGGAAGCAGTCGGCAACACGTCTTTATCTTTTTTCAACTTCTCAAGCGCTCGTGCAAGTCCTTCTGGGTAACGAGTAAGATATGCTCCTGATGCATCGGCCAAAAATTCGCGCTTGCGGGACACAGCAAGCTGGATAAACATTGCAATAATGGGTGATACGATTGCAAGTACAATACCCACAATCATAAGAAGCTGCCCTCCGTTCCCTTCTTCGTCTCGATCGCGCCGCCCTCCGCCCCACCACAGACTACGCATGAACATATCTGCTAGAAACGCGGTCGTTCCGACCAATACTGCAACGACGGCCAAAAGCCGCGTATCAAAATTACGAATGTGAGAAAGTTCATGGGCAATCACTCCTTCGAGTTCCCGACGTTCAAGCTTTGCAAGGATGCCACTGGTTGCGCATACTACCGCATGTTGAGGATCCCGTCCTGTAGCAAACGCGTTCATCGCCGGATCATCAATGACATAAAGTTTGGGCTTGGGAATGCCTGCTGCTATGCTCAAATTTTCTGCAACGGTAAAAAAATCAAACTCGCGCTTTCTATCAGCTGGCCTTGCCCCACTCATAGCCAACACCATTTTGTCGCCCCAATAATAACTGACAAAACTAGAAATGACGGAAAAGGCAACAGCAAACCACATAAAGGAGTTGCCATATCCCAATGCCTGTCCCATGACATACCCCGCGATAACCACAAACACCACAAAACCCGTCAAAAAGACGTAGGTTTTCGTTTTATTTGCAGAAATCTGCGATGTAATCGTTAAAGCCATGAAGACTAGAGGTTTAAGAAAAATTCACTTTCACATCTTTCCGTTCTTCGTCTGTTGCGCCAAAAAACTCTTTTTCACCAAACCCTAACTGAGAAGCAAGGAGTGAGTTCGGGAAGGTTCGAATTTTTATATTAAAATCCATGACCACGTTGTTGTAGTACTGACGTGCATACGCTACTTTATCTTCCGTATCAGAGAGTTCCTTTTGGAGTTGAACAAAATTCTCGTTTGCTTTCAGGTTCGGATAATTCTCCGCAATGGCCAATAGGCGACTCAGTGCTCCGGAAAGTGCGTCGCTTGCCTTTGCTTTTGAATCCATGCCTTTTGCAGAAAGCATTGCTTTATGAGCTTCAGTGACTGCTGTGATAATGGATTTTTCATGCTTGGCATATCCTTTGACGGTCTCAACCAAATTAGGGATAAGGTCTGCGCGGCGTTTGAGCTGCACATCAATCTGGCTCCATGCCTCCTCGATTTGCGCCTTTAGGCTTACCAGCCCATTATATAAGCTCCAAATATAGATCAATAAAAGAAGAACGATGCCACCAATGATAAACAGAGGATTCATATATGCGCTCCTTTCGTAAGCCACGTATTAAATTCATTATACCCCAATGTATTTACAATGTCATGTTTTTCTGCCCAACCTCGGCGAGCAACCGACACGCCATACCGCATCATGTCCATTTGCATTGCGTTGTGAGAATCGGTATCAATGCAAAACTTCACCCCTTCTTTTCTGGCTTCATACACCAACGTGTCCGGCAAATCCAATCGATCAGGATATGCATTAATTTCTAATGCAATATCATGCTTCTTGCATGTTGCAAATATTTCTGGCCAATTGGCATCCACTCCTTCACGGCGAGCCAAGAGCCTTCCCGTTGGATGACCAAAGATACGTACTTTGGGATGAAAAGTCAGTGCAGTGACAATGCGCTTCGTTATGTCTTTACGACTCTGGGTAAAACTTGAATGGAGAGATACTATCACTGCGTCTACATAGTCAAATGCCTCATTAGGTAATGCCAATTGTCCGTCCGTAAGGATATCAACTTCACACATGAGGAATAAATGTATTCGTTTTTTAAGACCATCTTTTAATGAGTAATATTGTTGTTCATACCACTCTTTTCTCTTTTTCATGACAGCAAGAATCTGTTTTTGTGTTTGATTGGAAATACTCGGATTGTGATCGCTCACGCCGATATATTCATATCCCAATGCAGCCGCCTTATCTAAATGCTCCTTCACATGACTTGCTCCAAGATCATGAGAAGAAGAAAAATTATAGTTCGTATGCATATGCAAATCGCCTTTTATATCGGCAAGCTCTACTAAATGAGGAAGCTTTCCGGCAACTGCTGCTTCAATTTCTCCTTTATCCTCTCGAATTTCCGGCGGAATATAGGGCATTTTCAAGGCTTGATAAAATCCTTCTTCATTGGCAAACTCTGTGATTTTCCCCGTTTTTACCTGTTTTATGCCATATTCATTCAAGCTTAAGCCGCCCTCGACAGCATACGTACGAAGTTTTATGTTGTGATGCTTTGAACCGGTAAAGTATTGCAACATAGCGCCATACGCTTCGGGCTTTTGAACCCGCAAATCCACCTGCCGGCCGTTATTCAGAAGAAGTGTTGCCCCAGCCGTTCCTTTGTCAATGAGCTTGTGGTGTGGATATGTAACGAAGTGATCAAGTACCACCTCCGGCTTTCGAGTTGCCACCGCAATATCAATATCCCCAATCGTCGAAACTTGTCGCCGCAGGCTCCCTAGTGCATCAACTCGGAGGACTTGGGGTATCTTTTTAAGGTAGGCAATCACCTCTTGGGCAATGGCATCTGCCTCGGGAAGTACCATGCGATTTTCCTTGATCTGTCCGCGCTTATGCGACTCGATGCCACTCAGAATGACTTCTTCAGATTTTTCACCAAAACCTTCAATCGGGGCAATGTTGTGGGCGACAGCTGCTTTTTCCAAATCGGCTATCACTGTTTTTGGATCTTTTAATTTAAGTTCAGAGACCAATTTATATGCTTTCTTGGGTCCCAATCCTGGCACCAAAAGCAGCGGATAGATGGATTTGGGCAATTTGGAAAGTACTTCGTCAAAATGCTTTACTTTTCCAGTTCGGAAAAATTCATCGAGATGCAATGCAAGCGCTTCTCCCACGCCAGGAACGGCATCGAGTTTCCCATCATCCCATATATCCTTAAGCTCACTCGTCAGATGCTCGATACTATCGGCGGCTCGTTGATACGCGATAATCTTAAAACGGTTTTCTCCAAGAATTTCATACGCAGCAGCCACACTTCGCAGGAGCTCTGCAATCTCAAGGTTGGTCATAAAATCATCATAACAAAACGATTGACCAAGCTCAAATGCTTATGGTATCATGCTATGAGCTAAGAATGATCGGAACATGCTAAGGGGTGTTTCACAAGGTATAAGATAGTCGCGAAAGGAGTTTACGGGAGAATCTTTCGCGATACTTATGAAGGAAAAGCGTTGGAGCAAAACCTTACGGTTTTTCTCCAGAATGGGCTCGTGGTGTAGAGGCCTAACACGCGTCCCTGTCAAGGACGAGATCGGCGGTTCGAATCCGCTCGGGCCCGCTCATTTTCTCTTCTTTTACTTCTGCCCAGAACGGAGGACAACTAAATCATGTGGAAATCACTACAAAAATCATTTGATTCTCAAGAATCATTTGTCTCTCTGGCATTAGGTCTTGCAGTCGTTTTGGCAATAGGAGTACTTCTTTTTAATTATATCAATCGAGGCAAAGGGGCAGCGACACAAGAGCAAACTGACCAACAAAAAGAGGCGGAAAAAATGACCCTTCCCACGCAACACACCGTACAAAAAGGGGAAACACTATGGAATATCGCAGAAAAATACTACAAAAGTGGATATAACTGGGTAGATCTACAAAAAGCAAATAATATAAAAGAGTCTGACAAAATAGAAGTAGGTCAAACGCTCACCGTACCTGATGTCACACCGATTATCGTAAATCAAAAAGGGCAGATAACTGCTGCATCATCGACAGAATCGGGAAAAACAGAAAAAAAGACATATACAGTGGTAAAAGGGGACAGCCTCTGGAGTATTGCGGTAAAGGAATTGGGCAACGGATACGAATGGACAAAAATTGCCAAAATGAATAATCTGAAAAATCCTGGCCTTATCCATTCCGGCAATATCCTTGTCTTGCCGTAAGCGTAAGTTGAAGCAAAAATTGAGTACCGGTATAATTATAACCGGTGCTTTCGCGGGATTAGTTCACCGGTAGAATGCGTCCTTCCCAAGGATGAGAAGGGGGTTCGATTCCCCTATCCCGCTCCCATGTCCTTCCGAAGCTTTATACGAAGGAGGGGAAAGTGACAGAAACTATAAAATGACCTCACGCGCCAAAAAATTAGATCCACAACCTCACTATGATTTTTTTGTTTCTGGACGGTGGCGCAACCGCGACAATATATTAGATCTTACCAAAAAAATTCGGGAAAAAGAATACCATGTCTATTGTTTTTTAGAAGCTTCCCATAGCGTTCATCGAGTGAAGGATGATCCAGAAGAAAGCATGAAGAATTTTGAAAAACTAGACTGGAGAAATGATCCATATGTCAAAGAAGTTTTTCGTAATGACATGGCTGGAGAAAAGAATAGTGACGTGTTCGTTATGCTCCAACCTGCTGGAAAGTCTTGCCACATTGAAGCAGGCGTGGCATACGGTATGGGCAAAAAATGTATTTTAATTGGTGAGCAAAAAGAAGCAGAGAGTTTATACTTGATTTTCAATGAAATATATCCATCAGTAGACGAATTCCTTAAAACTATTTAAACGATTGATGCTGTAAGAAACTCTTTACCCCTAAGTGGTTTTTCAATGCTTTACGTTGTAAAATAGACAACATGCAAAAGATAATCCCACCAAAATTACAAAAAGGCGATGGAGTACGTATCATTGCGCCTGCAAGAAGCCTTGCGATGATTAGTCAAGAAACGCGAGATATTGCAAACCATAGATTACAGGAAGAACTTGGTTTAAAACTGACATTTGGTGAACATGTGGAAGAAAAAGATGATTTTATTTCTTCATCCGTTGCATCACGCATCGCAGATCTCCATGCTGCGCTTGCAGATAAAACAGTCAAAGGAATTCTCACGGTCATCGGTGGATTTAACAGCAATCAATTGCTTGATGCTATCGATTGGAATCTTATCAAAAGCAACCCAAAAATCATGTGCGGATTTTCTGATATTACGGCTATCAACAATGCATTTTTTGCCAAAACAGGCCTAGTGTCCTATTCCGGTCCGCACTATTCCACATTTGGTCAGAAACTTCATTTTGACTACACCCTGGACTACTTCAAAAAGTGCGTGATGAGTAGTGATCCGTTTAAGGTGATACCCAGTAAAGAGTGGTCAGATGATGAGTGGTATCTTAACCAAGATGTCAGAAACCCCATCCCAAACGAGGGATATTGGGTGATCCACCCAGGCAAAGCTCAAGGCACGATTCTTGGCGCCAATTTGTGTACCCTTAATTTACTGCAAGGCACCCAATACATGCCGGACTTGACTAACTCCGTACTCTTTTTAGAAGATGATTATGAATCTCAACCGCATCACTTTGACCGAGATTTGCAATCACTGATTCACCTACCTAACTTTAGCAGGGTGAAGGGATTGGCAATCGGCAGATTCCAAAAGAGAAGCAACGTGACGCGTAAACTTCTTGAACAGATTATCAACACCAAAAAAGCACTTGAGGCTATGCCCGTTATCGCAAACGTTGACTTTGGCCATAGTGATCCTAAAATCACTTTCCCGGTCGGAGGTACGGTTTCGTTAGATGTCTCACCATCTTCCACAAAAATCATCATCACTGAACATTAAAAAAAGTCTCTTTAATCAACATCTTTTATGGTTTTTTGGTAGCTAAAGTTGTAAAATGAGGCTGGTGCCCAGAATGCCCCTTTAGCTCAGTGGCAGAGCAGCGGTATCGTAAACCGTCGATGTCAGTTCGATTCTGACAAGGGGCTCATATCAGAATATCTATACCATGATCTCATCAAGACTTGCTCGATTTGAAGAAAAAAATGCACGCAACCGACTCGTTGTTGCGGTCTTAGGAACATTTGCGGTTGTTCTCTTCCTCTTGTTCTTTGGCGTAAAAATTCTTATTAGCTTTAGCGTATTTATCGATAAACTACGTGGTAATTCACCAACCAGCGCTTCTCAAGCTATTGTGCTTCCCCCCACACTTGATCCATTGCCGGAAGCCACCAACAGCGCCCAGTTAAAAATAAGTGGACGGGGCCAATCGGGACTTACTGTCATTGTGTACCTCAATGGCAACGAAACAAAAAAACTCACCATACCAAAAGAGGGGACATTTAGTACCGTCTTAATAGCACAAGAAGGAAAAAATACTATCAGCGCCAAAGTATTGGATGACAAAGGAAATATCAGTGAACTTTCACCAGTTTTAAAAATTATGGTGACAAATAAAGCGCCGCTCATGGAAGTGACAAGCCCGCAAGATAATGCCACGATTTCTGGGGATGATAACAAAACTATTGTCTCTGGAAAAGTAGAAGACGATGTGCGGGTGACTATCAATGATCGGCTTGTCGTTGTGCAAAACGATGGGTCATTCAGTTATAAATTTCCTCTTCCGGAAGGCGATACAATTCTTCGAATTATTGCTACGGATAGTGCGGGAAACCAAACAAAAATAGAACGAAAAGTGACGTATAAAAAGTGATGCTTTCTTAAGCATCATCCCCGCGAAGGCGGGGATCCCCTTAGTGTACTCTCAACGACACCGGTCATAATCCACATCCAAATCATCACCCACGGATAAAAAAGACTATTTATAAACATGCTATGCACCAAAATGGCAAGCAGTGATGCAAGCACAATATTCCCTAACAGCGCATGTTTTTTTCGTAACAACCTCTGCGCTTGCTTCCATTGCCCATACAACAACCAACAGTAAGCAATGCACCCAATAATGCCAGTGGTCAGAAATATAAAAAGCACACTATTGTCCACTCCGGCTGCTGCTTTAGAATTCAAATCAACCCTTCCATTATCTGAAGGAAATACAAATCGAAGGGTGTTAAACCCAAAACCAATAAGAGGGGACTCCCCGATTCTTTTTATACTCTCCTGCCAGTTCTCTATGCGCGCAACAGTAGAGATCATTCTGTCAATGCGAAGCGTATCTCCTCCTGGTTTTGGCAAAAAAATAATCAATACAATAAACACAATTAATGCAATGACCCCTTCAACTTTTCGATGAAGTGAACGAACTAATAAGAAACCTGATCCGACAAGGAAAGCCACGTAACTACTTCGAGAATACGTAAGATACAGAGATACTCCCAAAAGAATAAGAAAAAAAATAATCCAATTCTTTTTTGTTGTCTTCCATAGATATATCGTAATAAAAAATGAAAAAACGAATAGTATCCCAACAAAATTTGGGTCAAGAAGGGTAGAGAATAATCGAAAATAATGCGGATCCCACCCAAGATACGATAAATTACGGAGGCTCGGATACAACTGATATTGTACTAGTCCCAGACCGGCAAATCCCCACCCAACAACTGCTAATCCCCATACCCAAAATGATACGGGGATAAACGACTGCACACATATGACATATATGCCAGCATAAAATATCCACCGCAGAAGATATAAACTACTCTGAATAAATTCAGCAGGTGTTACCCGAAATGCATTCAAAAGAAGTGATGCTCCACCAATTGCTGTAAACGTTACGATAGGAACGAAAAGCTTGGGCTTTGTCCATCGTTTCTTCCATATGCATACGCCAAATGATGCAAGAAAAAGCAAAAAAAGTGCAGCGTCATGCACATATATAGTCACGCCTGGTATCGGTGATAAACCAAAGGCAGTGCCGAAAAGCAGACTGGAAAAAAATATCAGTGCAAAAAATTTCATGCAGCCTTATCCCAAAGTTGCCACAGCTTTGCCCTAACCAAAAATGAGTGAAAACTCATCAAAATTGCAATCGTTGCACCAGCAGTACCATCTAAAAATCCCAAATACAAAAAATAATTGAGAAAAAATTTTCCCACAGGATATCCAACCACCTGCCACCATGTAACTCCAATCTTTTGGGTGAAGAGGTAGCGAGCATTGAGGGTTGAATATCGGTTAATTTCTTCTAAAAATTGTGCGACGTTTTGATGGGGGAAATGTTCTAGTGGCGTGGAAAGCTCTCCAGCATCTCCTTCTATATTCCAAATTTCATGCACCGGCCGCATCCAATCCCCTGCTTCTTTTTTTGCAAGTCGCAGTAGTCGCACTCTATTCGTTTCTCCATGACGAAGATACCGACCAAAGATAAAGTCTCGTCGCTTCAAGTAAAATCCATTGCATTTTGCTGCTTCAATGGATTCTTTAATCTCGTTTTGAAGTGCTTCCGAGACCACTTCATCACTGTCGACAAACAATACCCACTCCCCTTTCGCGTGAGTCAAGCCAAAATTTCGTTGAGCGGCAAAATCATTAGCAAGATGACGCTGGCAGACACGAGCGCCAAGCTTTTTTGCAATGTCGATAGTCTTATCTACCGAAAAATCATCAACAATAATAATCTCATCGCACCAAGAAAGACTTTCAAGACAAGCTATGATTGTTTTTTCATCGTTATGGCTTAATACGACTGCTGATATCATCATAGATATTGTATCATAGGGCTAGTCCCTAAATAACTTCATAGATATTTAGGGTTACTACCCTTTGTGCCGCACATTCAACAAAAAATTCAAGTTATTCTGGATGCGGCCATACGATCATGATAAATCCGGCAAAAGCATTTGTAGTTATTACTGCTATCTATATCTTAGGATTTTTTAGCCATGCATTTTATCTGAAAAAAACGGTCTATGGCGATGGCATTTTTTATTATTCTTGGCTTCGATCAATAGTGATTGATAAAGATGTCAACTTTACCGATGAGTACGCCCATTTTCATGTCCAACAACCGAAAACCCTCCAGCAACTACCGGCAAATAAATATTCTGTCGGTCCGGCACTATTATGGTCTCCTCTCTTTATATGGATCCATTCAGTAATGAAAAGCGACGGGTACAACTTTTGGTATCAATTAGCAGTAGGGACAACAAGTATTCTATTTACCATAACCGGACTTATTCTCCTTTTCCGACTACTAAACAGGTATTTCTCACAAACAACAAGTATTCTGGCAATTATTGCCATTGCATTTGCTACAAACCTATTTTTTTATGGCTCTCTTGATACCGTCAACTCACATAGCTTGTCATTTTTCGCCGCATGTGTTTATCTATCTTTTCTTCTTGCTAAAGAAAAAAATTTCTTTCTCATTGGCATCTCTTTAGGCCTCCTGGGAATCATACGCACACAAGATATTATCTATGGCATTCTTCTTCTCCCATTTCTTCGGTGGCGAAATATATTTCCACTTTTTACTGGATTTTTAATACTATTTTCATTACAACTTATTGCTTGGCAAATCTTGTATGGAAATTTTTTGACAAGCCCGTATTTAACTGGCGGAGAGGGATTTACCTGGTGGCAAGCGCACGCTTTTGAGGTATTATTTTCGCCCAAAAGTGGATTATTTTTTTGGACCCCAATCTTACTTCTTGGATGTGCCGGTCTTTTCAAAAAAAACAAAATGTTCCTTTTGGTTATTCTTCTCCAAGTTTGGATCGTGGCAAGCTGGAGCACGTGGTGGCAGGGCGCTTCTTACGGCGGGCGAATGTTCGTAAGTGTTTTACCACTCTTTGCCTTTGGTCTTGCCAATATATTTCAATTATTACAACATTACGGATGGAAACTAAACTATTTTTTGCTCATTATTATTAGTCCTTTAAGCATGCTCAATGTTCTTTTCATTTTTTTCTTTCTCTTGCGTACATAGGGCTCGTCCATAAATAACTTCATAGTTATTTATGGTTATGACCCTTTGTGTCGCTACTCAATATATTAATGAATGCGACCATAAATAATCCACCATAGAAAACAAGTCCAACTATGCTGAACCAAAAACCAATAATCACACTTTTTGGATTGTATATACGCTGCATCATTGGAAGAGCATTTGGATTTTTATAAAGAATTCTATTATTATCAGACCAAATCGGAATCAATGCCGGATTATTTTTAAATACCATTTCCTTAGGAGATGCTAAAATATATCGCACGCCAAAATTATTCCAAGCAATATTTTTCATATCACCAAAATCTATACCCGTTGGGTCCCCTTCTCTTTTTTGAAACAATTCTTTATATGATCGGTCAATAAGAGAAGCATACCCATCAATGGTCGATAAGTGATAAAGCATATTGATATTCGTTCTTAAAATTGATATCTGCCACGCCGATTCCAATTCCTGATACCGGACACCGAACTGTTTTTTTACCGGATTTGCATATAATTCTGGTGAAACAAAAATACGATATCCATTTTCTGAATCTCTCATACGCTGCGCAATTTCATTCCCTGACTGCAACCAATTTTCTATTTGCGACTCTTTTGCAGATATCAGCCCGTGACTACTAAAAATGAACAATTCTAAAAATACAATCAATAATACCGCTCGCCTATTTATAAGACGTGCGATCAAGTAAAGAATTCCACTGACGATACAACCTTTTGAAATTAAAAAAATAATGTCTCCTTGAACATCTGGGGCAAACTGACGAAATTTTGGAATGATCATCAATAGATGTTTGCCCACATAAGGCCACGCGAATCCAGAAACGATAAAGAAAAGCGTAACTATAAAAAGCACATTTGAAAACATTTTCCATTTATTTTTTGACAACGCTTCATCTATGCCAAATCCAGAAAGTATGGCAAGGGAAAATGTATAGAGAAGTAAAAAATGCTGCGGCGAACGAAAGTTTGCAAGGCCAGGAATAAATTTGTATGCAATAAAAAATATGGGAGTATATTTTCCCAAAGCAAGAAGAAAAGAGACAATAGTAATGACTACAAAAAAACGAACACGAATGTCTTTGAGTGGAGTCCAAGGCAACAACACGAACGGAAGCAATCCGACATACCCGTACACGCTTCCTCCTTGCAGCCAATCCATTCCCTTCGACAGATTACCAACGACATTGGGAATAATAAACCGGACTATGTTGAAAGGATGCAATGAATCAAAACTTGCGTAGGCAAATCCCCTCCCGATCCGAGTTGAAGAACGCACAGCTTCAATAAAAGGAATCGTTTGTACCGCAGATAAAAGAAAAACCAAACCAAAAACAGTGACAAAGGAAATAAATTTTTGTTTCATAGAAATGCGAGAAACAAAAAAAACATAGGTAATGCCTAAAAGCCAAGTGTAATAGGTAAGTTGTGGATGACCTGCGCTAATTTGTAGCGTCAAGAATCCAACAAGAAGAAAATAGAATTGCTTAGTAGGATTATTAAAAAATTGTATCCACGCCCACGTAACCCAAGGTAGTAATGATGCAACCTGCAACATTGGCACATTGTTAGTGTAAGTAACCAATGTCCCAGAAAAAGTAAAAATTATCGCACTCAACATTGCAGCAAACGAAGAAAGTTTCAAACTTCGTCCCAGTACGTACATCCCGCTTATTGCAAGAATAAAGTCTATGACCACTCCGACAGTCAACGCACGAAATGGTGAAAATATCACATATAAAGTATTAAGCGGATACAAAAGCCCGAGATTAATATCCGCTAAAAACGGTGAACCAGATAAAATATAAGGATTCCATAAGGGAAATATTCCCTTTTTTAATTCTTCGATAAGAAATATTTTTGATGGAATATTGATTGCTAAATTATCGCAGCAATAAAAAACTTCACCAAAAATAAGTTGCTTCATGAAAAATATAATGACCAGCAGAATGAGCAATATCATATATTGACGTGTTATCATATTAATATGTAAATATAAGTATGGAATCACCAACCACTTCAAAAATATTATTCTTGCTATAAATTTTTTCTTTTGAGTAACCGCAGTAATACCAATTCGAAATACTTATTGCAGTCAACTGCCCACCGCTGTTTTTCGGAAAATTTATAATATGGAATGCACAAATTTCTTCAAACTTATAACTCCCCCATGGTTTGTCGCTTTTTAGCCCATACAAATCTCCGTTGTCCCGACCAAAATAGGAAAACAGTAGTTTTTTTGGTTGTTTTACAGAAATATACTCTTGTAGACTTACCAATCCCTGTCCCCAATCGATGTTGCTATCGACAAACTTTTCGTACCGCTTTTCTCTTGGTCCAGCAAACTCATTCGCATACGATATAAAATGCGGAAATTGATTTATCGTGCCAATTGCATACCACACAATCAATCCTATAAATAATAAACTCCTATAGATCCCTCTAAATTCCTTTAGTGACGCCGAAGCGGCGATAACCATAAATGGATAGAGAGGCAAAACATAACGAACAAGCGGACTCATTCGACTCACTGACGATGTAAAAAGAATCGCCCCAATCGGAATAAGAAATGGAAGCCTACGTTTTCGTATAGACAGTGCAAAGAACAGAAGAAGTGGCAATGGCGTCTTGAACAAAATATTTGTTAGCATAGAATACCAAGGTTCTATGTTTTTAGCATTTCTACTTCGAATAAGATTATTTTTTATAATAGAAATATATGTACCTAAGGGTACTTTCTGATTTTGTAATCGCTCTATCGCCCAAGTTAAAGGTACGATATTACGCGTTGTTCCATATGCAAAAAGTTTATTAGAAACACGATTCGGATTATCATGTCTTACTACAATCACATCGGTCTTGAAAAAATAAGTTCCCCAAAGAACAATGACAGCAAGACTGAAAACAAGAAAAAAATATTTTCGATGCAACTCGGTGATCAGCTTTCTTTTCCATATCAAAAGAAGAAACATACTAACAAAAAAATAAGGGATTGCAGAAATTTTCGAACCAAGCATCGCTCCCAACATCAATCCCAAAACTATGGCATATTTCAGACGCGGCTGATGAATAAGTTTGAGAAGAAAAATATAAGAAAGAAAAAAGAAGAAGGAAAAACCAATATCTAATGTCACATAATGACTATTGCCCAAGAGATTCGGTTCAAAAGTGAGCAGGAAGAGTGTAAAGAGTGCTGATGAAATACCGAAATATGAGTTAGTAACTAAAAATACGAAGAATAAGAGAAATGTACCAAAAATTATGGTCGTTATCCTTCCCGATGGTGCCATCAATTCTTTTGTGAATGGTGGGTTATACGGGTCAATGGAAAAGTTACCAACAGAAAAAATCGCTCTCCCCTCTTCGGTATAAACAATTTCATCGTACGTTAGTGATTCTTGTTTCGCACTAAAAATGGATAGACCAAAAAATATCGCAAGAAAAGTCCCAACAAACGCCCACTGCCACAATTTCATGAAAGTAAAGAATTGTAGAGCTGGGCAAGCTTGTTTGCTCCAATCTTTGCATCATGAACCGTTTCAGCGCGTTTCCTTGCGCGTCGGGAATATTCACTCCGTAATTTTGAATTCAAAATGAATTTCTTAATTGCTTCAGCAAGTGACACAAAATCAGCCGGTTGCACCAATATACCTGCATTGCCAATATTTTCAGCAATTCCCCCACTTGCAGTGGTTACGATAGGAAGACCAGATGCCTGTGCTTCCAAAAGCGTTGTATTGTATTGTTCCTGCCATGTTTCAGTCGCTTTACTTGGTGCAAGAAAAATATCAGCCTCGTTATACACTTTGGGCATTTCGTTATACGATACATGCTGGTGTATCACAAATGACTCTATCCCCAATCGTTGTTCTAATGCCAATACATGACTTTTTTCAGACCCATCCCCAACAAAAATAAATCTCAATGGTATACTTTTTAAATCTTTATCCATGAGTAATTTCTTTGCTGCAAAAAGTATTTCGTACACGCCTTTATATTTTTCCAATCTGCCAGAAAACAAAATAGTTATTTCTTTACTCTTCATTTGCCTTTTTATTGGCTTAAATCGATCTGTATCCACAAAATGACTAATAATAGTAATTTTTCTCGGATCAGTGCCCTCAAGAAGAAGTGTTTCTTTCGTTTTCTGAGTAAGTGCAATAATGTGATCAAGCTCTTCTCGTGCGCGCAATTTAAATACTTTTCGTCCAGTAATGCCTTCATTATTAAAAGGAATATTTTCTAATACTGTGGCGACCACTTTTTTTACATATCCCTTTTTCCTAGCATTGAGACACTGTTGCGTGTAATGAAAATATGTTTCTGCAGTGTGAACAATATCAAAACCTCTGAGTCTGTCTTCTAATCCAAAAAGATACTGTGCATCAGTAAATAATCGGTTAAGGATTGGCATTTTATAGGGAAATTCCGGAAGATCCATGGGGGAGGGGAGTTGAACAATAGGGAATGCGTATCGACTATGAAATGGCGTAAGCGATGCAAAACCCGTAAGAGCAAACTGCTCAACCAAGGGTTCAAAAAATTGCATTTCATATTGATTAAGGAACTTCCCACGGACTAAAGCGACTCGGTAGGTCATAGGAGTTTGTATACAGTCTGTGCCATCGTCTTCCACCTAAACTTTTTTGCGCGAGCGATTGCGGCTGTTGCAAGTTTTTGGCGTAATTCCTTTTTGGTTGCCACCACAACCAGTGCATCCGAGAGGGCTTGTTTGTCTGTTGGCGCAACGAGAATGCCAGCGGGACCAACAATCTCAGGAAATGCGCCAGTTGTAGAACCAACCACCGGGGTGCCGCAGGCCATGGCTTCTGCCGCAGGTAAACAAAACCCTTCCCAGAGAGACGGCGAGACCAAAGCAATGGTACCCCGGTACAACTGGGCAAGTTTTGTATCAGAGATAAATCCAAATCGTTTCACGCGAGCCTGAATTTGTAAGTTTTTGATAGTCCTGGATATCTCTGGATCCAGCCAATAGTCTCCACCCACAAGAACAAGGTCCACTGTTTTTTTTGCTTGCTTAAGCAATATGTCAAACGCTTTGAGTAATGTTGGAATATTCTTCCCACGTTTGAGCGCTCCTATAAAAAGAAAATAGGGATTTTTTCCTCGATACACTGGTCCAGTTGGAGTAAATGTTTCATCAACACCCGGGTATGCTACTGTTATCTTTTTGTTGCTCACTCCGAAACATTTGGTAATGTCATTTTTCACGGCCTGAGAAATGGTCACCATGTGATCTGATCGCCGGACGAGGTCGTTGGTTAATCTGGTTAATTTCTTTTGGGATCCCGGGTACGCCTCTGGATAGTGCAAAAATCCCAGGTCATAAATGAATCCAATGTTGTGCGACGTAGAGTGGGGTATACCCTGCGATAGTCCCAAAAAAATATCAACTGGATGCGTCGCTAGTTCTAACGGCAACCGAATCGAAAACCAACCTTTCTGCGGCGTAAGAACTTTATTTATCATTCTTAGACCCAAATCAGCCATCACTTCCCTACCAATGGGAGCAAAGCTATATAATACGTAGGTATTTTTCCTATCAATCTTCCCCAACTCTCGCAGAAGATTGACGTTTACCCAATATACGCCAAGCTTTAATCGCTCATCAGAAATTGCCAATGCGCCCGCATCAACGCCGATAATCATAATGATATATATTGTCCAAATCGTCTCAAAAAATAATCACGTATTCCTGTCAATGCTCCCCACTCTTTTTTCTTCACATGTTCCCATATAGTTTTCGGAAGTCTTACTATTTCATGCATTTTAACAGATACTGGCGCATTCCGTTCCATGAAAAGCAAATGGTTTCGGGCAAGGTAATATTGATGTAAAAATGACCCCCGCCCGAGCGATGTAGTTTCATTGTGTGATATACCCGCAATAGACATATGAATCAAAGGAAACCCAGCGTTCTTTACTGGCACACAAAAATCTACATCTTCGTAATACATAAAATATGGTTCATAAAAAAAACCGATTGTCTCAAATACTTGTCGATGAATTGCTATGCATGAGCCGGAAATATAATCAACTTTTTCTGATGGCAAGATGGTCGTCCACCGCAATTCATCCAACCTTCCTACAAATGGCCCGGCGATGCACGGTGGCAATGATTGTAGTTTTCTATAAAATTTCTCAACGTCTTTCTTTGTCAAGTCAATATCTTGGTTGAGTATCACTACCCACTGCGCACCACTATCTAACGCCTTGCGAATCCCACCATTCGCCCCTCCTCCAAAACCAAGATTTTTCTTACTATTATCAATAGTTATAATTGATGTCCCTGCTAAACTCTTTCCAAGTCTTCCCAATACCGCCGTATCTGGCTTATATGTCACAATGACGAACCATATATCTTGCTTCATATTTTTTTATAAACAATAAGCATCGCCTCAGCTCGATTTGTTGCAATCGCAATTATATCAAGCATCCAGTATGTCGGTTGTTTCCACCATGGATGCATCGATCGATCATGATTTTCTCCGGTTTCCCCCAATTTCTTAAACCCAAATGGCAATACTAATTGGCTCAGTGTTTTCTGGATAAATTGCCATCGATGTTGATCGGGGATCAATGATTGCCAACGATTACGTTTAAGAAGAGATATGATACTACCAAAATTCGGCACACCGATCACCAAAAGACCATCTTTTTCTAAAACATTCGCTATGGTCCGGATCACCACCTGCGGATTTGGCAGATGCTCCAATACATGATTGAGAACAACAATGTCGATTGGTTTTTTCGTCGACTTCTCAGTAAATTTTGTACACAATAACTGAATATGGAAAAATTTCTTCGCCGCCAAAACAGCAGAAGAAGATGGCTCTATGCCCCTCGCATCAAAACCAGCGCGTCTTGCTTCATCAACCAAAAGTCCCACGCCAGCTCCAATATCTACCAAACTTCCATCTGATTTATATTGCTTAATAAAATCAACAACTCGCTTGAATAATTTCCGAAACATCGCTTCTTTCTCAATGTATACGGAGATATCTTCCTTATTATATACCTGCTTTCTTGCTATCTTTGATGGGGTTATCGTTCGCACCTGACCACAAGCAAGGCATTGCGCAATCTGGTAACCATTTGCCAAAAAAAGTAATTTATGATCTTTTGCGCCACAATAGCATCGCATAGGTCAACCCCTCCATATAAGCAAATGCAAAAGCCAAAATAAATCCTCGCCATCCGTCTTTATATCCTTTGTCTTTGATAAACCGTGCCCAGAACATGTGCGGGCCGTACAGAAAAAGTTTTGAAAGATTTAGATGCTCTTTCTTTTTATATTTTTCGTAAGCTGCAATCCGAGCATATTGAGTGAATTTACCAAATAATTGCGATGGAGTACGAAATGAATAGTGATGAATAACGCCGTGAAGCGTACCTACATCCCCTTTCACCATCACTTCTTCATGTAAGGAGAGGGGGGTGATTATCGCTTTACTCTTTCGGAACAATCGTACCTTACTATATTGTTCCCCTCCCCAATATACCGGTTCTCCAAATACGTAATTTTGATACGGAATCCTATACCCGACAATATTTTTGGGTGTCTTCTTTTGTATCTTTTTTATTTCCTTATAGAGTTCTTGTGACACTCTCTCATCACTATCCAATAGCAAAATCCAATCTCCTTTTACCTTATCCACCAACCACTGTTTCCGCTCACCCAAATTTTTATTTTTCAATGAAAAAATCTTCCCGCCATATTGTTCAATAGTCTCTCTCGTCCCATCCGTGCTCTTATCGTCATCCACCAACAATTCATCCCACAATCCTTTGACGCTTTTAAGTGCATCCTCAATCACTTCTGCCGCATTTTTCGTAATCATCACCACCGAAAGAGTCATAGCTACTGTTTAATTCCAATAATCTCTATATTTGTCCCCCAATGATCAAAGTTTAGTATTTTATAAAATATTCCACAAAAAATTTCGTCAAACAGTATATATTTAATCCTTTTCGTCAATGGAAGTTCACTAATGTTCGTCACTCCATCCACTGTTGTTGTTGAGACTCTTCGATCTTTATCTTTTCCAATAAGCCTTTTTATAATTCCTGCTAAATCCCGACGATAACTCCATGAGCCACTGTAAACCACCGTAAAACCATTACTTTTTAATAATTTTGAAAGTGTCTCGTAATTATAGTACCCAAGGTGTTCAGGAGGGATAAAGTAATCAAAATCTTTCTTTTGTACTTTCGCCAAAAGACTTGAAATATTCGGAGTTGCAAGGTATATCATTCCCCCACGTTTTAACAACTTGTGGCATTGCTTCATCAGTCGATTTGGATTAGAAACATGCTCAATGACTTGATTCAACGTAACGATGTCAAATTTTCTTCTGGTGGCAAAAGTAAATATATCTGCTTGCCGGACTTCTAATCCAAGAATGCGCTTTGCATAATCAGTCACTTTTTTGGAGTAATCAATCCCATACACTTGCCATCCCCGTTTCCTCGCCTCATCGATAAAAAATCCTCTGCCGCATCCCACATCCAATAATTTTCCATTACTTTTATATTTCTCAACCTCTCTTAGGCTCCTTATCGCATCGCTCCGAATCACTTTTTCTGCAACGTCACTGTCGTGGTAATCAAACGTACTGTAAAACTTATTAAGAGTACTTTTCGATAGAATTGGATTTACATAAACAAAGTCACAGCTTGAACATTTGACAATATTATAGTCTCCCTTTTTATATAAAAGAATGATCTCTCGCTCTCCACATAAATAACATGAACTCAATTTCATGACGTAAGTCTATCAATGTTCTTGATTGTTGACAAACACTATTTATAGAGCTGAACAAAAAAACCATCGAAGACTCACAACTACTGTTGTGCGACGAGGCAGATTACTAATGGGTTTATTTAATTTTTGTAGCTTTTATCATTTCAGCCAATTTACTTGTTGTTCCCCATTTTTGTCTCGTTTTTAAGGATAAATTAAGAACTAGTTTATCAAATAGATCTTTTATTTTCTGAAGCTCGTTTATGTCTCTTATTACATAGCTGTCAGTATGAGCAGCTTTATCTCGCTTTTTATAAATTTCTATTAATTTTGAGAAATCAGCGTCTTTAAATTTTATTTGGACTTCTTGAGTAAAAAGAGTGAAATCAAAAAATTCACCTTCAGTTATTCTCAATCTGTTGACTATGACACTAATTTTTTCCTTTATATTTTTATTCATAAATGAGGCTAATATTTCTGTCCTGGTAAACCAGGAGCATAATTCTGGGTGAACAGTTGTTATTTCTTGAACAACCTCATACAAGAAATCATCAAAGATGCTACAGAGCAGCACTAAGCCATAGTTCAAAACCCATATTGTATAGTTGTTTACTATCGCTGCATTTTCCTTATATATATTTTCTTCAATTTTTCCGGCAATTTCTTTCAATGTTCCCGAAGGATTACCAGAAAAATAGTCTCCCTTAATAATCATTTCTCTGATACCACTACTTAACCGGTGAGCCATCAAAGTTTTTGACCTATCTGTAAGTCCTAAACCGACCACATTTTCTACAAAAAGATAGCATTTTCCGAGTCGTCCAAGAGTTTTAAAGTCTTCAATCATACTAATATTGATTTTATCACTTTACTTTGTTACATTCTCCTTGAAGACCTTGAAATGCACTATGCCTGATGAGGACTGTTTGGAGAGAATGAAGCTAATTGATAATCCTGTCTTATAAATTCCCGCTTTCATAACACCTTCCAGAACAAATCACATTGAAGTTGCGTGAAGCGTCTTTACCTTTTCATCAAGTGCGCACGGCCGTTGTGCTCGTTGATGTTATGTTTTCGAAATTCGGCAAGCGCCTCGAACAAATTTTTTACCCTAGGAGAAATGGTCCAATCGCAGGCAGAGTCAGTACAATACCAATAATCAGTGATTCTCCCTTCTACATGCTGATTCTTTCCATCGTTCGTCCGATGCTCACCTGCACGCGGTGTTCCGCTTTGGTATCGTTCCTTATGCATATATAAAAGGCAGGAAAGTGGACCCGAGAGGATTCGAACCTCTGACCTTTGCAATGTCAATGCAACGCTCTAACCAACTGAGCTACGAGTCCTTGACGAGTATAATTATATCACCTACACTGGAGATACCAAAGTCTATGGAACTTATTAAGCGCGCAATAGCCGCTGTTTTTGATTTTCTCCAGTCCATTGTCGTCGTTTTAGCGATAATGGTCATGATCTACCTCTTCATCATGTCACCGCAGGAAATAAGCGGGCAATCCATGGAGGCTAATTTCCATAACGGAGAATTTATTTTGACTAACAAAATTGAGTATAAATTTGGCGATCCAAAACGCGGTGACATCGTCATTTTCAAATCACCAAGCAATAAAGAAATAGACTACATCAAGCGGGTGATTGGCCTTCCTGGTGAAACCATTCGCCTATCCAACAGCACATTTTATATCAATGGCAAAAAACTTGATGAACCATATCTTACGCCCGGCACCTATACCTTTGGCGGCTCGTATCTCAAGGAAAATACGGATATCGTCGTGCCTCCGGGGAAATACTTCGTATGTGGAGACAATAGGCCACATAGTTCTGATTCCCGTGAGTTTGGGCCTATTGCAAAAGAAGATTTTATCGGAAAAGCACTGCTTCGCTATTGGCCGTTTTCCCGAGTAGGCCTCATTGCTCGACCGACGTATTCACTGCAATAAGTTTCCCTACTGCTTCAATTTCCCATGGAGCATTTTGAGGGTTTTACTTGTGGTTTCCAAATTTCCACGGATCACAAATACCAACCGCGCTTCCACTTTTGACTGCGTGATTTTGACTAATCCATTCACTGCTTGTGCCAAATCTTTGGCCATGGCATCTAGCTCATCGCTATGAATGCGTTCGACCCGTCCCGTAGGCTTTTTATCATACTGCGCTTTCAGTCGACGAGCAAGGTCTTCTGCCCGACGTACCGATGCGCTTTCCGAAAGGATAGTTTTGTATGCATCCACCATAAGTTTCACATCCCCTAACCCAGCGATTGCTCGCGCATGACCCTCAGAAATGGCACTGGAAATAAGACCGTCTTTGATAGCATCAGGAAGAGCTAATAGACGTAACGTATTAGAAACGTATGAATCGCTTTTTCCAATGCGTTTAGATATTTCCAAAAGCGGTAACCCGAATTCTTCAATAAGCCGTTGAAATGCTTGTGCGCGTTCAATAGGATTTAAGTCTTCCCGCTGGACATTTTCCACAATGGCCATTTCCAACATGCCACGAGCAGTCGTTTCTTTAATAACTACAGGAACCGTCGTTAACCCTGCAAGTTTTGAAGCGCGCCACCGGCGTTCTCCTGCAATAATTTGATACCCTGCAGGCGTTTTGGCAACAACTAATGGCTCAATAATTCCATGCTCACGGATAGAATCCACCAGATCATGCAGAGAATCAGGAGGAATAAGACCACGGGGCTGCAACGGATTGGGTTGAATTAATTCAATATCAAGGTGAAGAATTTGTTGTGTATCTGCCATGATTAGGCTTTATTGGACAGAAACGTACTGTTTTCCTAGTTTAGTCAAAAATTTAACTTTTCCCTTCGTTAAAGAAAAAATAGTATAATCGCCACCCATATCTACCCCCATACCTGGATATACTTTCGTCCCTTTTTGACGAATAATAATGCTGCCAGCTTGGGCAATTTGACCGCCAAAAATTTTGACGCCTAAGCGCTTGGAAGCGGAATCTTTATTGCCTTTTGCTGTGCCGCCTGCTTTGACATGTGCCATACTTATTTTTTCTGAAATACAAAAAATTCTCGTTTTACTCTTGCCTGTGGTCGACTATATTCTATGGGACCAACAAGCACAGTATATCCAAAGTTTTCACAGCTGTCAACTACTTTTTTCACAAAATATGTTTTTCCTCCAATAGCGTACTGTGGCAATGCAATAACGACTCTACCCGAAGGTTTAAGAACGCGCATCCAATCCTTGAGACATCCTATATACAATTTTTCTAATCCTCGCACTATATTTTTTATCTTCCCTGGCTCATTCAATTTCCCAGCCCCAATCTCTGTTGTTCCCATAAATGGTTCTGTAATAATCGCATCTACTGATTCTGGCGACGAATACTGAGAAATATGTGTCGCATCACTAACAAAAAATTCTATCTTCGATGCATCAATACGACGATACTGCACGCCAAGCCATCGAAGGTTTGCTTCTGTTTTCGCTATAACATCTTTTGATTGATCGCCCCCAATTACTCGGCAACCCAAGAGCAACGCTTCTCCCAATATAGTTCCCATGCCGCAAAACGGATCAAGAACCGTTTGATCACTACGGTGTCCTATGGCAATATTCACTGCCATCCGCGCAACTTTGGGAGGCAACATGCCTAATTTTGGATCAGCGTAGGGCCTACCATAATCGCGCTGGTTCCACGCTTCAAAATCCTGCACCGCAACAGTACGACCCACGACATATTCGCTCTCTTGTTTTGCGATAATCAACTCGCCCACGTGCTGCTTTTCCACAACCACACTCGAAAGAGCACCGTGTGCAGCCGAAACAAACCGAGCATGTTTGCCTTTCTTTTCCAATAGATCTTTTATTTCTGCCAAAAACGAAATAGAGACAAATCCTTGATCATAGCGACTTACGCCAAAAATAATTTTTGGCTCTGGATTAAGAAGGAGAAAAATTTCTGCAAGAGTATGCGCATCAACTTGTGACAATGTTTGTACAACTTCAGCAATTTTTACTACACCGCCTGCCATGTCTCGCAATTTTTCTGCTGAAAAATCAGAAACTCCCGCTAGAAGCACACATGCACCGGAAAGTCGCAAGAGAGAAGCAGAAGGGAAAAGTGCACCAAGTTCACTTAGGGCAAGATCTGGGGTAGTCCCCGATACGATGATCCACGAGGCCATGGTCAACCAATAGAAAGAATTTCCAATTTTGTCTCCGTTGGACGAAACCCTCGATGTTTTCGATACCGGACTTTAGATTTATAACGGAAGACATCGATTTTTGCGCCTTTTGACTGAGCGAGAATTTTTGCTTTCACTGCAATTTTGGCAATTGTTGGCGTGCCCACCGTCGTTTTTCCGTCCTCATCGGTCAAAAGCACCTGATCAAGGGTAACGCTATCTCCTACATTCCCCGGCAGCCGATCTACCACGACCATCTGTTTTGGAGACACTTTATACTGTTTCCCACTAATAGCTACAACAGCAAACATATAGGCTTTATTGTATCAGTTGTTTTAATGGATTGCAATGACGTGACCTTCGTCGCGAGAGCGTTGGAGCGCCCAAAGGAAGCCAAAAGAAATAGCTAAAGAAAGAAGTGAACTGCCTCCAGATGAGATAAATGGCAGTGTGATACCAGTTATCGGAATAAGCCCCATGTTCATACCCGCATGAATGCTCACTTGGATTAATAACATAGCAAAAAGCCCCACGGAGTAGATAAACGGAAAAACGTTACTGATCATCCCTCGAAGGAGGGGTGCAATCACCCGCCAAAGAAGGAATCCATACCCTAAAAAAAGCAAGCTCCCCCCGAGAAACCCTAATTCTTCGATTAAGGTTGCGAAAATAAAATCTGTATGAAATTCTGGTAAAAACCGGAGGTGGCTTTGTGTTCCTCGGCCTAAACCTCGTCCAAACAATTGCCCGCTTCCCACCGCAATCATTGCCTGCAGAGCGTTATACCCAGCTCCTGCGGGGTCCAGACCAGGATTGAGAAACGTAGAAATACGGACTCGCTGATATTGTGCCAAAAGATGCCAAACAAAAGGAAGAAATATGCCTCCTAAGCCTACGGCGCCAACGAACATGCCCATAGGAAATCCAGCTCCGAGAAGCATAGAAACCCAAAATCCTCCGTAGACCAAGCTGCTGCCTAAATCAGGTTGCTTAAACACAAGGAAGAACGGAATCAAAAAAAGTACTATATGGACAAAAAGAAAACGCAGATTGCGTGGAGAATATTGAGTCATAAACCGAGCAAATGCAAGA
>Ga0080064_1002155_pt1 | contig 35051 bp, 31 predicted proteins | sample Subgrocontami54m_FD_69260 | JGI IMG/M metagenome (GOLD analysis project Ga0080064, IMG submission 69260) | Subsurface groundwater microbial communities from S. Glens Falls, New York, USA - GMW46 contaminated, 5.4 m (SPADES assembly) (version 2) ...
CGGCGGCGCCGGTCACGCCGCTTACTTGCAGAAAGCGCCGGCGAGAAATAGCCGCGTTGAGAATGTCGAGTTTCATGCGCGCTCCTTTTCGATGATGTGCATCAATCCAGGTCAATCGGTTCCAGCCGATGTTTCCATTGGCATCCGCTCGCCGTGCGGGTTGCGGGCGGCGCCGAACAATTGGGAGAAGCTGGTGCGTGCCAGCTCGCGCGTCTTGCGGCAGGTCGGGCAGACACTGCTCGAGCCGGAATCCGCGAACTCGTGCCCGCAGTCGTGGCATTCGCGCAGCGTCCACCGCGTCAATGCCGTCGCGCCGCGCGGGACTTCGCCGTCGCCTTGCGGGACCAGGGTCAGCGCCCGTTCCGGACAGGCCCGCGTGCAGTCGCCGCAGGCGATGCAGGCTGCGGCGTCAAATGCGATGCCTGCCGCCGCGCCATCTTCGCTTCGGTAGGCATGCAGGGCGCGGGTGGGACACGTCGCGGCGCACACCTGGTGGTTGCAACATGCGTCCGCTATCCGCAGCGCGGGAAACAGCTCGGCGGGCAACGGCCGGCCGTGCCGCGCACCCAGCGCTGCCGCTTGCGCAACCAACTGTGAGCGCGCGGTGGTTTCAATCTTGGCAACATGTGCGCGGCGCGATTGGGCGTCCTCGTTAGGTTTAACAGTGGCCATGGGCGCGATGGCGCGCGCGGCGTTGCGCGTGAAGCCGGCGAAAAACTCGCGGCGGCTCAAGGGTTGCGCCGCCAGCGGCTCGGGAATTTCAGTCGGCATCTGCACGCGCGGCAGCGGCAAACTTTCCATGCGTGGCAATGCCTGCTCCGCCACGCCGAGTTCAGCCAGCAATGCGCGCGCCGCGTCCAGCGTCTCTTGCGCCGGGTGATGGGATACGCAGCCGGCGCTGCACTGACCGCACCAGCCGCGGTCGAGCAGGACGAGTTGGCGGTCTTCGGCAGCGGCGTGCAATTGCACGAGATGGTGCAGGGCGATTCCGCCCAGGCACGGCACGCGGATGGCGTCGTGCGGCGAGTCCGACGCCGGCACTTTCCAGCAATCGACGTAAAGCGGCGTTCTGCTTGATGCTGCGGGTGGCGGGCTCACTGCGAAGCCCTCCGTCTGGAGCGCTTCGGTCGGGCACGCCGCGCTGCACTGGCCGCAGCGCAGGCAGCCTTCGCCAAGCTCTATTCGTTCGTTGCTTACGTGCAGCACGTGCGCCGGGCATACCTGCGCGCATCGGTCGCAGTCGTTGTAGCGGGAGCGTAGCCTCAAGCATCGGTCTGCGTTGATCTGAAGGGATACATCGTTCCGCACGCGCTGATTGGGATGGGAGCGCGGCGGCAGTTGCATGTCCGCAACGAGATGAGCAAAACTCATGGTCATGGCGCTCACGCTCACATTTCTATTTTTTTCGGGCAGCAGCCTGATGTTTTCCGGCTACATCAATCGCGCTACCCTGCCTGCATTATTCATTCCCGCAGTCGCCGGCATATTGATCTGTATCAAAGATGTTGCATAGCAACGCAAAGGGAGGGGGAAGCGCAAGGCACCGGGATGCCAGGGAGGGAGCACCCCGGCGGTTTTAAGCCCGGCTTTCGCCGGGGTGACGAGTCGATTTTCAACAAACTGCCAGATCGGAATCGCGTAGCCCTTCTCGCGAAACAGCCGCAGACGAACCGGGAATGACCGGGCCGCACCGGCCTACCGCAAGTCGTGTTCCGTGGTTGCTGCCGCGAACGTTTCCGCGTGCATGCCCGCGGTAAAAAAATGGTAGGTGTCCCGGCTCAGCCGCTTGCCGCGATACATCGCGGCGTCCGCATTCTTGATTAAATCGACCATGCAATCCCCGTCGCCGGGGTACATACTGATCCCAATGCTCGCGGTAATGCGAAGTTGATGGCCTTCGATGGTATAGACCGGGTGCACGATAGAGCGGCGGATTTTTTCCGCTACCTGCGCCACCTGCTCGACTTGCTTGATCTCGGGAAGAGCGATGCCGAACTCGTCGCCACCGAGCCGCGCGACGGTATCGACTTCGCGCATATTCCGCTTCAGCCGCTCCCCTACCTGTTGCAGCAGCAGGTCTCCCACCCGGTGTCCAAGCGAGTCGTTGATTTCCTTGAAGTGGTCCAGGTCGAGGATCATCACCGCGCACATCGCCCCGGACCTTTTGGCAAGCTTGATCCCCCGATCCAGACTCTCGGCAAAGGTCGCCCGGTTCGGCAGACCGGTCAATAAATCGTGGTAAGCCAGATGCAGAATCCTGTCTTCAGCCGCAATCATGATCTTGTCTGCCCGGCGCACAATTTGAAAAAGAAAAAGGTAAAGCAGAGCGAGGCTGCCGAAAACACCGCCCAGGATCTGCCACTGGGACTTTTCGAGCTTTGCGACCAGCTCGGTCACGTCCGAGTAAACTTCAAATACGCCTTCGACCACTGAAGTCTCGCTATTCCGGATCGGAATGTAGGAAAACACGAGGTTGCGGTCAACGATCACTTGCTCGAAGGCATCGAACTGATGCCTGAAGGTTATGTCGCTTGCGGCCTCGCCGGCTTTGGCGCGCATGAATCCGGAATTACTGCTTTTGTCCTCGCCAATTTGTTTGGGATCAGTGGAGAACACCGTGAGGCCATTGAGATCATAAATTTTCACTTTGACGACATTGAGCCCCCTCATTTGTCGCTGCAAATCTTCTCTGAGGAGGGCAAGTTCGGGGCGCTGCGGCAGCTCGGTCTTCGGGATGCGGAATGCGCGGCCGACGAACGCGGAGTACCCCGGCCAGGTGGTGTTCGCAAAGACCCGGGTAAGAGCAACGTTGTCCCGGGTCTCGTGCTCCATCAGCGCGTGGAAAGCGACGTACCGGTAAAAGAAAAACAGCCCGGCAAGGACGGCGAGGACGCCCACCAGACTCGCAACAGAGAAGTAGCGGGTTAGATTGAAGCGTGAAGTCAATTGGCAAGTCCAGCGTTGATAAGTGGTTCGAGGGGCATGCTGAAGTGGCAACGCAGATTTAGCCCCCTGATTGAACGTGATGATTTTGATCCAGATCAAACCGGCGTGAATTGGAAACGTTCCGTGCGCAACGCCACGGAGCGGGTTCCGATTGCGCCGCAAGATAGTGCTCGACACGATGTGCCGTGCTGACGGCCTGTTCGATGCAGGCCGCAGTGGACACTCCGGAAAAATAATTTCCGGTAAGGAACAAGCCGGCGTGTTCGGTTACACACATCGCGATTTCACCGAGCCGCTGCGCGTGATCCAGACCGGGTTGTGGCAGCCCATAGCGCCAGCAATGCGTGCGCGCTATGAGCGGTGCCGCGCGGCCGCCGAGCAGATGCTGCACTTCGCCGTGCACGAGGTCCTGCAGTTCATCCGGCTTCAGCAGCGCGAGTTGCGGCTGCCGCGCACCGCCGACGAAGGCGGTGAGCGCGACGTGCTCCGGCGGCGCCCGTTCCGCAAACAGCGTTGACGAAAACAACATGCCCAGCGCGCTGCGCTTTTCAACCGCAGGCGTAAGCACGCCCACGCCGTCCAATCGATGCGCGATCGACTGTGCGCGGTATCCAAGAAACACTACCGCCAAAGGTGGATGGCGGATTTCCGCGAGCGCACCCGTGATACGCTGGTCAAGGTTGCACAGGACCGCGGCAGCCGCATACGCGGGCAAAGCGACGATAATGCTGTCCGCAGCGGTCCACTGCGCGACGCTGCCGTGCCGCACCTTCACGCGATAGCCGCCGCCCGCCCTGTGATGTACCGCTTCGACACGATGGCCGAGAAAAACTCGTCCCGTCAACCGCTGCGCGACAGCGCGCGGCAGAGTTCCCAGCCCCTGACGAAAGGAACTCAGTACACGTCTTCTCGGGTCGCCGACGGCGGCTTTTGCGCCATGCCGAAATCGCGACTTGATGATGCCGCCGATCACTGAGCCGGCGCAGCGCTCGAGCTGCTTGAGTTGCGGGAATGCCGCATCAACGCTCAGTTGCTCAGGGTCACCCGCCAACAGCCCTGCCACCAGCGGATCGACGACGTAGTCGAGCAACTCGCCGCCGAACCGCCGGCGCACGAACCCGGCGACGGTTTCATCATCGTGTTGAGCTGGAACGAAAGGTTCCATGAGCATGCGCAGGCGGCCCGGGAGCGAAAAGAAATCGCACAGCAGAAAACGGTAAGGCTGCAACGGCAAACCGCGCATGCGCCCGCCGCGCACCAGATAGCGCCAACGGGCGGCAGCGCTGCGGGTCACCTTTTCGGGATCGAGCCCCAGTTGCGCGACCAGCGTTTCCGCAGCCGGCGCCGGAGTCATTATGCTGTTGGCGCCGTGCTCCATGAGGAAACCATCGATCCGCTCCGAGCGCATCCGCCCGCCCGGCATATCGCCCTGGTCGAACACCGTGACATCATGTCCGCCAGCGTGCAGCAGGTGGGCCGCAGTCAGGCCCGAGATGCCGGCGCCGATGACGATTACTTCGGCCACTGCGCGCCCGTGATGTTGCCGGATGGGTGGACGGGAAACCGCAAGGGCGGACGGTGCGCGCGCATGAAGTCGACGGTAATCAGTCCTTGCGCCTCGTTGGCCGCGCATTCCTCGAGACGTGCCTTCACCCGTGCGCGAACGAACGCCGGAATCCGTTCCAGCAGCGCGCGCGCTTCCGAATCCCAGTCAAGCTCCCGGCGCGCCGCGGGCGCCGCCGGGAGTTCGGGCCGCGCGTCCGGCGGCCTCACGTACAAGCACTTCGGATCCTCGCCCATCAGATCGCCCGAGACCGCCCAAGCGCGGGCGCGGCAGCCGCCGCAACTGTAGCGATAGTCGCATTCGCCGCACTTGCCGCCCGGCACGCCATGGCGCAAATCGGCGAGCACGGAGTTGCCCCACCATATCCCGGCCAGCCGGCTCTCGCGCAAGTCGCCCAGCTTGACGGGCAAATAGGGGCAGGGCGTCACATGACCCTGTGGCGTGATGCGGAAGTAGCTACGGCCGGCCAGGCAGGCACTCGACCATTCGGCATGGCCGTCGCGCGCTTCATTGGCATGCAAGCCCAGCACGCGCCGCAAGTACGGCGCGCAGCGGGCCCTGATCATAAGCTGCGGCCGTAGTCGCTGCAGGTCCACGATGTCCGCGAGACTGGCTTCATAGGCTTCTTGGGAAAGGTCGGTCTGGGTGACGCCGCGCCCGACACAGACCAGAAAGAAAAAGTTGAGCGCCATCGCGCCGGCCGACTCGGCAACGTCGGCGATGGCCGCGAGCTCGTGCCGGTTTTCTTCGAACAGGGTGGTTTGCACCAGCAGCGCCAGGCCCGCCTCGCGGGCAGCCTGCATGCCCCGGCGCGCGCCCTCCCACGTCCCGGGCAGCCCGCGCAGGCGGTCGTGAAACCCGGCCGTGGCGGAATCAAGACTGATGCCCACGCCGGCCGCACCCAGCGCACGCAACCGGGCTGCGCGCTTGCCGTCCAGCATGATGCCGTTGCTGCCGATGACCGCCATCAGACCCAGTTGCGCCGAGCGTCGAACCAGTTCCGGCAGATCCTTGCGCATGAGCGGCTCACCGCCGGTTAAAACCAGCATTGCCCCCGGGGCCAGCTCCGCGAGCTGTCCCAGCACGTCGAGCGCTTCCCCGGTGCTGAGTTCGTCGGTGGCCTCGCTCCTGCGCTGCACGGCATCCAGATAGCAGTGGCCGCAGCCCAGGTTGCACAAGCGGGTGAGATTCCACGAGACGATAAACGGCCCGGCACGGTTCTCCGCTGCCACCACACGCTCGACTGCTGCGGTCACGATTGCCATTGCGTACGCCGTCAGGACTCGTGCGTCGCCGCCTCGCGCGCGGCGGCGACCATCGCCCGCGTGACGACGCGCTCACCGCTGCGCCGCGCCAGCTTCTCGATGCGCAGACGCTCGTGCTCGCGGGCGGTGAGATCGGCGATCTGGTTGAGGGCCAGCAGGGCCTCGCGCTCCCAGATCGTTTCCTCCCCGGCGGCCCGAGGCTGCGCGCCGCGGCCGAACGGGCACTTGCCGCGCCCACCGCTTGCCACCACGGCCGCCATCGCCTCGCGCGCGCCGGGCGGCATCAGTTTCGCCAGGCAGGCGTCGATAACATCCGAGGTGATAACGGTATGCCCGCGCTCCACCGCGTACTGAATCACCGCTTTCTTTGCCATGCCACGCGCGTGCAGCGGCACCCGCTCCATGCGCGCTGCGGATTCCTTGCTCCAAACGATGGTCGTATCGGCGATCGCCTCCAGCGGCGGCTCGAAAATGCCGGCTGCCAGCAGCACGTTGCAGGGCGACATCCTGAGCACGTTCTCGGCATTACTGCCGAGATCCATGCCCGGTTCGGAATGGATACCGACGCGGCCCATGGCGAGCAGCCAGGGCCTCGCCTCGCGCACGTACTTGAGGATCTGCTGGAAGGGCTTGCCGGCGAGCAGTGTCGTCTTCAGTTCGACACCCTCAGCGGCCGCGACCTTGCGCGCCAGTTCGAGATTGGCCTGATAGATTTTCGCCAAGCCGGAGTCGATGATCTCCTCGTGCAGTTTCTCCTGTTCCTGAAAGTGAAACACCCGTGCCGCTTCCGCCGAGAGCACCTGGGCGATACTGTTGAATGCCACGTAATGGAAAAAGGGATCGAAGGCCGAGATGGCCTCGACCGGCTTGTCCAGCGTCCTCCCCAAGGCAAGCGCTGCCTTGAGCGCGCCGTAGGAGTGCGCACTGCCATCCAGCGCCACCACGATGGCTGCTGACTCGTTCGATTCGAGCGATTTCACTACCAGCAGGTCGCGATGAATACGGCGCGCCACCCGCTCGCACACGCTGCCGAGCACCGAGCCTTCCACCGCGCCCAGCCCCAGGGCGCCCATGACTACCAGGTCGTGACTCGATGCCTCGATGTCCTGCACCAACTGCTGCCAGTTCTTGCCCTCGAGCAATACCCGCGTGCCGGGGACGCCCGCGGCCCGGCATTTCTCGCCGAAGACATCGAGGTAGGAGTCGGAGATGATCGTGAGGCCCCGCGTAATCAGGTCGTCGTGGATTTCGCGCTGCTCGACCAGCTTGTCCTCCTTGAGGTACTGGTCCGGCAGCCCGCTTTCCATCTGGCGGAAGCGCCGGTCGTGCAGGCCCGCGGCGTAGACATGGCTGCCCGTGACGCGGACGCCGGATTGCCGGGCGATGGCGATGCCGAGCTCCACGGCGCGCAGCGCGTGGGCCGAATTATCGAAGGGAATATAGATCGAGGTGTAGGCCGCGCTTGCCGCGACGGCTGCGGCGCTACATTCGCATGCTGGATTTGACTTCATCCATCACCTCGCACGTGACTTCGCGGCAGCCCCGCTCCCGCGCGTGGCGCTCGACGCTGTCGCGCACCATCGGCCGCACGAACTCGGGAACGCGCGCGAGCCGCTGCTCCGCTTCGTCGGTCCACAGCAGCCTGCTCTCGGCAAGCCTCGCGCGCACCACCTCGAGCGGCTCATGCGCGGCGGTGCGCCCGCCGATCGAGACCCCCATGCTGCGCACCAGCTGCGTCTCCCACGGATTGGCGAGCAGCGCCACGCGGGCCGCGCAGCGCGGACAGCCAAACACCGCGGTGAGCGTATCGCCGCGCGGAGCCTCGGCAGCTTGCACGAACTGCATCGCCTCGTCGCACGCGACGCACAGAAACTTCATCGTTCTTCCTCGCGGGAATCGCAGTGCCCGCTGACCCGGGCGGCGAGCTCCATGAACGCCGTGCCGGCCGCGGTGGCGCGATGCGCGGCCACGAACGGCACACCCCGGTCGCAACAGGCGGCCAGGCGTGGGTCAAAAGGAATCCTCGCGAGCACCGGCACGCTGAGCGCCGCTGCCTGGGCTTCGCCTGCTGCTGGAAACAGCGGCTGGGAGGCGCCACACTGCGGACACAGGTAATTGCACATGTTCTCCACGACGCCGAGCAGTCTCGCCTTCAGCCGCTGTGCCGAGGTGACGGACCGCTGCACGGTGAGTTGCGCGACCTGCGACGGGATGGTGACGGCAATCACCGCATCGCACTGCGGCAGCAAACCGTGCAGGCCGGCCCAGCGCTCGGGCCCGGGCGGTAGATCGACGAGCAGAAAATCGAGCTCGCCCCACGCCGTATCGGCGAGGAACTCCTCGAGGGCGGTGGCCTCGAGCGCGCCGCGCCAGGTGTGCGGGTGCGGCGGCGCCGGCGCGTCCCATTCGACCGGCGCGGCGGTGCGCGGCAGCAGCAGATCCATCGAGACGACCTTGATCCCCAGGGGTCCCGCTGCCGGCTGCACGCCGTCCTCCCCGAGCTTGAGCGCCTCGCCCCGCACGCCCAACATCTTCGCCATGCACGGCCCGTTGATGTCCGCGTCGAGCACACCGACCCGGTGGCCCAGCATTGCCAGCGCCGCCGCGAGATTGGCGGTGACGGCGCTCTTGCCGACGCCGCCCTTGCCGCTCATCACCGCCAGGCTGTGCGCGACCGACGCCATTCGCGCCCGCACTCGTGCCTCGCGCCCGGTCACCTGGCCGAGGACGTCGGAGCCGCCGTCGCCGACGATGTCATGGTAGGTTTTCATCGCGCCTTCCCCGGTTGCGCCGCTCCCACAGCCGCCCGCCGAGCATCGCGCCGAGCGTGCCCGCAGCGATCTGCTCCAGCGGCCAAACGAAATAAAAGGTCGAATCCCCGCGCGGCAGGCCCGGCAGCGGATCCGGCAACACGCCTACGAATTCGCCGACGAAGAACACGAGCGTCGCGGTGCCGAAGTAGAACACCGCGATGAACGCGCCGTTCAACGGCTCCGCCGTCCCGGCCCGATAGCCCGCAAACAGAGCGCCGCAGAACAAGGAGAGGGTGCCCAGATTGGCCGCCCACCACGTTCCCTTGCCGGAGAACGCAAAGGCCCACGTTCCCGCGAGAAGCGTCCCGAGGAGCGCGATGGCGAAACCGATCCACACGGCAGCCCACGCGATGTCGCCGCGCGCGATGTGCTGCGCGCCATTACGGTCAATTGCGTTTGGCATCGCGCTCACCCGCGCCGCGTAAACTTTTCATGAAAGCAATAAGGTCGTTCAGCTGGTCTGCCAATCCGGGGGCCTTGAATGCCGGCGGCATCAACTGGGGATAGGTCTTCGCCGGATCCACCGCCGCCTGGCACTCGACGAGCCCACTCGCGGGCAGCGGCGTCAAGCATGCCCACGGATCGACGATCGATTCGCGCAAATAGTCCTCCGCCGAGACCCCCGGCTTGCGCACTTCGGCCAGCTTGCCTGCCGCGGAGAGGTCCGGCCCGCGCTGCCCGCCGCGAATGCCGAGCGCCTCGATCGTGTGGCAGGCAAAACATGCAAACTGCGGGTTCAGGAACACCGCTCTTCCGCGCTGTTCCGCGGCGCTCTCCACCGCGTCCGGCTTGGCGGCCGCGACCTTGGGCGTTTCGAACTGGGGGTAGTACCAGGTGCCGAAGGCCACCATGCCGCCCACGGTGGCGACGTAAACGAACAGAATGCTGGAAAATGTGGCGAGCGCCGAACGGGGCGGGCGGATTGGGCCCCAGTTGAGCAGCATGAAAAAGCCCGCCGCGCCGAGAACCGCCAGGCTGAAGAACACAAGATAGGGCGCGCCGAAGCGCACGCCCCACGCCACCGGCAGCCACGGCAACCCGCCCCAGATCACGAGCAGGGCGACCGCCGCGAATATCACCGGCCCCCTGACGCGCCGCCAGCGCTGCCTCCAGGTGAGTGTTGCGGCGGCGCTTTCGATGTTCCGATCCACTCCGGAAACGGTGTTCACCGGATCAGTCATCGGTCTTTCCCACGACGAAACCGACCCAGAAAATGAACGCCAGAAACACGAAGAACAGCAGCGTGATCACGGCGACCATGATCGAGGAGTGGCCGAGCGTCACTGTGTACCAGTAGGGCGTCACGTCCTTCACCGCGCCGTAGATGTGGTAGTCCATGCGCGTGAGCGAGCGGACCGCGCCCATCAGCCCCATCAGGTACACCGCGACGGCGGGAATGAAAATCAGCACGTACTGGGCCATCGGATCGATGCGCCCCCACCGGATCGCCCCGGTGGCGCGCGCCCGCCGGTAGAGCAGATAGGTGACGAAGGTCATGATCATGATCGCGGTCACCGCGAGCGCCTTGGCCACCATCAGGCCGAGGAACAACAAGCGTTCGGGCAGGATCAGCGCCTGTTCGCTCACGCCCGCGGGAGGTTTCGCCAGCAGATCGGGGAAAAAATTCTGCGGCACCACCCAGATGATGCCGCCCGCGATGAGCACCCCGAAGATCGCTTTCATGTGCGGCGCGAAGCGCGCACCGCCCTCGATGCGCTGCATCGAGAGCCACATGTAGAAGTTGGCGCCGAGAAAGAGCAGCACCACCAGCAGCCCCTGCATCACGAAATAGCCCTTGAGCTTGTCCGCCATCATGAAGGTGGCGAGTTGCGCGTCGTAGACAAACAGCTCGCGGGAGAGAATGTAGCCGGCTAGCGGCATCGTCATCAGCGCGCCCACGCCGATGAGATTGCCGATATAGCCCATCCAGTCGTAGAACGCGCGGTCCTCGTCCTTCTTCGAGGTCAGGAACATGAAGGCGGCGAACAGCGCCACCACGAAGCCGCCGAAGGTGACGTTGCCGAGAAAGCGGTGCAGGTTGAACGGCCACCACGAGACGTTGTCAACCATCGCCCACAGGCTCGCGCCCTCGATCACCTTGGGCGGCGTGTTCATGAATCCGGTCACCGCGTTCATCAGCAGCATGACGGCGGTGCCGAGCACGTTGAGAGCCACCCCGATGCCGATATGCGTCCACTTGCCGGCCGCCGACCGGCTGAGCGGCTCCCAGGTGTACCAGTAGAGGTACATGCACACGGTCTCGAGCAGGATCAACGCCCCGTACGCGACCCACACCGGGTAGAGCGCCTTGAAGAGATAGTTCGTGACCGGCTGGTACGGGCCCATCAGCACGAACGCGAACAGCACGCCGAAGACGGCGGTGAGCGAATAGGCGATCGCCACCACCTTCGTCGTCTCCTTTGCCAGGCGCTCGTAGCGGTGATCCCCGGTGCGCAGCCCGAGCCATTCGCTCACCACGATGAAGATCGGCGCGCCGAGCACGAACGCCGCGAAAAACAGATGCAGCTGCGCGGCGAGCCACACCGCCGAGCGCGCGCCGATCAGCGGGAAATCCAGCGGCATGTCCATGTCACTTCCCGGCGAGCTTCGAGGTCACGATCAACGTGCCGTGCATCCCGCGCTCGTCGTGGTTGGAAAGCGGGCAACTGATCTTGTACTCGCCCTCCTGCAACGCGACTTCGAGGCGAATGGTGCGGCCGGGGCCGAACTTCTGGGTGGTGATGTCGATCCCCGGCCCCTCGATGTTGATCCTGAAGTCGTGGGAGTAGCGCCCTTCGTTGCGCAGCATGAACGTCACTTTCCCCGGCCCGACGCGGATCTTGCTGGGCGTGAGCTGGTATTCCTTGAACGCGATCTCGACCTTGCCGCTCGCGAACTCGGCGTAGTCGCCGTCCGCTGGGGCGGTCTTCTCCGGCGCACGCGCTGCCGGCGCGGCGGGCTTGATCGAGGCAACCGCGGCGCCCGCCTCATGTCCGCGCGCGGCAGCAGCCTCCCCGGCCGCCCCCGCCGGCGCAGGGGAACGCCCTCGCGCGCCGTGCCCCCCCGGTTCGCCGGCGAACCAGCGGGGCAGTTCGCCCACCTCGCGCGGCACCCCGGGACGCTCGGCCACCTGGGCGAGCATCCAGCCCGTCAGCAGCAGGGTGAGCGAGAGAACCGCAACAGCCGAAGCGGCTGCCACGATTCTCTTCAAGAGAGTTAAGTCCCCTTTTCCCCGTGTGACAAGGGCGCGCGCCACTTCTGTCCATCCGCGGCGGGGCTGCGCGTCTTACGGCAGCACAGTGATGTAACCGACCATCGGACCCGCGAGCGGCTTGTTCTTGTCGTCGTAGCCCTTGAGTTCGCCCTTCGCGCCGACGAACGTGTGTACCTCGCAGATCATGCGGTAGGTGCCGGGCTGATTGGCCTGGAACCTGAGCGTCACTTGCTCGCCGCGCGCGAACTCGCCGGCTTTGAGTTTGGCAGGATCTTCATACGCGTTGGGATTTGCCCGCGCCACCGCCTTCCCCGTGGCAGCGCCGGCATCGTTGGTGATCGCAGCGCCTTCGGTGCCGATCTCGGTGCCCTCGATGATCACGTTGTGACTGCTGCCCTTGACCGAATGGATGTGCAGCGTCACGCAATCGCCGCGTTTGACGACGATCATGCCGGGATCGAAGGTGTAGCGCTCCAGCTTGGAGTTGGCCGCGCGCGGCTGGCCGCGATCGTTGTATGCCGCGGGTTTGCCGTCCCGTTCCTTGGGAACCGTGTCCCATTCGCCGGTGGCCACCAGGAACTCCCTGGCCGGCGCCTTGGCCGCGCAGGTCGGCGACAGCCCGGCGACTTTCGCTTTCGCCGCCGGTTGTGCCGCGATCGTGCCCGGCAGCGCCGCGATCACGGCGGCGGCGATGGTCGCAAATATTATCCGCTTGCTCATAATGCCTCCTTTTTCGATTCGCTCGGTTGGCCATCCAACCTGTCTCATGCTGCAGGAAGTGAAACGAGCGGACAACGGACCGCAGGCGCTGATTTGGTGCGACCTTAGTGCCGCGAATCCGGGACTTTGGTCCGTAGGTGCCTCAGACCCCGCCTGCTACAATGAATCCGCCGACATGAAACTTCTTGCCCGGTTCAGTCTCGTGCGCCTGCTGCTCGCGCAGGGAGGCGTCATTTTGCTGGCCGGGATGATGGTCATCGGCACCTGGGTGCAGAGGGAGATCGAAAGCGGGGTCATCAGTCGCGCGGGCACGGTGACCAGCCTTTACGTGGACAGTTTCGTCTCTCCGCATCTGCAGTCACTCGCACACAACGGGCAGTTGGGCGAGGCGGACCGGGCTGCGTTGGGCCGGCTGCTCTCCGGCACCGCGCTCGGACAGCACATCGTGGCATTCAAGATATGGACGGCCGACGGTCGCGTGCTGTACAGCACCAACCCGGCCATCGTCGGACGGCAGTTTCCCGTCAAGCCGGCGCTCGCCTCCGCGTTTGCCGGCGAGGTGCATTCTGAGATTTCCGACCTCAAGGAGCCGGAGAACGAGTTCGAGCGCCAGCGCTGGCCGCGTCTTCTGGAAACCTATGCGCCGGTCCGTGCCGCAAGCACGGGTGCGATCCTGGCCGTTTCGGAGTTCTATCAGACGACCGACGACCTGGAACAGCAAGTGCGCGCCGCGCGGCTGCGCAGCTGGCTCATGGTGAGCACGGCGACGCTGGTGATATTTCTGCTGCTCGCCGCTTTGGTGAAGCGCGCGAGCAACACTATCGTCACACAGCAAGGCGAGTTGCATGAAAAGGTGTCGCAGCTCACCACGCTGCTCGCCCAGAACGAGCAACTGCACGAGCGGGTGCGGCGCGCCGCCGCACGCACCACGGCGCTCAATGAGCGGTTTCTGCATCGTATCTCGGCCGACCTTCACGACGGTCCCGGCCAGGCGCTGGCGCTGGCGCTGATGCGCATGGAATCATTGGCCGAAGTGTGCGGCACCTGCGCCGCGAACGTCGGCAAGGACCGCAGCGTGGGCGACGAATTCCGCACGCTGCATTCCGCCCTCCAGTTCGCGCTCGACGACCTGCGCGCTATTTCCGGGGGACTGCACCTGCCGGAGATCGAGCAGCTCTCGCTTGCCGAAACGGCGCGGCGCGCGGTGCGCGACTACGAGCGAAAAGCGGGGCTCGTGGTATCGCTCACGGTCGATGACGTCCTCGATGCAGCACCATTGCCGGTCAAGATAACGCTGTTTCGCCTGCTGCAGGAATCACTAGCCAACGGTTTTCGCCACGCCGGCGGATCGGATCAGCGCGTCACGCTGACGCAGCGCGACGGTCACGTGGTGGCGGAGGTAGCTGACGGCGGCAAAGGATTCGATCCGGGATCAGACGCCGCCGACGGCCACCTCGGGCTGGCCGGAATGCGCGAGCGCGTGGAGATTCTCGGCGGCACCTTCAGCGTGCAGAGCGCCCAGGGCAGGGGCACCGTGGTGCGCGCCGCCCTGCCCCTGGCGCCGTCGGCGGAAGACCATGACTGAACCGATCCGCATCCTGGTCGCGGACGATCATCCACTGTTCCGGGAGGGCGTGGTGCACTCACTCGCGTCGGAACCGGATTTTGCCGTGGTTGGCCAGGCCGTGAGCGGTGAAGAAGCGCTGCGCCTGGCGCGCGACCTGCTTCCCGACGTCTTGTTGCTCGACATCGCGATGCCGGGATGGGGCGGATTAGTGACCGCCGAGAAAATCACGACCGCCTGCCCCGCGACCAAGATCGTGATGCTGACGGTGTTCGAGGATGAAGACAAGCTGCTGGCGGCGTTCAAGGCGGGGGCCCGCGGCTACGTGCTCAAAGGCGTGTCCGCGCGCGAGTTGGCGAACGTGGTGCGCACTGCGGCGAGCGGCGAAGTCTACGTGTCGCCGTCGCTCGCCGCGGGGATACTGGTGGCGCTCACCCGCGGCCGCCCCGCCGACCCGCTGGAGGAGTTGACCGGGCGGGAATCGGAAATCCTCACGTTAGTCGGGCAGGGCCTGACCAATCGCGAGATCGGCGACCGCGTCCACCTCTCCGAGAAAACCATCAAGCATTACATCACCAACATCCTGGAGAAGCTGCAGGTGCGCAGCCGCGTGGAGGCGGCGCTGGTAGCCGCGCGCCGCGGCTGACGCGCTCCCCGCCAATTGGAAGCCTTCCTCGTTTCGACGGGCGTTGTCGCACTGGCAGAAATCGGCGACAAGACCCAACTACTCGCCTTCATTCTCGCAGCGAAGTTGCGTAGGCCCTTACCGATAGTCCTTGGCATCCTGGTCGCCACATTGGCGAATCACGCCTTTGCTGGGGCGCTTGGCGCATGGATTACCTCGGTGCTCGGCCCCGAAACCCTGCGCTGGGTTCTTGGCCTGTCGTTCATCGGGATGGCGATCTGGACCTTGATTCCCGACAAGTTCGACGAGAGTGACGCTAAACTGGCGCGCTTCGGCGTCTTCGGCACCACCCTCGTGGCATTCTTCCTCGTCGAGATGGGTGACAAAACGCAAATCGCAACCGTCGCCCTCGCAGCTCAGTACCACGCTTTTTTCACCGTGGTCGCTGGGACGACCTTGGGCATGATGATCGCCAACGTGCCCGCAGTCTTGTTGGGGGATCGTATCGCGCACCGTATGCCGATTCGACTGGTTCATGGCATCGCTGCAGCGATTTTCCTGGTTCTTGGTATTGCCACCCTGCTTGGGGCCGGTAAACGTCTTGGGTTCTGAATTTTCTATGCGATTGTCGGCGCCTCGCCCGCCGCACCCGGGTTGAAGGCGGGCATCCTGCCGGTCAGGAAATAGTCGATGAGCTCGGCCACCGGCCGGATCGCGGCCCCGAACGGCAGGCTCTCCGAGCCTCTGAAGAACAATCCCTTCATGATGTCGCCATTGAGCGCGAGCGCAAGCCGCGTGTCGATGCAGAACTGGCCGATCGCGGCGATGCCGTCGCGCAATCCGCAAACGCTCAGGCAATTGAGCGCCGGCACGCAGCGGCGCGGATCGGCCTTGGCGTGCGACTGCAGCGCCTTTTCGCGCTTCAGGTAGTTTTTGAGCCACGGCGTCAGGACCGCGCGCGCGGGCAGTCCCGCGACGCTCATGAAAGTGACGATGTCCTCCGGTTTCGCTTCGGCGAGCACTTTCTTGAAGTTGGGATGCGCGTCGCTTTCCTCGGTCACCGCGAAGGGGGTGCCGATCTGCACCGCGGCCGCGCCCAGCGTGATCAGCGTGCGCACCTTGTCGTGAGTGTTGATGCCTCCGGCGGGAATCAGCGGGATATGCTCGCGCTCGATCCCGAGCTCGCGGAACAGGTTGAAGATGCCGCTCCAGACCGCCTCGAAATCGAAGCGCGGATCGTTGATTTCCTCCGCGCGCGTCGCACCGAGGTGACCGCCGGCGTAACGCGGGTGCTCGATCACGATCGCATCCGGCAGCCGGTTCTTGCGCAGCCATTTCCTGAGCACGATGTTGACGCCGCGCACGTCGGACAGGATAGGCAGCAGCGCGACGTCGGGAAAGTTGCGCGTCAGGTCCGGCAGGTCGAACGGCAGGCCGGCGCCCATCACGATCGCATGCGCGCCGGACTCGCAGCTCTGGCGCACGTAGGCGGCGTACTCGGAGACCGCTTTCATCACGTTGACCGCGAGCGCGCCATGCCCGCCGGCGGTCTCAAGCGCCATGCGGATTTCGCGGTCGAGCGCGATCAGATTGAGCCTGTCGAGATCGCTTCTGTCGGTGCAGTCCCTGGCGCGCGCGAGCAGATCGGGGTGGTGGTGACGCAGGTCGACGCTCGAGATCGTGCCGAGCGCGCCGAGGCGCGCGACGCTGCCGGCGAGCCGGTGCGCCGAGATGCCCACACCCATGCCGCCCTGCACGATCGGCAGCAGCGTGCGCAACCTGAGTTTCCACAGCGGAAGGTCGGAGTCGATCATCAGCGGGGGAGGCCTGTATAGCGACCGCACAACTGCGCGGACTGGCGTTGATTATATGCGCTTAGGGCGTGGCGATACTACTTGCCCGAGGCGGCGGTCATCTGCAACTGGTGGTTGACCATCAGCGCGGCGGTCAGCAACAACAGCGCGCCGGCCTGGTGTGCTGCGCCGAGCGCGACCGGCACCGCGAGCAACAGCGTCATGATGCCGAGGCCTACTTGCAGCACCAGCACCGCAGGCAACGCACCGCACCACAGCCGCTCCCGGGGCGTCAGGGCGACGCGCGTCGAACGCCACCAGAACCACGGCACCAGCGCGGCCAGCAGCCACGCGATCAAACGGTGGTCGAATTGCACGGTTGCCAGATTGTTGAAGAAATTGGAGTACCACGGCTCGAGCGCGAGAATTCCCGGCGGTATCCAGTGGCCGTTCATCAACGGAAACGTGTTGTAGGCGAGCCCGGCGCGGATGCCGGCAACGAGACCTCCCGACAAGGACATCACGAAGATGAGCACGGTCAGCGCGAGCGAGAAATGCCACAGGCGGCGGCGCGCAGGCTCATGCGGCGGCGGCGCGCGGCGCGGCGCGAGCAATCCGAGCGCCACCCACAGCATCGCGGCGTAGATCGCGAACGCGAGTCCGAGATGCGCCGTGAGCCGGTATTGGCTTACGCGCGGATTGTCGACGAGGCCGCTTTTCACCATGTACCAGCCCAATGCGCCCTGCAGCCCGCCGAGGACGAAAATGCCGGCGAGCTTCCACGCGAGGGGCCGGTCGACTTGTCTGCGGACGAAAAAATACAGGAACGGCAGCAGGTAGACGAGCCCGATTCCACGTCCCAGCAGGCGGTGCGCATACTCCCACCAGAAGATGCCCTTGAACGCCTCGAGGCTCATGCCGAGGTTGACCTTCTGGTATTCGGGGGTCTGCTGGTACTTATGAAACGTCTCGAGCCAGGCTTGCTCCGAGAGCGGCGGCAGCGCGCCGACGAGCGGCTGCCACTCGACAATCGACAGTCCTGAATGAGTCAGGCGCGTGACGCCGCCCACCACCACTACGGTGAACAGCAGCGCGCAACACACGAGCAGCCACGCCGCCACGGGACGATGCGTGGCGATGTCGGGAGTAGCGGGCACGGTGCGCATTTGAAATGAAATGCAAGAGTTGCTTATTCTAACGCCGGCCCGGCCGCGTGGGGGTGGGCCTCCGGCGCAAGGATTCCGGGCGGCCGCGTTACGGCCGTTTCACCCCATGCTCGTTTAATTACGCGGATTTGATATAGTAACCCGCAGGGAGGCCCGCGACGGTTTATGAATTTTCAGCAGCACAGCTTAAGCACCAAACTGGTGTGGATTGCCGTCGTTTTACTGCTGGTGGGGTTGACGGCGATCGGGTTCACACTGTTGGAGTCCTGGAAGTTCGAGGGCGGAGCGGCGGCGATCAACGACATGGGCAGCGAGCGTATGCGTACTTATCGCATCGCTTATCTGTTGTCGGAGAGCTTGCGCGAGCCGGCGCACGCCACGGCCGCGCGCCAGGAACTGGCGCGGGAAATGAAAACGTTTGAAAGCGTGCTGGTTGGGCTCAGGCGCGGTGATCCGGCGCGGCCGCTGTTTTTGCCGCGCGATCCCGATATCGCGGCCGAGGTTGATGCGGTGTTGACGTATTGGCGGCGCCAGATCGGGCCCCCGATAGAAGCCGTGCTGGCCAGTCCCGATGCCGCAGCCCAACGCGATCAGGCCACGGCGCTGCGGCCCGGCATCGAGCAGTTCGTGCAGCGCATCGACCGGCTGGTGCGCGCGATCGAGCACGACAACGCGCGCCATATCGCGTATCTGCGCTATATGCAGTTCGGGCTGGTGGTGCTGGCGGTCGCGGGCACCGTGGCGCTGATTTATCTGATGTTTTTGCTGGTGGTGCGCCCCGTCGGCAGGCTGCAGGAAGGCATGCAGCGAATGGCGAGCGGCGAACTCGGGACCCGGCTTCCCGTAGAAACAGATGACGAGTTCGGCGAGCTGGCGCGGGGCTTCAACCGCATGGCAAGCCATCTGCAGGACCTCTACAACTCCCTCGAGGAGCGCGTGGCGGAGAAGACGCGCAGCCTTGCGGACAAGAATCGCGATCTGGCGACGCTATACGAGGTCACCACGCTGCTCAATGAGCCGGGCTCGACCGAGACGCTGTGCCGCGGCTTTCTGCGGAAACTGATCGGCCTGCTCGAGGCGCAGGGCGGGGCGGTGCGCCTGATCGATCCCAAGACTCGCGACATCCATCTTTATGTTCACGAGGGCCTGGCGCCCGATTTCGCCAAAGAGGAGCAATGCCTCGACATGGGGGAATGCCTGTGCGGCGAGGCGGCGCAAAGCAGCACCCCGATCGTCCGGTTCCTGGCGCCGGGGCGTGAGCCCGATTTCGTGCTCCGGTGCCAGCAGGCCGGCTACCAAACGGTGGCGGTGTTCACCATCCGTTTCCAGGGCCAGATGCTGGGGATATTCAATCTTTATTATCGTAACGCACGCGCCTTTCCCGCGCAGGAACGGCAAATGCTGGAGACCCTGGGGCAGAATCTTGGGGCCGCGATAGAGAACCAGCGGCTGGTCTCGCGCGACAAGGAATTGGCGGTCTCGGATGAACGCAACCTGCTGGCGCAGGATCTGCACGACAGCATCGCGCAATCGCTGGCTTTTCTCAACCTTCAGGCGCAGATGCTCGAGGACTCGTTAAGCCGCTCCAACATGAGCGAGGCGCGTGACACCCTGGCGCAGATCCGCGACGGCATTCAGGAGAGTTATGACAACGTGCGCGAGTTACTGGTGCATTTCCGGACCCGCATCACGCAGGAGGATATCGAGCTGACCATCCGCGGTTCGCTCGAGCGCTTCGAAAGCCAGACCGGAATCAAAACGTCATGCAAGGTATCGGGCACCGGCGTGCCGCTGTCTGCCGAGCAGCAGCTCCAGGTGCTGCATATTCTCCAGGAGGCGCTGTCCAACGTGCGCAAGCATTCCGGCGCGACGCTGGTGGAACTGCAGATGCAGCGGGACCGCAGTTATGTGTTCCGTGTTCGTGACAACGGCCGCGGCTTCGACCCCGCTGCCCTGAATGACACCACCGGCCGGCATGTCGGGTTGCGCATCATGAGAGAGCGTGCGCGACGCGTCGGCGGCCAGATCCGCATCGATTCCCGTGCCGGCCACGGCAGCGAGCTCACGCTGACCCTGCCGGTAACGCAGCAGGCGGCGGCGTGAGTGGTCAATATACCGAATACCGTTACTGAGGCGGCGGCGTGAGCTTACGAGCAGGGGCCCCGCTTGCGGGGATGCGAGCCGGGCGAATCGCCGCCGGCCGCCGAAATGATAGGGTCAATATACCGAATACCGTTACTGAGGCGGCGGCGTGAACAGGCTGCGCATTTTTCTGATCGACGACCACAATCTTTTCCGCAGCGGCGTCAAGGCGCTGCTCGCCCGCCAGCCTGATTTCGAAGTGGTGGGCGAGGCCGCGGATGGGCTGGAAGGATTGAAGCGCGCCCGGGAAATGAAACCCGACGTGGTGCTGCTCGACCTCAACATGCCGGGCATTTCCGGGCGCGAAGCCGTGCAGATGCTGGTCGAGGAACTGCCGCAAACCCAGGTGCTGATGCTGACGGTGTCGGAAGACGCGGAAGACCTGATCGACACGCTCAAATCCGGCGCGCGCGGCTATCTGCTGAAAAACATCGATGCCGATTTTCTGGTCGACGCCGTCCGGCGCGCGGCGCGCGGCGAAGCGGTGATGTCGCCGCAGATGACCAGCAAGCTGGTGCAGGGGCTGCAGCATGGCGGACGCGAAATGACCCCGGAGGCCGCCGACAAGGACCGGATCAGTCCGCGCGAGCGCGAGATACTGATGCTGCTGACGCGCGGCGCGAGCAACAAGGAAATGGCGCGCGAGCTCAAGCTCGCCGAGAGCACCGTCAAGATCCACGTGCAGAACATCCTGCGCAAGCTCAACCTCAGCAGCCGGGTGCAGGCAGCCGTATACGCTGTCGAGCACGGCATCGTAGAAAAACAGCAATAGAACTAGTCCGAATTAACTAGTCACGGCACTGGCACCCGGCCAGTTGCCTGCCCGCGGCCGGCCATCAGGCGAATGGCGCGGGGAGCGCCCCACCGGTATCTTCGTTCGCAAGGACTGAAAGGAGCGAACGGTGGCATCGCAGAAATACCAGCAATGGTCGGTACTGGGAGCGAGCACCTTCGCATTCACGGTGTGCTTCGCGATCTGGATGATGTTTGCCGTGATCGGCATCCCGATCAAGAAAATGCTGGATCTCAACGAGACCCAGTTCGGGCTGCTGGCGGCAACCCCGGTGCTGACGGGATCTCTGGTGCGTCTCCCACTCGGCATGTGGACCGACAGGTACGGCGGACGGATGGTGTTCTTGGTCCTGATGCTGACCTGCGTGGCGCCGATCTGGTTCATCGGCGAGGCTACGCAATACTGGCATTTTCTGGTGCTGGGGCTGTTCGTGGGCTTGGCCGGCGGCTCGTTCTCGGTGGGCATTGCCTATGTCGCGCGCTGGTTCGAGAGGGACCGCCAGGGTTTGGCCATGGGCATATTCGGCGCGGGTAACTCGGGCGCGGCGGTCACCAAGTTCGTGGCGCCGCCACTGATGATCGCGTTCGGCTGGGCCATGGTCCCCAAGGTTTACGCGGCGGCGATGCTGGCCACCGCGCTGCTGTTCTGGGCGTTTTCCTACACTGACCGCAATCATCATGTGAGTTCCAGCGTAACGATCAGGGAGCAGCTGTCTCCGCTCAGGGATCCCAGAGTCTGGAAGTACTGCCAGTACTACTCGATCGTGTTCGGCGGCTACGTCGCGCTGTCGCTGTGGATGACCAAGTACTACATCACGGAATACGGCTTCGACATCAGGATCGCGGCGCTGCTGGCCGCGTGCTTCTCGCTGCCGGGCGGCGTGCTGCGCGCGGTCGGCGGCTGGCTGACCGACCGGTTTGGCGCGCACCCCGTCACCTGGTGGGTGATGCTGTTTTCCTGGGTGTGCCTGTTTTTCCTGTCTATTCCGCAGACCGATCTGGTGGTCAAGACCACGCATGGCAATGTTGCGATTCACGTCGGCCTCAACGTCTGGGTGTTTACCGCGGTGATGTTCGCGATGGGCATCTCGTGGGCGGTGGGCAAGGCCTCGGTGTTCAAGTACATCTCGGATGAATATTCGCACAACATCGGCGTGATTTCCGGCATCGTCGGCCTCGCCGGGGGAATGGGCGGTTTTCTGCTGCCCATCATGTTCGGCGCGCTGGTTGATCTCACCGGTGTCAACAGTACGATCTTCATGCTGATGTGGGGCGTCACCACGGTGTCGCTGACGTGGATGTACTGGACCGAGATCGTGCCTGCGCGCAACGGCCGGGTTGAATCTGCGCCCGCCATGGCATCACAGCGCGGCTGAACGATATTGGAACTTAAAGAGCAATCATGATTACTCAAGCCGCTTCGACCAGTCCCAAGACCGGCAGCGTACTACACATCTGGACGCCGGAAGACAAGGCATTCTGGATGCGCGAAGGCAGTGCGATCGCCAACCTCAACCTGTGGATTTCGATTCCGGCGCTGCTCCTGGCGTTCGCGGTATGGATGGTGTGGAGCGTGGTGGTGGTCAATCTGCCCACTATCGGCTTCAGGTTCACCACCAATCAGTTATTTTGGCTGGCGGCGTTGCCGGCGCTGTGCGGCGCGACGCTGCGCATCTTTTATTCCTTCATGGTGCCGATCTTCGGCGGGCGCAAGTGGACCGCGATCTCGACCGCATCGCTGCTGCTGCCGGCGCTTGGTATCGGTTTTGCGGTGCAGGATCCGGCCACCAGCTATCCGACGTTCTTGGTTCTGGCGCTGCTGTGCGGATTCGGCGGCGGCAATTTCGCTTCCAGCATGGCCAATATCAGTTTCTTTTTCCCCAAGGAGAGCAAAGGCTCGGCGCTGGGACTGAACGCCGGGCTAGGCAATCTTGGAGTCTCGACGGTGCAGTTCGTGGTGCCGCTGGTGATCACCGCCGGGGTCTTCGGAGCGCTGGGTGGCGAACCGCAGACCTGGGTGAAAGGCGAAGAGACCCGGCAGATGTGGTTGCAGAATGCGGGGTTCATCTGGGTGCCGTTCATTCTGGTGTCGGCTATTGCGGCGTGGTTCGGCATGAACGACATTGCGAGCGCGAGGGCGTCATTCTCGGAGCAGGCGGTGATTTTCAAGCGCAAGCACAACTGGCTGATGTGCTGGCTCTATCTCGGAACCTTCGGCTCGTTCATCGGCTACTCGGCCGGATTCCCGCTGCTCATCAACTCGCAGTTTCCGGAAGTGAACGCGCTGGCCTTCGCGTTTCTCGGCCCGCTGGTCGGCGCGCTGATCCGGCCCGTCGGCGGCTGGCTTTCCGACAAGCTGGGCGGCGCGCCGGTCACGTTCTGGAACTTCATCGCGATGGCGCTGGCGGTGGTGGGCGTACTCTATTTTCTGCCGAAGGGGGCGGCCGGAGCCCTGGCCCTGCCGTGGGGACCCGCCGGCGGCAACTTCTACGGTTTTCTCGCCATGTTCATGCTGCTGTTCCTGACGGCCGGCATCGGCAACGGCTCGACTTTCCGCATGATCCCGGTCATCTTCCTGACGGAGCGCATGCGCGACGCCGAGGGCGGGGGCACGCAGGCGAAAGAGCAGGCGGTCAAGGACGCCAACAAGGAGGCCGCGGCAGTGCTCGGATTCTCCTCGGCGCTCGGCGCCTACGGCGGGTTCTTCATTCCGAAGAGCTATGGCACATCCATCGCCATGACCGGCGGACCTGAAGGCGCGCTCTATATGTTCATCGTGTTCTATTTCACGTGCATTGCGATGACGTGGTGGTACTACGCCCGCAAGCAGGCGGAGATGCCATGCTGATGGCAAAAGCCCGGGGCATGCGCGAATAGCAATGGATTTGACATAAATCAAGACCAACAAGCTGGTGGCGCTTGAAACTTGGACAATGAGCACGTGCGAAAGGTCGTCAACATGATCAATCGGGGCTTTGCGATTCGTAAGAACGTGGCCGGATTTCTCGTCGTCGCGGGGTGGCTGATCGGATCCCTGTCGGCATCCGCGCAGGAATCCGGCAAGGAGATTTTTCAAAAGTCGTGTGCGGCCTGCCATAGCATCGGCGGAGGGCGGCTCGTCGGTCCCGATCTGGCGGGCGTGAACGACAAACGCTCCGAGGATTGGCTCCTCAAGTTCACCAAGTCCTCGCAAACGCTCGTGAAATCGGGTGACAAGACTGCCATGGCTCTGTTTGAAGAATTCAACAAGATCCCCATGCCGGATCAGGCCTTGTCGGACGAGCAAATCAAGAAGGTGTTGGCTCACATCAAGGAGACGGGAGGCAGGCCCGCGGCGGGCAAGGAAGCCGCCGCCCCATCCGCGCAGGCGGCGAAGGAATCCGCGGCAGTGGCGACGCCGGATGAAATCCAGCGGGGCCAGGACCTTTTCGATGGCAGGGTTCGTTTCGCCAACGGGGGCCCGTCCTGCAATGCATGCCATCACGTAACGAATGATGCCCTCCTCGGCGGCGGACTCTTGGCCGCCGAACTTTCCCTGGTGTTCTCGCGCATGGGCCATGCGGGGGTCCGCGCCGTGATCGAAAATTCTCCTTTTCCGGTGATGCAGGCCGCCTATGCAGGAAAGGCGCTCGCCGAAAATGAAATCCTTGCGCTGGTCGGGTTCCTGCAGCACGTCGACCAGGAACATGCTCGTCAAATGCCCAGAGAATGGGGGTGGAGGATGTTCAGCGCGGGTACCGGAGGCGTGGTCGTGCTGCTGGGAATCTTCTCGCTGGCCGGGCGGCGCCGGAAGAATCGGTGCGTGAATCAGGATATCTACGACCGGCAGGTCAAATCGGAGTAATTGTTCGAGTCAAAATTGCTGTAACCGGGAAACTACAGGGGCAATCACATGAGTTGGATCACGGACATCATTTCGCCAGAGACGCGCAAATGGGAGGAGTTCTACCGGAATCGCTTCCAGCATGACCGCATCGTCCGCAGCACGCACGGGGTCAACTGCACGGGCGGTTGTTCCTGGCAGATACACGTGAAAGACGGCATCGTGGTTTGGGAGACCCAGGCGCTGGATTATCCGCTGCTGGAAGATTCCCTTCCCCCGTACGAGCCGCGGGGCTGTCAACGCGGGATTTCTTACTCCTGGTATTTGTACAGTCCGCTGCGGATCAAGTACCCGTTGATCCGGGGCGCGCTGATCGACGCCTACCGTGAGGAGAAGGAAAAAACCGGTGATCCGCTCAAGGCGTGGGAGTCCCTGCAAAACAACCCGGAGCAACGCAAAAAGTACCAGAACGCCCGCGGCAAGGGCGGCTTCAGAAGGGCAAGCTGGGACGAGGTGCTGGAACTCATGGCTGCCGCCAACATTCATACGGCGAAGAAATACGGTCCGGACCGGGTCTTCGGTTTCTCGCCGATTCCCGCGATGTCCATGTTGAGCTACGCGGCCGGCGCCCGCTTTCTCCAGTTATTCGGCGGCGTGAACCTCAGCTTCTACGACTGGTACTGCGACCTCCCCACCGCTTTCCCGGAAATCTGGGGCGAGCAGACCGACGTTTGCGAGAGCGCCGATTGGTATAACGCCAAGATGGTCGCCGACATGGGCGCGTGTCTGAACATGACCCGCACGCCCGACTGCCATTTCTTCGCGGAATCGCGGCACAACGGCACCAAGGCGGTGGTGTTCTCGCCCGATTTCAGTCAGGTCTGCAAATACGCCGACCAATGGGTGCCGCTGCACGCGGGCAGCGATGGTGCGTTCTGGATGGCGGTCTCGCACGTCATTCTCAAAGAGTTCCACCACGAAAAGCAGACGCCCTATTTTCTCAAATACGGCAAGCAGTACACCGACAGCCCTTATCTGGTGGTACTGAACCCGGAAGGCGACCATTACAAGCCGGGCCGCCTGCTTCGCGCCAACGAGCTTGCCCAGTTCAAGGATATCGAGAACGGCGAGTGGAAGTTCCTCAACCTCGACGAGCAATCCGGAAACTTCGTCGTGCCGAAAGGCGCGATGGGGCACCGCTGGAGCAAAGAACTTGGCAAATGGAACATGAAGCTGGAGAACTCGACGGACGATCACCCCTACGATCCCGCGCTGACGCTGCTCAAGAACAGCGATGCGGTACTCACTACCGAGTTCACGGAATTCGGCATGGACAAGAAAGCGCTGCGGGGGGTACCGGTCAAGTACATCGAGACCGTCCACGGCAAGGTCGCCGTCGCCACGGTATACGATCTGATCATGGCGCAATATGGAGTGGGCCGTGGGCTCCCCGGGGATTATCCGAAGGACTATACCGACCCGGATGCCGCCTACACTCCGGCCTGGCAGGAAATCCACACCGGCGTGGATTCGAAGACCGTTCTTCAGTTCGCGAGGGAATGGGCCAATACGGCGAACGTGACTCAAGGCAAGTGCATGATCATCATCGGCGCGGGCATCAATCACTGGTACCACGCCAATCTGATGTACCGCGCGGGCGCGATGGCGCTCATGCTTTCGGGCTGCGTCGGCAAGAACGGTGGTGGCCTGAACCATTACGTGGGACAGGAGAAACTGGCGCCGCAGGACTCCTGGTCCACGCTGGCTTTCGGGCGGGACTGGGTGGGGGCCGCCCGGCTGCAGCAGGCGCCGCTGTGGCATTACATCAACACCTGCCAGTATCGTTATGACGGGCAGTACTCCGTATACAACACGGTGCCGAAGAACGAGCTGACCGGCAAGCACACGGCCGACACCATCCTCATGGCGGTGCGCAACGGCTGGATGCCTTTTTATCCGCAGTTCAAGCAGAACACGCTGGCGCTCGGCCGGGAGGCCGTCGCCCAAGGCGCGAAGGATGATGAGGGCATCAAGAATTACGTGTTCGAAAAGCTGAAATCGAAGCAGCTGGAATACTCGATCGCGGACCCGGACGCCGAAGAGAACCATCCCAGGGTCTGGTACATCTGGCGCGGCAACGCTATCACCGGCAGCATGAAGGGCCATGAGTACGCCTTCAAACACTATCTCGGCACGCACTCCAACCTGATCGCCAAGGATTCCGACGAGCACCCGAAGGAAGTGCACTGGCACGAGGTCGCACCGGTAGGCAAGATGGATCTGGTGGTGGATCTGAACTTCCGCATGGACTCGTCGGCGCTCTATTCGGACATCGTTCTGCCTGCGGCGTCCTGGTACGAGAAAGCCGACTTGAACAGCACCGACCTGCATTCGTTCATTCATCCGCTGTCGGCCGCGATCGCGCCGGTCTGGGAATCGAAGACCGACTGGGAAATTTTCAAGGAACTGGCGAGGGTAACGAGCGAAGCGGCCAGGAAGTACCTGTCCGAGCCTCAGATCGACATCGTGGCATCGCCGCTGGCGCACGATACGGCGGACGAGATCACCCAGCCGCACGTGAAGGATTGGTACAAGGGCGAATGCGAGCCGGTCCTCGGCAAGTCCATGCACAAGCTCGCCGTAGTCCGTCGCGATTACACCAGGCTCTACGAGAAATTCATCACGCTGGGCGAGAACGTGAAAACCCAGGGACTGGGCGCGCATGGCAACCATTACCTGTGCGCGGAGGAGTACGACGAAATGGTCGCCTCCAACCATTTCCCGGTCGAGAGGATGGACGGGAAAGTCTATCCGTCGTTGAAAGAGGACAAATCCGCCCTCAACGTCATCCTGCATCTGTCCACGTTGACCAACGGTGCGCTCAATGTACGCGCGTACCAGAACATGGAAAAAAAGACCGGTCTCAAGCTGGCCGATCTGGGCGAAGGCAGCAAGGACGTGCGGATCAACTACGCGGATCTGCAGGCCCAGCCGCGCAGGTACAACACTTCGCCGCTGTGGTCCGGACTCATGAACGACGGCAGGGCGTACGCTCCCTACACCTACAACGTGGACCGGCTCGTTCCGTGGCGGACGCTGACGGGACGCCAGCATTTTTACCTCGATCATGACATGTATATCGCTTATGGCGAGCACCTGCCGACTTACAAGCCGTCACCGAAGCCCGAGCTTTACGGGGACCTGAAGGAAACGCTGAAGGAGGGCAAGGCGAAAGTGCTGAACTGCCTGACGCCTCACGGCAAGTGGCACATCCATTCGACCTACATGGAAAACCACCGCATGCTGACGCTGTCGCGCGGCTGCGAGCCTTGCTGGCTGAGCGAGAAGGACGCGAAAGATCTGGGCATCAAGGACAACGACTGGGTTGAGGTCTACAACGATCACGGGGTCTATTGCACGCGGGCGTGTGTCAGTTCCCGCATTCCGCCGGGAGTGTGCATCGTTTATCACGTGCCGGAGCGCACGGTGGGTATCCCCAAGTCGCAGGTGAGAGGAAACAAGAGGGCCGGCGGGCATAACAGCTTCACCCGGATTCATCTGAAGCCGAACTTCCTCGCCGGCGGATACGGGCAGTTCTCGTATCACTTCAACTATTGGGGACCCATTGCTCCCAACCGGGATACTCACGTGACGGTCAAGAGAATGGACAAGGTCGTATTCTGAGTGCACGGTGACGGCGAGGAAAAAAATGGATATTCGTTCACAAATTTCGATGGTGTTTCACCTAGACAAGTGCATCGGCTGCCATACCTGCTCGATCGCCTGCAAGAATATCTGGACCGACCGCAAGGGCGCGGAGTACATGTGGTGGAACAATGTGGAAACCAAGCCCGGCACCGGTTATCCGACGAAGTGGGAGGACCAGGGCATCTATAAGGGTGGGTGGGAGAACGTCGGCGGTGCGATTTCACTCAAGGGCGCCGGCAAGCAGAAGGGATTGCTGAACATCTTCCACAACCCCAACATGCCGGTGATCGACGATTACTACGAGCCATTTACCTACAATTATCTCGAATTGATCGAGGCTCCCCCGGGGGATGACCAGCCGACCGCAAGGCCCGTTTCGCTGATAACGGGGAAGCCCATCGACATCAAGATGGGGCCGAACTGGGATGATGATCTGAGCGGAACGCCGGATTACGCCCGCAACGATCCTAATTTGAAGAACCTGTCGGCTGCCGAGCAGGAAGCCATGTTCCAGCTGGAGCGGATGGCGTTTTTCTACCTGCCCCGGATCTGCAATCACTGCCTGAATCCGGCTTGTGTCGCCTCCTGCCCGTCGGGTGCGATCTACAAGCGGGGCGAAGACGGCGTGGTTCTGATCAACCAGGAGGTTTGTCGCGCCTGGAGAATGTGCGTCACGGCCTGTCCCTACAAGAAGTCATATTACAACTGGCACGCGGGGAAATCCGAAAAGTGCATCCTTTGTTATCCGCGCATCGAGGCGGGCCTTGCTCCGGCTTGCATGCACTCCTGCGTCGGCCGAATCCGCTACCTGGGGGTGATCCTGTACGATGCCGACCGCATTCACGAGACGGCGTCGGTTCCGGAAAAGGACCTGGTCGATCATCACCTGAGCATGCTCATGGATCCGTTCGATCCGGAGGTCATCGCGTCCGCGAAGGCGAACGGAATCGCGGACTCGACGATCCATGCGGCGCAGAATTCGCCCACCTACAAGTTCGTGAAGGAGTGGGGACTGGCGCTGCCTCTGCATGCGGAGTTCAGGACCCTTCCGATGCTGTTCTATGTGCCGCCGCTCCTGCCGGTGATGGCCACGGTCAAGGCAGTCAGCAATGCCGGGCAGGCGGCCAAGCTCGGATCCGTCGCCAAGGTCTGGGATGACAACTGGCTCTACGACACCAGCACCGACGAGCTCTGGGGGGCCATCGACCAGGCGCGCTTCCCGCTGAAATACCTCGCGAACCTTTTCAGCGCGGGGGACGAGGGCCAGGTCAAGGACAGGCTGATAAGGCTGTGGGCCGTCAGAATCTATCGCCGCTGGAAGACGGTCGGCGACATTCCGGAGCAAAAGGCGAACGATGCGCTGAAGGCCGCGGGTTACACGCCGGAGATGGCCGACGCGATCTACCAGCTGACGTCGCTCGCGAAGTTCGACGATCGTTTCTCAATTCCTGCGGCCCATCGCGAGCAGGCGATCGAGATGCTGGAGTTCACGGGCGACAGAAGAGGCAACGTCGGTTTCGGCTTTAAGGAAGGAACGGCGCAAAGGGGGCTGTGAGTCAAAATGAATTACGTACACTACTGCGATTTGGCCGAGCTGGTCGACTTTCCGGGGCCTGAGTTCGCCACCCAGGGACGGGCGTTGGCGGACTTTTTGCACGACAGTTATCCCGACGCCGAGGCCGAGGTGGCGCTGTTTCTGGACTCGATTCCGCAGCAGGCACTCGATCTCCAGGAACTCTACACGCGCACGTTCGAGGTGCAGGCCGTAACGACGCTGGGCGTCGGTTATGTCCTGTTCGGGGACGACTACAAGCGCGGAGCCTTGTTGTCCAATCTGAATCGGGAGCACAACGACGCGGACAATGACTGCGGAGGCGAGCTGGCCGATCATTTGCCGAACGTGCTTCGACTGATGCCGAAGCTCAAGGATCAGAACCTGCTGGAGGAATTGGTCGAGCAGATCCTGGTTCCGGCACTCATGCTGATGATTCGGGAGTTTGATCCCGAGAGGATTGAGAAGAAAAACGCGAACTACCGGAAACACTACAAGACGCTCATTGATCCCGCCGGCGGATGCGATTCGACGATTTATCGCCTGATGCTCAAGGCCGTGTTGCATGTGCTGGCGAAGGACTTCCCGGTAACCGAGACGATGACCCGATTGTCCGACTGGAGCACCCGGCCGCAGACGGTGGATTTCCTGCAACTGGTTCAGAAGGAAATGGACATCGAGCGGGACGCAAACCCGGTCAACAGCGGCTGTGACGCCTGAGCGCAAGGAGAATCAGACATGAATCTAGTCAACAATTTCCTGTTTATCGGTTTGCCGTACGCCGCCATCGCGGTGTTTCTGACCGGGTGCATTCATCGGTATCTGGCGACCGGATTCAAGTACTCGTCCTTGTCCTCCCAGTTCCTGGAAGGGCGCGGTATTTACATATTCGCGGTGCTTTTTCACTGGGGAATATTGATAGTGTTCCTTGGACATCTGATCGCCTTCCTGTTCCCGGACACGACCTTGGCGTGGCACAGCAGCGCGGCGCGCCTGATCTCCGCTGAGATAGTGATTTTCACGTTCGGGCTCGGCGTCTTGATCGGATTGGCCGGGCTTTTCATCCGGCGCATCTCGCATCCCCGTCTGCGGGTGGTGACCAGCCGGATGGACGTCGTCATTGAACTTCTGCTGCTTGCGCAAATCGTCCTCGGACTCTGGATTGCCCTGGGGTACCGCTGGGGATATTACTGGTTCGCCTCGGACATGTCGCCCTATCTGTGGTCGATCGTGAAGTTCAGTCCGCAGATCGAAGCGGTCAGCGCCATGCCTTTGGTGATCAAGGCCCATATCGTCGGGGCTTTCATCATTTTGGGATTGATTCCGTTTACCCGGTTGGTGCACTTCCTGGTGGCGCCGTTTCACTACACCTGGCGACGCTATCAAAAAGTCATATGGTATTGGGACCGAGCGCGAATCCGCGACCCGAAGACGGCATGGTCTGAGACCCGTCCGAGGAACAACTGACATGGACATGCACATACTGAATCGGATCGATCCGCTGCGGAAGCAACCGGAGAGGGGCCTGGACAGCGGGAACGGTTTGTCTCCCATGGATCCTCCGGATGCCTACGCGCCGCCAAGCTTGGAGCCGGTGCCTGCGGAGGCGTTGCATCCGTTTCTGAGGAAATTCAGGGACGAACATATTCCCTTGATGGAGGAATTGAATGCTTTTGAGGCGGCGATCCTTGCGATTCAAAAAACCGGATACACCAAGGAATCGGACGCCAAGCTGAGGCACTTTTTCCATTTTTTTGATCACGAGTTTATCCCTCACAGCCGGCGCGAAGAGGCGAGCCTGTTCCCCCTGCTGCGCGAGCGGCTGATTGCGGCCGGAGAGCACGGCAAGGGAAGTGTTCCCGCCACGGCGGCCGACTTGATGGAGGATGAGCACGCCAAAGCCATGCAGCTGGCCGCGGTGGTGGTGAATTTTCTGGGGCTGGTTTTTCGTCTTCCGGACGAGAGATCAGGGATGATCGTGCTGGATGCCGCGCTCGAACAGGGCAAGAATCTGGTCGAGTTGCTGCGCCTTCATGTTTTTCGCGAGGACAATGTGGTCTTCTCCCTCGCTCATCGGCTGATCACCGGGGCCGAGTTCGACGAGATGCAATCAAGGGCGGCGGCGAGAAAGTCAAGCTAGTCCGCGGTTTCCTGATGCTCAACCGTGTCGCCACAGTAACAAGGGAACGTTGCACGAACCAAGATGCCGAATGGGCCTCATGCAAACCCGTCTGCAGCGAAGCCGTGAAACAACTGCTTACCCGCCACTCGGTTGGCGCTAAACATTTGCTGCCCCCGGCCCCCACCGAGGACCAGGTCTGGCTTGCGGTTGCGTCGGCGCTCAGGGCTCCCGATCACCAGAAACTGCTGCCGTTCCGCTTTGTCTTGATCCCGGACGGCGCACGGCCATTGCTGGGAGAGCTTTTCGCCGATTTTGCGCGCAGGAGCGGCAAGTCTGATGAAGAAATTGTCGTGGAGCGTAACCGCGCGATGCTGGGGCCTCTGCTCCTGGCGTTTGTAACTTGCATCGAGAAAGACCACCCCCGGGTACCGCCGCATGAGCAATGGCTGGCCGCGGGCGGCGCGCTTTCCAATTTTTTGACAGCGCTTCATATCATGGGCTTCGGCGCCAAGATGCTTAGCGGCCGGAAGGCTGCAGACCCCTTTATCTGCGATGCCTTTTGCGAACCTGGAGAAACCCTCGTGGGATGGATAGCCGTCGGCACCGCGTCCAAAGCACCGCATCCGCGCCATAACGACAGTCCGGACACGGTTCTGCGCCGCTGGCAGCCACCCAAAAGACTTACGGACGCGCCACAGAACTAAACCGGGCCGCTCCTCACAACAGCCGACGCTGGAAATTCCGCGCGTATCCTCATGAAAGCTACCGATATTCTCATGGCAGAGCACAGGGTCATCGAAGGTGTGCTGGATACGCTCGAGCAAGGCGTTCAGAAGCTGGCGTCCGGTTCGGCCATACAGCCGGGTTTCTTTCTCGATGCCGCTGACTTCATCCGAGGCTACGCCGATAGTTGCCACCACAAGAAAGAAGAAGGGGTGCTATTCAAGGCGATGGTCAGGCATGGCTTCCCCGAAGATCAAGGCCCGATCGCGGTCATGCTTGCCGAGCACGAGCAAGCGCGGGCGTTTACGCGAGCGCTGAGCGAGGCGGCACAAAATCTTCAGCAGGGAGAGCCGAGTGCGCGTGAAGAGGTGATCGTGAACGCACTGGCGTATGTTTCCCTGCTGAGGCAACACATTCATAAGGAAAACAACATCCTGTTCCAGATGGCGGACAACGTGATCCCGCAGTCAGAGTACGCGGAGATTGAGGCGGGGTTTGCGAAAGTCGAACGGGAAGAGATCGGCTCCGGGGTTCACGATAAATACGAAGCTCTTGCGAACGCGCTTACCAAGCAGTTGCAGCCATAACCGCGCAAAAGAGAACGCTATTCCCTTTCGTTGGTAATGGCCAAGCGGTTGACGAAGGTGGCCGCAGCGGGCCGCCGGTCAGGGCAGGCGCGAGCGCAGCAGACGCAGCGCGTCGCGCGGTGTGGGCAGCGAAAGCTTGAATTCGAGCGCGTCGAGCGTGTTCTTCACCAGCAGCCCGAGCTCGGTGTCGCCTTCCATCACGAGGCGGCGGCTGAAGAACAGCGTGTCGGGATCTTCGCGGCGCAGCGCGAGCGCGAGGAAATCCTCCGCTGCCGCCGCGAGCGTGAGATCGGGATGGGCGGCGCCGGACGGCATGAAGCCGCGCGGCGTCACGCGGAACGTGAGCGTCACGCCGGCGTCGGTGACGTGCAGCCGGATCAGCTTGCCGGCGAGCTCGGGATGCGCATCGGCGCCGAGTGTGTCGCCGAGCAACAGCGTGAGCGCGGCGGCGAACACAGCAGACGGCGGGTACTGCGGCAGCCGCGACAACAGCCGGCGTACCGGTTCAGGTATCGGCGGCAGCTTCATCGCCGCTCGCCGCGGGCGGTTTCAGCATGCATCCGTTCACGCCACATAAAGCAGTATCGCGAGGTAATGGCTGGCGCTGCCCGCCAGCACGAACAAATGCCAGATGCCGTGCCCGTGCCGCAGCTTCTCGTCCAGCGCGTAGAAAATGATGCCCCCGGTATAGAACAGGCCACCGGCTGCGAGCCACGCAAATCCGGCCGGAGTCAGCGCCGCAAGCAGCGGCTTGACCGCGATCACGCTGAGCCAGCCCATGAGAATATAAATGACCAGTGAAAGTATCCTTGCGCCTTTCCCCAGCCACGCTTCCTGGACGATGCCGAGCGCCGCCAGTCCCCAGATCACCCCGAACAGCGACCACCCCCACACGCCGCGTAGAGTAACGAGCGTGAACGGCGTATAGGTACCCGCAATCAGCAGGTAAATGGAACATTGATCCAGTTTCTGAAACACGCGTTTCGCCTTGCCGCGGGTGCTGTGGTAAAGGGTGGACAAAGTGTAGAGCGCAAACAGCATGACGCCATAAATACTGAAACTGACTATCTTCCAGGGGTCGCCCAGGCGCGCGGCAAGCACCACCAGCACCGCGGCGCCTGCCACGGCAAGCACCGCTCCCATCAGGTGAGTGATGCTGTTGAGGCGCTCGCCGTAGTACATGGTTACGCTTCAACAGTGCGGTGCATTGCTGCAACCTGCTCGAGTCCCGGCCGGCCGTGCCAGTAACCGTTGCATGCCCCATCGGGCATCAGGCTTTCCAGTTGCCGCGCCGCCAGGTCCGCGGTAATTGACCGTTCCAGGCATTGCCGGAACAGTTCGACAATCTCGAAGGTGTGCGCAGACTGGGGGCTGATGCGCAGCACGTCGACGCCGAGTTGCGATAGTTCATCGAGCTCGTGTATCAGGTTGCAGGTGCGCGCGGATTGCGTCTGGATGCCGTTGAAAGCGAGAAACGGCTGGCCTTCGCGGGTCAAGAGCGCCATGCCGTCTGGATAGTCGATGCAGCGGAACTCGCAGTTGTCCTTGGACAGGTTGTGGCGGCGTGCGGTGAAGCAGCGCGCGGAGAAAGCAAGCGGCAGGCGCCCGTAGCCGAAGACCTCGGTCGCCATCGCCGGCGGGCGGTGCTGTTGCAACACGCGCAGGCTGTCACGCGACAACTCGACCGGCAGCACCCAGCGCTGCGCGCCGAGTTGCGCCAGCAGCGCCAGCGTTTGCGGGTTATAGACGTTGAGGTGGAGGCCCGCGACAAACGGCGCTTTGTCCGCCAGCAGATGCACCGCGCCCATGTCGTTGGCCTCGACCATGAAATCGCCGTTGGCGGCGAGCTTGCGCAGCGTCTTGAGATCGGACTCGGATTCGATCAGCGCCTGCGTCGATAGCACGACTTCCTTGCCGGCGGCGGCGAGCCGC
>Ga0080064_1002156_pt1 | contig 35016 bp, 27 predicted proteins | sample Subgrocontami54m_FD_69260 | JGI IMG/M metagenome (GOLD analysis project Ga0080064, IMG submission 69260) | Subsurface groundwater microbial communities from S. Glens Falls, New York, USA - GMW46 contaminated, 5.4 m (SPADES assembly) (version 2) ...
CAGTCGCCCTTCGGGCTCCTTCCGCAGTCCCAGAAAACTCAAAGTGATTATTATCTGTAAACATTACTTGTAAACGATGTCGTGGCACTTCTCGGTGTAAACGATGTCATGGCACTTGAGAAGTAAGCAGTAGGCAGTCGGCAGGACCACGAAGGACAATGGCCAAATATATTGAGCTTCATGCCCGATCGGCATTTAGTTTTCTTCATGGGGCTTCGACACCTGAGGATTTGATAGCCGCGGGTGCTGAGTTGGAAATGCCGGCGATGGCTCTGCTGGATCGCGACGGTGTTTACGGCGCACCGCGATTTCATATGGCCGCCAAAAAGAGCGGGCTTAAGGCACATATTGGCGCTGAGATAGCAGTTTCAAGTTTCAAGTTTCAGGTTTCAAATTCGAAAAACCGGAAAGTGTTTTATTTACCGTTACTAGTCCGCAATCGCACGGGCTATCAAAACCTCTGCCGGCTGATCACTCTGATGAAGTTGCGCGTGCCTAAGCACGCGAAGCCGGGAGAGTGTGCGGTGACGCGGGATGAGTTGGCGGCGCATGCGGAAGGATTAATTTGTTTGACGGGTGGAAGTGATGGGCCGCTGGCGCAGAGTATTAACCACAGAGGACACAGAGAAGCGGAGGAAGCAGCCGAGAGGCTTATCGATATTTTCGACAAAGAGAATGTCTACGCTGAGCTGCAGCGACATTTCAATCGCGCGGAAGAAGCGCGCAATCATGCGTTGATCGAAATCGCGCGACGATTGAAGCTGCCGTTGCTGGCGACGAATGGTGCTGGTTATGCCACGCGCGCGCAGCGCCAGGTGGCGGACGTGTTCACTTGCATACGCAATCACGTGCGCCTGGAAACTGCCGGAAAGCTGCTGGCAATCAATTCAGAGCGACACGTGAAATCCCCCAAAGAGATGGCGCAACTGTTTGCTGACTTGCCCGAAGCGATTGCGAACACCGTCGAGCTTTCATCGCGGCTGGAGTTCACCATGCAGGATCTCGGCTACGAGTTTCCCAAATATCCGGTGCCGCCGGGCGAGACGATGACTTCGTTTCTGCGCCGGCGAACTTACGAAGGCGTGCGTTTGCGTTACGCCGGCCAGAATGGTTCACCGAGTTTCGCGCGCGCACAAAAGCAAATCGAACACGAACTTAGGCTAATCGAAAAGCTTAAACTCGAAGGCTATTTTCTAATCGTTTGGGACATCATTCAGTTTTGCAAATGCGACAACATCCTCGTGCAAGGTCGTGGTTCGGCGGCGAACAGCGCGGTGTGTTATTCGCTCGGGATTACGGCGGTCGATCCCGTCGGCATGGAACTTTTGTTTGAGCGTTTTCTTTCCGAAGAGCGCGGCGAGTGGCCGGACATCGATCTCGATTTGCCGAGCGGGGATCAGCGCGAGCGCGCGATTCAATATGTTTACGAACGCTACGGCAAGTTAGGCGCCGCGATGACCGCGAACGTGATTACATACCGCGGTCGTTCGGCAGCGCGCGAAGTTGGCAAGGTGCTTGGCTTTGACGAAGAGACCGGCGGGCGTTTATCGAGTCTGGTGCACACGTGGGAGTGGAAAGACCCGAAAGACACCACCGAGCGGCAGTTCAAAGATGCGGGCCTCGACCTGGCTGATCGGCGCATTAAGAAATTCTTTCAACTTTACACGGCCGTTCAGGATCTGCCGCGACATCTGGGCCAGCATTCCGGCGGCATGGTGATTTGCCAGGGGCAGCTCGATTCGGTTGTGCCGCTGGAGCCGGCGGCGATGCCCGGCCGCGTCGTGGTGCAGTGGGACAAAGAAGATTGCGCCGACCTCGGCATTATCAAAGTCGATTTGCTGGGGCTGGGAATGATGGCCGTGCTCGAAGACTCGATTCAAATCATTCGCGACGATTACGGCGAAGAGGTTGATCTGGCGCATTTGCCGCCGGACGACGCGGACGTGTATCACGCTTTGCAAAACGCGGACACGATTGGCATGTTCCAGGTTGAAAGCCGCGCGCAGATGTCTTGTCTGCCGCGACTGCGGCCGCAAAAGTTTTACGACATCGTGGTGCAGGTGGCGATCATTCGGCCCGGGCCGATTGTCGGCAACATGGTGAATCCTTACTTGAGTCGACGACTGGGACGCGCGCCGGTTAAGTATGCGCATCCTTTGCTCGAGCCGGTGCTCCGGCGCACGCTCGGCGTCCCGCTTTTTCAGGAGCAGTTGCTGAAGATGGCGATGATCTGCGCGGGTTTTAGCGGCGGCGAAGCGGAAGAGTTACGCCGCGCGATGGGTTTCAAGCGCTCGGAAGCGCGGATGCGCGAGATTGAAGTGAAGTTGCGGCGTGGAATGGAACGCAACGGGCTTAACGGCAAGGCACAGGACGAGATTGTGCAATCGATCGCTTCGTTTGCGCTTTATGGTTTTCCCGAATCGCACGCTGCCAGCTTTGCTTTGATTGCTTACGCCAGCGCCTATCTTAAATGCCATTACCTGGCGGCGTTCACCGCCGCGACGCTCAACAATCAGCCGATGGGTTTCTATCAGCCATTTACAATTATCAAAGACGCGCAGCGGCATGGATTGAAAGTGAAGCCCGTGGATGTGACGCGATCTGACTGGTTGTGCACGATGGAAAAGAGTGAGCAGTGGGCAGTGGACAGTGAGCAGTGTAACGATGAGGAGATGGGGAGACGGGGAGATGGGGGGACGGGGAGATGCGGGAACACGGAGATGCTGGGACACGGAGACGCGGAGACCGAGCTTGATCAATCAGGACTGAATTCTCCCCGTCTCCGTATCTCCCTGTCTCCCCGTCATCTCTCTGACCCCGCTCTCCGTCTCGGCCTGATGTGCGTCAAAGGTTTGCGTGCAGACGCAGGCCGCGCGATTGTGCGCGAGCGCGTGAAGCGCTCTTTTACCAGCATCGATGATTTGCACAGACGCGTGCCCGAATTGAGAAAAGACGAGTTGCGAAAATTAGCGGCGGCGGGTGCGTTGAATTTTATCGAAGAGGAGAAACTTTGCGTCTTTGCGCCTTTGCGTGAAAGTTCTCTTTGCCTTCCCACGGCTGCATCAATAACTGATGAAATCTCACGCAAAGGCGCAAAGGCGCAAAGGAAAGAGAAGTCCTCGGAGCCAGCTTCGAGATTGCACCCTACCCCCAAGGCCCAACACCCTAACGGCACGAATCGTCGCGACGCGCTGTGGCAAGTCGAACGGGTGGCGCGGGCCGTGGGCCCGTTGTACGAAGCAGTTGAAGAAGAGAACGGCTCGCCGCTCGTGCCGATGACTCTTAGCGAACGTTTGAATGCGGACTTGCGCGGCACGGGAATGACGATTGGCCGCCACCCAATGGCCCATCAACGCGCGTGGCTCGACACGATGAACGTCGCTCGCGCAATTGATTTGAAGAGCATGCGCAACGGAATGCCGGTGCGCATAGCCGGCTGGGTGATCGTGCGCCAGCGTCCGGGCACGGCAAAGGGATTTATGTTTTTGAGTATGGAAGACGAAACTGGAATCGCGAACGTGATCGTCACGCCGCAACTTTTTGAAAAGAATCGACTCGTGCTGGTTGATTATCCGTTTCTGTTAATTGAGGGAGCACTACAGCATCAGGACAATGTAGTTTCGGTAAAGGCAAAAAAGGTCGGGCCGCTTGAGATGAAAATCGCGAGTACCGGCTCGCACGACTTTCACTAAGATCATTGGCAATAAAAAAGGGCACGGTGCACCGTGCCCTCAAACAGAGAATTGTCGCTGTGCTAAGGCCGCTTACCAGGGCGACGCGGAGGCGTCTTTTCAGGCACGACATTTTCGGTACTCTTCAGTTCCGCAAGAATCGCTTTTGCATCGGCCTTGAACTTGTGATCATCCCCTGCCTTGTCAACGAAGTGCTGCAGATAATTCGCCGCTTCCTGGTACTTGGCTTTGTCGCCGATGCTGAAGAGCGCCAGTCCAGCTCCGAGATTCGCGTCCGGATCGTCAGGCCTTTGGGCGAGGATCTTCTGAAACGCAGCAAATGCCTTATCGCCGACGCCCGCGTCAAGCAGCATCTGCGCCGAATCAAGCTGAGCTTTGGCTTTCTTTGCCGGATCGGTTTCAACGGCTATGTAATCATCAAACGCCGCAGCGCCGGCATCCGCCTGGCTGGCGTCGGCCTTCGTCACGAACAGGCGCATCGCTTCGGCCCGCGCACTCAGCGCGGCATACTTGTTCACGGCCTGTTGCTTCTGATCGTTCGGATCCGTGGCTGCTGGTATTTTGCTCAAGAGTTCCGCGGCCTTATTGGCTGCTTCGATCGCGGCTTTGAAATCCGCTTTCGCAGATTCGAGTCCCGCTGCCTTAGCAGCCTTACTGGCATCGTCGTCCTTAATCTTAATCGCGGCATTGTATTTATCGACACCCCGCGCCTTCAGCGCCACAGTCTTATTCGTCAAGAGAGAAGGCTGGTCGGCGTCAGCGGCCAGCCCAATGTCGTACTGCTTGAGCGCTTCGTCATAGTTCTTCGCGCTCAACGCGGCATTGCCCGCCTTGAAAGCTTCACCAACAACCTGATTTATGTTTGTGTTCTTCTTATTGCTTTCCTCGAGATCCTTGTTCTTCTTAAGCATCTCTTCGCGCTTGGCCTTGTCGGAAGTGCTTTCGGAACCACCGCCTGAACTCGAGCTGCCGCCACCTCCGCCCGCCGCGAGCTTCTTAGCCTCATCGGCGGTAAGTCGTCGGCCATCTCCCGGAGAGAGGACGATTTCGTAATCCACTTCTCGTCCAGCCTTTACACCAGGTTGAAATGAAGGCTGCGCGTTAGGCATGCTCACGGCAATAATGTAGGTGCCGACGTACGGCAAGCCGGCATAAACAAACGCGCCGTTCTTATCGGTCTTAGTCGGGTAGCTTCCCGGCAAGTCGGTGCGGTAGACATCAACTTGCGCGCCGGCGGCCTTGATCGTAGTGCCGTCGGCCTGCTTGAACAGGACATGGCCCCGAAGTTGGCCGACCTGGGCTGAGATCGAAGCGGCGCTGCAAAGCAGAACCGCGACTGCCGCGATTGAGATTATGAAATAAGAACGACGCATTGATTATTCCTCCGAACCTTTGGCTCTCGTCGAGCGGCCGACGTTAAGATGCTATTCACTTACAACGAGTTGTAGTGCCGAAACCGACTTAAAGTTAATCAGCGAGGGCGCGACTGTCAAGCATAGGGAATCGGGTCCGCGACCCCGGCATCGCGGAACGCGCGCAGACGCAGCGCACATGAATCGCAGCGCCCACAAGCCTTATCTTCCGCCCGGTAGCATGACCAGGTGAGTTCCATCGGCGCTGCCAGTTCCAGACCGCGCCGCACGATCTCGGACTTGCGCAGGTGAATCACCGGGGTAACGATTTCAACGCGCGTTTCCGGTCTGGTGCCGGCGTCAATCGCGCCCTGAAATGCCTCGTAAAACTCGGGACGGCAATCGGGATAGCCCGAAGAATCGTCCGCCACGGCACCGATGTAGATGCGCTGGGCGCCGATCGTCTCGGCCCAACTGGTAGCAATGGAAAGCAGGTGCGCGTTACGAAAAGGCACGTAGCTGGTCGGGATTTCGCGTGAAGCGAGGTTGGCCTCGGTCACGGGAATGCTTTGGTCCGTCAGCGACGAGCCGCCAATCCTTTTCAGGTGTTCGATGGACACTGCCAAACGCTTTGTCACGCCATAGTGGTCGGCAAGTTCGTCAAAAGCGCGACGCTCCCGCGACTCAGTGCGCTGGCCGTAGGAAACGTGGAGGAAAGCGAGTTCGAGATTTTCCTTCGCCGCAATGGCCGCCGTGACGCATGAGTCCATGCCACCGGAAACGAGACAGACGGCTAAGGACGAAGGCGGAAAGATGGATGAATCCCTTTCCTCAATCGACTTGTCTAAGATTTCACTGCTGCCGCCCATTCGTTTGTTCAAGTCAGTTTCCCATTTGTCATTCCTATTCCTATCTCCACTTGGGAGAGGGGCTAGGGGTGAGGGTGCGAAGCATAGAAAGAGAAAAAATAGGGGACATGTTTTGTTCTCGCTAAGCCCTCACGCAACCCTCTCCCAATGGGAGAGGGAGCAAGAATAGGGAATCGCCTATGTCAAATGACAAATGGAAAATGGTCGTTTCACACTCCGCGCGCGTCCGGCCCCCAGATATATTTGTGCATCTGCAACTGCATCCGAAGTTTCATTCGGCTTTCGGAGATCCAATTCGCCAGTTCAGCCAAGTCAATCTGGCCCCAGGCCGGAGAGATCAAGATCGCTCGAGCGCGCCTTTCGAGATCCTGCTCAGCGATCACCTTGAGCGCGAAGTCCCAGTCAGCGCGATCAGCGATCACAAACTTCACTTCGTCCAAATCGGCTCGCAGCAAACCAAGATTGGGCCAATGATTTCGTTCGGCCTCGCCGGAGCCCGGACACTTAATGTCCAGAATTACCTTCGCCCGCTGATCCACTTCCGTGGTCGATACATAGCCGCCGGTTTCGATCAAGACTTCGTATTCTTCGTCGCAAAGCCTGGTAATCAAAGCGAGAGCCTCGGGCTGGGCGAGCGGCTCGCCGCCGGTTACTTCGACCAAACGGCAACCAAAGTCGCGCACCTTTTTCATCACGTCTTCGATCGAGACGTGGTCGCCGCCGGTGAACGTATATTCGCTGTCGCACCAGACGCAGCGCATCGGGCAGCCGGTCAGTCGCACGAATGTGCACGGGCGGCCGGCGTGAGTCGATTCGCCCTGGATCGAGCGAAAGATTTCAGTTATGCGCAGCACACTGGGATTTTAGATTTTAGATTAGTGATTGTCGATTTGTCCGCAATTAGGAAGGCGCGACCTTCGTTACGGATTACCTACCAGGGGTTACGCGCCCGCTACCGCAGGCGGTTCTGACTTAGGCGGCAACCGGAAACGCAATCGCTCATCAAACCAGTGCGGCTGAAATCGAGTCTGGCCGCCGGTTCGCAGGAATTATCGTGATAGGATTGGCGCGCTGGCTGACGGCAACTCGGAAGATTCTTGAAGCAGGAAGCAAACAAGATCGAAGCGTTGACTCGCGCCGGTGCTGAGCGTCTGCTGGCACGAGCGACGAACTCGCGCGCGCTTGATTCGAACACAGTATCGGCGCGCCTGCGTCTCGCAATCGACAAATACGTCTTGCGAGACGATCCTTCGCCGGCGGCCAGCGCGATCGACAGTTTTCTCGACGGCCTTCGTGCCGACGACTTGTGTCTGGTAATCGCGTGCGAGCGAGGTGATCAGTCGGCTTGGAGTGAGCTGGTGGAAGGCTTTGGCGCGACGGTACGTTCCGCGGCGCGCTCAGCGAGTTCCAATGAAGACACGGCCGAGGATCTGGCGCAATCGATTTGGGCTGAGTTGCACGGGCTGAAAGCCCGCGCGGACGGTCAGCCTGCGGGGAAGCTGGCGTACTATTCGGGCGCGGGTTCATTGGGCGGATGGCTGCGCGCGGTCGTTGGCCAGCTGGCGATCGATCAGCATCGCCGCCAGTCGCGTTTCGTGCAGACCGAAGAAGACGCTGATCTAGATCGCCTCGCGCAAGATTCGAATGGCGAGCAAGACGCACTCAACGTTTTCCATTCGTCGCCAAATCCTGAGGAAGCCCTGGCCGGCGAGTTGGCTGCGGCGGATGTCGAGCAGGCCCTGGGACAGACGCTCGCTGAACTTGATGCCGAGGATCGTCTGCTGGTGAAGTTGTATTATTTCGACGGGCTCCGTCTGCGTGAGGCCGGCGCAGTTTTGGGAGTTCATGAGGCGACCGCCAGCCGTCGCCTGACGCGGATACATTCCGAAATAAGAGAGCGCGTCGAAGAGGTGTTAATGAAGGAGCACGGCTGGACCAAGTCGGAGGCTACGAGGTCGCTGGCCGAAATCGCAGCGCATTTGCAAACCGAAGTCGAACCCATGCTCGCGACGCGACCTGAGGCGACTTTGCAGAATTCGCCGCTGGAAGGATAGCAAGGTGTTAGAACTTCGCCATGATTTCGCAAGTTGTGGGCAGGGCCATCGTTCATCGTACGGGTGGCAGCGGACGGCAATGAGTTTAGTCCAGACAGCCGTCTGGTTTAGGAAGACGGAGTTAGATGCAACCTGAAGATTCACAAATCAACGTTCTGTTGAAGCGCTATGGCGGTCGCGCGAAGAGTGGCGCGGCGGCGGAGCATCTGGACACGGACGAACTCAACGCGTTTGCCGAAAGGTCCGCGCCCGCGGCGGCGCGCTCTCGCTACGTGTCGCACCTGGCAGAGTGCGACGACTGCCGCACGCTTGCGACGCAATTGTCGATCGCCGCCGGAGCTGCGGCGAGCGCAGGCGCCGGAGCAGTTGAAACAGCGAGCGGTTCGCTTTGGCAGAAACTGACTTGGTTTTTCGCGCCGCCGCTGCTGCGTTATGCAGCCTTTGCCGCGTTGCTGGTTGTGGCCGTGGGCGTGACGTTCCTTGCACTGCGAAATCAGCGAAGCGACTCCAGACTCGTTGCCCAGAACGAGCAGACGAACCAGACGCAAGCCAGTGCGGTGAAACAAGACGACCAGGCTGCTCCCGCAGCTAAGCAGATAGCGCAAACCTCCGCGAGCCCCTCGGGAATAATGCTTCAGCCGGCTTTGCCTCCAAGCTTCGATTTGAAGAAGGACGAATCAAAGGTTGCGGACAACGCGGCGGCCGCGCCGCCTAAGCCACAGAAGGAGGCGGTCGCCTCGGCTAACAACCCGACGCTTGCAGGGAAGAAAGTTGAGCCGGTAGCCGTCGAACAGCAGCCGTCATTTGCGCCGCCTCCTCCTGGTGAAGCCGGACGCGCCCAAACCAAATCTCTCGAAGAGCGGGATGCACAACGGGTCGCTTCTGTGTCGGGACCACGGAAGTCGGAGCCGTCCGATAAGCTCAAGACCATGGACAGGTCGGCTGGCGGGATCTCGCAAACTCGCGCCGCCGAAGGCGACGACAATCGAGCCAGGAATAACCAGACAATGGCGAACCAGCCGGCGACCAACCAGAATAGAACGGTGTTCTCAAACGCCGAAGCGCCAGGGGCAGGGAACCTCGCCATGAACCGCTCCGGCAACGTAGTGAGCGCTGAGACTGCGAAAAAGCCGGCGACCAGCGTGCCCCGCAAGGATTCGGACAAGGCGACTGAGACGCGCTCGGCCGGCGGCCACAAGTTTCGGCGGCAAGGGAATGCGTGGGTGGATTCGAAGTTCAAGTCGTCGATGTCGATCACGAATGTAGCGCGCGGCTCGGATGCTTTTCGGGCGTTGGATCCGGCGGTGCGGTCGATGGCCGACCAGCTTGGCGGCGAAGTGATCGTGGTCTCAAAGAGCAAGGCTTATAGAATTCGCTGACCCATGCGAATCGTAAATCGCTGTGAACCTCAACCGGCTTTGCAGCGTAATCCCTTTCGAAAGCATCCGTGAGTTTATTGGGCATTTACTATTCCTGACTCACGATTTACTATTCACGACAACATGTTCTGTCCATCCTGCGGAACTGAAGACACGATCGGGCTGCCCTACTGCAATCGCTGCGGAGCGAATCTGGGCGGAATGGTCGCGCCGCAGACCGTGGCGACAGTCATCACCGTGACCAAGCCAACGTTGATCATTTCATTGACCCTGGCGGTACTCACGCTGGGCGGGTTTGCGGGGTTAATCGAGGGAGCAAAAGGACTGGCGCCGTTCGTTCGCAGCGGCGACCCTCTGATTGCGCTAATCCTTTTTGGAATGATTACCATCCTGACGGTGGATATCCTCTTGATCCGGCAATTATCCAAACTGATTACGGCGGCACTATCATCAACCGTCCAGCCACAACCCAAACGGCAAAGCCCGATTGCTGCGCATCCCAATCCGCAGCTGCAACGGCCAATCACCGCGCGCCTTGATACGGCGCCGAGTGTAACCGAACACACGACGCGCTTTTTTGAACCCGTGTATCGGTCGCCCGCTGAAGCCAAAGAGCCGGCGAACCGCGAAGAGCTCGAGAAATAAATTCCCGCAAATCAACATCTCGGGTGGGTGCTGGTTCGGCTCGTTTGTGGCACGCGCATCTTGCGCGTGATTCACGGGCGGGACGCCCGTGCCACTTTTCAAACTTGAACCAGCACTCCCGGTGTTGCCCTCCAAACTCTGAGTTGGTAGAGTCTCGCTGCGTTCGGACAGTCAACTATCTGCGAGGTGCGATCGAATGCGAGTGACTAAGGCCGTCTGGCCCGTTCGTTTGTCTTCACATTGCTTGTTTCTTTTCCTGGTTGCCGGGCTGCTCGCGTTTCCTTCGCAGGCAGAACGAAAACCGGCCACGCTAGGTAAGACAAACGCAGCGCAGGCGAAGCCGTCGCCAACGCGTGCGCAGCGTTCGGCAAAGACCGGCGCGGCCGCGCGCAACCCGCAGATTTCGAAAATCGTCGCTGAGATCGATCCGCGCAACATTGAGAATACAATCCGCAAGCTGGTGAGTTTCGGAACTCGCAACACACTTTCCGATCAGAACGATCCGAATCGGGGGATCGGCGCGGCTCGCGACTGGCTCTACGCTGAATTTCAAAAGGCCGCGGTCGCGTCGGCCGGACGAATGACTGTCGAAAAGCAGACATTTGAACAGCCGAAGGCCGCGCGGGTGCCGCAGCCGACCATGCTCACGAACATAGTCGCGACGCTGAAAGGCACTCAGCCCGAATCTGCCAATCGCGTTTATGTTGTCAGCGGCCATTACGATTCCATGTGCAACAATCCGACCGATGCCAAGTGTGACGCGCCCGGCGCGAACGATGACGCGTCAGGGACGGCGGCCGTACTCGAGATGGCGCGCGTGATGGCGAAATACAAATTCGACGCGACGATCGTCTTCATGACGGTGCCCGGTGAAGAGCAGGGCCTGCTCGGCGCGACTTACTTTGCCGAGACCTCGAAGAAAAACAACGTCAACATCGAAGCGATGTTCACCAACGACATCATCGGCAGCTCGCTCGGTGGCAACGGCGTGCGCGATACGCACACCGTGCGGGTGTTTTCCGAAGGCGTGCCGTCAAATGAAACGCCAGCCGAAGCGACCAGCCGGCGCAGCGTCGGCGGCGAGAACGATTCAACTTCGCGACAGCTCGCGCGCTTTATCAAGGAAACCAGCGACACTTACTTGCCGTCGATGAAAGTCTGGATGATCTATCGGCGCGATCGGTATGGCCGCGGCGGCGATCATCAGCCGTTTCTCGAGCGCGGCTACGCGGCCGTTCGATTTACTGAGCCAAACGAGGACTATCATCACCAGCACCAGAACGTGCGCATCGAAAACGGAATTCAGTACGGCGACCTGCCACAGTTCGACGATTTCAAATACATCGCCGATGTCGCGCGCACAAACGCCGCCGCGCTGGCGGCTCTGGCGCTCGGCCCCGCGCGCCCCGCTAACGTTTTGATTGCGACCGGACTCTCCAACGATTCGGAACTCAAATGGGACGCGAACAAAGAACCTGATGTGGCGGGGTACGAAATCGTCTGGCGCGACACAACCGCGGCGACCTGGACGAACTCGCGCGCGGTCGGGAACGTCTTGACCTACGCGATGAAGGGCATGTCAAAGGACAACTACTTCTTTGGCGTGCGTGCGGTGGACAAGGAAGGGAATCGCAGCCAGGTTAGTTACCCGCGCCCGCAACCCCGACCTCCAAGGGCCAATCAGCCCGCGCCCTCGCCAAACTGAGGCGGCTATTCGGCCTTAATCTGCTAAGGACGGGGGTTGCGGCATGGGCCGATTACTCCTAAGATTTGCTCAGCCATAGGGAACGACCGTGCGTCTAACCCACAGCAGCCAAGGTCGAAGCGCCAGGTTTCCATTCTTTATTGTTTGAGACGGGGAATTGAAGACATGAAAAGCAAATACTACCGAATTAGCGACAGTTCGACGCTTCGGCAACGTGGCGCCGCGATTCTTTCAATCGTCGCCTTGCTCGGCAGCACCTTTGCCGCCGGCATCAGCGCCCAAAGTATGAGCGGGGGCATGAAAGCGCCGGCCAGCAAATCGGCAGCTAAGCTGAGCGAGGATCAGCGCATCCTGCACGTGTTGAACCGGCTCGGGTTTGGCGCGCGGCCCGGCGATGTCGAACGCGTGAAGGCGATGGGTATCGACAACTACATCACGCAACAACTCTTTCCCGAGAAGATCGATGATTCGGCAAGCGAAGCGAAGCTGCAAAATCTTGGGGCGCTGCGCATGACGAATGCTGAGCTTTACGAGAAGTATCCGCAACCGGGGCAACTGCTGCAGCAACTTCAGCGGCGTGGCGCACTGCCTGCGGATTTGGCCGCGGCGCGCGACAATCGCGTGAAGGGCGGCGCCAACGCCGCGCCAAATGCGAACGCACCGAAGACCGGAGAGGCTATGCCGGGCGAGATGCAGGGACCGGAAGCGGCGAAATCAAACGACCCGGCGAAGAACAATGCGCAGGCTAACAACGTCGCGGCAAATCCGATGGACAACCCGGAGTATCGCAAAGCCGTGCGCGATTATTTCATGGAAAACAATCTGCGGCCGGCGCAGTTTTTGACGGGCGAATTGCAGATGTCGCGCATCCTGCGCGCAGTTTACAGCGAACGGCAGTTGCAGGAAGTCATGGTTGATTTCTGGACCAATCACTTCAACGTGTTCGCCGGCAAGGGCGCGGATCGCTGGCTCTTGATCGGATACGATCGAGACACGATCCGGCCGCACACTCTCGGGAAGTTCAACGACTTGCTGCTCGCCGACGCACAGAGCCCGGCTATGCTTTTCTACCTCGATAATTTTCAGAGCGTGAGCCCCGATGCGCAGCTTGGACCGCAGCAGCGGCCAGGCGCGATACGCCCCGTGAATCCCCAGTTATTGACGATGAGCAACAACCCGCAGCAACAGCGGCCGCAGCAGCAACAACAGCGACGCGGCATCAACGAAAACTACGCGCGCGAATTGATGGAGCTGCACACGCTGGGCGTTGATGGCGGCTACACCCAGAAAGACGTGCAGGAAGTTGCGCGTTGCTTCACGGGTTGGACGATCTTTGCCCCGCGTGGCGCCGGCGCCGCGGCCCAGGCAATCACGAACGGCAGATTGGCGGACCGGCTGCGCACGGATGCGGGCAAGTTTTTTTTCAATCCGCGCGCGCACGACGATGGCGAAAAGATTGTGCTCGGTCATAAGATTCCCGCGGGCGGTGGAGCGAAGGACGGCCTGATGGTCCTGGATATAGTTGCGCATCATCCTTCGACCGCAAAGTTCATCGCCACGAAACTGGTTCGCCACTTCGTTTCGGACGATCCACCGCCGGCGCTCGTCGATCGCGTGGCGCAGACTTTCCTGAAAACTGACGGCGACATTCGCGAAGTGCTGAAGGCGATCTTCTCTTCGCCGGAATTCAATTCCGCCGACGCATATCGAGCGAAAGTTAAGCGGCCTTTTGAGCTGGCCATCAGCGCTGTGCGCACTCTGGGCGCCGACACAAACGGCGGACCGCAGATGCACCAGTGGATTGCGCGCATGGGCCAGCCGCTTTACGGATTCCAAACGCCAAACGGTTATTCCGATGTCGCGGAGAATTGGGTGAACACCGGCGCGTTGCTCGAGCGCATGAACTTCGCGCTGTCGCTGGTTAGCAATCGCATTCCCGGCACGCGCGTCGATCTGTCGCGCTTCGTCAGTGACATGGGCAGCAAGTCCGTGGACAAAGACAAGGTGCTGGATCGATTCGTCAGTCTGCTGGTTGGTGGCGACATCGCTGCGAAGACCAGAGAGACTCTGCTGAAGCAATTGGGCGATCAGGTGACGTTGCCGACGATGCCGCCGACGCAGACCGCTGCGGCGAAGGCGCCGCCGAATCCTTTCGAGACCGCGTTTCAACGAGGTGGCCTTAATCCCGGCGGCGGCGGTGGACAGCAGCAGCAGCTTGCCAGCGTGAGTCCAGCGATGATTGACAATCCGGTGGTGAAGATTGCCGGTCTGATTCTCGGTTCGCCGGAATTCCAGAGACAGTGAAGACGGGCAAAGAGCAAAGAGCAAAGAGCAAAGTTTGAGGCAACGATTATGAACAGAAGATACTTCATCAAATCAGGCGGCATCGCGCTCGCTTCATTCGGAGTGATGACTTCCGCGCCGACGTTTCTCAAACGCGCGCTGGCGGAAACCTTTGACAAGGTTACCGGTGGCCGCCGCAAGACGCTGATTGCGATCTTTCAGCGCGGCGCGGTTGATGGCTTGAATGTAGTCGTGCCTTACGGCGAGCACAGCTACTACGATGTGCGGCCGAACATCGCGATTCCAAAGCCCAACGGCGGCGCTGAGGCAGCGCTCGATCTCGACGGCTTCTTCGGTTTGCATCCGTCGCTCGCGCCGTTCAAACCGCTCTGGGATTCGAAGCGGCTCGCGATCGTTCACGCCTCCGGCTCGCCGGACAACACGCGTTCGCACTTTGACGCGCAGGATTACATGGAATCGGCGACGCCCGGCGTGAAGTCTACGCAGGATGGCTGGCTCAATCGTTACCTGCAAGCCAAAGCCGATCCGTCGAAGTCTCTGTTCCGCGCCGTGTCGATGACCCAGAACATGCCGCGCGCGATGCAGGGCAAGGCTCCGGCGCTGGCGATCTCAAATCTGGCAGACTTTAGCATTCGCGCCGGCCAGAGTTCCGCGTCAGTGCAGGGTGGATTTGAGGCGATGTACGATCAGGCAGTAAACGACTCGCTGCACGGCACCGGCAAAGAAACGTTTGAGGCGGTTAACTACTTGAAGCAAGTTAACCCGGCGCAGTACAAGGCTGAGAATGGCGCGAACTATCCGCGCACTCCGTTCGGCAACGCGCTGCTGCAAATCGCGCAGTTGATCAAAGCCGGCGTTGGTTTGGAAGTAGCGTTCACCGACATTGGTGGTTGGGACACGCACGTTAACGAGGGCAACCAGCAGGGCCAACTCAGCAATTTGTTGAGACAGTTCAGCTCGGCGATCGCAGCTCTCTACACCGATCTTGGTCAGCGCATGGATGACGTCGTCGTGCTAACGATGTCTGAGTTTGGCCGCACGGCGAAAGAGAACGGCAACCGCGGCACGGATCACGGACATGCGAATGCGATGTTTGTAGTGGGGAATAGCGTGCGCGGCGGCAAGGTGTACGGCGACTGGCCCGGCTTGAAGACGGATCAGTTGTACGAGGGCCGCGACCTGGCGCTGACGACTGACTTCCGCGACGTGTTTAGCGAAATTGCCAGCAAGCATCTCGGTGCCACGAACTTGAAGACCGTGTTTCCCGGCTATACGGGAACGAGTGCGAAGTTCCGTGGCGTGCTGGGCTGACCTTTTCACCACAAAGACACGAAGACACAAATCAGGACTAAGACAAGGTTCGGACTAGTAATCCGACCCTTGCTTGTTGTGCCATCCACTCCTATAGAATGACCCGTTCAATACCATTCTTGATAAGGGTCACGTTGAAATTAATCAGCAACCCGAGGCGAAGCCCGGTGAGTTTCAAGTAGGTCAGAACCTGCGCTTTGAATATCCGGTTCATCTCCTCTACAGCCTTAATTTCTAGAATTAGTTTCCTGTCGACCAACAAGTCGATTCGCAAGCCAGCTTCCAGTTCGATTCCATCGTAAATAACTGGAATCGCTACTTGGCGTTCAGTGTGAATCTTTGTTATTTCAAGGGCCAGGCATATTTCATAAACGGATTCGAGCAAACCGGGGCCTAAACTTGAATGAACTTTGTAGGCTGCATCAACAACTTCCTTCGCTAGATGTTCGATATCCGGAGGGAGCGGCGCAAACACTTTCATCATCTTAGTGTCCTTTGTGTCTTTGTGGTTAAGACTTGCTTTTGGCGGTTGAGATTATGAACAAGTAGCGGTCTAGAGCAAGCGAATTCTTCTTGCGGACTCGATTGGCTAGCGTGCGTCCGCGGTTTGGTTTATGCTGCGATTCGAAGCAATTACAATTACAAGACATTCTATCTTGAGGCTCGACGTATGATTGCGAATACTGATCGGAAAAGATGTGCGCGACTCTCGCTTGCTGTTACTGTTACTGTTCTTTTCTCGGTAGGTGGGCTGACGCCAGGTCAACTGTTACGGCCAGCGCCGGCGCCAGCAGTGCAATACTCGCCACAGCTCGTTTCTGAGATCAAGAAAATCCAGCAGGCCGCGCTGGAAAGCGATTACGCATACCGGCAACTCGCGCATCTTTCGAACAACATCGGACCGCGACTGAGCGGCTCGCCGCAGGCACAAACAGCGGTTGAGTATGTCGCTGCCGAACTTCGCAAGCTTGGTCTCGAAGTGCAGCTTGAGAAAGTGATGGTACCGCATTGGGTGCGCGGAGAAGAGACGGGCGCGTTGACGGATTATCCGGGCATGGCGCCGAACACTACGCAGAAGATCGTACTCACTGCGCTGGGCGGCAGCGTGGCTACACCGAATGAAGGCCTGACCGCCGAAGTCGTCGTCGTGAATAATTTTGAAGAGTTGCAGGCGCTTGGGCGTGATCGCGTCGCGGGAAAGATCGTTCTATTCAATGCGAAGTTCGATCAGCAGCTTGCCGATAACGGATACGCAGGTCCGGCTTATGGTCAGGCAGTGATCTATCGCGGGATCGGCGCCAGTGCGGCGGCGAGGCTCGGCGCGGTCGCGGCCCTGAACCGATCTGCCGGCGGTGCGGATTATCGTTTGCCGCACACGGGCGCGTTACGTTATGCAGATGATGCGCCAAAGATTCCGGCGGCGGCGGTGACTGCGGAAGACGCGGAAACGATGGCCCATCTTGCCAGCGAAGGCAAAGTGCGGATGCACCTCGTGCTCACGCCGCAAACTTTGCCGGATGCCGTAAGTTACAACGTGATTGGCGACCTGAAAGGAACCGAACATCCGGAACAGATCGTTATCGCTTCAGGTCATCTGGATTCGTGGGACCTGGGCCGCGGCGCCATCGATGACGGCGCCGGCGTAGTAATCGCGATGCAGACCGCGCAGTTGCTGAAGCAACTGAATCTTCGTCCGAAGCGAACGATTCGGATCATCGCCTGGATGAATGAAGAGAACGGGGCGAGGGGTGCGCGCGCGTACGCTGAGGACCACAAAGCTGATTTCGCGAACCACTTCGCCGCGATCGAAAGCGATCTGGGCGCAGGTCATCCGCTCGGGTTTTACGCCCAGGGTAAGCCTGAGCTGCTGACTTTGCTACAACCACTGGTGACAATTCTGCAAAGCCAGGGAGCCGGCGTGACGCGATTGGTAGAAGAGACAGGCAGCGACGTGGCGCCCCTTGGTGAAGCCGGCGTGCCGACGTTCGCGCCGATTCAGGACGCGCGCACTTACTTTAATTATCATCACACGGCGGCGGACACGCTGGACAAAGTAAACCCGAAAGAGTTGCAGGAAAACTGCGCGCTGGTCGCGGCGTTGGCGTACACTCTGGCGAGTATGCCGCAGTCGTTGCCGAGGTAACATCAACCACAAAGACACAAAGAACACCAAGGAAAGAAAGCCGAACAATGCGTGACCTGGTTCCAGCGTCAATTCATATTTGTGTCTTGGTGTCTTTGTGGTGAAATCGATGCAGTCGTTGCCGAGGTAATATCAACCACAAAGACACAAAGAGCAGCAAGGAAAAGAGAGCAGCCCGATATGTATTTGGATTCTAATCCTAATCCGAGGTTGAGCCCTAGTGTCTTAGTGTCTTTGTGGTGAAGTCCATGCCTTTTCATCCACAGATCGTACGCTTTGATTCAATCGATTCAACCAATCTCGAAGCGATGCGGCAGGCCAAAGCCGGCAGCCCCGAAGGTCTGTGCATCGTGGCGCGCGAACAGACGAACGGGCGCGGACGTTTGGATCGCATTTGGCAATCGCCAAAAGATGCCGGCCTTTACTTCAGCATGATTTTAAGGCCGCGACTCGAAATGAGTTCATGGCCGCTGATCACTCTGATGGCTGCGCTCGCGGTCTGTGACGCCCTGATGAAGGCGTGCGATGTGCGCGCGGACATCAAGTGGCCTAACGACATTTGCCGCGACGGTCGCAAGCTTTGCGGGATTCTGGTTGAGACGATTGAAACTGAAAGCAGCGCAGCCGCGATTGTCGGCATTGGGATCAATCTAAGTGCCGGCAGTTTGCCGGCCGAACTTCTCGCTGCCGCAACCTCAGTTGAAGAAGTCAGCGGGCGCGCCCCGGATCGGGATTTGGTCCTGGAGGAACTCGTGAAAGCGATAACCGAGCGATATGATTTTCTGTACGGTCCGCAAGGCGCCGAACACACGATTCGCGAGTGGTGCGCCAACTCGTCCTACGCGTTCGATCGGCGCGTGGGCGTCACGCTTTTGCATGATAGATTCCAAGGAACCACGCGCGGGCTTGAAAGCGACGGCGCTCTCCGTGTAGAAACTAACGACGGCAAGATCAGAATCGTACGCGCGGGAGATGTTACGGCGCTCCGGGCGACAACCTAACATGTTACTCGTAGTCGACATTGGCAACACTAACACGTCCCTGGGCGTGTTTGACGGCGAGCGGCTGGCGGCGCATTGGCGTCTGACTACCGAGCGGTCGCGCACGGGCGATGAATGGGGTGTGCTCACGCGCAATCTGTTCGCGCTTGCGGGTCTGGACTTCAAATCAATCGATGCGATAGCGATTGCGTCCGTCGTGCCGCCGCTTAATTTCACGCTGAAGCGCATGGCTGAAGTCTATTTTCACCTCACGCCACTTTTTATCGACCACACTGTCGACACGGGCTTGCCGATTCTTTACCAGCCTGCATCGGATGTCGGCGCCGATCGGATCGTGGACGCGGTCGCGGCCATCAAAAAGTACGGCGCACCGTGCATCGTGGTGGATTTCGGCACGGCCACGACGTTCGACGCGATCAATTCGAAAGGCGAATATCTCGGCGGTGTTATCACGCCGGGAATAACGATTTCTGCCGATGCGCTGTTCGAACGTGCGGCGAAATTACCGCGCGTCGAAATCAAACGACCGCGGAACGTCGTCGGTTCGTCCACCGTCGAAGCAATGCAGTCTGGTCTCTATCACGGCTACGTCGGTTTGGTCGATGGCATCTTGCAGAGAATGATCGACGAGCTTGGCGGCAATGTGCGCGTGATTGCCACCGGCGGTCTGGCGCCGCTAATCGCGACCGGCTCGCAATACATCAAAGAAGTTGACGAGACGCTGACGCTGGAAGGCCTGCGGCTGGTTTATGAGCGTTCGAAATGAATCTCTCTCTGTGTTTCTCTGTGGATCCTCCGTGTCTCTGTGGTAAATGATCGTGGAAAGCGTTCACCACAGAGACACAGAGATTCCACAGAGGTTCACAGAGAAATACAATGAAGCTTGAATTACTTTTCCTACTTTTCCGAAATCGAAGACACGTTCATTCGGCGGCGCGGCAAGCATTTGTTGTTGAGCCCGATGGATTGGGCGCTGATTGAAAGCTGGAAAGAACGCGGCGTGCCGTTGCACGTGGCGTTGCGCGCGATCGAACACGCCTTTGATTCTTACGGGGCAAAGAAACGCAAGCGCAGCGTGAAGACGCTGCTTTACTGCCAGGAAGAGGTCGAGGCGCAATACGCCGAGTGGCTGGAATCGCGTGTCGGGAGCCATGAAGACGAACAAACGGAAAGCGGCGAAGATGCGAAGACCCCGTTTCCGTGTGACATCGTGCTTGCTCATCTGGCGCGATCGCGCGAAGAGTTGATGAAACTAGCCGACGAGAGCCGGCAAACGAGCACGGACGAATTCTGCGAAGCGCTGACGCGCTCGACGGCGCTGCTTGAAGAGTTGGAGAATGATTATGCCGCGGCTGCGCAACCGGACGCGCGCAAACTTGAGGAATCGCTGACGGGTATCGAGCGGATGTTGGACGAGACGATTCGGAAAACGGTTTCTGACGACCTTCTCAAATCAATCAGCGCGGACATCGATGCGCAATTGAAGCCCTACAAGCGAAACATGGACAAAGCCGCCTACGCAGAAACGTACGAGAATCTCTTGCGCAAACGTCTGCGTGAACTGCTCGGCGTTCCCCGGCTGAGTTTGTTTTTCCTCTAAACTGGTGTCAGAAGCCCGACCGTGAGGGAGGGCTAGTGGCGGAAAAGTTGCCCTTGCTGACGCGCGGGCTTCTGATACGAACATGGAAGTCACAATCGAACGCATCTTGCCCGGCGGGTTAGGGCTAGCGCACGCCGATGGGCGCACAGTGATGGTCGCGCTGGCGGCGCCCGGCGACCGCGTGCGCGTTTCAATCGATCGAGTAAAGGGCAACGTCACCTTCGCGCTAATACAGGAAATAATCACGCCGTCCCCACAGCGCGTCGAACCTCCGTGCCAGTACTTTGGTCGCTGCGGCGGCTGCGATTTTCAGCAGTTGGGTTACGAAGCGCAACTCGCGGCGAAGGTTGAGATCATCAAAGACTGTCTGCACCGAATCGGCCGCATCGAAAACGTTCCTGATTTTCAAATCACGCCCGCACCGAATCCCTGGCACTACCGCACGCGCGCACAGTGGCAATACGATTCGATTAGGCGAAGGCTTGGTTACTTCGAGAGCGGCTCGCGCCGCGTCTGTGATGTGGCTGAGTGCGCGGTGCTCGCGCCTGAGTTGCAACAGACGCTTTCAGGTTTGCGCGAGCGGATGCAAGACGGCTCGCTTCCCGACGATGCGCGAGACTTTCGCGCCGTCGTCGGTGATGAAGGCGTCTCGCTCGCGCCCGACACAGGCAGAAACCCGACCGTAAGGGAGGGCAACGATCCAAAGCTGAATCGCGAAGAGGTACGCGAAGTCACTCGCACAATTCACGGCGAGATCTACCGCTTGAATGCCGAATCGTTTTTCCAGGCGAATGATGATCTACTGCCGCAACTGATCGATGCGGCGTTGAACGAGGCAACCGGCGAGACGGCGGTGGAGCTCTATTCTGGGGTGGGACTCTTTACCCTTCCACTCGCGCGGCGATTCAAGCATGTCGTCGGCGTGGAATCCGACAGTGCCGCGGTGAGTTTCGCGCACGAGAATCTGGTGAGTGCCGGTTTGACGAATACTGAAATCGTCAAGAGTGATGTGGGCGTCTGGCTCGAAGCGATCCGGCACGGTGAGTTATCAAGGTTATCCGAAGAGTCGGCGGCCGCACTTCAGGGTCAAATAGATTTTCTGCTCCTCGATCCGCCGCGCACCGGAGCTGAGTCACGCGTGATCGAAGGTGTACTCAACTTGAAACCAAAGCGTATCAGCTACGTTTCGTGCGATCCGGCGCCGCTCGCGCGTGACCTGCGAAAGTTGATCGCCGGCGGTTACACGCTTGATTCGATCGCCGCATTTGATATGTTCCCGCAGACTCATCATGTCGAAACCGTGGCTCACCTTGCGACTGCGTAAGCTGCTGGTCAAACTTCATCGTTGCCTTGCCACGATCATCGCAACGACGCGTTAGGTGAATTGTCGCGCGCGCTTGTGGATAGCTAATGAATTTGCATTGGGCATTGCAGTTGATTCTGTAATCGAATTTGATATGTTCTCGCGGCCGCATCGCTGTCGGTTAACTGACAGGTTGGCTCAGAGAACATGACCGAACTCTCGCAGGCTCGCTTCGCTTCGAATCCTTTGGTGGTTCTGGCGTCCGCGATCGCGCTCGGAATTCTCGCCGGCCATTCACTTGCGCACCGGTGGTCGCCTCTGCTTCTAATCAGCATCGCGGTTGGTGTAGTTCTCACAATTGTTTCCGTTTGGTTCTTGTCGAACAGGAAACTCTTGTCGGCAATCCTGTCGGTAGTTGCCGCCTTCTTCTGCACTGGATTTATTCTCTCGATAATTGATTCGCGCCCCATCGCGCCGAATCGGATCGCGCGTTTGTTGGACGAAGAGATCATCGCGCCGGGTGACCCGGTGGAGCTGATGGGAATTCTTTCCGGAGAGCCGGAACCTGCTCCGCAGAGTTTCTATCTCACGTTCAAAGTGGATAGAATTGGATTCAAGGGCGTGGAGCGCGACGCGTCGGGAACTGTCTTTCTGCTCGTGCCGGTGCGCGACAAACAAGTAGCAAGAGAGTACGACGCGCTTGAGTTACGCTACGGTGCGCGCGTGCGCGTAATGACCACGCTCGATCGCGAAGAAAACTTTCGCAATCCGGGCGTCTCGCCGTTCACTGAATATCTGGAGCGCAAAGGCTATGACGCCACCGGCGTGCTCAAGAGCCCGCTGCTAGTCGAACGGCTTGATGATGAACGCGTGTTTCTGCCGCTGGTGTGGCTTTACGAATGGCGCCAGCGTCTGGAAAAGGAATTCGCGGCGAAGTTCTCAACGGAAACTGCCGGAGTGCTGGATGCGGCGCTGCTCGGCAATCGCTATAACGTCTCACACGCAGCGGCGGATCGCTTTCGCGCCGGCGGGACGTTCCATGTCTTGGTGATCGCCGGGTTGCATATCAGTTTTGTCGCCGGTGTCGTGTTCCTGTTTGTTCGATGGATGACCAGGAGGCGGCTCTTGCAGTTCATCTTCGCGGTGACTTTCGTATGGGCCTACGTGATTGCCGTCGGCGCGCACGAGCCGGTGGTGCGCGCGGCGTTAATGTTCACGCTCGCAGTCTTTGCGCCGATTGTTTCGCGGCGCACAAAATCGCTGAATGCAATCGGTGGTGCAGCGCTGGCCTTGCTCATCTGGTGGCCCGGAGATCTCTTTGATCCGGCCTTTCAGCTCACTTTTCTGTCGGTGCTCCCGATCGCATTAATCGCGGCGCCCCTGCTGCGCAGAATGAGCGAGGTCGGAACATGGAGACCAACTGGTGAAACGCCCTACCCGCCGGCCGGTCCGCGTTGGTTCAGAATGTTCTCTGAAGCGCTGTTCTGGAGCGAGCGCGACTGGCGAGCAGAGATGGCGGCCTCAAACATCAGTTACCGGCTTTTTAAGACTCCTGTGGCTGCGAGACTCGAGCAATGGCATATCCAGAGATTTCTGCGCTTTGCCGTGCTGGCTGTCGTAGTGTCGGCGAGCCTGCAACTCGGAATCGCTCCGTTGATGGTGATCTACTTTCATCGTCTTTCGTTTGCTTCGCCGCTGCTGAACATCTTCGTCGGTTCTCTGATGGCGATGCTTGCCTTTGTCGCACTCGCAGGCGTTATTGTTTCGCACATTAGCGCGTGGTTGGCGTGGCCTTTGATCCTGCTGGCTGAAAGAGTGAACTGGCTGATGACTCATCTGGTCGATCCTTTCAGCCGGCTGGGCATCGCGTCGATGCGGCTACCACATTACTCGGGATGGTCCGGCTGCGTTTATGTTCTCTACTACTTGCCACTCGCTTTAATGATCTTTTCACTGGCGCGATGGAATCCGCTGCGACCGGTTTCGATTACCAGAGTCGCAAGGCGTACGCTTTCGCCGCGCAAACTTCGCTTTGCTGCGGCCTCGTTCATAGCCATTCTCGCGGTGATCGTTTCACATCCGCTTAGCGCGGCGCGGCCTGATGGGAAACTTCATGTCGATTTTCTCGATGTGGGTCAGGGCGATTCCGCATTGGTAACAATGCCGGATGGAACAACTCTGATGATTGATGGAGGCGGACGCCCGAACATGAATCGCGGCGACCCTGGCGACGGCGAAGCGGACGAGCCATTTCAGCGCGACACCCGCAGCATCGGCGAAGGGGTCGTGTCAGAGTTTCTCTGGGCGCGTGGTCTCGATCGAGTTGATTACTTGCTGCCGACACACGCCGACGCGGATCACATTGACGGATTGAACGACGTGGCGCGCAACTTCAAAGTACGCAGCGCGATTTTGGCGCGCACGCCACCCGACGATCCTGAATACGTCCGGTTTGCCGCCACGATGAAAGCGACCGGCGTCTCGATCGAGAAGATTGGCGTGGGCGACATCTTGCACTTTGGCAATGTCACCGCCGAGATCTTGTGGCCGCCGCCAAGCGCCGACGTGAATGCGCCGTCCGGCAACAATGATGGGCTGGTAGTGCGGATTCGTTTTGGTGACAAGGCGCTCTTGTTCGCCGCCGACATTGAAAAACAAGCCGAGCGCGCGGTGTTGAAGGAAGGCGCGGACTTGCGTAGCGACATCGTCAAAGTTGCGCATCACGGCAGCAAGACTTCTTCCATCGACGCTTTCGTTGCCACAACGAAGGCGTCGGTCGCGGTTATCTCAGTTGGGCGCACCTCGCCTTTTGGTCACCCAAGTAAGGAAGTCATCGAGCGTTGGAAGGTCAGCGGCGCGGAAGTGATGACTACTGGGCAGCGCGGGACGATCAGTATGACGACCGACGGCCGCACCATGAGTATTAGCACGTTTGTGAAGTGAATCGATGCCTGCTGAAATTGCGAAGGTTGACCCAAATCTCACGGCACGATATTCTCCGACTATGAGTACTATAGAATTTACTACTCAGTTAAGCGAAGAACCGGTGCTCGCGATTCCCAGCGATATTGCTGAACAACTCCCCAAAGAGGGTAAGGCACGGGTCATAGTGATTACGAATGAAAACGCGAACGACGTCGAATGGCAAGCCGCGGCCTACGAGCAGTTTCTGCGCGATGATACGGCAGAAGATGCCGTTTACGAGGCCTTGCGCTGATGTTCGGTGAAGTCTTCCTTTGCGAATTCCCGTTTACATCCGGTGGCACGAGCAAAATCCGACCCGCACTAGTGCTCTTCGACCTTCAACGTGACGTGATTATCTGTCGCGTAACTTCAGTTCTCCATAGTGGCCCACTTGATGTTCTACTGAATGACTGGGCTGCTGCTGGATTACTTAAGCCTTCAGTCGCGCGAGTCGATCGCATCATTACCGCCCAGAAGGGGATATTCCTGAGAAGGCTGGGTGTTCTAAGCGCTTCTGACAAGGAACGTGTCAAGAATACTTGGAACACTCGGATGAAGTTGTGAAGAACTGGTCAGCTCTAGAGAAAATCCGGATCCGCGGGCGTGTAGAGATCAATCGTGGAGCTGCCGAGTTTGTAGGTCTTCAGCACGCCAAGTGGGGGCGCGTAGATGTGAATCGTGATCAAGTCACGTCCACTGACATCGGGATTGCCGAGCTGATGAATGTCCGGCACTTCTGAACCAGTCAATCCGCCGCCGCGCAGTTCGCGGTGCGCCCTGTAAACCAAGCCCGTAACGGCGTCATAGTCAAAAGTCGTCTCCCACAGGATGCCTTCGTGAATGAAGACCGCGCCGTGCGATCCGTTGTGATCGTGAATCGGCGTGCGCTGTCCCGGCTTCCAGCAAAGGACCAGCATCTCTACAAACTCGTTCTTCATCACGCGGTGCCGCGAATAGTTGCCGGTCTTGAAACCGAGGTACGGCCGCAACTCGTCTGACGAGATCTTTGCGCGCTCCACCAGTTCGTTGAGTTCGGGAAGGGAAGGAATAGACGTGCGGGCAGCCAGAGCGTCGGCCAGATCCTGAAACGAAAGACTACAGCCGGGTTCGGAAGTTGTTTCGCCTGAATGCTGAAGTTGAACCGCCAACGTGACCTCCCGATTCCGTCTGGTACAGAACCGCTCGCGGTAGCGAGCGGGTGCGATGCGCGTCGCAGTTAGGTTTATATTCCCGGCCTACCGCGGAGTCAAGACTTGCCCCGATTTAAATCACCCGCTCGCTACCGCGAGCGGTTTCGGTACCAGAAAGCAAGATCCGTATGTCGCGGACATTTGTTCCCGTCGGGCCCGTGGCGATTACATCACCGAGCGCGACGAAGAACGAATAGGCATCGCTGCGATTGAGAAAGTCTTGTGGATCGAGCCCGCTTGCGCGCGCGCGTGCGATCGTTGTGTTATCAATAATCGCGCCGGCCGCCGGGCTGTTGCCATCAATGCCATCCGTGCCGGCACAGAGGGCAACAAACGGTTCAGAGTTGGACCAGCCTGGTGACATAGCCAGGCGCAGAGCCGTTTCCAGATTCCGTCCGCCAATTCCGTCGCCACGAACGGGGCATGCGAACTCGCCGCCGGAAATCAGACAAACTGACTGCTCATTGCCGCGCGATTCCGCGCTGCGCGCCCGAAGCTGCCCCAGTCGGTGCAGAAGTGCTGAACAGCCGGCGGCGATTGGCTGATCCGAAATGTCATCGGCGATCTCGGTGACAAAGGCGCGTTGGCGGGCAGCTTTGGCGGCGCCGGTGAGCGCGGTCTGGTTGTCGAGCACGACGAAATGCTTGCGCAGCGATGTTGAATGACTTGGACCTGAAGCGGCCGGCTCGGCGTCGATGGCGCGAAGAATAGCTTCAGGCAATTGGGAGCGAAGATTGTATTTTGCTATCACCTTGCGCGGATCCCGCGCATCGGCTTTTGGCGGGAGAGTCGGGCCTGAGGCGACGTTCGCTTCTTCTCCCAGAGGGACGTCGGAAACGATCAAGGTCATTTGATCGCAGTGCGGAGCCAAATCGGCCAAGCGGCCACCTTTTACCGCTGAGAAAGCGCGACGCACCTCGTTGATCTCGCCAATCGAGGCGCCGCAGTTGACGAGCACCTTGTTCGCGCCTTGCAAGTCAGCCAGCGCGATGTCCTCGCTGACCGGCCACTCGATCATCGCGGAACCACCGCCGGAAATCAGGAAGATGACCAAAGCGCGTGCTTCGTCCGCGCGTTTGAGTAAGGCGAAGCACGCCTGAGCCGCTGCTAGGCTTTGTTCGTTTGGTTCCGGGTGTCCGCCTTGAAAAATCTTGTAGCGCAAGTCGGAAACTTGCAGTGCTTCTACCCGCTCGCTACCCCGACGAGTCGGAATTCCGGACCTTAACGCATTGCTGCTCAAGACTCCTGCCGAGAGGCTCTCCCCGAATATCTCATCAAGCGCCGAAGCCATTGCAAAGGCAGCCTTGCCTATCGCTATTGCGTAGATGGGTTGTTGAGTAGATAGATCGATTACGGTATCGCAGACGCTCAACCGCGAGTCTTCGAGCCGAACCGCGCGCCGCACCGCCGCGCCGGCATCAACGGCGAGCAACGTCTCGTTAAAGATTTCGCGCGCCGCGAGACGGAGTTGAGTGAGATTCGACATGATGAATTCAGCGCCGTAGGCGCGAAATATTTATAGCTCGGCACTAAAGATTTCCCAAGCTCTGAGCATTATCAGATTGATAATGCGGGGTCTATAAATATTTGGCTCCTAACGGAGCCAGAACCTACTCAACCGTGATCAAGTCCCGCAGCGCGCGAAAGCGCTTATCACTGAGACCGCGAACCATTATGAGGTGCTCGGGCCTGCGAAAGGCCCCCCACTTTTCGCGGTGCTCGACTATCCGTTGAGCGAAGCCGCGGCCAATGCCGGGCAGCTTCTCAAGCTCCTGAGCCGACGCAGTGTTGATATTGATTCGCGTTGGGGCCGGGTTTTCCGAAAGGCTTTGGTTCTGCGCCGTGGCTCTGGTCGGCCATTGATTCGACAAACTGCCTTCGCGCTGACGCTTGACGCATGCGGACGAAAGAGCCAGCGCGGCGAACGAAAGCAGCACGAGAATCAATTTCGCCGTGGGAGATTTCATCGTCTAATGACGCGCATTTCGCGAATGCAAGTTTTTGATTGAAAAAACATCAAGCCATGTTACTCGCGAGTGCAATTTGCTGGAAGTGTTGCGAAGACAAAAACTTGTGACCCGCCATAAGGCGATCTTCACACACTTTTCCACAGAACGTGTGGAAGCCGCGGAAAATATTAGTGGCTCCACGTGTTGGGGGTGCTAATCCAAGTGTTCCGCCGCCGGTTGCGTTCGCCCGCTGGGGCGGGAACTCCGGCTGGCTCTGTCGGACGTTCCCAAGTGACTTCACCTGACGCGCCGGCCGCAATCTTTGAATTGCGAACTTGCCGGGGCAGCACCCATTCATCGTCAGAAACTTCAAATCCGTAATAATGAACTCGAAACCTTCCGGCTCGGGCATCGGTGATCAGGGCCTTGTACCAGTCGCCCTCTGATCTCACTTCGACTCTTTTGCCCAGTTCAGCGCTTGACCTCGGTGCGGCAGTGGCCAGAATGGTATCGCGCGAGAAATCTCCGCGGGTGGCAAACGAAGACTGTTGTTCCTCAGCAAAGGCCAGGTCTTCTCTGGCGTTGTCAGCGATTTCGCCAAGCGTGATTTCCCCGTCGCCGTTGATGTCTTCGTATGCTCTTCCTCTCAGACCGGCCAACAACGCTTCCGTGAACGTCCAATGTTCCGTCGAGGACTCGCTGGCTCGTGAAGACGTCAGGCACGCGTAAGAGACGCGATCGTTCAATCGGCGAGCTTCCTTCAAGAGACTTCCCGAATAACAGCAGTCAGCCGTCAACAAGACCCTTGACCCATGGAAACTCTGATTGATGTCGCTAATGATGGATTCAGTTGACCAGCCGGGCACCTTGTCGCTCGCGTTGTACGTCGCAAAGAAAGTCTGACGCTCATCTTCGGACTTATAGCCATGGCCGGTGAAATAAACAAAGAGGAGATCGCCCTCTTTGGTGCGCGCCAGCATCTCTGAAAATTCATTTCTTACGCGGCGCGTCGTGGCTTGCTCATCCGGCAGGTAAACCATCTGCTCGGGCGGCACGCCCTGCCGTCTGAAAAAATCCGCCAACTGCGCGTCACGCCGGTTCTGCTGCGGAAAGGACTCAAACATTTCTGAATGCTGCCACTTCAGTGTTCCCACGATAAAGACCCATGTCCTTTGCGGTTGCCAGTCGCGTTCCCGCGCGGACGCGGTCGCAGCGGTAATGAGCAGGAAGCCGGGGAGCAGGAATAACGAAAAGATCAGCGCTTTGAGTTTCTGCGAAATGAGTCGGGGCACAAGTTTCTCCGTTTCCAAACCTTGAGATGGTAAAACGGGAAGAGAGATTGGTAAATCTCGAACCAAGGAGAGTCTATCGGGCTTTCAGATGCAAGCCGGACCAGACCTGGTTGCCGGCTAGGCGCCTTCCTGCTCGTCCCATTCGGCGACAATCTCAAACGCGCGGCCGAGGATGGGACGCGGGCGGGCCCCATCGGCTTTGCCGATCAGGCCGTCGCGTTCCATTTGATCGAGCACGGCGGCGGCGCGGCCATAGCCGATGCGCAGGCGGCGTTGCAGGACTGAGGTCGAGGCGCGCTTCATGTCCACGCAGATGCGCAGAGCGTCTTCGAACAGTTCATCGCGCTCGCCGTTTGAGTCTTCGAGGCCCATCGCCTCTTCGTCTGATTGGGTGATCGTCTCGTCGTAATCGGGCTCCCATTGCGCCTTGATGTGGGTGACGATCTTGTTGATTTCCGTCTCGTCGATGTAAGCGCCGTGCACGCGCAGCAGACGCGAAGAGCCCGGCGGTAGAAACAGCATGTCGCCCCGGCCAAGCAAGTGTTCAGCGCCGTTCGTGTCAAGAATCGTGCGCGAATCAACTTTCGAAGAGACGCGATAGGAAATGCGGGAAGGGAAGTTTGCTTTGATCAGTCCCGTGATCACGTCAACCGAAGGTCTCTGAGTCGCAAGAACCAAATGAATGCCGACCGCGCGGGCCATTTGTGCCAGTCGCGTGATCGAGTCTTCGACTTCGTGACCAGAAATCATCATCAGGTCCGCGAGTTCATCGATGATGATGACGATGTAAGGCATCCTGACCCACGCCTTACCGCTGTCGTCGAAATCTTTGACCAGGTTGCGGCGTTCGCGCTCGGCGTTGTAGCCGTCAATGTTGCGCACGCCCCAGCCGGCGAGTTCTTTGTAGCGCCGCTCCATTTCGGCCACGGCCCAGCGCAGCGCGCGCGTTGCGGGCTTTGCGTCGGTGATGATCGGAGTCGCGAGATGCGGAATGTCTTCGTAAAGTCCCAGCTCCAGACGTTTCGGATCGATCAGGATAAGTTTTACTTCGTCTGGACGCGCGCGGTAGAGAATCGAAACCAGCAGCGCATTCACACCGACGGATTTGCCTGAGCCGGTGGTGCCGGCGATCAGCAAGTGCGGCATGCGCGCGAGGTCGGTCGTGTAGTTGAGGCCGTCGATCGTCTTGCCCAGCGCGATGGTAAGCTTGGAGGGCGATTCCTTGAACGCGCGCGATTCGATCACTTCGCGCAGATAGATTGTTTCGCGGCGCGGGTTGGGTACTTCGATGCCGACGTGCGGTTTGCCCGGCATGCGATCGATGCGAATCGATTCGGCCTTCAAAGCGAGACAGAGATCGTCAACCAGGCCGGTCACGCGCGAATACTTCACGCCGGGATCGGGCTTGAACTCGTAAGTCGTAACGACCGGGCCGGGGCAGATGTATTTGATCTGGCCGGTGACGTTGAACTCGCGGCATTTCTCGGCCAGCTTCGTGGCCATGTTAAGCAGTTCATCGTCGGCCTGCTCGCGGCGCATCTCCGCTTCGTTCAAAAGGTCGACCGAAGGCAGTTGATAGTCGGACGCGGCGGTCTTTGGTGAGATTCGGCGCTGGCCGTCAAATGGCAGGCTGTCTGTGGCCGGCGATTCGGTTTTGCGTTTGACGGCGGCATCGCGAACCATATCCTCAACCAGCGCCGATTCCGCTGCCGGCGTCGCTTTTCCGCGCGCAGGCCACAGCGAACGCTTCGCGGGCGCGGTAGCTGCGCCTGCCGCGGCGGCCATGGTCTTCGTGCCCGTCGAAGTCGCGGCGCTGAACGAAGCAAAGGCTTCGGCTAACTCCGATCCGTCCGGATTAGTCCGCGAACCTGCGAGCCTGGTATCCGGGGCGATGCTGGGTACGTCACTACTCGCGTCCTCGGAAGTTCCGGCGCCGTGCGTCAACGCCGCATGGCCGGCCTTGGCTTGCCGGCGCATCTCTATGCGCAACTGCTTGCGCGCGCGTCGCGCCAGGCGCCAGGCTCGGAACCTTTGCGGGATCGCGCGCAGTGTCACGAAGCGATCGCCCAATGTCAGCGTAAGATTTTCGTAAAACAGCGCGAAGGAAAATCTCGTCGCGAGCAAGAGACCGGTGGCCGCGATTGCTGCCAACAGAATTGTCGCGCCAACCGTGTTGAGTCCGCCAACCAAAACGCGCGCGATTACCGCGCCCGTCAAACCGCCGGCGTTGAAGCTGGCGTCGAAGAATGGCCGAATGTTCGCCAGCGTCAGCAGCGCCGCGGACGCGAGGACGAGCAAAATCAACCCCGCGAGGCGCGTTACCGGAGCATTGATTCGGTACGAGCGAACCCGTCGCCATGCGGCCGCCAGCAGCAGGAACGGAATCAGGTAAGCCGCGAGACCAATGCCCTGAAAGAGGGCTGCGGCCACGTTGGCCCCGACGGCGCCGATCCAATTGTGGGCCCCAGACTCGCCGGCTGCATTCCACGAAGGATCGTTTGGGTTATAGGAAAAGAGGCAAAGGAAGAGCAGCAGCCCCATCGCAATCAAAGCGATGGCGATGATCTCGTTCGCGCGCGTGTTGCGCGTGGGTTGAACTTCGATGTCGACAGGAATTGATGCCATGCTGTGTACGACAAACTTCAGTTTGTCGCGTGATTCATTTTAAGCTAGCGAACATATTAAGAACGGTCAACGACAAACTGAAGTTTGTCGGACATTACGCCGCTCGGCGCGACAGCAAATACTCCTTGATAAAATCGTCGATGTCGCCATTGAGCACGGAATCCACGTCGCCGCGCTCAAGTTTCGTGCGCGCGTCTTTCACCAGACGGTAAGGCGCGAGCACGTAGTTGCGAATTTGCGAGCCGAAAGAAATGTCCAGCCGGTTCGCTTCCAGCTCTTTCGTTTCCGCGCGGCGTTTTTCAAGTTCGAGTTCGTAAAGACGTGAGCGCAGTACCTGCATCGCCACGGCGCGGTTCTGATGCTGTGAACGCTGGTTCTGGCACTGCACGACGATGCCGCTGGGAAGATGGGTAATGCGCACCGCGGAATCGGTCGTGTTGATGTGCTGACCGCCCGCGCCGGTCGCGCGATACGTGTCCACGCGCAAATCTTTGTCGTTGATTTCGACCTCGACCTCTTCATCAATTTCGGGATAAACGAAAAGTGAAGCAAACGACGTGTGACGCCGGGCGGCCTGATCGAACGGCGAGATGCGCACCAAACGATGCACGCCGGCTTCCGCCGCCAGCAGCCCATACGCATATTCGCCTTCGACTTTGAAAGTCACGCTCTTGATGCCCGCCTCCTCGGCGGGTTGATAGTCGATAATCTCCGTCTTGAAACCGCGCCGCTCAGCCCACTTCAGATACATGCGCAAGAGCATCTCGGCCCAATCCTGCGATTCAGTTCCTCCGGCGCCGGGATGAACCGTGCAAATGGCGTTGCGCAGATCGTTCTCGCCGGCCAAAAGCGTCTCAGTCTCAACCTCGCTGATTTCATGCGCGAGCCGGTTTATCAGTCCGCGCAACTCACTCACCGAAGCCTCGTCCGATTCAGCAAACTCAAAGAGCACTGGGGCGTCGGAAATCTCGGCCTCAAACTTCTCCTGCCGCGCGATAGTCCGTTCCAGGCTGCTGCGTCTCTGCAAAAGCTTCTGCGCAGTTTCCTGATCGGACCAGAAGTCCGGCGCGGCAGCTTGTGCCTCGATCTGATTTAGTTCCACGCGCTTTGCCGGGACATCAAAGAAACCTCCCGAGTTGTTCAACTCGCGTTTTCAAATCGTCGTAAGAAGTTCTCAAATCCTGAATTGATATGGTCTGAATCATTCTTAACCTCTCGTATCAGAAGCCCGACCGTCAGGGAGGGCTTTCATCGAAAGAGGCCCTCCCTTACGGTCGGGCTTCTGACACCGAATTCCCAAGTCGTTTCCGTCTGGCAATGAAAGTCGCCGCTACAAATCCCAAACTAATCACCGCGCACAGATAGGCGAACACATCGCCGTGTCGCGTGTAGAAGGTTGTGCCTGCATGTTTCCCGCCGGCGGTCCAAACGCGAACAGTCGGTTCGAACCCTGGAGTTGAATCCATCACGCGGCCACTCGAATCAATGTAAGCGCTGATCCCGGAGTTCGTCACGCGCAGCACATCGCGATCATTCTCGACGGCCCGAAAGATCGCGTTGGACAAATGTTGGCGCATCACCGGCGTTGGTCCCAGGTAGCCATCGTTCGAAATGTTTATGAGCACGTCAGCGCCTTCGTTTGTAAACGACCTCGCGATTCCGGGATGCGCGGCCTCGATGCAAATAAAAACCCCGGCGCGCAAGTCGCCGAGGGGCATCAGCGTGTACTTACTGCCGGGCGTAAAATCGCCGACGATTCCACGTACCGAACTTGCGCCCGGAATCCATTGGGGCAGCGGCACGTACTCGCCAAACGGCATCAGGCGGATTTTATCATACTGCGCCAGTTTCTGACCCTCCTCATTTACCAGGATCGCAGAATTATATTCGCCGCTGTTTGGGGCAGGCTCAAGGGAGTTGAGCAGCACGGCGGTGTGATTGGTTAGCGCAAAGGTCGCGACCGCATCTCGGAGTTGCGAGTCACGCGAGTAACTGAAGTTCATCGGCGACTCAGGCCAGATGACGAGACGCCAGCCGCCGGGGCCGTAAAGCCGATTAGTTAATCCTTGCTTACTAAGCTCAAGGTGACGATTCAAAAGCTGTTGCATCGAAGCCGGATCGTCAGGGCCTTCCATCGGCACGCTTGGTTGCACGGCGATCACGATCGGCGCGCTCGGGCTGGGGTGCGCTATGCGATTTCTACCGCCTTCAAGAAGCGCAGCGGAGATCGCGAATAATATGAACGTGAGCAACGAGAGTGAAACAACCAGTCCCGTCGTCTTACGGTTCAACAGAAAGAACGCCAGGGCCACATTCGCCGTCACGGCCAAGAAACTTGCTGCGTAGACGCTTCCCCAACGCGCGGATTGGATCAGCATCGGATGAAAGGCCTGCGAATAACCGATCGCGTTCCAGAGCTGACCTGTGACCGCGTAGCGTCCCAATTCCAAAGACACCCAGAGGAATGGCGCGGCTAACAAGGCAGCGGGACCGAAGCGAGAAACAAGGCGCGCGAGCACAACACAGAATAGGGCCGGGAACAGCGCGACGAATATGACCGGGAGCAGCAGCAAGACGTACGCGAGCGGCGCCGCAATATGTGCGTAGTGGATCATCGGATAAGTGAGCCACCAGCAGCTGCCGTAGAAAAAGATCACCCCCCACAACCAACCCAGGAGGAATGCGCGGCCGGCTTTGGGCGTTCGCGTCACAATGACGAGCAGCGGGGTCAGCCCAATCCACGCTAACCACCACAAATCAAAATCTGGAAACGAAAGAACCAGCAGAATCGCGGAGGCGATTGCCAGAGAAGCTTCGGCAGGTGTAGGAACGCTGGCGCGGACGCGCGTCAACGATTGCGGGGGCAGCTTTCGATTCGGCGCCTGCGCGGCGGCCGCGTCGTGCATGCGCGCAGTTTAGCAGAAAGTCGCGATCATCAGTCAGCTATCAGCACTCTGCTTTATATATTTCAATTGTTCTGGAAGCAGCAGTGCAAGGCTTCGTGGATGATTCCTGGAACCAAAATGCAAGAGCTAAGAAAATTTTCTGGAAGGGTGGAGCGAAGGGGAAAACCATCTCAATTGAGGTGCTCAAAGACAAAAACCGTCACTGTCAAAGTGACAAATTCCGTCGTTCTGACCGCCCGCTGCCGGGAGACTGATTCGGCTCGGTCACCTAGCTCGCATTGGGCGGCTGGCGAGGCTTAAGCTCAGTTTTTGGCGCGTGAAGAACGAATCCCGGGTATTAAACTAAGAATAAATGGAGCCTAAATGCGGGAGAACCCGGTCATTTCTGACCGGGTTCCAATTCGGGGGGATTTATCTGAAGGATCGCTCGGCGGGCGGCTGGCGCAGCGGCAGTGCTGGCGCTCAGAGAAGTGATGGCGGCGGGGTCACGTTTCATTTCGTGCTTGCCGTCCATGTGTTCAGCACTTCTCGTGCCACAAGCGAGCAAAGAGCAAAGGGCAAAGAGCCAAGAGTACAGCAACAACAAAGCGCGAGCCGGCAACACTTGGCGACTAGGAGTCTGTCGGTTTAATGGGTTTTGCGACATGGTCAGGCAGCAATGCGCTGTGGTTGGCGGTTAGGGAGGTAGCGTCGAAAAGCTGAACCGCCAACGTGGTTCGCTGAAAGAAGCTG
>Ga0080064_1002158_pt1 | contig 34971 bp, 30 predicted proteins | sample Subgrocontami54m_FD_69260 | JGI IMG/M metagenome (GOLD analysis project Ga0080064, IMG submission 69260) | Subsurface groundwater microbial communities from S. Glens Falls, New York, USA - GMW46 contaminated, 5.4 m (SPADES assembly) (version 2) ...
TTAATTCATCTATCTCCTTAAGTTGCTTTTCCATTATTGGCAAAGACTCTGCCGCCTGCGTTTCCAAAGCCGCCAAAGCTTGTTCATTGCGGTCAAGATTTAAAAAACTATCTTCTCGATCTACTTCTTTAATCCGGTCCACAATTTTTTGCATTTCAACGTCAACGGATTTTATCTTTTCTGTATCCACATCTACGCGGCTTTTAAAATGGTCGCTCACTTTAAAAAAACGTTCCTGAAACTGCTCCCAGCGGTGGAATAGGGAGACCAGTCTTTCTATTTTGCCGTACATCTCGGTAAGCTCCGTTTCAATAGCTTTCAATTCTTCGCCTGCTTCCGCGCTTAAAGTCGCGTTTTCATATCTTTCGGCCAATCCGTTTAAAACTTCTTCAGCTTCGCGGATTGATTCGTAGCCCGAAACGGCCGTATTCAATGAATGCAGGGCCTTTTCATTTTGAACCAGCAGAGCGCTGGCCGCCTGAAATTCAGGCCGGATAATCGAAGCTTCACCGAGGAGAGAATCTTCCTCTAAAAGCAATTCTTCAAACATGGATCGGGAAAGAAAATCATTATTTGCCGGATCCAAAAGAGCTCCCAGACGCGCTAAAAACTCTTTTTGTGTTTGAATGACCCCTTCCAAATACTGAAGCCGGTAGGTGGCCTTCAAATTGACGAAATAGGCCAGATCGCGTTCGAATTTCGGCTTCGTTTGCCGGATACGGATTTTCACGCTTTCTTCGAGCTGTTTAACTTTTCTCTCAAATTCGTATAGTCTTGCCATATAGCCGTTTTGACCGTCGCCTATCCGCAGGGAGCGAAGATAAATAAGATTGGAGCTAACCTCCCTTCGTTCGCCTTCTGAGGGATTAAGCACACGAACGCTTACTTCATTGAAATGGTCCAACTGTTGGCTGACGGAGGCTTCGAACGGTTTCAAGGAGCGCACCGGCTCTTCCTGCCATTCCCCTAAACGAGCGGCGCGAGACCGCAAACGTTCAAAACGCGCCTTATCTTCGGTAGCGAAATGGGCGACTTCTCCTTTATTATAAGAAGTTTGAAAAGTGACGGGAGGCACGGACGGTGCCGGTTCTTCTTCCAAACGCGGAAGCGCAAGCTGCAGATCCATTTCTTGGTAAGAAGACTTGTCAAAACGCGCTTTCACATCTTCAAGCGTAAGATCGGGAAACTCAATCTGGGCTAACTCCGTAACGCCGTCGGCATCTTTGTCCCCGAGCTTAAAAGCTTTTATGACGGCCAGGTCCTTCATGTCAAGCCCCAGCTCTTCAAACATCGCACCGCCCTCGTTTGTCTCGCCAAAAAACAATCGCTGGAGCACTTCGGTTTTAAAAGCTTCAATGGAAGCAAAATCCTTTACGCAAAGTTCGTCAATGACTCGGATAAGCTCATGCCTTTTGGTCTCATACCCATCGGCACGAGCTTTGAAAGTTTCCAGCGCCCGGCGCAATTCCTGAGGAACAGGATTTTGTGGATCTGTAATCGGAATTTTTCTCAAGATCATGCGTACTTCACGCGCACGTCTTAAAGTAAAAGTCATTCCTTCCGATGCTTTTAATATATCTGTTAGATTGCGGACGGCATTGCCATAAAAAGTCTGCGAGTGATCGTTGGCAGGCACCATTTTTAATGCCCGCCTGCTTCTGGAAAATGCCTGCGTCGCATGCCGCAGCGCGAATAGCTTGTGGTCCCTGATTTTCATAAATCCTGGCGTATGATCCGCCGCCCTATAAAAATCAGATTTTAAAAGTTCGACCGCGCCCAAACCTACCAGCGCGCGCGGCACCCCCGCCGTCGGGCCGGCGCCGTTTTGCCTGTCATATTCGTGGATGATACGGAGAAAAGATTGAGCGGCAATTGAAAGAAATTTGAATCCATGCTGCATCAATTGCTCGGCTTCGGAAAAATGGCCGTGTTCAAGCATCTTATGGTATTGATAATAAATACGACGGGCGAGCTCCAGGTTCAGATAACCCAAAGTGATCAGGGGTTTTTGTGAACGGATATCATTCGAAAGAAGTTGCGTGATCACGGCTTCAGCCTCGTCAAAGCGTCGCAGATGCACTAGCGTCAATGCCTGGTCATTTAAGATTTTGTCATTGCCGTAGCCGTGTTTAATTAATAAAGATTGTAAAACATACGCTTTTTCGTAGCGCTTTTGGCGTTCCGTTCTCAGGGAAAACTCATGCGCCCAGTCATATAAAATTATTTGCGCCTCATCTACGGCCCTTAGGAAGTTTTTTCTTTCCGCGCCGCCGGCCCGGTTCATTTGATCAAAAAGTTCGCTTAAACGAGGCTCAGGCAAACTAAAAATATCTTGAGCAGGCATGTCTTTGGTAATCTCGGCAAACGCCGTCTCACCCAAAGCCTGTTGGACATTCTGAAAAGTGACGGCAGCAACCCGCTCATAGTCCTCTTTTGAGAGACGATCACCGGTCGCGAGCCGCCCGCCAGCGTTATTATTCACGATGCCCAAGTCCACATGCCGTATGCCGTGGTGAGTCAAATAATTTTTGAATTCTTTCAGAGTCGCAAATCCAGAAATTGAGAAAATATTCTCTATTGTTGGCGTCTCACCTTTCTCCTTTTTTATTTGACTAACTAATTGCAGGAGCCAATCCAAATGATTTTTCCGGCCTCCCGATATCTTTGCCCGGCTCGTCGGATTCATTTTCTGTTTTAACTGCGCTATCTCTGCAGATACCTCGCGGTATTCCTCTACCAATTTGGGTGGGATGCCGCTTTTCTCCCCGCGTATGGACCGAATCACTTCGAGCAGCTCAATTCGCCGCTCTTGTCTTAACCGAACTGGGGTTATTTTTTTGATTAAAGACTCGATTTGCTGAGGTGTCATGGCTGCGATGGAAGCAGTCGTAACATAGCCAATAGCGCCGTGAACGGTATCCTGAGATAAAAAGCGTTGAGTTACTTGTCTAATTCTGTCTTCACCCGCATACGACGACTGAATCTGAGCCGCTAGGGCGCGTTTGTGAGTTTCTAATTTTTGTAGCTCGATTTCCTCGAGGGACTCCTCAGGCAGATCGAAACCTGCGGCAAACCTTTTGGCTATTTCTTGGAAATCAGCATCCATTTTACCCATGCGCCTAAAAATAAATTCTTCCAGTTGTGTTCGAGTGATTACTCTCTTCTTTTGGGCTTCGGCAACAACCTCGTTAACCTGTCTCATTGTTGGTCTTACAATACCCGCTTCCTTTAAGGCCGCAATCACGGCCGCGTTGGTCAGATCACCACCCCAAACAAGCTTGGGTTTAGCCGCAAGCGAGGAAACGCTAGGTGTCGGACTTGGTTCAGGGGTTTCGGCTTCTTTTTCCTCCTCCTCAGTGGACAGCTGAGCTATTTTCTCCAAAGCAACATTAATGAAGTTTCCGGGAGACTTGTCAGGAATGATCGTTTGAGCAATCTCTTTGAGCATGTCTAAAACTTTACCGGAGATATGACTTAGAGTAGTGCCTGGAGAGACAACAAGCCTCGTTTTCTTAGCGTCATATCCTTGCCTTCTCAATTCCACCACATAAATGAGTTTGGTTGGATCCGTAGATTTTTCACCGTAAACCGCCGCGGAAATTTTATTGGATTTGGGTATGGCTAAAGTTTCAAGCGCGAGCCGCCCGCCTGCCGGACGGGCAGGCGCGCCGGTTTCGGCGTCTTCAAACAATTCGCGCACAAAAACGCCGCCCTGGGATCTTCCCTCGATATAATCCTGAAAATTTTTAAAATCAAAAATATAGAAACTTTTTAAAATATCCTCTTGGGTTCTCTGCAGTCGACGTACCCATCCATCAGTCTCGATAAGATCTTTTATCTCTTTTTTTAATTCCCGGTAGTCTTCTTCATCGCCAAGATAAAGAAAAGTCTTGCTTCTTTCCCCTTCCTGCAGATAATAGAAAGTTTTTTCGGGATTCAAGTGATAGTAGACTTTTCCGTTGTAAGGATAGCCCTCGGCGACTTCGGTCGTTCTTTGCGCGCGCCGTATCCTGAACTTTGAGGCATGATCTCCAAAATAATCCTTAGACGATATGCCGAACATCCTGAAAAATAACCGCATATTTAGCACAATATAATGAAACATTCTGATAACCCGAAGGCCCAAAGCGGGCTGTACATCTTTCAGATTATTTTTCTGGTAAACGACTATGAACTCCGCGATATCATACGCATGCGCGTACATGAAGCGCGCCAGCGCTTTTTCGCTTTCATCCGTTTGGGGATCCTCATAGATTTTTTTGGCCGCTTCCATGACTTTTTCTTCCGCGATATCCATTAGATATAGCACTTCCATCAGCCTGAAATTCGTCGCCTTCGACACCATGAATAACATCGAGACCGGACCCCCCGCTATGGGGATAGTGCTTACCAACAATGCCCTAAATCCGATCACTCCTCTCAAAGAAGGTTTAAGTGCCGAAGCTACTTTCAGCGCAAGAAGACCGGCCGCTCGAATGAAAGAAAACGGCCCAACAAATGAAAAACCAAAGCCGAATAATCCCGCGATAGGATTAAAGAAACCATAAACAACACTTGCTAAAGAGCCAAAAATACGTAAAGTCCACGCCGGAATCTCAAGAAGCACCGTGGCCCGGTCAATCATGGTCAGAAGCGCGCGTTTTTCGGAAGGCAATTCTCTAATTTTATTTTCAATAAATACATAGTAACTCTGCGGCATGCCAAGATTCTTAAAAGGATCTTTTAAGCGCAATAAACGCATCGCCGATTTTTTGGGCAATTTTTTGACTATATCGATAAATTTAAGTGCGGTCCACACCCAGCTTTTTTGCTGGTTTTGATCTGCCAGCCGCGCGCCCGTCAGACTGAAGCCGGGCGTTTCATCGGCCGCTACGCGGGAAGCGAACTCGCGGTATACCCCTTCTCTTATCTCATCATCGGGTTGTTTAATAAACAATAAATCCGCGAGATTTGAATCCACCTTGTTCTTGATACTCTCCCGGTTGGTTTGAAGCGCTTGTTTTATTTCGGGCTGATAGCTTGAGACAAATACCAAAGACAAAAAGGCATCATCGACCAGCTCAGGGTCATCCAAATATTTCCAAAGATAAGCAATGATTTCTCTGATGCTGGAATCCGCGTTCGGCTGGCTCAACCTTACCTTAAGATTGATGAACCTTTGGGGTGAAAAAGGGGTAAAAAAAGCTTTGGCAATATAAATAAACGGCAGTGCCGTGAGAATCGGAACATGTGAAAGAATATTCGCCATTGTTCGGATGGTCGAAGGCATCTTCTTTCGAACGCGGCGCTCGATAGGCAACAAATAATCGCTTAATACGACAGCCGGGACAGCCCGAACATCCAGCGTTTTCAAACCCTGCGGCAACTGGCTCTCCAAGTCGGGCAAAGGAGCCGACGACGCGAGCCGCGCGCCGGATTCGAAGACTTCCATACCGACAATGACTTTTTTCCAGGGATCGCCCGTTTTGGGAACCGGCAAGCGTTGGTGAAAACCCCCTTCATCTCGAAAATGAAGACCTTGATCCCGCCCGGGTTGCTGTTCCTCTACAAATTCTATGAAAGATCCGGTTAGAGGCTTGTCGTCAAGATTCCATAAGCCCGTCGTCTCATTTTTCTCAGCCACATAAATCTCGACGGGTGCGCCTAGTTTCCAGTCTTTAACCTCCGATAAAATTTCCTCGTAAGACATGGGTTCCGGTTCATCGGCCAAAGCCATCCGCGCTCCGTGGCGCTCCGCGCGTGGGAGTCCGCTGACGTCCTGGTAGCGGACGCCGTCATCCACCACAGAGTCAGTGGCTGTTACTTGGCCCAATTCCTGAGCCAACATCTCTTTCACGCTCAATCTCGCGCCATCCACCACCACGGTTGCCTCGGCGGCCGGTAAAACGCCCCATTGATCGGCAGATTGTTTGTCTTTCCTGTCTACTGTCTTCTGTCTACTGTCTACTTGGCTAAGGAGAAGGTCTTCATATTTCTTCATATTCGTCTCTTGGAGCACTTGGGGAATAATCGAGACGTACGAAATGCCTTTTTCTTTGAGAAGGGCTTTTAAGTGGTCGGTGTGATAGCCGCCGGTGACGAGAACCGCCTTTTCCAGTTTTTGCTCGTCCATCTTTTGAAGGATGTTTTTAAGAAAGGCCCTGTCTCTTTCGCGAGTCAGATCATAAAATTCCTTCGCCTTCGCAAAGGCCTCATCATAACCGGGATCCAAAAAGAGTGCGTCTTCGTAATGAGAGGCCAGGTCCATGATCTTTTTATTGAGAAAACCGCTGATCTGGACGATATTGAAGCTTTGAGGATCTCGTTCCAATTCCTCAAAATCCAGAGAAGTAAGGTTCAGATTGAAAAGACGCTTTAAGACTTCTTTGGACCTGGAAATCTGGCACAGTCTCTTCTCGTCTTCCGACCGCGCGAGCGAAGCGTAGATTAGCGCTTCAAGACTTTCTTTTTCGGCAAGGATTTTTTCTGGGTTTAACTTTTTGGCCTCTTTTAAATATTCGAAATACTTAAAAAGTTCTGGATAACCGTCATCTGTCATCTGTCTTCTGACCTCTGTCTTCTGCAATTTCTCTTCCAACATCGAATAAAACGCCTTTCCCTCTTGATGCGCCTCGGCGTCCATCAGAAAAGGCGTTCTATGTTTCTCGCCCGCCTCGGCCAATTCTTTTTGATCTTCAACCGACAGCGAAGAAATCGCCTGAAATTGCTCCTGGCTCGCCTTTTTGAAACTGATCCCGGATTCTTTTTCCCGGATCTGGCGCAGCTGGGCCAAATGCGGAAACGTTTCGTCAACGGGCAGGCCCCATTTTTGTGCCTCGCGGACAAGCGCGTCAAAATAATCGGTCAACGCAAGATCCCCCTTCAGGAAGGCCTCGCGCTTTTCATCGAATAACTGAAGAGACGGATTATAAAGTTTCGATTTTAAGGTTTTGATCGCGCGCGTTATCTTTTCGAGATAGGCGTTCAGATATTCGCGCTGATCCGCAAGAAAGCGGTAATCCTGAAGCCCTTTGAAATAAAGCGATTTATCCTCGACGCCCCAGAGAATAAAATCATGTTCCGAAATGATGTCCAGATAATCCGGCCCTTGGATATAGCCCTTTTTCAAAAAGGACTTGGCGGATTCTTCTCTTTTCTTTTGAGACGCGACTTGCCTTAAAAAAGACAGGGAATCGTTGCCGGTGCCCGCCTCCAGAAAAACGTACCGGATGGGTTCCTTAGAGAAAATGAGATCCAACGCTCTTGCGATATTCTTTTGCGCGGATTCGTTTGTATGGGCGTCCTGGATCAGGATGAGACTTTTTTTTGCGGCGGGGGCTTTAAAAGAATCTTGAAGTGTCGCGACGGATTCGGGAAGCTTGACGCTGAGGACCGGCCCCTGGAAATAAGACGCGATGGCAGAGACATCAGGATTCGCGTAAAGCAGTTCCTGAAAAATGAATGAGGCAATAAGAACGATAGAAATAGACCTTAAAATAAGTCTAGGACTATTCTTTCTTCTTATTAAAAGTGTATAGTTTTCCGACAAAAAATAACCTCTCTTTGGATTAAAAGCGACTGGCGGCTGTTTTCTTGTAAGTCGGTGAGTTCATTTTAGTTAAACATTGGGCAAAGTATGCCTTATGGAAAGAAAAATAACAAGAATTCTTATCCATTTTCTGCTTAAATAGTTTAATTAGGTTTAAGCAAGTTTAATCAAATTTTGTTTTTGTGGGTTTTTCGCAACCTTTCTGCAAAGCGTGCTTTCCGACGGACTAAGTATGCCACCATCAAAAAAGACAATAGCTCTATGGACTTTTTACGAACAAAATTTTATTGAACATCCCTATGGATTCAGGTAACATATTACCCTTCGACGGCTTCTTTAGTATTCGTCCCCCATTAAGGCGACAATTTTTAAGGAGAAATAAATGATCAAAAATAATATGACCATTAAGATCGGCGGCGAGGCAGGCATGGGGGTCGAGTCCGGCGGCGCCGGGCTCACCAAGGCCTTGTCGAGAGGCGGGCTCTATGTCTTTGCCCTGCAGGACTATATGTCCCGCATCCGCGGAGGCCATAATTTTTTTCAGATCCGTGTCAGCACTCAGGAGCTTTTCACCCACTCCGACGACGTGCACCTTTTGATCGCCTTCACCAAAGACTGCATTGAACGGCACAAGCATGAGATCGTGAAAGGCGGCGCGATCCTTTATGACGAGTCGCTGGGATACGACGCGGCGTCGCTTAAGGAACTGGGTATTCTCGCTTGCCCGATCCCGCTGGTCAAACTTGCCACCGAGATCGGCGGCCACCGTATCATGGCCAATACCTGCGCGCTTGGAGCGACGGCCGGCCTCACCGGCTATGATTTTGAGCGGATCAAAGATATCATTGAAACGAATTTCAAGAAAAAAGGCGAAGAGGTCATCGCAAAAAACCTGGCCGTCGCGAAAGCCGGTTATGACGCGGCGCACAAAAACTACGCGGCAAACTACCAATATAAACTCGAGCCCGTCAATACCGACCCTGCCAAACGCCGCATGGTCCTTCATGGCAACCAGGCGATTGGTTTGGGCGCGATCGCAGGCGGATGCAAATTTATTTCCGCCTATCCGATGACCCCTGGCACCTCTATCTTCGAATACATCACCGCTCACGCGAATAAATACGGCATTGTCTCAAAACAAACGGAGGATGAGTTGGCGGCCATTCTTTTCGCGATCGGCGCCAATCACGCGGGTGTCCGCGCGATGACCTGCACGTCAGGCGGTGGATTCAGCTTGATGGTCGAAGCGCTGGGCTTGGCCAGCATCACCGAGACCCCCGTCGTGATCGCCGAGGTACAGCGTGGCGGCCCCTCGACCGGGCTTCCGACCCGCACCGAACAGCCGGACCTTGAATTCGTCATCAGCGCCTCTCAAGGAGAAACACCCCGCATTGTCCTGGCCCCAAGCACCATTGAAGAGTGTTTTGAGATGGGGTGGCGCGCTTTCAATCTCGCGGAAAAATACCAGTGCCCAGTCATCATCCTAAGCGACCTTTATCTTTCCTCACAGCTACGGACCATCGATAAAAGCCGTTTTGATTTCTCTAAAATTAAGATTAATCGCGGACAATTGCTGACCAAAGAACAGCTCGATAAAATCAGCGATTACAAGCGCCATGCAATCACGGACAGCGGCATCTCCCCGCGGGCGATTCCGGGACATCCCAACGGCGTCTATGTCACCACGAGCGACGAGCACACCGAATACGGCTATGCCGTCGAAGAGGCCGAGGTCCGAAATAAAATGATGGAAAAAAGAATGCGCAAATACGAGGCCATGATGGAGGACATGCGCGGCCCGGAGCTCTACGGCGACAAGGACGCCGAGTTTACGTTCATCGGTTGGGGTTCTACTTATGGCTCCATCCGCGAAGCGGTGGACCGCTTGAGAAAAAACGGCATGAAGGTCAATTTCCTCAAGTTCGCGGATCTTTGGCCTTTCCCGGAGGCCAAGGCAAGGCCGTTCCTCGAGAAGGCGAAACATTTGGTGGCCGTTGAAAATAATTTCACCGGTCAGCTTGCCAATGTGATTCGTAAATGCACAGGGATCGGAGTGAACTCAAAAATTCTAAAATACAGCGGGCGTCCGTTCTCTCCCGAAGAAATCATGGCCAATTTTAAAGAGGAGGCGAAAGTCAATGTCTAACGCGACGCTTACACTGGACACGTTCCTAAGCCCTGAATATTCCACCTGGTGTCCCGGCTGCGGAGATTTTCCCATCCTGCGCTGTTTAAAGGAAGCTCTCGTCGCCCAGGAAATACAGCCGCATCAGGTCATGATCGTTTCCGGAATCGGATGCGGCTCTAAAGTCCCTTATTATATCCGGACCAACGGTTATAATTCGCTTCACGGCCGGGCGCTCCCGATCGCCCAAGCCATGAAGCTGGTAAACCATAAGATGCATGTGATCGCAGTCACTGGCGACGGGGACGGTTTAGGCATTGGGGGGAATCATTTTTTGCATGCGATGAGGCGCAACCCTAATATCACCCACATCGTTCAGAACAACCAGGTCTACGGGTTGACAAAAGGCCAGACTTCTCCGACAAGCGACAAAGGATACGTCACGAGCACCTCTCCCGATGGATCCATCGAAAACCCCGTCAACCCAATCCTGATGGGCGTGGCCGGCGGCGCCACATTCGTCGCGAGGACTTCTTCCGGCGACCCGAAGCATATGACCGATATCATTATTCGCGCGATGAAACACAAGGGCTTTTCGCTGATCGATGTCCTGCAGCCCTGCGTCACTTTCAATAAAGTGAATACCTACCAGTGGTACAAGCAGAAGGTCTACAAAGTCGAGACGGATCCGGATTATAAGCCGAATGACAAGCTATGGGCGTTCAAGAAATCGCTGGAATGGGACGAGAAGATCCCCATCGGAGTGATCTATCAGGATACGACTCAGGCCACTTACGAAGACCAAGTGGCTGCTTTAAAAGAAGGGCCTCTGGTGAATCAGGATTTCAACGAAAAGGTTGTGGCGAACCAGGCCAAGTTGCTCGAAGCATTCTGCTGAGACGTTGAATTAGATTCCTGTCTTTTTGTATTTCGTTTTATCAAGAACTCCGACCGCGAAGAATCCCTTTTTTCTTTCAACACACTTATTGCACTCTCCGCAGTGCTCGTAACCCTTGGGGTTAATGCACGAGAAGGTGAATTCCAAGGGAAGCCGCTTTCCCATCATGATGACCTCCTCTTTCCTGTATTTCAAAAAAGGCGCGGTGACCGTGATTTCCTTGTTGAGGCCCAAAGACAATACCTTCGACATTTTGGAAAAGAAGGCCTTGGAACCGTCGCTGAAGGGGTTGCTTTTTAGGACGCCCACCTCGATCGAAGGGATATCCTGAAGCGCGGCGAATATCGCCACCTTGGCAAGCAGCGCGATATTGCGGCCGGGCAAATAAACATCCTCGTCCTTGGAATTGGCCCCCGGGACTTTCGTGCCTGTGATGCTCCAATGGGTCCCATAAAGATCGTTGATAAAAAGATCAATGATTTTCAGCGTTTTTAACTTGTCGGACTTGAGGTGTCTCAGGAAATTTTTAAGGCAGAAAAGTTCGGCGTATTCCCAACGAAGATGATTTTGAACGTAAACGGGGGTGACACTTTCGTAGCGGCTTGCCGCGTCCCATAGAAGGACGGAACTTTCAATGCCTCCGCTGACTAAGACACAGGCTTTGCCTTTATTCTGAGCTAGTTCCATAACGCTAAAATTATATCACGAGGATGTTAGCTTAGGGAAACCTTGGATAGCCGCCGCTTTGAACTTAGAGTGGATCGAGTCTCGGACTTTACGAAACTCGTTTAAGACTTCTTCGGTTATTTCCTTTTCATGCGGAGGATCGGGAAACGACCAGTGCAGTCTTATAGAAGGCCCTGGAAAGATTGGGCAAGATTCATTAGCTTTGTCGCAAACCGTAATGATGTAATGAAAATGTTGACCTAAAAACTCTTTTACATGTTTAGAACGATGCTTCGAAATGTCGATACCTATCTCTTTCATGACTTTGATCGCGGTTTCATTGACTTTTGAAGGTTCAGAACCAGCGCTTTTAACTTCAAACTTATCGCCGCCATAATGCCGAAGAATCCCTTCGGCCATTTGCGACCGGCAGGAGTTGCCGGTGCATAAAATCAAAACTCTGGTTTTCATATTTTCTTTAAGATAATGAGCAAAATAGCGGCTGTTAGGCCTCCAGCGCATTGGCTAAGCCAGTAAACAGGCACTTGTGAGACCGAAATCCTCTGGGTCACCGCAAACGCTAATGTGACCGCCGGGTTAAAATGAGCGCCTGATATTTTCCCCATAGCGAAAATCATCGTGCAAATCACAAGCCCCCATGTCACCGGGATAAAATAGGGGCGAATCACGTTTGGATATTTTTCCGACAAGAGGATAACACCGCCCCCGACGAAAACCATTGCAAAAGTGCCAATCATCTCCGCAAGGGCTTTTTGCATTAGCAGCGTTGGAAATTTAATCTTGGAGATGGTGTTTGATATTCTTGCCTTCCTCGATGAAGATCACGTCTTCGCTGATGTTGGTCGCGTGGTCCGCGATGCGTTCGAGGTTCCGGCTGATCAGGATAAGGTCCACCGCGCGCGTGATAGACCGCGGGTTTTCCATCATGAACGTGAGAAGCTCGCGAAACAGCTGATCCTTGAGCCGATCCACCTCATCGTCATCCTGGCAAACTTCCTGCGCGAGCACCGGATCATGGTTCACGAAAGCCGCCAGACTGTTCTTGATCATGCGTTGCGCGAGCATCGCCATATGGGGAATATCAATTAACGGCTTTAAAAGCGGCTCCTTTAGCAAAAATTGAGAAGTCTCGGCGACATTGACCGCCTGGTCCGCAACCCGTTCCAGATCGTTGTTGATTTTGAGAATGGCCGTGAGAAGTCTCAAATCCTTCGCGGCCGGTTGGCGGATCGCGAAAAGCCTCAAGACCTCTTCCTCGATCTCGATCTCCAGATGATTGACCCTCTGCTCAATATTGAACACCTCTTTGGCATAGGCCTCGTTGCGGTCCACAAGCGCTTTGATAGACAGTCCTATCATTTCTTGCGCGAGGTCACCCATGTGCAAGAGCCGCTGTTTTAAATTCTTCAATTCCTCGTCAAAATGTCTTTCCATAAAACTGTTCCTCTGCCTTAACCGAACCGGCCGGTAATGTAGCTTTCCGTCATTGGGTTGTCGGGTTTGGTAAACATTTTATCAGTATGTCCCAATTCTATCAACTTTCCTAGAAATAAAAACCCCGTATTGTCCGAAACACGCGCCGCCTGCTGCATATTATGAGTCACAATAATGATCGTATAGTCGTTCTTAAGTTCTAGAATTAATTCCTCGATCCGGGCCGTCGCCGTCGGGTCCAGCGCCGAACAGGGCTCGTCCATCAGGATCACCTCCGGCCCTACCGCCAGAGCCCTGGCGATGCAAAGCCGCTGCTGCTGGCCGCCGGAGATCGCGAGGGCCGATTTGTTCAAACTGTCCTTGACCTCATCCCACAAGGCAGCCCTCCGAAGACTTTTCTCCACCACATGATCAATCATATTCCTGTCCTTGGCTCCCACGATCCGGAGTCCGTAAGCGACATTGTCGTAGATAGATTTTGGGAAAGGCGTGGATTTTTGGAAGACCATCCCCACTTTTCTTCGTAGCGCCACTACATCCGTTTCTTTGTCATAAATATCTTTGCCGTCAATCAAGATGGAACCTTCGATGCGCGTGAGCGGAATCAGATCGTTCATGCGGTTAAAAATCCTTAAAAAAGTTGATTTGCCGCAACCGGAGGGGCCGATCAAAGCCGTCACCTTCTTGGCTTCAATATTCATCGAGATATTTTGAAGCGCGTGGTGCTTCCCATAATAAAAGTTGAGGCCGGAAACCTCGATCTTCGGTATTTTTACCGGATCAGCGTCTGTTGAAGGCATCATCTGCGTTGTTTCAGTCGGTGGCTGCCGCTTTTCCTCACGGGTCAAATTCTCGGTTTTCTTGTCCATGATATTTTCAGTCATCATATCACTTTTTCTATTTTTTTGGCGACAACAATCTGGCCTGGCGTCTCACAAAATATTGTGCCAGAATATTGACGATGAAAACGATGGCAATCAACACCAACGCCCCGGCCCAAGCCTGCCGGTGCCAGTCATCAAACGGTGAAATCGCGTAAGAAAAGATCTGAAGCGACAGCGCCGCGATGGGTTCCATTAAACTGGAATGCCAAAAACGGTTGCCAAAAGCCGTGAAAAGAAGCGGCGCCGTTTCTCCGGCCACGCGCGCCAAAGCAACCATGATGCCGGTGATGATCCCTCCCTTGGCCGTCTGGAGAACAATATCTGTGATCACCCGCCAGCGGGGCACGCCAAGCGCCAAGCCCGCTTCGCGCAGCGTGTTGGGCACCAATCGAATAAATTCTTCGGTTGTTCGGGTCACAATGGGAATCATCATGATGCCTAAAGCCGCGCCGCCGGATATCGCCGAAAAGCTCTTGAACGGCAATACAAAAACCACGTAAGTAAAAATACCGTAGACGATTGAAGGGATCCCGTTCATGACGTCGTTGACAAACCGAATGACCATGGCAAAACGATGATTGGCGTATTCGCTTAAGTAAATACCCGCTCCAAGGCCTATGGGCACTCCCACGCCCATCGCGATGCCGAGGAGAATCAAAGTTCCGACGATCGCGTTGGCCATCCCTCCCCCATGTTCCCCCACGGGCTTCGGCAGCTTGGTGAAAAAATCAACATTGATGGCGCTAATGCCCTGAGAAACCAGATGAGTCAAAATGCTCAATAAAGGCAAAAGAACCAATACGGAGCACGCCGTCAGCAGATAAACGATGATTTTGTCTACCCAGTGACGTTTTTGACGCGTTCGCTGAAACAACTGGGCTAAATAGCCTGAAGTTTGGCTTTCATTCCAGACAATTGCTTTTGTTGGACTGACCATATGAGTATCCTCGCGATCACATTCACAAAAATCGAGACAAAAAGAAGCACAAGCCCTATTTCAACCAAAGCGGATAAATAAAGATCGCTCGTCGCCTCCGTAAATTCGTTGGCGATCACGCTCGCCAAGGTGTAGCCCGGAGAAAAAAGAGAGGCGGATATTTTCACATTGTTCCCGATGATCATCGTCACGGCCATCGTCTCGCCGATCGCGCGGCCCAGAGCTAAGATAATGCCTCCGATGATCCCAGACCTGCCATAACTCAAGATGATAGAAATCAGCGCTTCCCAACGGGTCGCGCCCATCGCATAAGCCGATTCCTTATAAACCTGCGGCACGGCGAGAATCACCTCTCTTGACACGGAAATAATAAAAGGGACAATCATAACGGCCAGAATTAAGCTCGCCGAAATCATGCCGACGCCATACTGAGGCCCCTGAAAGAAAGGTAAAAATCCGAAATACTTCCCGAGAAACGGCTCCACATGGTTTCTCATGATCGGCACCAGCACAAAAATCCCCCAAAGCCCGTACACCACGCTGGGGATCGCCGCCAAAAGATCCACGAGCAATGAAACTGTGTTTCGGACCCACCATGGCGAATACTCGGCTAAATAGATCGCCGTGCCAAGACCGATAGGAATGGCCAGGAGAAGCGCCACGAATGAAGACAAAAGCGTGCCGTAAATAAACGGCAATGCTCCGAATTTCTCGAACACGGGGTCCCAGGTGGAGGTAAAAAGGAAAGAAAAGCCGAATTTCCTGATCGAGGGCAAAGAGGACCTTGTCAGCTCGAAAAGTATCCCCGCCACGATCACGAGGATCATGCAGGCAAAGAACATCATGAGACGGCGAAAAACAATATCGCCTGTGTCTTTTCTGGACATGGCCGTATTATCTCAAAATTTTATAAAATTTGCGAGGCTCTTTTGGAGAAAAAACAACGGCCCTCTAATATTTAATTTCCTGCAACTTCTTGTCGATCATCGCCACCACGTCTTCGGGAAGAGGCGCGTAAAGAAGGCTATCCGCGTATTGCTGTCCGTCGTGAACCGCCCACTTCAAAAAATCTACGATGGCTTTGCCTTTGACGGGATCGCTCTGATTTTTATAAACCAGGATCCATGTAAAACCCGACACCGGGTATGCCTCGGGATTCGGACTATTCACGATCGAAACCCTGAAATCCGAAGGGATGGATACCCCGGCCGCCGCCTTAGAGGTGCTCTCAATGGTCGGCTCGATGAAATTGCCGGATTTATTTTGAATAAAAGCGTAAGGAAGGTTGTTTTTGATCGCATAGGAAAGCTCGACATACCCTATGGCGCCGGGTGTTTGTTTCACGATGCCCGCGACGCCCTCGTTGCCCTTCCCTCCCAATCCCACGGGCCAATTCACGGAAGTGCCTTTCCCTGTCTTCAATTTCCACTCACCGCTCACGTTGGATAGATAATCCACCCAGATGAAAGTCGTGCCGCTTCCGTCCGACCGGTGCGCGACGATGATCGGCATGTCCGGGATCTGCCTGTTGGAGTTTACTGAAACAATTCTCGGGTCGCTCCACTTCGTGATTTTGCCCAAAAATATGTCGGCCACCACGTCCGGCGTGAGTTTTAGCCCTTTGTCAACCCCGGGCAGGTTATAGGCCGCGACGACCGCGCCCATCACCATCGGGATATGAAAAAGGCGCCCCGGCGCGTCCGCCAATTGCTGATCGGTCATCGGCCCGTCACTGGCTCCGAAATCAACCGTTCCCGCGGTAATTTGCTTGATTCCTCCGCCGGATCCGATGGATTGGTAATTGAACCTCGCATCCGGATTGATCGACTGGTAAACATCAAACCACTTGGAATAAATCGGGTACGGAAACGTCGCACCGGCGCCATTGATCAGCATCGGCGCGGCAAATGCCGTCGCGGTAACGCCCAGTGCGGCGAGAATTACAGAGATTTTTTTAAGCATTGTCATTTCTCCTTTATTTATTTAAAATTTGTAGACCGCGTCCAACTGCGAACGGAATACGGTTTCGTTGATGCTGCTGGCCACGATTGACCCCGGATTCAACGGAGTCACAACGTATCCGGTCCAGTTGACCAGAATCGCGTCGGTCAATTGGTAGCCGATTCCAAATTTATGTCCTTGACGGTTGGTAGCGCCTACCCCGCCAGGACCACCGAAATCACTGTCGTTGAAAGCAGCCACAACGGAGTTGGCTCCAATTTCATAGTAGCCATAGAAGGCCTCCCAATCGCCTTTTTTCTTCGCCTTACCTATCTTTACCCCCAAGCCCCACGCTTCGTCTTGATCATGGATGTCGTTACCCGAAGACCCCACCGAATCCTCCGTGCCGACATTTCCCATATTGTTCACGTAGTTGTACCATAGCGTTACGGGGGTGCGATTCACGAAAAACTGAACTTCAGGATAAAAATCAATCATCCTGAAGTCGTCTGCAATCAGCGTGTTGGTCCTAAGAAAAGAAACACCCGTGGTATTGCTCGCAACCGTCTGGGACCAATTGGTGTATTCGTAAAAGGAAACCGCCCCTGTAATGTCCACTGGCATGTCCGTTCCGAAACCATAAGTCGAAACATTCAGAGCGCCTTGATAACCATACATTTCGACGTCCGTATCTACCCCGGAGTTTTCATTGATGATAAACTGCCCGGCTGTACCATAGACGTTCACTTTCGTATCCTCGGTGCTCATCAATTGAATGGTCGCCTTCTCATAAGCACCCTCAGGCGTCACATCCGCATCCCATACGATCGTCGTCGCGTAGCGCAAGAAAGGATTTTCAAACTTACCAGCACCAATCGTAACACCCTTGATCATTCCGTAGTCTTTAAGACCGTTCGGCGAATAATTCGCGTAGGCGCGATCGATCCAAATGTTCTTAAAGACGGAATATCCCGGATTGCCTAAGGTTTGATTTGGGGAAGTGTTATCGGTAGCGACGCCGCTTGACGTAGAGGGCTGGCCAGTGGCCAACCGAAACCCTACTTTCCAGTCATCGCTATAGTCTTTTTCAAAACCCCAGCGCAAACGAATGCGGAAACGGTTTCTCGAACGGTCAGAACTGGTGTTTTCATCGGGATTTTGGTCTCCGTAATCAAACGCCTCATAACGTAGTCTAAAATCACCGCCGTACTTCGCCCCTTTTAGCCAAGGAATCGCTTCGCCGATATTATCCTTGATTCCCTTTTGCCAATCGGCCTCGCTCATCGTCGTTGCCGCCGGCTGCATGGGCGTGCTCGGTTGAGTGGTCTCCAAAACTTTGTTCGACTCAAGCTGTTGAATTCTAAAATTTTGCTGGTCAATGGTCTGCTGCATCCTGGCGAGTTGCTGCTTCATACCGTCCAATGCCGATGATATATCCGGCGTATCCGCAAAAACCACCGGACTGGCCGTCATCAACAGCGCTGCGATTAATAAAGTGGATGTAAAACGCCTGTTCATTTTCGCTCCTCCGTTTTGTTGATTGGGCCGCAAGCCCTTGCTCGCGGCACACCGCTCGAGGCGATGGATGGCCTCGTAGTCGCTAGTAAAATTACGTTTCATTGATCCAAATTATAGATTTTTAATATGAAGAGAGAATAAACTAATTATGAAGATTTTATAAAGAAACCCCTTTTTCTTTTTAGCTCCCGCTCGCGGTCGTTTAAAGAGCCCCGCTCGCTTAGGACTTTTTCTCGCATGAATCCTCCGTAAATGGTGGGGAGAGTCCCTCCACGATCAGGGGTCAAAGGGGTCAGACCCCTCTGGCACTCAACCTGGTGTAAAAGGGGTCTGACCCCTTTGACCCCTTAAGGGCCTCTTGCCCCTCGACCAAAAATCGAAGAAAAGAGGCGATTTTTGGCGTCTACCCTTACCATTTACCTCGGATTCAAAAAGCGCTCTAAAAAGTCCTAGTCGCTTCAAAGAAGAAGGGTTTTCTTTCTTATGGCAAGACGAGGCTATCCAGGCGCGGGTGGCGAGCTTTGTTCTCAAAGCGGCGTCAGCTTCGGCGAGCGCCACGGAACACCCATTAACACCGCGAGCCGAAGGTACGAGCGCAGTTTGCCTCGGCGGGGCAAACAAGCGTACGCGACTGAGAACAATGCGAGCCAGGCCCTGCGCCTGACCTACGAATGAATAATCCTTGGCGGTTTGACAGGTCTAATGACGAGGAAGCGTAATGGTAAAAGTGCTGCCTTGTTGGGGATGGCTTTTGACGTGGATCTGGCCGGAATGCCTTTCGATGATATGCTTGACGATCGCAAGGCCAAGGCCCGTGCCTCCGGATTCACGGGAACGGCTCTTGTCCACTCGGTAAAAGCGCTCGAAAATCCTAGGGATGTCCGACTCCGGGATACCGATCCCGGTATCTTCAAATTCGATTTTTGCCGAATCCGCTTCGTAAAACCCACGGACGGTAATCTTCCCTCCCGGTTCATTGTATTTGATCGCATTGCCAATCAGATTCAAAAATACCTGTTCGATGGATTTGGCATCCGCTAAGATCAGAAACGGTTTCTCCGGAAAATCAAGATTCACTTTTATTTTCTTGCTGTTCAAGTCTAGATCCAGAGTCCCGATCACTTTTTTCAGGATCTTCTCGGCGTCTAATTTTTCCCGCCTAAGATTCTCCCTCCCGGATTCCACCTTTGAAAGCAAAAGGAGATCTTCGATTAAGTGGCGCAGATTTTTTGAATGCTCGTCAATGACATCGAGAAATCTCGCACGGTCGCGAGGGTTCTCCGCGGCGCCTTCCTTTAATGTCTCAATAGAACCGATGATAGAAGTAAGCGGCGTTTTCAGTTCGTGAGAAACATTCGCGACAAAATCCGAACGCAGCCGCTCCAACTCTTTGAGTTTCGTCACATCATGAAAAACGGCCGTGACGCCTAAAAATTCCTCCCCCTTAAAAACCGGAGAAACCTGGATCTGAAAAACGGAATTGGACAATAAGATCGAGTGCTCTAGACCGGCCGGAAGCCGGCTTTTCAAACTTTTTTCAATCATTTCGTTTAATCGCGGATCACGAAAAACTTCCCAAAAGAGACGCCCTTGAATTTCATTCCGTTTCAAATCAAATGCCTGGGACAGCACAGAATTGATCAATAAAATTTTTTGATCGCTATCAATGACGACCACGCCTTCCACCATACTTTCTATCACCGCCATCCCCCGCTCTTTTTCTTCGTCGGCAAAACGGAGTTTACCTTGAAAATCCACGAGCTTCTCGGACAACTGACTTGAGGATCGGCGAAAACCTTTGAAACTTTTATAGGCAAAAAAACCGAGGGCGAATGTTAAGAGGGTCTGGAATAACCAAAAGGCGGGAAATGCGGCAGGGAATTTCAAGAATCTTCCTCGGCGAAGCGGTAGCCCGTGCCTCTGACCGTTTCAATGCAATCGCGGTATTTACCGAGTTTTTCTCGGATACTGCGGATATGCACATCAACCGTCCGGTCCACGACAAAAGTCTCGCCGCCCCAGGCGCCGTTCAAGAGCTTGTCCCGAGAAAATACGATGCCGCGGTTTTCCATCAGGAAACTCAAGATCTTAAACTCAAGTTTTGTCAAAGCAACGGGTTTTCCTTTTATCGTAAAGCTGAAACGCTCCTTGTTGATGACAAAATCCCCGGCTTTCAACGGATCCTCACCCGTCTCTTTTTTTATCTTGTTCCGGAAAATATTCTTGACCCTGGCAAGCAACACTTTAATGCTGAAGGGTTTCGTGATGTAGTCCGTGGCTCCGAGCTCCAAACCCACGATTTGGTCGGTCTCGGTGCTTTTGGCGGTGAGCATTAAAATTGGAATGTGGCTCGTGGATTTCTGGCTTCGGATAAGCTTGCATACTTCTAAACCATCAATGCCGGGCAGCATCAAATCCAACACGATCAGATCGGGCAGCTTATGCTTCGCTAGCTCCAGCCCATCCTCTCCGGTCTTGGCCAGCAAAACCTGGTACCCTTCTTTCTCAAGGTTGTATTGGAGAAGTTTTAAAATATCCTTTTCGTCGTCTATCACCAGGATAGATTGTTTAGCCATCGGAAGGCTTACCCAAAATTGATTTTACCTTCTCCCGGATCTTGTCCTGCATCTCCTCAACGCTTTTCCCGGCATCCACGGTCTCAAAATCAAATTCCTTGGCGAGTTTGTCGTATTCCACGATCAGCCGCGACTGATAGTTCACGAAACTGTCAAAAAGATCCTGCCCCATATGAAGATCCATCCCGGCTTCCCAATAATTCATGCCGCCGGATTCGATGACGCGCGGGATCAAGTTTTCAATATCGATCTTCAGGTATAAGGTTAGATCGGGGACCAGCGCGAAACTGAATAGATTTCGTATCCACATAGTGTCCGGCTCGCGAACCACGTCCCGGACAAACGCCGTGTAAACGTACCGATCCGCCAAAACAATGTGGCCCGATTTGAGCGCCGGCAAGATCTGATTTTCAAAGCGATCGGCGAAATCCGTCGCATAAAGAAGCGTGAACGTCATGCGGTCCATGATGTTGCCTGACTTGGCAAGCTCGATGGACCGCTGCATGAGACTGGAATGCGCCCATCCCGTCTCAATCACGGCGTAGCCCTGCACCTCAAGCCAATTCCTCAAAAGCGCTATTTGCGTCGAACGGCCCGAACCGTCGGTGCCTTCGATCGTGATCAGCTTGCCTTTGACCTTAAATGGCTTAAGGTAAGCTAAACCTTCTCCAAAAAACTTTGGGTCGTTTGGCATAAATCGTCCTTCTCTTGGAATACCCTTTAAACACTTCCTTGACTACGTTCCTGACGATCTCTTGCTGTTCGTGGATCTCAAGCGTAGCGTCGACGGTCGTCAGGGAAAATTCGTCGGTCATCTTCTTATATTCCTCCAATATCCTTGATTGAAAAATTTTGAACGATGCCTTGATGTCCGTGCTAAGCCCCAGATCCATGCCCGCCTCGTGAAATTTTATCTCGGCTCGGTTGGAGAGGATCCTTTCGCAAGCGGTGTCGATCGGAACATCAAAATAAAAACTGATATCCGGCTTCACGGCGAAACCGTACAGATTTCTGACCCACATCGGGCTTACACCTCTCACCACGTCGCGGGCAAACGCGGTGTAAGCGTAGCGGTCCGCCAGAACGATCATACCGGCCTTGAGCGGCGGGATGATTTGATAATTAAGCCGGTCCGTGAAATCCGTCGCGTGAAGGAGACTGAAGGTCGTGGGGGTCAGCAAATTTTTCTTTTTGCCTTCTTTGGTGGTCTCCTTGACCAATTCGGAACTGTTCCACTCCGTAAAAAAGACGGAATAACCCTGAGAATCAAGCCACTTCTTCAGCAAAGCAACCTGGGTGCTTTTGCCGGAACCGTCAATCCCCTCGACGATGATGAGCTTGCCCGGGTAGTCGTGCTTTTTTTCAAAAATAGGCATTGGCGTGTTTTCCTTTATCTCGCCCGCATTTTAAACGTTAATTCTACCACTAAAAAATGGTTTCTGCCCGAACCAACGCACATCCAGACTGGGCCGGCCGGTTTTGCACCTGATCTTATTTTTCAAGATATAGTCCAATATCAGCCCCTCGCGGATCCCCTTATCCGAAACAAAGACCTTGTCCGCCTTAAGAAGCCGCATCAGCGTCATGACCAAAACGCAGCCGGCGACGATGATGTCGGAGCGCTTGCGGTCAAGCCCGGGCACACGTTCAAGCCGTTTTCCGTTCATTCGGACCAATTTTTGATGAATCGGTTTGAGATCCTTGCGTTTTAATTCAAAGGTGCCCCGTAGCCGCAAGGGTCTTGATTCTTTGGCCTCATAAACGATCGAGGCGAGGTTGATGAATGTCCCCCCGGTCCCCAAGATCCTTGAATAGCCCTTTTTTCTCAGACGCTTGGCGGTGCCGTTCAGCGTTTCAACGATAAAGGCCTCTAAACGGCGGATCTCCTTGCTGGGCACCGGATACCGGGTGATAAAACGCTCGCTGAGTCTGGCGGCGCCCAATTCAAAGCTCCGGATATAATCGATTTTTTTTCTTCCGCCCGACACGAGCTCCAAACTGCCGCCGCCCACGTCGGCAACCAGGACTTTGTCTTTCTTAAACTCGATGTCCGAAGAGACGCCCAAAAAGATAAGCCTGGCTTCCTCTTCGCCGGTGATGATGCGGATCTTCATGCCCGTTTTCTTGTAAACCGCCTCGACCAGCGCGTCTCCGTTCCTGGCGTCCCGGACGGCGCTGGTGGCCACGGCGACGGTCTTATTCGCTCCTATCCGCTTGGCTTCTTTGTGAAAGCGCTCGATGACTTTCAAGGCGCGCCGAATCGCGTTCTTGGAAAGCTTGCGCGACTCGAAGCTGCCCGCGCCGATACGGGTCATGTCTTTCTCATGCTCCAGCGCCTCGAAAGAAAAATCATTGTTGATCTGGACGATTTTCATGTGGATAGAGTTCGTCCCGATGTCAAAAACAGCTATTTTCATATATGGATATAATACCTGGCAAGCGAAGCTCCGTCTAGCGACTACGAGGCCGCGAGAAAAACCTCCATTGACCGCTCTTTCTCGTTCGGTTAAGATAACGTGATGGAGCTTAAAGGAAAAACAGCACTGGTCACCGGCGGCGCCAAACGCATCGGCAAAGAAATAGCGCTGGCGCTGGCCAGAAAAGGTGTCCATCTTTTACTGCACTACCACAGCTCAGAGTCCGAAGCCCGCAAAACCGCCGAAGAAATCAAACCGCTTGGAGCACGATGTCAGTTGTTAAGAGCGGATCTGGCCAAAACGGAAGAGCTTCTGAAAATGGTCCAGGAGGCCACCCGCCATGAAAAATCCGTGGACGTGCTGATTAATAGCGCCTCCCTATTCTATAAAACGCCTTTCAAAACCGTCCAAGAATCCGACTGGGACAAGCTGATGGATACCAATCTCAAAGGTCCCTTCATTTTGTCCAAAGAAATAGGAAATAAAATGGCTGAGGGTACGGGAGGCAAGATCATCAATATCACGGACTGGAGCGGCATCCGCCCTTACAAAGACTATGCGCCCTACTGCGCTTCGAAAGGCGGACTGATCACCCTGACAAAGTCGTTGGCGAGAGATTTAGCGCCAAAAGTGCAGGCCAATGCGATCGCGCCTGGCCCCGTGCTTTTGCCCCCTGATTTTACCGAGGAGGAAAAACAGGCGGTCATCCGAAAAACCGTCTTAGGCCGCGTCGGCGACCCTAGCGACATAGCTAACGCCGTGATTTTCTTATTGGAGAACGATTTCATCAATGGCACGGTCTTGGTGGTGGACGGAGGGCGGTCTATTGTTTAAAGTCTTGAAAGAAATTCATTTCTGCTACGGGCATCGCCTGTTGGATTACGACGGCAAGTGCGCGCACCCGCACGGCCACAACGGAAAGGTTGAGATCGAGCTTATTTCAGCATCCCTGGATAAAAGAGGCATGGTCTTTGATTTCGGCGACATCAAGGAAATCATCCAACGATGGATTGACAACGAGCTCGATCACAAGATGATCTTGAGGAAAGACGATCCGCTGATTAAAAATTTGAAAGACTTAAAAGAACCTTATTTTGAAATGACGGAAAATCCCACCGCCGAAAATCTGGCGAAACTCATTTATACCTACGCCAAATCCAAAAAACTCCCGATCTCCCGCGTCACCTTCTGGGAAACCCCCAGCTCCTCCGCCACCTATTCCGAAGAAAATTAAAAATGAAAAATGGTTAATGAAAAATTGTTGTGTCGCTGAAGCGACCTTTAAACATGAAGGTCACGCAGTGACTCCGCAATTAATCATTTTTCATTAATCATTTTGGATTATTTAGCCCCCGTAATGCCAAGGAGTGTCGCTCATGATCAGCGGATGCTCCTCTTTTAATACCTCGGCGCTCACGACCTCTCCCACCACGATCGAGTGATCACCCACGTCATAAATGTGGGCCACCTCGCATTCCAGATACGCGATCGCGTCGTCCAAAATAGGCGTGCCGGTTTTTTTAAGCTGAAAACTCAGATCGCCGAAGCGGTTTCCGCTGGCGGGCGCGGGTTTAAAAAATTGCTCCAATATTTTCTTATCTTTTTTTGCTAAAAAATTTACCGAGAAGACTCTGTCTTTTTTAAGTAGCTCGAAGGAATGCGAGTTTTGCCGTACGCCCAGCATCACTCTCGGAGGTGTCATCGACACCTGAGAAAACCAACTGCCGGTAAAAGCATGGCAGGAGTCATGGTCCTTGACCCCTATCACGTACAAACCATAGGGGATCATTCTTAAGATACGGCGTCTGGCATGTTCGGTCACCCCACCACCTCCTTTTTTCCACTGCTTGGTTTTTTCCTCTTAGCAGTGGAAGGATTCGCCATAGGCGAATCCAGAGATTCTTTGAATCTAAAAGGAGGTGGTGGGGTCATAAAGTCAATTTATTATATCAAAAGCTATTCCGGCTGGCTATGGTTCTATTTTCATGATCTCCCAAGACCCAAAATCAAGCGAGATGTCTTCTTTCGCGGTCTGAGCGGAGGCGAAAAGGTGATCCGGCTCCTTCAAGAGCGCCATCGGCACCTTGATCACGACCCTTTTGTCTTTCAGATCAAGATCATACAAGATGCCCGACCGGCCGATCCGGCGATAACCGTCACTCACGAGAAGGCGATTGCCAAATAGCCGGAGATTCAATTTGGGCATGGAGGCAAAAGAGGCCCCTTTCTTATAACTGAAAAGCTCTACCTTTAACGCGCTTATTTCATCCAAAGGATTTAGCAGGTGAATGTCCACGGCCAGATACTTGTCCAGGATCTTATACTCCACTTCGCGATTTTGAGGCTTGAGGGAAGAAGCGCGAAGTATTTCAAAGGGCAGCTGCAAAAAAAGCTCGTTCGTTCTGACAAAAGAAAACATGAAAAGCTTACTATAGGCGACCTGGCTGTCGTACTCCAGCAGCGCCTTTCTTTTTAGCTCCACCTGATCCCCGTTCAACAGATAAGGCGCCCATGAAAGATCCATCCGATTGCCGGACACATGATCCGGCGCGATGAGCACCGCCGTCATGTCGAGTTTTTTGGGAGCGGGCCATTTGTGAGCGTGAATCAAATAGGTGTAAACCTTCGGCGGCGGCAACTGGTCCTGAAGATCCAAAAGCGCCACGTTCAAAAAAAGATAGGACGCCTGGTGATCCGAATTCAGATCAAACGGCGCCGTCACAAACACATGCGTGGGTTTAAAATCAAGCATCACCTTCTCGAGGTCCTGGACGATACTGTCGCCGCGATAATAGTGGCCATACGAAAAATCTTCTTTGTAAAGAACCTTGTTGATCCTTGTCAGAAAACTACGGTACGGTTTGACTTTTCCCCAGTGCTTTCGCCAGATCCCCAGCGTGCCAAAATCCGGATAACCGAAAAAGATCAACTTTTTTTCATCCACTCCAAGTACGGACATCGCGTTGATCGCTTCCTTTTTACGGGCCCGTCCGCTTTTTAGAAAATCAGCCTTCACCAGTAAAGGTTTTCTTTGATAGAAGATTGAGGCCATTTCATTCAGATCGCCATGCGTCAGATAAAGAATCCGTATGTCCGCTTTCGCTCCCAGCGCCGACTGGATGGCTCCTCCCGCTCCCAGCGTCTCATCATCCGGATGAGGGGCGATGATCAATATTTTATCCTGCGATGAGAATTGTATCGGAGGGCTTTCGGCGAACGCGGACGGAGAATGACAGAAGGCAAACGCCGCTATTGAAAGAAGTGTTGAAAAAATTATTTTCTTGATCATGGGGCCCGATCGAGTCTCACCAAACATCTTTGCCCGTTCATTTCCAAAACACTGATGGAGAATCTGGAATCGACTATTCTTCTCAACAACTTCAGCTCTTTCTGCCTTAGAAAACAATAAACCGGAAATTTACCCCCGTCTATTTTCAAAAGGTCTTCCCGCGTGGAAAAAACCGGGATTGCGTGGCTTGTATAAAAAACTTGCCTCGGGTCTTCGATCAAAACCCCGATGTGCTTGTCACCCGTATAATAAGACACTCCCCTCACAAAAAGCTTGCTTGCCAGAAGGAAGTTTTGATTATCCGGTCGGACCAGGCCCTCGTATGAGGCGACATCTTTTCTGGAGGAAAAGGCCGCGTCCGCCTTCGGCAAAAGCCAGCCAAAAGAAACGCTCGAAAAAAATATCATCGCGGCTACGACCGAGAAAAAGGCATTTTTATAATTTCGCTTGTACGACTCAATGAGAAAAAACCAGCAAAGCGGGACAAAGAATACCGCGATGACCGCGATTGGCGCAAAAAGACCCAAGCGTTGTGTAGCGTCATAAACAAACACCGTTAAGACCATCCCGGCCGGTAATATTCCTAAAAAAATAAAAGATAAAAAGAACAGCGACCGCCTGAGTTTAGCTTTTAACCGGACGGCTCTATGAATACGGTAGAGCCATGCCCCGACGATCAGGGCCACGAGCGGAAACACCGGGAAGATGTAGCTCAGTAGCTTTGATTTCGCGTAAGTAAAAAAAATGAACGGTAAAATAAACGAGAGAAGCAAAAAAAGATAGGTTTTCTGCGTTTTTGATCTTCTCTTTTGCGCCTCTCTTCCCGCGTAGGACAACCCTCCAAAAAGGAATCCGGTCCATGGGAAAAATCCCATAAAAACCGCGAGAAAATAAAAAAAGAACCGGTCGCTGCTTTTATGTTCCGCGATGAAAAACCGTCTGACGTTTTCATGGATAAAAAAATGCTTTAAAAAATCCGCGCCGTGATGAGCGGTCATCATCCCATACCACGGCAATCCTATCAGCGTAAAAGCCAGAAGCCCCCATCCCCAGGGAATTTCCTTCAACAAATGTTTCTCATCATTCGCCAACAAATAGGAAACGATCCCGAAAAACGGCAAAAGGAGTCCCAGGGGCCCCTTCGTCAAAAACCCAAGTCCGCAAAATATGAAAACAAATATCCAAGCCGGCTTTCTGTATTTCAAATAAAAATAACCGACACTGAAAGAAGCCAACGCCGCAGTCACAAAAAAGCACAAAAACATATCCGTCAACACGATCCTCGAGATGATGATAAATTCCACGCCGGTCGCCAGAATCGCAGCGGATATAAACGCGATTTCCCTACGCTTGAAGAGAACTTTTCCCCACAAGTAAGTGATAAGAACCGTCAGAATACCGGCCAGGCACGGGCCAAGCCGCGACGCGAACTCAGTCACCCCAAAAAGTTTAAAAGAGGCGTAAAGCACCCAATAAAAAAAGATGGGTTTCTCAAACTGCGGCTGCCCAAAAATGACGGGCGTGGAAGGATCGTGGCGCTCAAGCATCTCTTTGGCCGTCAGCGTGTAAAAGGGCTCGTCCGGATCCAAAAGACCGAACGATCCCAGGCGAAAACCGAAAATAATTCCGGTCAGCAACAAAAGCGCTAACAAATAAGAGATGTCCTTGCGAATAGACGAATTCATTGGGAATCATTATACTGGAGCTTCAAAAAATATGCCATTTGAATAAGCGAATTTCTGGAGTATCATAACCCCTATGAGCTTGCAGCAAAGCCTCCTAAAATGGTTTCATAAAAATGCCCGGCCGCTTCCGTGGAGAAAGCATTACCGGCCTTACGACGTCTGGGTGTCCGAAATCATGCTCCAGCAAACCCAAATGGAGACGGCTCTGCCCTACTTTAGACGCTGGATGAAAGCATTCCCCAATGTCGGATCCTTGGCTGAAAGCGATGAAAAAAAAGTATTAAAACTATGGGAGGGCCTCGGTTATTACTCACGGGCGAGAAATCTTCACGAAAGCGCCAAACGGATCGTCCGACAATACAATGGCGTTTTCCCTGAAAGTTATGAGACGATTCTCTCTTTAAAAGGCATCGGACGCTACAGCGCCGGCGCGATCGCGAGCATCGCTTTTAACCAGGAAAAACCTATCGTTGATGGAAATGTCTTGCGGGTTTTGTCACGGGTGTACGCGATCAAAAAACCTATTGATGTCGAAAAAAATAAACAGATTTTCTGGAAACTCGAGGAAGCGCTGATCCCCGAAGGGCAGGCAAGATATTTTAACCAGGCGATCATGGAGCTTGGCGCGCTGGTCTGCCACACGGAGAATCCCCTCTGTCAAAGCTGCCCCATCTCCGAATTCTGCGCGGCGTTCAAACAAAACAATGCCGAAAACTACCCGGTCAGAAAAAATAGGAAAAAAATGGTCAAAGTGCAAGCCAGCGCCGTCGTTTTATCGCGAAGCGGGAAATACCTGATACAAAAAAGGCCTTTAGGAAAGATAATGGGAGGTCTCTGGGAATTCCCTGAGTGGAAGCTCGTTCAAAACAGAAAACTGCCGATGGACGTTTTAAAAAAGAAAACGTTGTCTCTCGCGCAAAACGAATTTGGGACCGTCCTGCGAGACTTCCGCCGATTAGACGCGATCAAAAGAAACTACACGCACCACAACGAGACGCTGCATGTTTTCAGCGCCGCGCTGCCAAATTCTGAAAACGGCTTTAAAACAAACCGCGCATGGCCACATGTGTGGGTGTCCAAAAAAGAATTCCAAAAATACCCGTTCTCCTCCGCCCACGCTAAGATCGCCAAACTGATTAATTAAGAGCAGTTTTTACAAAATCCGAAGAGTTTTAAACTGTGGTAGACGACCTTGAAGTGATGGTGACTGGCCTCGGCGTCCTGCAGTTTCTCGATGTGGTCGTTCTCGAATTCGATGATCTTTCCGCAGCGAACGCAGATGAAGTGATCGTGGTGTTTGCGCCCCTGTGCTCTTTCGTAGAGCTTTTTCCCGTCTCCAAAATCCTGCTCTTCCAAGACCTTGCTCTCTTTTAAAAGCACAAGGGTTCTGTAAACCGTGGCTTTGGAAATCGTGCGGTCCGCTTTTTTGGAGAACTCCAGCAGTTTCTCGGCGGAAAAATGGCCGTTGGCGTGAATGGCCTGATGAAGGATGGTCCGCCGCTGACTGGTAAGTTTGAGGTCCTTTTTCTCGAGAAAATCCGAGAACGACTTTTCGGCTTCTTTGATCACCCCACCACCTCCTTTTTTCCATCGCTCCACCCAATAATAGCGATGGAAGGATTCGCTAAAAGCGAATCCAAAGATTCCTTGAATCTGAAAGGAGGTGGTGGGGTCATACCAACAAGCTACCAATGAAGCCCCTTATTGTCAATTCGCTTCACCAGGGCCAAAAGAACAAGAATGGCCCCGAACACGCAAACGACGCTGGCGCCGGTCGGAAAATCAAGATAATACGACACCGCCATGCCCGCGATGCTCGCCAAAAATCCGACTGTCCAGCCGAAGGCGAGCCGGGTCTTCACGCGGCGCGCGAACAACACCGCGCAAGCCGCCGGTACGATAAGAAACGAAAAAACAAGCAGAACGCCGGCGATTTTTACCGAACTCGTCACGACCACTCCGAACGAGACATAAAAAAGGAAATCCCAGAGCCGGACATTCAATCCTTTTCGGTAGGCCTCGTCCGGATTCTGCGAGATCAACAGAAAATTCTTTCTGCAAGCGAAGTGAAACAAACCGATCGCCGCATAAATCAAGAAAATCTTCAAAACCTCCGGCCATCCGACAAGCAGAACATTTCCCACAAGCGCCTGACGAATATGTTCATCCCCTTCCCCGGAACGGCTTAACACCAATACCAGCGCCGCGGCCGAGACCGCATAGACGATCCCGATAATGGCCTCTTGAGGAATATGTTGTTTCTTGAAACGCGTCAAAGAAAATACGGCCGCTCCCACCACGGTGAAGCCGAGCGACATCCAATAGGAATGAGCGCTGTCCATGCCGTAGCCGAAGATCAGCGACAGACTGGCTCCGAGAGCCGCGATCTGCGCGAGCGCCAGATCCACAAAGATCACTTCGCGCTCGATCACATGAAGCCCGAGATACGCGTGGATCCCGGTCAGGACCAGGCAGGCCAAAAACGGCAACGCCATCACATGCAAAAAATCATTCATATCAGATATCCTCTCGGTCAGATTATTTTAAGGTCTCGGCGATTTTTTTCACATTATATTCATAGAGCGAAAAAATATCCGACGCCTCGGGCACCTCCCCGACATTATGCGCGATCGTCACGACGGAGGCCCCGATACGCTTGGCCAGCGCGTCCGACGCGGCCCTCGGAAAATAAGTCGTCTGAAGAATCACCTTCACCGCATGTGTTTTGGCGTAGTTTTCAAGTTCTTGGATATGTCTAGGCGTAGGCGGAATACCGGGTTTAGGTTCAAGATATTTGTCCGATTTTAAACCCAAAAAATCCGTAAGGTATTCCACTTCATCATGGTAGGCGTATACTTCCTGACCCGCGCAGTGCGCGCACAGCGATTTCCAGGGGCCAATCCTGCGGTCAAGTTCGGCCAGAAACGCCTCTTCATTCGCTTGGTAATGAGACGCGTTCGCGGGGTCAATCTCCTTGAGTTTCTCGGTCAGCGTGCGCGACATGATTTTCGCATTTTCGGGACTCAGATGATAATGAGGATTTCCAAAAAGGTGGATGTCGCCCTCCGAACGGGAGAGCGCTCCCGTCGGTACTTTCAAAAGCCGGATGCCCGTGGAAAGGTCAACGGAGCGCGCTCCACCGCGGAAAAACTCGGGTTTCCCGGCCGCCTCGACCAGCGGGTCCGACCAGGCCTCGAGATCCAGACCGCCGTTCACGTAAAGATCCGCCTTCGCGACGTTCCGAACGTCGCTCGGTTTGGGTTGGATAAAGTGAACGTTGAACCTTGGCGGCGCCACGCTTTTGACTTCTACGCGCTCACCGCCAATTTTCCTGACAAGATCCGCGTTAAAGGTCGTAGTCGCCACAATCGCGAGCTTCCCCTCGGCCGCGTGAAGCGATACCACGCTCGAAATCAAAAAGACAGCTGATAAAAATAAATTTCTTAATTGGATTAACATAATTTTCTCCTAATCTGTTAGATCCTTCGCCGCCGCTTGGGCGCGGCTTCTCAGGATTCATTCGCACGGCGGACTTGGCGTCGCTCTCGCTCCGCAAGTCCGGTGCTCACTGAAGTTTGTGCTTGTGTTCCCCGATCGCGAAAGTCCCTTGCACAAATATTCGGTTATCGTCATCCGCGTTGGTTAAATCCACATGCGTCACCTGAACCCGCCAGCGGGCAAATTCGCTCTGGTAAAAAGTCAGATACCCCGTGTAGGCGCGCTCGGTCGACTCGGGATTGGCGAAATTTGCGCCAGTTTCAATGAGCTGCACATCGTCCCAGCGAAAACCGGCCGCCCATTGGGGATGAAAGCGCCAGTCTAAAAGCGCATAACTCCCCCAAAGATGTCTGGCGTCATCCAAGTCTTGCTGAGTAATCACACTGGTAACTGAATTTTCCAAAGAATAAAAAGATTCAGAACGGCTCACCCGATAGGCTTCGCCCTGGATTTTGACATGACGCTGATCGGCATAGCGATGAATAAGAGTCGCGTCAAGACCGATAACGTTGACTTCAAATTCCTCGTCTGCGTCCCGTGATCCGACGAGATGCGTCAAACCAAATTCCAAACCGGTGGCATCATTTAAATCAAGGTAGTTTTTAAGATGGGAATAGATCGTTGGACGGCGACGAGTCTCTCCAAAGAGAGTCCCCTCTTCGCCATTCCCGCCTTCAAGAACACCTACCGTTAACCGATGCGTGACCGCCCAAGGAAGGTCAATGTCTCTTGATAGATCCGCGCCCGATTTATTGAAACCCTCGACGCCAAAGTAATGTTGGACGACTAGCGGTTCATCCACCGTATCAAGACTGTCACGGTGAATGGAAGCGGCTTTGCCAACCAATGGCTTAAAACGGCCCAAGCGGCCGGTGACCCCCCACCCCAAAATATCAAAGTGAGTGTAGTACGCTTCTTCAAGACTGGCTGCCGCGAAATCCGAAAAGGCAATCGTGGCATCCAATCGCGAGTACGGGTCTACCGGACTTCCCAAGACAAGCTCCAATTCCCGCACCGCCACGCGGTCGGCTCCCTCCGCATCCGCTTTGGGAGAATCCTGGGAAAACACGACATCCGCTACGGCACCGATATCCGGATTCCAACGGCCCTGTAAAGAACGCGGCCCCGACGGGGCGGCCACGGGCAAGTAGGAAGTCGTGAAAGCAGGCGGCGTTTGTCCTTTTAAAACCGCGATCTCGCGCGATTGGTTCTCAACGGTCAGCTTGAGGTCCCTCACCGTCTGCACAAGCTCCCGCACCTGCGATTCAAGCGCCGCGCCGGACATTTCGACGGTCCATCCCTGCTTAGGAGCCGAGACGCAGCAAACACAAAAAAAGAAGATAGAAAAAATCTTTCTCATAAAACCTCCGAATGAATATTAAATTTTAGTTGTGACTGACTGAATAAACCTACGGAAGAACTTAGACGGCTGTCGGAGGGGCCCTTAAGAAACTGAAACGGTAAGAAAAATCTGTCGAGAAACTGTCCCGGACTCTTAGGAGATAAAATAAAAAGAAAGCGATTGTCGTTATTTTAAAAACGGCGAGAATCGCGCCAAACGCATGGAGACTGAACTGATAAACGGGGCAGTTTTGATGCTTGGAATGGTCGAAGTCATTGCCGTGAGTATGCGGAATAACGGACAGCGCTCCGACCACGCCAAGGAACAAAATAAAAACGACGGTTAAGACCGCTAAGAATTTTTTCATGCGCGTAAAGCGGATACTAACAAACCCAATTACAAATGTCAACTTACCGGAAGAATGACGCCCCAGTTCGAAACACGCTTTATTTCAATCCTTTCTTTTGGAACTCGACCCTACGGAAGTGCTTGTCTTTTATCCATGCAACCATTAACCAAACCGCGCACACCGCCACCATCAGAAGCGATATCCACTTTCCATAAATTCCTTCTGGAGAGTAAGGTTCTGTGGCTAGGTGTAACGCTTCGCTATTCGGTAAAACGCCCGCTTCGGTGAATTCATGAACAGAATAAATAAGAATCTGCCCGACAAATAAAAGCAGAAATAGCGCCGTCACTTGAAAAAAGAGTTTGAGATTAATCAGGTGACCCAACCGTACCCAAAACAGAGACAATGCCGTCGCAAATAATAGCCCGAGAGCAATGCCGCCCACGATGCCTGGTTCATGGATCTGAAACAAAAGAAGCGCTGTTTCCATTCCTTCTCTGGCGATCATGAACGCCGTAAAAAGAAAGACCCCGAGAAACGCGCTCGCGGTGGGTTTTCCGGCGGAGACTGAACTGAGACGTTTTTCCATGCTGGTTTTGAGGTGCGGGGCGGTCCGCCACATATGGATGACGAACGCGGTCACAAGAATCGCCGCGATGACCCCGGAAATTCCTTCCCATAAAGGTTGGCTCGCCCCGAGGAATAAGAAATACCCGAGCGCGCCACTCAAAAATACGGAGGCGGCGATGCCCCAGCGCACCGCACCAAGCAAACCGGCCTGGTCGGTCTTCCGCAAATAAGCAAAAATAATCGCGACGATCAGGAAAGACTCAAAACCTTCCCTTAAGACAATCACAAACGCTTGCAACATATTATTGATTCCTTAAAGAATCGAGATATTGCCGGATCAACGCGTGTTGTTCGTCGCTCAAGCGCGCCTTTTTTTTCATCTTCTTCATCCAGGTATCCCACTGTTCGTCGCCGTAAGACTTTGGGTCATGAAGCTTATGACATTTCGCGCATTTAGTCAAATAAAGGCCCTTGGCTTTTTTCATGTCAGCTTCGGAAAAGTCCGAAGCCCAAAGCTTTCCCAAAAGGGCTGCTGCCGCCAGCAAATTTAAAACAAATAAAAAGACTAGAAGTCGATTCCGATGACGCATCGCACATTGAGAAGCTCATGCTCATCCAGGACAAGATTGCTCTCCCCGTCCGGGTCCCCGCCGGCATTATAATTTCTGCCATACACCTGGACCATGGTCGTGACCGTCGCCCACCAATTTTCTTGTCGATAGGTCACCACCGGCCCCAGAAAGAAAGCCGTATGCTCCCACTCGTCATATTCGGGGATTTCATTGTGATTGCGAAACTCTACGCCCAAATACCAGCGTTTGCTCATTTCCCGCGTGATGCCAAAGGTAAACTCAAGCTCCCCCTCCGTCTCCGTCCCCTTGTCCGGGGCTTCGGAATCCTTCCATTCGGTCGCGTGCGTGGCGTTGAATGCCCACTTCCACTCTTTATTCTGACCAAAACGTTGACCCAGAATAATTTTTTCTTCCAGCTCAAATTCGCCGTTACCGATCCTAGGTTCCAAATACAAAGATAACCCGACCGGATGCTCGGCGGGATTTAAGACCATCCATTTATTTTCGATGGACACGCCTTCAAACTCGAATTCATTCGTCTTCACATTCGTGGCCGGATTCCGGAAATACTCAGATTTCTCGTTCAAATAAAGAGACAAGGTATAATAATCCGTCACGCCGTATTCGAGTTCTTCGCGAAAATCCCAGCGCGTGAAATGATTTTGTCCGACCTTGTCATTGCGGGTCGTGCGGAAGGTCGCCCACTGTTCAAACTCCAAAG
>Ga0080064_1001081_pt1 | contig 34910 bp, 36 predicted proteins | sample Subgrocontami54m_FD_69260 | JGI IMG/M metagenome (GOLD analysis project Ga0080064, IMG submission 69260) | Subsurface groundwater microbial communities from S. Glens Falls, New York, USA - GMW46 contaminated, 5.4 m (SPADES assembly) (version 2) ...
CTGATTTGAAGTTCATCTGTGGCTTCCTCTGGTTGCTGACTGACTTGAAGTTCATTTGCTTCATACTGGTCCTCCTTTGGGTAATCGCCAATTTCTGGTTGGATTGGCCGCCTCGGGTTCATGGGGGCCAAATAGGAAGTTGGAAAAACGCGGGTCAGCGGGCGGGCGAGAGACAGCCACCTGGAACGGGGGCTGGGAGTTCGTCCTGAGCTTGTCGAAGGACCCACCTGAGGGGCTCTCCGGGAAATAGGTGCCAAATCCTGCCCAACGAGGCGGACGGTATCAGCGAAGGGAGAGGAATGTATGGATGACCATACAGGGACGCAAGCTAACACAGGGTTTAAAAAGGTGTCAAGCTAAAAGTATGTGAATATTCACCCATAGAACAGGCGAAAAATTCGCCATTTGTTTTCAAGATGTTTCGCTCTTGCTTCTCCGGGGTGGAAATAAAATATGGGTCCAGAACGATCAACTAGCCGGAACGAACAAGCTGAAGGACCTGAACGGGTAGGCTGCCAATGATCAGGAATCTGATCTCCGAGTCCCATTGCTCCCTGCTTCATCACGATAACAATAGCTCGCTGGAAATTTCAGTGGCGCTTCTTGGGGACCACTGGACGGGGGACGACGGAATGTGGAGATACGCGACACGATGAGTTTCCTATGAATCGCTGAGATTACTCTGGAGTGCGGCTTCAGGGATGGCGGCATGAAGGGAGCGGGATCTTGACCGAAGAAAGGGTCTCCTCTGCAACGTTCAGGAAATTTCTTGACAGATGAGGGAAGATGTTTAATGTATAGTTAACAAAACAAGCAGCCAGAATTCCTAATTCAAAGGGGAGAGTGATGCTCAAGAGAGATCACCGGGTCGTGCCACTCTACTACCAGGTAGAGCACGTGATCCGCCAGCGAATCACGAGCGGAGAATACGCCCCGGGGAGCCAGATCCCCTCGGAAAACGAGTTGAGCCGCGAGATGGGTGTCAGCCGTGTCACGGTCCGGGAGGCCCTGCGCGAGCTGGTTCGTGACAACATGCTTGTCAAGGTGCAGGGCAAAGGAACCTTCGTCGCCCAGCATCCCTCCACCGGGTTGCCGGCGATGAAGTTCACGGGATTTCTGGAGGAGTTGTACGACCAGGTCCAGAAAGTTTCTGTGAAAGAGGTGGAGATCAGCCGGGTCCCAGTGACCGATGAGCTGCGCAAGCTGCTGAAGCTCGACCCGGCGGAGTCGGAGCTGTTCCGCATCAAGCGCCTCCGGCACGTGAATGATGCACCCTATGCCTTCACGATCAACTTCCTTCCGGTGGAGATCGGGCAGCAGATCCGGGAGAAGGAGCTCCTGCGCGTTCCCCTCCTCTGGATCCTGCAGGAGGAGCTGAAGATTCCCATCACCCGGGCCCACGAGACTGTGGAGGCCGCCGCCGCCGACCCCGAGGTCGCCGAGAGGCTGGACATCCCCTTGCTCTCCCCTGTCATGCATGTCAAGCGTGTCATGTACACCGAGCCAGACCGGCCGCTGGAACTGGTGGAGAGCTATTACCGGGCGGATCGGTACCAGTACTCGGTCAACTTGATCCGGGTGAAGCGCGACGGGAAGTGGGCTTGGGATCACAAATCGTAATCCCACCATCCGGATAAGCAAGAAATTCAAATCACCCAGCTTGAAGCTCAGGCGCGCAATATCCCCGCACCACCTCTTTTCTGTTGCAGGGCCATCGCGATAACCGCATCCCACGCTCGCCGGAGCAATCGAGACTCACCCGCTTCCACTCCGCCCATTCGAGAAACTGCCCGCGCTTTTTGAATCCCGACCGCGAGCCAGGTTACCCTGCGCTGAACCTCCCTAGAAGAAATACGCCACCGTCATTGCGGACCGAAGCACTAAGTTGCCGACCGGACCTCAGCCTGTGCCAGCTCTCGGAATTCCGGGAGCGTCATGACCTGCGCCGCAGTGATCGCGCGGGGATCCCATTGAACTTGCTCGATGACCGCGACCACGACATGTGCGGTCTCGTTTCGGAGTCGCACCGTTACTCTTCCGGGCGCAAATGTCTGGCGCATCTGGTACCAGCCGTCGTCGCGGTAGGTGAAGGCCACCTCGGATGGGCCTCCAGGATGCGGGTCCAGGGGGCAGCTTGCATTGACCTGCAGGGCGCGCACGCGGAAGGGCTCCGTCGGCAATGTCACGGACACCACGCGTTCAGTCCCCGGGAGGAGGTACTGTTGGGCCCAGATGTGGGGGAAGTTGGCCGGCCCGCCGATGCAATAGGTCTCATCCCTGGCCGGGCGGAGCGAGGGATGCACCGAGTAGCGCAGCTCCACGTTCTCCTTCAGGTCCGTGTCGTACTCAATGGCACACACGTCGCAGTGGACGCGGGCGGGCATCCCCGCCAAGGTCGCCACTTGGGCGTGGGGGACCCTGCAGTTGGGGCAGATGATCTCCCAGGTATGATACAGGGCGCCCAGGCGCGCCGCCTGCACGAAGAGGCGCAGGACCTCTGCCCGGTCCGCCCCCCATCCGTCGGCCAAGGCATACGGTTGCATCCGCAGGACATCCCGGTCCGGGGCCGCCACAACGTGCCGCGCGAACCGCGCCACCAGGGGCTCCGACAGGTGGGTTCCCCGGAGTGCGGCCAGGAGTTGGTCGAGGCGGTCTCGATCCACCGCGCTCATCCGACTCGGCGGCGAGGGAAGGTCCACCCTGGAGTTCCGGGTCGCAATGGATCGCTCGCAGAAGGCCAGGGTATCCCGGATTCCCCTTCGGCCCATCAGCCTGGCCATCCCCCACCCGATCAGCGTGCGCGGTGTCACCTCTGCGAATACCCGGACCGAGGTCTCCTCCGCATGTGGGCGAAGATCCATCCCACCGTAGAACACATCCAGGAGCCCGGTCTCGAAGACGCGCAGGACGGCGTAGCGCTCGCCCCGCACCCACTCGAACGGATACTCGCGCCAGTTGGCCGCCATGAGACCCCAGAATCGGGCGGACGCCTCGCGGTAGAAGGCGTCGGCGCTCACCACCACGGGCCCGTAGGCGACGTGGGGCATGCCGATCTCGCGGTTGAGCTGGTCGGTGTTGGCCAACAGATCCCACAGCACTGCCGGTGAGACGGGAAATTTTTGCTCCGCTTGCAGAACGATCGACTGGTAGCCCACGAGTTCCCTCGCCTCTTGATTGACCGGTGCGTGGATGGACCCGCGGAGCCCGAGGCCGCAACTCCCCTACTCGCGGACGGGCATGCGGGGGATTTCTGCCAGGGGGATCGAGCGCATCTTGGTGCGACCACCTTTTACAATGGCTTCGCGGGCGCCGGCAACCTTTGGCAGGAAGGCGTCACAGTTCAGGCCCAGGAGCTCACCGGTGACGCCTGCGGTCTTCTCCAACCCCTTGGCAAGTTGGTTGATCGCCCCTTCATAGTTCCCCGCGTGGGCGTGGTGAAAGCCGACACTGATCTGGATGATCCCCTGCAGGAACCGCTTCATGGGTCCCCTTGGCTGGGTCGCCCAGCAGTGTTCCAGATGCTCGTGCGCTTCGAAGAAAAGGCCCGCGTTGAAGCACAGGGCCGCCTCCGCCATGGCCTTTCGCAAAGAATCCCGCGGACGGCTGGTCGCCCCACTCCGCCCGATACGGGCTGCTATCCGAGCATAGATCCGTGCTCGCTCGCATAGCGCCGGGTAGGCCGCGCAAGCATCCGGCTCCAACTCGACCAACCAGGGGATATCCTCTAACTTTCTGGGGACCCCTGACGCATGGAATTCCCGGGTATCGGCGCGCCGAAGTTGAAACAGTTTCCCTGGGCCGATCAAATGGTCAAGTGCCGTTTCGACGCTTCCATCCACTCCGGGAAACGCAGCACGCCGGTGCGCCAAGAGGTCGGCCAGGGGTATCTGCGGCCGATCCGTTCGGAGAGTCACCTCACAAAAGAGTGCCAGCCAGGCGATCGCGGCGCGCTTCTCGGGATCGTCAAAGGCCTGGAGCAGAAGATCAGCGAGACGGTTACGAATGGCCCGCTTCATGCCTTCAGATTTCAGAAATAGCTTCAGGAAGCATTTGTAACATATCGAAATATTAGTAGCGGATTGATGTTGCTCTGGGTGGATATTTCTACCAACTGGCTTGGAGAACGTCAAGGAAATTGAATCGAGAGGCGACGAGATCGCACGAAAGGCGAATCAACGAGGGGGGTGGTCACGGGGAAGAGCGGAGAGAATACTACGCCGCACACACCTGCGTCGTCGGGAGGATACCGACTTGAACAGGGAGCTTGGATATGCGAAGAAAACTTGGGATTAGACGAGGCGGGCGGTTACGACTGATCCTTCTCGTGGAAGGCGCCGCACTTCTCGCAGACCCTCATCATCCGCGCGCGCGTCAGGACGACCTGGGCCCAGATCAGCTCGCCACCGCACTGGCACGTCCCGATGGACTTTCGCGCAGCGCCCTGGCGAGCCACCTTTTGTACCTTGCTCTCAGCCATATCTAGCTGCTCCTTCCTGCTGCCCGAGGCAGCACAACGGGGCGACTCCCTGCCCCTGACTTTTAGATCCCCGATCCTTCCAAAGGGTTCGCGGGGACCGGGCAAAAAACCTCGCCAATATAACGGGCCATCCCAAAGCCCGCAAGAAAAAAGTGCAGTTTCCAAGAATTTTTCCTTGGGACGGACAAACGTTGTTCCATTGGAAGCTCCGCCCCTCCCCGTATGCTGTTTCATGTGCATGGCATCCCACCTCACCCGCCTCCTCGATTTCAATAGACAGCCGATCCGCCAGGGTGGTACCTTTTCTCGCGACTGAGAGGGAGGCTAAATATGTCTCGAGGTACGTTACGCTCCGCACGACTCGAGGTTGCGGACCTACTGGCTGCAATCGAAGCTTGCTTCGAAAAGGGTTGGACTGATGGCTTGCCCGTGATTCCGCCGACAGAGGAGCGGATCTGGGCAATGCTCGACGCCATGGGAAAACAACCCGGGGACATCCTCGGTGAGATACCCGAGCGTGCGCGAGCGATCACCGCAGAAAAGCTGGCCATCAATGCCGTCATGGCGGGTTGCCTGCCCGAGTACGCGCCGGTCCTCCTCGCGGTAATAGACGCCTTGTGCGACCCCGCCTTCTCCGCCCACGGGCCGACGGCCAGCACGTCCGGCATGGGCATCCTGACCATCGTAAACGGCCCCATCGCCGCTCAGATCGGCATGAATGCCGGCGAGAACCTGTTTGGGCCAGGCTGGAGGGCCAACGCCACCATCGGACGAGCCTTGCGCCTGCTCCTGCGAAATGTGTGCGGTTCCATCCCAGGCGTCATGGACCGGAGCTGCTTCGGCCATCCGGGCAAGTTCACCTACTGCATCGCCGAGGACGAAGTCCATAGCCCCTGGATCCCTCTCCACGTCGAGCGGGGGATCCCGCCCGAAGAAAGCGCCGTGACCCTGTTCGCGGGAGAATCCCCCCACCAGATCGCCAACCCATTGGCCTCGGAGCCCGATGCGATCCTGTCCAGCATCGCCGACGTCATGGTGGCCGGCGGCCGCCTCAGCCTGTCGGGACAGCAGTTCGTGGTGATCTTTGCAGGTGAGCACCGGCGGATCCTGAGCCAGGCCGGTTGGACAAAGAAGGACGTACGGGCCTGGCTGCACGAGCATGCCGTGCGGTCGGAAGAGGAGCTGGCACGGGCCGGTCGCCTCCCCCCGCCCGAAACGCCACTACAGGCAGCGCGCCAATACCGGGCCGTAGCCGATCCGGAAGATATTCTGGTGATCGCCGCCGGCGGGGACGCTGGCGGGTACTCCGTGGTGATCCCGGGATGGGCAGGACGGTTACACTCGGAGTCGGTCACAAAACCGGTCCCGCCCTGCCCCACGTGCAGGGTGGACGCCTAAACCTCAGGACCCATTGGTCATTGGTCATTCACAAGGGGGGTACAATGAGTCTCACGATCTTTGACCCTACCGACGGACCGGCCGTGAAGGCGTTCACGCCGGCCCCTCGCCTGGCCAGCCTGGCGGGGAAGGTCATCGGCATCCTCGACAACAGCAAGCCGAAATCCGATCTCATGCTCCGGGAGGTCCAGGAGCTGCTCCGGACCGAGGCAGGCGTGGCGGAGTTTGTCGTGTTCCGCAAGCCCTCCGCCTCCCGGCCCGCACCGGAGGAACAACTGGACGAGCTGACCCGGCGAGTGGATGCCGTGGTCGCCGGCATCGGCGACTGAAGCTCCTGCTCATCGAGCAGTGTGCTCGACGGCATCCTCCTGGAGCAGCGCGGTATCCCTGCCGCGGTGATCTGCACCGATCTCTTCGTCCCCAACGGCCGGGCCACTGCGAAGGCGCATGGCGCCCACGACTACCCCTTCGCGCTGGTCCCTCACCCCATGGCCAGCGCGGCCCCTGCCGAATTGGCCCGTCAGGCGAAGGCGGTCCTGCCTGCGGTGCTGCGCCTCCTGCTCAGCGGGTGAATCTGGACCTCCGCTTGGGACTCTTTGGAAAATCGGCAGGCTCTGGGCCCCATTTTTCTCCTTACCGCCCTCTTCGCCAAGCGGTAGGGAGAGCCATACCACAAGCCTTCCTGGTCCCTGTCGTCAATCCTCCCCGGATCGCCATGACGACCGCTCCGGGTTTCACCATCGCCCCCGAGATCACCCGGGGGCGACCCACCTCCGCTACCAGGATGTCGGCCCGGCGCTGTCTTCGCCCCCACGCGAAGCCCGAGAAGGTCACGGGCCTCACACCGACGTCCTCCTCGCTCCCGGCTCACGGGGCAGAGAGCTTATCGCTTTTTAGCTGAGGGGCAACCCCACTCGCCGTGCTGGGCATTCTGGAGGCTCGGATTGAACAGGCCGCTATCCCAGCTCAAGGCCGCGACCTGGCGATTCTCTCTCGCATACGCGAGCCACTGGCGTGCCTCAGCGGACATAGACCACCTCGCCCTGCTCGATTTCGTGCAGGAAGGCGCCAGTGGCGTCCTTGGCACGCAGCGGAATCACATCCACCGGGATCCGGTTGGCTACGGGGCGGAGCAGTCGGCGGTACTTGAGCGCCAAGGAGAGGTATCCCTCCTCGCTCACTTGAAATACAGCCACATCCACGTCTTGCGGGGACGCGCTCGCCACGAACGACCCGAAGAGCACGATCCGCCGCACCTCCGGCTCGTTGCGGAGGCAGGCCACGACCTGTTGCTTCAGCGCGTCACGCTCCTCGGCGGTGAGTGTCACGGCAGTCCCTCGCTTCGGTCCGACGCCACCCCTTCCCGAGCCTTCCGGCGAACCCGTCCCCGAATTGCCGGGGTATCGTCCCGCGCCCGGCCCAGGTTGTCAATTATTTCCTGCCTCCCCCCTCCATAGCGCCACGTTCTCGGGGCCATGGGATCGCTGCACCTGACTAGGTCCCATTCAGGAACATGCGCGCCGAATCCACCCACAGTCGTCAAGCCTCAAGACCGCTGGTCGCGGCGGCAACGGCCATCGAATCCCGGTGGGTGACCACCGCCTCTACACCCTCCTCCGCGCCCCGCCTGGCGGAGGCAAGACGGAAACAAGCATAACAAGTATCCATCGTCCCGCATTACGGCGCCGGAACTATCTCATGGCCTCTCGCTTCCCACCTCCGCAGCGAAGTCGGCCGGCGACATCACTCGGATCCCCTGCCATTCTTTCAACTCCAGGAGGTGATGGTCGCCCGAGACAATCACGTTGGCCGAGGCGGCACCCGCCGCCTCGAGCACTCTGTTGTCGGCGGGATCGTCGACAATCACGGTGACTGATCTGTTGGGATGGACGACTTCGAAGGTGTCTCGAAACAGGGCGAGGATGCTGGCGACTTGGCCAGGTCGGAGGCCGAACTTCGGCCGACTCAGGACATCCTCGACCTCCCGCAGCGGTGCCGGCGATGTGAAGTTCGTGAGCCTTCCTTGGGCGGCCAGGACAAGAATCCGGCGGGGATGGCCCCGAAAGAGAACGCCGGACACCAGCACATTGGTGTCGCACACGATCTTCATTCAGGGTTTCCGTCCACGCGCAGCGCGAATCTCCTTCGGTACTATCGCTTCGGTGAGCCCCAGACGCACGGCTTGCCGATCGCCCAAGGCAAATACGTCGGCCCACTGTCGTTGGCGGCGGACGTACAGCCGTGCGGCCTCCCGCAGGAGCTCGGAACGCGAGCGCGACTCCCGCTTCGCCTCCGCATCAATGTCGGCGAGCAGCGAATCCTGAAAGGAGATATTCACCGTGACATTGCCCATAGCGCCACCTCACTTTCTGGTGTCACCATACAATTCTTGTATGTGTCATGTCAAGCGGATGTATTGCTCCTACACGAGGATTGGTGCCGAGGGGAGGGAGTCGAACCCTCATGAATTCGCTCGGGTGGGCCATTCGAGCCACGACTATACAGGTCGGCCCGAGGTCGGCGTAGATCGTTGTGGTCTTGACAGTGGCGTGGCCGAGTTGCCCCTGGACCACTTCCAGGGCGGCGCCCCTGGTCCGGTAGCAATGGGTGGCGTCGTGCGGATCCAGCCCCACGACCGCCATGCGGCCTGTGCCCGCCTGCCAGATTGCGGCCAGTCAAGCGCACAGGATGGAAAGTCCCTGCCTACGGATAGGGGATGGGGGTACAACCAGGAACCGTCTCGCCAGAACGAGACTTCACGCACCCGGAGGCTCGCCCCAGGAGGTGTCGGGCGCCGCAAATGCGGAAGGAACTTTCGGAAGCGACGTCCCGTTGTGCCGAAGTGTCCGAGGGCCGGATCGGGTTTCTGCTCTTTTCGCCGTATCCGAAATACCCGAACCACGTCCCCCTTTACGAGTGACGCATTACCGCGGCGTGTGCTTGGCCAGAAACTCTTCTACGGTCTTCTTCGCCGCCGGTTGGTGCTCCGGCTCTTTCCAGTGTTCGATGAGCGTGGCGTTCGGTGCCAGCGCTGCGACCTCTCTTGACGAGGACTCTGGGTGGTACAGGTCATTGCCCAGCAACACCAGTAGCGGCGTCTGACAGCGAGAGACAAACGCGCGCGACACGTTGAAGAGAAAATCGCCGCTGAACATGGACTGCTTGAAGGATTCCCAGGTAGCCTCGCTCACTTCAGAACGCGTAGGCTTCAGCTCATTTGCCCAGCTGTCAAACAACTCGAAAAACACCTGGCGGTTGTCGTCCAGACCGATCGTCTGAAATACGACGGCCGACGCCACGCGTTGCGACGCTGCCTGGATCAGCCCCATGATGTATGGGCCACCAATGCACATTCCCGCCACATGGAAGCGATCAACGCCCAGGTGATCCAGCAAGGCGAGTTGATCTGCCGTGTAGACATGCCAGCTGTCCGTGGCGCGAACAGGGGCCACCGATCGGCCGGCATTGCGTTGATCCATGGCAATGACGCGATAATTTGGCGACAGATGTTCAATGGGATTCCATGGGGTTTTTTCCCAGAACGACACGGCAGAGCGCATCCCTCCCGGCGCGATGAGCAAAACCGGGAAGCCCGCTCCATGTTCTTCATAGTACAGCTCGATATCGTCACGCGTGAAGATCGGCATATCTGTTCCTCCCCTTCATGATGGTGTGTTCACACACGCCAGCGAGACCGTTCTCGTAGGCGATTCCCTGCAAAGAATCTCCCCATCTTGCTGGTTGGTTTGCCCAGCTTGGTACCGCGCCCGATTTCGTGGACACCGAGTCGACAGGAAGCCCTCCAAGCGGGTAGTGGCGGGGGATGCCGAGATAGCGGCCAATGCTTACTGCGTCCGCACCGACACGCTCGTCGCCCCTCGCGTAACGGACCCCGCGTCTTTGATGATGGTGGCGAAGGCCGTGGCCGCGTGGCCTACCTGAGGCGACCGGCTGGCGGGAGGGATCGTAGTAGCCAAACGATGGCCGCGTATGGTGGCCGATGCTTTCGGCAAAGTCACTCCCCCCTGGGCCACGCGGCTTTTCAGGAGAGGCGGGGGCGGGATTCCAACCCGCGACACTGATTACGAATCCCCGTCCGGAGCGCACTCAGCAGGCTCAAGAGAACCCAACCAAGCAAACCGGCGAGGCTTCCGCATGACCGGACACCCGGATGGTACGCGATGGACCACCCACCTCTGGCACCAGCTTGGCACCAAGTTCGCGGCCGTCAGAGGAGTTGTCCAACACGGCGAGCTGAACACGCACCACACCGAGAGATGGCCGTGAATGCACCTGTGGGCGCGGTGTCGTTCTCCCTCGGTACTGGAGTGACAGTTCTCATTGTCGATCGCCCGTTTCGCTGTTGTATTCGACGGAGACACTCGCGTGCTGGGCCGGGCGCTCCGCGTGACGAGCGGAGGCACCAGGTCCTGGACCTGGGAGGGCCACGTAATCTGAGACGTTGCTTCTTTCTTCTCCTTGTGCTGCGCTCAACCTCGCCTGTCCCGCTCGACGCCTCGGGGGGCCTGCACCATGTCATGGTGCGCAGGTGGAATCGCCTCCTCGGATCGTAACTTGATTTTTTTGGCAACGTCCCCCAGTTCGTAGCCTGCCTGCCAGATTGCGGCCAGTCAAGCGCGCAGGATGGAAAGTCCCTGCCTACCAGAACGAGACTTCACGCACCCGGCGGCTCGCCCCAGGAGGTGTCGGGCGCCGCAAATGCGGAAGGAACTTTCGGAAGCAACGTCCCCCTTTAGGAGCTGCTCCGGACCGAGGCAGGCGTGGCGGAGTTTGTCGTGTTCCGCAAGCCCTCCGCCTCCCGGCCCGCACCGGAGGAACAACTGGACGAGCTGACCCGGCGAGTGGATGCCGTGGTCGCCGGCATCGGCGACTGAAGCTCCTGCTCATCGAGCAGTGTGCTCGACGGCATCCTCCTGGAGCAGCGCGGTATCCCTGCCGCGGTGATCTGCACCGATCTCTTCGTCCCCAACGGCCGGGCCACTGCGAAGGCGCATGGCGCCCCCGACTACCCCTTCGCACTGGTCCCTCACCCCATGGCCAGCGCGGCCCCTGCCGAATTGGCCCGTCAGGCGAAGGCGGTCCTGCCTGCGGTGCTGCGGCTCCTGCTCAGCGGGTGAATCCGGACCTGCGCTTGGGACTCTTTGGCAAATCGGCAGGCTCTGGGCCCGATTTTCTTCTTAACGTCCTCTACGGCAAGCGGTAGGGAGAGCGATACCACAAGCCTTCCCGGTCCCTGTCGTCAATCCTCCCCGGATCGCCTACAGCGCTTTAATCCTCCCTGGGGGTGCCAAACGCTTACCTTCAGCGTCGCGGCGTTTCGTGCCGCGTCAGCCCCAGCGCACAGTTAGGCCACGACAACGCGGCCGGAACGGAAATCAATGGTCAGGACCTGTTCCCGGAAGAAGTCAAGACCCAGGAGACCGTCCACTCCTGCGCTCGGGGGCAAGGTATGGGCCAGAACGGAAAATGCCGTTCGTTCCAGGCCCAAGGCCGCGAGCTTGTGCAGTGGGACGCGGGGCGAAAACTCGACGCCGCTGCCGGTCGTGATTTGGATGCGATCGGGTGCCAGGGCAGGATCGTACCCCAAGGCCACGAGCATGGCGACGTTGACCACCGTACTCGTGGCCCCCGTGTCCAGCGCCAGGCGCAGGACAGCACTACCCGAGGCCCCCCACAGCTCTGCCGCGACGATGACCAACCCGCGTTGAGGGTCGAAGGGGGGATTCATAGGACAATCGCCGTGTCCTCAGGCATATGGCCCGTATAGAGTACGGCGAAGCGCTTCGGCCGTAACTCGACCGCCTTACGATAGACCTCTTCCCGATCCTTGCTGTGCCACCGCACCTTCCCGCGCTGGACCTCGAGAGCCTGGTTCGTCTCGGGCTCCTCGACGAGAACCCATTCCGAGCTGAACTGCGCCTCAATTTGGGCAATCGTCAACACGTCATCCATGGCCAGCGACCTCCGAGAGAGACATTCATCGCGAGCAACACTCGATAGCCTCACACGTTTACGTGGCCTAAGGCCCTCGTCGCCAAGCGGTAGGGAGAGCGATACCGCAAGTCTTCCCGGTCCCTGTCGTCAATCCTCCCCGGATCGCCTACAGTGCATTATGCCCCCCTGGGAGTGCCTAACGCCTCGCCGATAGGCTGCGGGAATCGAGGGCAACCGGCAGCTTCGTCGGCTCGTTAGGCGCCCTCGGCGTAGTGCTCGCGTTGCGAGGGAAGCCGCCGCTCATGCTGTACCTGCGGTGCCGACCACCTCCAGCATACTGCGCACGTAGGTGTCCTTGTCCTCTTCCTGAAACAAGATGTGCCGTGCGGTCATCGCGTATTTGTCCATCCGCCAGAACATCCTCATCGTGTGAGAGGGGGTGTTCGAGACAATGAAGGACTGCAAGCGCACATTGGCATCGCCGAGGCGCTGCTCGATCTCCTTGATGGTCTGGTGGAACTGGATCTTGGGGTCAGTCGGACCGAGGTTCCGGATGCCCTTGGGGTCCACGAAGATCACGTGCTGCCGGCCGCCGACGAGCAGCCACAGGATGAAGTCGGGGTGGAAGTTGCCGGCCTCGAAGAAACCCACGCCGCGGCCCTTGCTGAGGTTACGGAGCAGGTAGAGCTCTTTGTCTGCGAAAAAGCCTCCCGCGTTGTCGTGGAACCCCTTGAGGTCTTCCAAGAACTGCCGCTCGCCCTTGTTGAGCGGCGCCGGGCTGATCTCGACAATGTTCTGGTCCAGGTAGAGCAGCGGCTGGTAGAGGTGCCGCCCGAACCAGATGGCCTTCAGGCCGCGGAACTCCCACGACTTGAGGTCACCTTTCTCGATGAGCGCCTTCAGCTCCTTGAGCTTCTCAACGATCTCCGTCTGCGACTCCTCGATGAGGATGCGGTAGTAGCCCTCATCCGGCGATTCCCTCACGCACAGGAAGTTCGGGTCATCGCCATCCAGGTCACGGTACTCCAAGTGCGGCAACTCCCACTCGCGCTTACGGAAGGTGTAATAGCGCTCGGTGTACTTCTTCAGCAGCGCCAGCGCGATCTCGCCCCACAATCGCACTCTCTCGAACGAATCGAAGGCCAGCTCTTCATCCGGTATCAGCAGGCAGTACCAGCTCTGGTCGGCGAGCAGCGCGGCGATGCCCTCGTGGGTCAGATTCAGGTTGTACCACCCCCGCTCGGCCTTGAAACGCTCCAGCTCAAAATAAAGGCGGTCCAGGTCGAGGAAAGCCACGTGTCGCCTCGTCAGGTGCGTCTGGTTGGGCGTGGCGTCCGCATCGCCACCCACCAGGCCACCCGACTTCATCGCCTGGATCTTCGGATACCAGTTGAGCACCACCTGGTTTTTCTGGAGGTATTCGGTGCTCGGCTCGCGCGTGGGATCCGGCTTGTCCACCGTCGGGATCGGCCCAAGCTTGCGGAAGGCATCGCCGAATTCGGTGCTGACGCCGTTGATGGTTTTCTTGAGCCGGATGGTCTTGAGCTTCTGGGTGCCGAGGTTCTTGATAATTGGCAGCAGGAACTCGATGCGCTCATTGTCCGTTGGCAGGCCTTCTTCCTCCAGGAAGTCGCGGAACTGGGCCATGTAGTCCGCATGGATACCAAAGATGCCCAACGTCTCCAGAACGCCGATGTGCTTCGGGCGCTCCACCGCCTCCGGTAGCTCTGTCTTGCCGCTACGCTTGAGGCTGAGGTCGTACCCCTTGAGGCGCACGCCGCGCCCGAAGAGTTGGATGATCTGCGCCCCTTCCCCCTTGCCGACGTTCATCAGACCCATGGTGCTAACGCGCCAGCTGCTCCAGCCCTCGGTGAACTTCTTCGCCCCAATAAGCACGTTCACCGTCGACTGCGGCGAGTTGATCTCGTGAAAGAGGGAGCCTGAGAACTCGCGCTCGCCGGTGGCGAGGCCGTTCTCCTCGCACAGCTTGACCAGTTTGGTGTCGTCGCCAACGTTGACGACGCCGAAGGGCTCGTTCTCGGCGCCCAGTCGCAACGCCACCTCGCCCGTCGCACCCTTCAGGTTCTCGACGTAAAGTTGCCCGCCGCCTGGGGCATTGAAGAGCGTCACAAGCGTCTCGTCGAACACCTGCGTCGGAGTCAGGCCACAGGTGTTGAGGTACGCGAAGCGCCCCGCGAAGAGGTTCTTGCCGGTCGCGGTCACGAGCCCCTGGTTCAGCACCCGCCCAATCCGCTGGATGCTGCCCGCCCGGTCCGTCACGTAGCGCGCCAGAAATTGCAGGATCTCGACGATATCCGAGGCATCCTTCTTCGCGAGCGTCGCGGTCACGCTGCCGCCAACGAAGATCCACAGCGGCTTCTCGATGTTGAACGGTCGGAACGTCCCGCCCTGCTCGCGGTACAGGCGTTGCTGCTGAAAGAACGACAGGAGGCAGGCCACCAGGTACAGCTCCAGGTGGTTCTCCTGCGTCCCCTCGTCGAGGTTGAGGATCTGATAGTCCTTGCCGAAGCCGTCGCCGTAGAAGTAGCGGTACGAATAGTCGAAGAGGACGTTCTTCGCGTAGAGGTCGGTGAGCACCTTGTTGCCCTTGACCGCCTGACCGAAGGTGGCCGAGTACTCGAAGGAGAAGCCTTTTTCGCTCAGCGCGTTGCGAAAGCGCATCCAGGCGCCTTCCTCGCCGCCCGAGGCGCCGCGGTGCCCCTCATCCACCAGCACCAGGTTGTTGCCCTCGAAGGCGTCGATGGCGATGGTCTTGTCGCCCATCTCGTCTTTAAGCTTGTGGATGTCGAGGATCTCGACCGCCTGCCCGGCGAACAGGCCGCGCCCGTCCTTGCTGAACAGCTCGGCCGAGATGCCCGCCGTCTCGAACTCGCACAGGTGCTGCTGGGAGAGCCCTTCGTTCGGCGTGAGCAGGAGGATGCGGTTCAGCTCCCGCCGCCGCCCGTGCCTTTCCAGGTAGTGCTGGTACTGGAGGATGTTGGCGTGCATCAAGAGCGTCTTGCCGCTGCCGGTAGCGCTCCAGCAGGCCAGCTTGTTGAGCTGCGGCCAGGCCTCGGCCTGCTCGTCAAAGGGCGCGATCTGGTCGGGCTCGGGCTTGTCCGCGTTGTAGGCGACCACCTGCGCGTTCACCGCCTTGAGCAGCGCCTGCGGATCGCGGAAGTAGCGGTCGAGGCAAATCTCGGTAAAGAGCAGTGTCAGGTACTGGAAGTACTTCCAGACGATCGGCTCCTCGCTGCGCGTGATGCGCCGCTCGTTCAGGCGCTGGGTGTGGCTGACGATGTTCTGGTCGTACTCGAGCAGCAGCTCGATGGGCAGTTGCGTCAGGTTGAAGAGCTGCGCTGTGAGCGCGTGGTGGAAGTGGTGGACGTTGTTCTCGTCCAGCCCTTCCAGCGCCTCGTTGCGCAGGTGCTCGGCCAGATCCTCGAAGCGCTTGATGTTGAACAGCGACAGCAGCCACTGATTCAGCACCAGTTTGTAGGCGAACGGCACCTGCGGCCGATTGTTGGCGCGGGCTCGCGTGGCGGCGGGTGCGACTCTGGCCGCTCCGCCAGTGTTCTTCCGGGGACGTCCGCGCGGCATCAGACGCGCTCCGCCTCGAACATCAGCCGGTGGAAGTCTCCCTCGATGAGCCGCACCTTCCAGGTGTCGTCGGGCGCCTTGAGGTTCTCGAGGTTGTTGCCGCCGTTGACGTAGATGAGCTGGAACTCGTAGTCCTTGGTCGAGTAGCCCTGCTTGGTGAACCACTCGTCCAGCACCAGGTTGTCCTGCTCCGGCTCGCCGGTGAGCTTGCGCCAGATGACGAGCGTCTTGCGGCCGTCGGGGGTGGTGCCGGTGACGGTGCGGAACCAGTAGGGGCCGGCAGGGTCCAGCTTGAAGCGACCGTCGAGCAGTAGGCGGCGCGGCGCATCCTTCGGCAAGTCTGGGTCGTCGTCCCGCTTGAAGTTGGCCGAGAAGCTCTGGGGAGCGGCGATGTGCTGGACGGTCAGGCCAATGAGCCAGTTAAAGGTCTCCAGCAGATCGACGTTGACCTCGCGGCTTTCATCGCTGCCCGGCCGTTTCACCTTGAGCTTGTACGCAGTGGGATCGGTGAGCGATCGCACGTTCAGCAGCGACTGGCTGCCTCGCGTCTCGACGTCGAGCATGTATCGCAGCAGGTACTGCTCCTTGAGACCGCCCGCGCCCTCGGCCTCGGGGGCGTCGAGCAGGGTTCGCTGCGTATCGGTGCGGCGGGTCTCCAGGTTGTTGAGCGCGTCCTCGTAGGATTCGAGACGGATGACCTTGACGATGCGCGGGCTGCGGTCTGCTTCTTCCTGGGTGGTGAAGCGCCTGGGCTTGCCGTCTTTCCACTCTGGCGTGAACGTGACCTTCTTGATGCGCGGCAGCAGCACCGTGTCGAAGTAGTCGCTCATCTCGACGAGGATGAACCTGCGCCGCCCGCCGTCCTCGCGGTTCAGGTTGATGACGGCATGGCCAGTGGTGCCGGAGCCGGGGAAGTAATCGAGAACAACGGAGTCGTGTTTGGCGTTTGCCGCCCTTAGACAGTCCACCACGAGATTCAAAGCTTTTGGAAAATCGAACGGCTTGTTTCCAAACAATGCCTTCAGCTCGACCGCCCCATAGTTCGCCGAGGCATACTCATTGTTATCCCACCACGTAACGGGCATGGAGTTTTCATCCATTCTAGTCTTGAAATCTATGCTTATTTTTCCTTCGCCATCTCTTCTCACCCTATATTCATCAGGTTCTAACGAAACTCGGTTATGTCCCCTATGCCAGTTCTTCTCTATTCTCCCATCAGCAGTTTCGGCTACTGGGTAGACCACAGTCTCGTTCTTATTGGCAGCCCCATGCACAATATACTCTCCGGCTTCGCTGGACCAGGTCATGTCCGGAATCCTGATTCTGTCTTGATCGTCAACATATATTGGATAGTAAAGCTTCGGCCGATCGGCTCTCTTGTCATTGGTACCTGTTCTTATGAAATTCATCCAAGCAAAGCGACCTTTGTCATCTTGCTTCGGATAACGAGCCATTCTTTTTTCCGTAATCTCTAGACTGCCTGGCATTGAATCTACCGACTTACCGTAAAACAACGCATATTCATGCACTGGAGAAAACGTACCTTTCGCTTTTCTACTCTGCGGATTAGATCGAACGACAGCCAAGCCAATCTCTTTATCAAAGAAATGTCCCAGTATTTGGCGTGCTTCAGATACCTGCTCATCATCTATAGCAAAGCAAATAACACCGGCATTCGACATCAAGTTGGATGCGGACGTCAGCCTGTTTTCGATTAGGGCTATCCAAGAAGAATTCTTGTAATCGTTCTTATAAAGAATGGACGAAGCATCAGTGTTGTAGGGTGGATCAATGTAAACGACATCGCACATAGACTTGTAACGGGCGCTTAGAAGCTGAAGGCCCTGGAAATTGTCGCTATGCACAAGCACCCCGTCGGTCTTCTCATCCAGATCCCCCAGCGCCTCGATAAGACGGGTTATGAGTTCTCGTGCGAAATGGCGAGTGTCCACCACCAGCGTAGGATGCGCCTTCAGGAACTCCGGCGTCAGCGGGTCGCTGTAGCCCGGCGTCGTCAGGTCGCCCTTGATCTCGTCGATCGCGAACAGCCTCACCCACTCCTGACGTTGGGCGTCGTTGGCTGCGATCTCCGGATAGAACGCCGCCGCGATGCAGCCCACGCGGATGCACCACTGCGTCTCGACCACGAACTTCTTTTTCAGCCAGAGCTTCTTTTGGAAGTCTTCGAGCTGGGCGAGGAAGTCGATGATCCTGCCGGCGATCTTGCGGATGACCTTGATCTTGGAGAGGTACTGCTCGACGCGCGGCGCGGTCTCGTTCTCCACGTCGTCCAGGTGCATGACTTCGTTCTTGATGTAGAAGTCCAGCTCTCGGCGCAGGAAGCCTCCCAGGTCCTTGTGGATGAAGTAGTCGAAGGTGTTGCGGGCGGTATAGCGGCGCAGGTGCGTCTCCAGACAGGTGTAGTCGGCCTTCTCGCCGCCGGCGGTGACGTGCGGCTTGCCCACCTCCGCGATCCACCGGGTGAGTGAGGCGTCGGCCGCCGCCAGCACACGCTGGGCGGCGAGCGCGCTCAGGTCCTTCTGCGCCGGAGGCTTTGTCTTGCCCGCGCGGGCATCGTCGGGCCAGTCGGTGAGCGTCGCCGGGCGGTACTCGAAGCGTATGACGAGTTCCTTGCCCTGCTCACGGTCTTCCTCGGCGATGAAGTCGCGCCCCGATTCACCCGGGGCCGCGAGGAGGAAGACGCGGTCCTTGCCCTCGGCGGCCTTGACGTTGCCGTGCTCGCCTTCGGCAACGTCCGCGAGGCGGAAGTGCACGCGCATCGCGTTCTTGTCGTGGTCCGGCCGCAGGCGGAAGGCGTAATCGCGCAGGTACTCGCTGGTCTTGATGTAGTACTGGTTCTTGTTCGCCCAGTGGAGCGTGACCTCTTCGCCCTCGTAGGGGATGGCGTAGACGCCCGGCTTGTAGACGCGCTTGGCGAGGAAGTCGCCCTCGGAGTAGTAGCGACGGAAGAAGCTGAACAGGTGGTCGTAGACCTCGTTCTCGAGCGCGCCCACGTCTACGGCGTCGTTCTTGAGCTTGGCGCGCAAATCCTTCACCTTGGGCAGCGTCTCAGTGTCGGCGCCCAACGCTTGCGCCTGCTCGATGGCCTTGGCCAGCTCCTTCTCCAGCTCGGCCTTGTCGGCAGTCTTGTAGAGGCCGAACGCTTCCTTCACCTGCGGCAGCAGGTCCTTGTCGAGGAACTGCGTCACTTCCGCGCTCTTTCCGTGCATGACGCGGTAGAGGCCGAAGTCCAAGTCGGGCTGGTCGAGCTGGAACAGCTCCTCTAGGAGGGTCTTCAGCTTCTCGTACTTCTGGCTCATCGTGTGCCTCGTCCTTCGTTCGTTATGGATTCTGCCGCGTCGCTTACTCGACAGCCCAGCGGATGGTGAAAAGCGTCTCGGTCTCGGTCCGTGTAACGTAGGTTCTATAGTGCATTATTTGGGAACTTCTCCGGGTCGGGTGGTTCGGGGAACACGGCCGGCCGATTCACCAAAGGCCTGGTCACCCCGAGGAACCCCGTGACCTCGGCACCGAAGCGCCCTTCTTCCTCAGGGCAATCCGACAGAAGACTTCCTGGAGCGAAACCACTGCCTGCGTCCCCTATCAAACAGTCGGTCGCCGAAGCTGAGGGGCGGGTTGCCGAATGCTAGCCGAACCGCAGGAGGTTGCCAAGAGGATTCAGCGAGAGCCGACGGAGCAGGATGGAGGAATCCGTGGGCTCCGGCGCGCATGGGCTACCGGCACGCCGCAGAAGCGCCTAGGTCCGCACAGGAGAAAGTTGCTCTTGAACCAATTACATCTATCCTTCTGCACCACCCCTCCGCGTCCCCTGTGGGCTGTAGGACCTCAGCCACGAGCGATTATGCGGGGGACGCCATGGGCTTTTGCGGCCCTCCGCATGAGAAGGGGACGTTGCATCCCATGTATCCTTCTGCACTACGCTTCCGCGTCCTCCGCGGTGCGTAGGACCCTAGCCACGACCGGTTATGCGGCGGACGACATGGACCTTCGCGGCCCGCCGCATGGCGTCGAAATGCCTCCCCTTCGCCCCCCGACCCTTCAGCACGCCTGCCAATTCGTGGAGCGTCCTGGCTGGCCGGACCACGACGCGATCTCCGACCAACTCGAAGATCAGCACCGATCCGGTATCCACCTTCAGGTGTTCACGCACACTTCGTGGAATCATCACCTGACCGCTCGATCCAACTCTCGCCTTCGCGATCATGCCCCCCTCACCCGCCCCTCTCCCCCACCCAGAGGGTACCCGGGGGCGAGGGTACCACAAGCAGACCGCGAAGCCCAGAGCAGAGATCGCAGAAATAGCACGGCCGCGCCGACGAGGGTCATCGGCGCGGCCGTTGGTGTGTGCGTCAATGCAGGTGTGACGACCTACTTACAATACTTCTTGAACCGGTCGTTGATCCGGCCCCAGTGCAGGCCAGCCAGGCAGTTGTCAATGTACTTGGCGCGGGCCGGACCATCCTTGTGGTAGTAGGCGTGCTCGAAGACATCGCAGGCCACCAGGGGAATGCCGCCCCAGATGGCCCCGTAGTGGTGCTCGTCCACTAGCACGTTGAGCAGCCGCTGCGATCCCAGAACATCGTACACCAGCAGGCCCCATCCACTCAGCTTGGCCGAGATGCTCGCCGCCTTGAAGTCGGCTTTCCAAGCATCGAAGGACCCGAAATCGCGCTCGATGGCCTGGTACACCTCCCCGCCCTTCTTGCCATCCCCGTCACCGCCCAGGACCTCCCAGTACACGTCGTGCAGCAGCGTCCCGGCGTGGTTCCAGGTGAACCGCCGCTTCAGCTCGCCGATGGTGCTGTAGTTCCCGTTGGCCGCCGCCCGGTCCGCCGTCTCCAACCCCTTCTCGATGTTGTTGAGGGCGGTCACGTACCCCTTATGATGCGTGTTGTAGTGCCAGTCCGTGGTTTCCGGGCTGACGACGTTGGCCAGAAGCTTCTTCGCCTCCTCGTCGGAATACGGCCGAGGCTTCAATTTCCACTCGTACGACATGTCCGATACCTCCCCTCTCAGAAGATCTCTGTGTGGTGATTTGCGGTTACGGACGCGATCCGGCCGCCTGCGCGACCGGCTCGTAGTGTTGCCCCATCCCCAGGCCGGTGCCCGGCTGCAGGAGCTCCGGCCGCTGCTTGGCCGCCTCGCGGAGCGGAAGCAACAGCCGCTGCTTGTCGTAAATGAAATCGTCCCGGCGGTATGACGCCAGCTCGAACTCCTTGCCCATGAAGATGGCGTCCTCGGGACAGGCCTCTTCACAGAAGCCGCAGAAGATGCACCGCAGCATGTGGATCTTGTAGACCTTGGCGTAGCGCTCCCCGTGGGACACCCGGTGCTCGTCGGTGTTCTCGGCCGCCTCGATGTAGATGGCGTCGGCCGGGCAGGCCACCGCGCACAGTTCGCACCCTACGCAGCGTTCCAGCCCATCCTCGTCTTTGACCAGAAACTGGCGGCCCCGGTAGCGCGGCGCCAGGGGCAGCCGCTGCTCGGGGTAGGACACCGTGACCGGCTTGCGGAAGATGTGCTTGAAGGTTGTGGCCAATCCCTTGGCCAGTTCGCTGAACATGAGCACTCCTCTCTCGGAAAACTGGCGAACGGGTGGTCCGGAACCAGGCCAACCCTCCAGCCCGCCGCGCCCGCGACGCCGGGTCAGGCGAGCTGCTTCACCGCGGCCGTGACCTCGGTGTAATTCGGCTCGACCTTGGGCTCGGGCGCCACCCACTTGTAGCGGATGATCCCGGCGGCGTCAATCACGAAGACGGCCCGCTTCGCCACGGTGAAGCCCTTCACGCCGGCCAGGTCGTTGAAGACGACGTCGTACTGCTTGATCACGTCCCGGGTGATGTCCGAGAGGAGCGGAAAATTGAGCCCGTTCTTCGCCGCAAACTCCTTGTTGGCGAAGGGGGAATCCACGCTCACCCCCAGGACGGCCGTCTTGGCGCTGGTGAAGTCGTTGAGGGCGTCCCGGAACGTGCACATCTCTTTCTGGCAGACCCCGGTGAAGGCCGCGGGATAAAATGCCAGGACCACGTTCTTGCCGGCGAAATCCGCCGGGCTCACCGCCTTCAGGTTCGTATCCACCAGAGTGAATTGGGGTGCCTGTTGTCCCATCTCCGCTGCCATGGCTGCACACCTCCGTGCGGTTGAAGGTTATCTGGTTCGAGGTTCGACGTTCGAGGTTCGACGTTCAAGGTTCGAAGTCCGGGGTCTTCTCGACTCTCGGCTCTCCGTCCGGCATCCCGTGGAGCGACCAATCCACGAGTTCCACGGGGTGAACGGTCCGGACGGGCAGCTTGGCCTGGCGCAAGCCGAGGCCGATCTGAAGCAGGCAACCGACGTTGCCGATGGCCACGACGCTCGCCCCCGTTTCCCGGATGCGGTCGATCTTGCGTTGCAGGAGCCGGCCTGCCATCTCGGTCTGCAACAGGTTGTACACGCCCGCGCTCCCGCAGCACAGGTCCGATTCAGGAAGCTCCACCAACTGGAGATCCGGAATCCGCTGCAAGATGAGTCGCGGTTCCTTGCGGACCCGCTGGGCATGGGCCAGGTGGCAGGCCTCGTGATACGTCACCGTGACGGGGACGGGTTTCAGTTCCTGCCGCCATGACACGCCGGCCAGAATCTGGGAGACATCCCGGACCCGGGCGCTGAAGGCCTCCGCCCGGGACCGCCATTCGGCGTCGTCGCGAAGGAGGTGGCCGTACTCCTTCATGGCGGCCCCGCACCCCGCCGCGTTGACCGCCACCAGATCCACCTGGGCCCGTTCAAAGGCCTGGATGGTCCGTCGGGCCAGGGCGCGGCCCGCCTCCAGGTCCCCGCTGTGCAGGTGCAACGCGCCACAGCAGCCCTGCCCCTGCGGCGTGACCACTTCGTAGCCTGCTGCCGCCAGGACTCGCGCCGTGGCGCGATTGAGGTCCGGGAGGACGAAGCGCTGGACACAGCCCGTCAGGAACCCAACCCGGCCCAGGCGCTGCCCCACCGCGGGCGTGACCTCTGGAAGAGGTCTTCGGGCGGCGGCCGATGGCACCTCTGGCAGCAGTGCATCCATCTGGGCCAGCCGCGGCGAAAGCAGGGCGAGCAGGCCGGTGTTTCGAACGACGCCGGAGAGGCCCAGTCGCTGATACCAGGAGAGCGCGCCAAGGAGCCACGCCAGGCGTTCGGGGTGCGGAAACAGGGAAAGGATCACTCGCCGCAGCCGCCGATCCCCCGCCGGACGCTCGTACCGTCGCTCGATCTGCGTCCGCGCTGCCTCCAGCAGGTGACCGTAAGGGACGCCGGAGGGACAGGCCGTCTGGCAGGCGAGACAGCCCAGGCATTGATCCAGATGCTTCACGAAGTCGGCGCTGATCCCCGCCTGCCCTTCGTCCACGGCCCGCATCAGGTGGATCCGACCCCGCGGAGACGCCATCTCGAGGCCGGTCGTGAGATAGGTCGGGCAGGTGGGCAGGCACAACCCGCAGTGGACGCAGTCCAGGATCCCCTCGCGGTCGGGACGATCCACGGCGTCGAAGGCCGGCGCGAGGGGCCGACCGCTCTCTGCCGATCGCGTCGCTACTGCCGTGGGCACGGGAACCTCACTGATTCAATGAATAATTGAAAACCGACAACTGACAACCGGCCAATTTGCGTTGTCAGTTTGAGAGTTGGGTCAGATCCCACCCACGAACCGTCCGGGGTTCAGGATTCCCTTGGCATCGAAGGCGGCCTTCAGCCGTTGCATGACGCCCACGCCATCGAGTGGCGGCCCCCACACGTCCACCTGGGCGCGGACCGGTGCGGGGGCGTCCAGCACCACCAGAAATCCCCCCAGGGCAGCCAGGGCCTCGCGCGACGCCGCCAGGCTGCGGGCGAGTGCCTCGGGCGTCTCCGCCCGAAACGTTCCCCGCACGATGCCATGGGCCACGCTGGCCGCCATGGCTGTGTCCGCCCATTCACTGCTTGCCTCGTGAATCGCCCGCATGCCCCGCGCGCAATCTGAGGGGAGGACGCCCCCCCGCCAGATGGCGCCGTGGCCCTTCCCGTTCCGCTCCGCGTTCAGCCAGGGGAAGTCGCTGAGGCCTGCCCAGGTCCGGGGGGCCGCCGGATCCTCGGTCGGGGCAGTGCCGAACTCTCCGGCGATCCGCGCCAAGTCTACCGCCTGAGCTCGAATCGCCTCCGGCACGCCTGCAATGGAGACGAACAATGCCGGGCCCTGTGCCGGGCTTCCACATGCCCGTCCGGCCGGGCCATCCAACAGCTCGACTCGAGTGGGCGCCAGATGCGATCCCAGGATCCGGATGGCCAGCGCGTGGGCTGCCTCCAGTTCCGGCGTGGAGAGCCACCATGCCTGCTCCGCCGGCGGCCGGGGATACACCCGGAACGTCGCCTCCAGGATCACCCCGAGCGTCCCGTGGGAGCCGAGGTAGAGTTTCGTTATGTCGTAGCCGGTCACGTTCTTGACGACCTTGGCGCCCCCCTTCGTGATGGTCCCATCAGCGTGCGCTACCCGGATCCCCAGGACCAAGTCGCGCGCCGTGCCGTAGCGGCAGCGCAGGGGTCCGCTCAGGTTGCCCCCCAAGATCCCCCCGAGGGTGGCCTGGCTGGCCAATGGAGGATCGAGGGGCAGGAACTGCCTGCCCGCTTCCAGGTGCCGCTGGAGGTCGGCCAGCCGGATCCCGGCCTGCGCCGTTGCCGTCATGTCAGCAGGCTCGTACTCGAGCACCCGGTTCAGCCGGCGGAGGTTTAGGGCCAGGTCATACCGGGATGGCGGGTAGCCTAGCGACTGGTGCCCCCCGCTCCCCCAGGGAACCACGGCCAGGCCTTCCTCCCAGGCCAGGCGCAAGAGGCGGGAGACCTCCGATTCGTCTCGCGGGAACACGACCGCGTGCGGGGTCGCCGGCCCCAGGCGGTACTCGGCCAGTGCGGGTCCAGTGAAGACGCCGTCGGCCCCGACGATCGCGTGCAGGCCATCCGTGAGGCTGGTGGCAACGGGCATCGTTTCTCCGGACGTCTGGTGGAAGCCTGACTCCCCTACCGGTCCGATACTGCGGTCATTGCCGGAGACTGGAGATTCCGATCGCCGTGTCCCTCCGGGCGATCAGCGGGGAAGATCTTGCCGGGATTGCAAAGGCCCGCGGGATCGAAGACCGCTCGGACCCTCAGCATGGCCGCGAGGTCCGCGGGGCTGTACATGAGCGGGAGGTAGTCGCGCTTCTCATGGCCGATGCCGTGCTCTCCGCTCACGCTTCCCCCGGCCTCGATGCAGCGTTTCATGATCTCCGACCCTGCCGCGATGGCCCGGTCCAGATCGCCGGGGGTCTGCAGGTCGAAGCAGATCAGCGGGTGTATGTTGCCGTCTCCCGCGTGAAACACATTGGCGATGATCAGCCCGTAGCGGCCCCCGATCTCCCCGATTTCCCGCAGGATCTTGGGCAGCTTGCTCCGCGGGACCACGGCGTCCTGCAGGTAATAGTGGTGGGTGATGCGGCCGACCGACCCGGCCGCTTCCTTCCGCCCCTTCCACAGCAGGGCCCGCTCCTCGTCCGTCCTGGCCACGCGCAGCTCGATACAGCCGTGCTCGCGGCACGTCGCCTCGACGCCGACGGCCTCCGCCTCGATCTCCGCCCGTGGGCCGTCCAGCTCGATGAGCAGCACCGCCCCGGCATCCAGCGGGTACCCGGCCTTGACGTTCGCCTCCACCGCCTTGATGATCTCCCGGTCCAGCATCTCCATGGCCACGGGGATGATGCCGCGCGCGATGATCCCCGAGACCGCGTTGCTGGCCTCTTCGATGGTGCGGAAGACCGCTAGCAGGGTTTTCACCGCCTCCGGCTGCGGCAGGAGCCGGACCGTCACCTCGGTGCAGATCCCGAGGGTCCCCTCGGAGCCGACGAACACCCCCAGGAGATCGTAGCCCGGCCTGTCCTGGATCCTCCCGCCGAGTTGGAGTACCTCCCCGTCCGGCAGGACGACTGTGGCGCCGATGACGTGGTTCGTGGTCACCCCGTATTTCAGGCAGTGCGGGCCGCCGGCGTTCTCCGCCACGTTGCCGCCGATGCTGCAGGCCTGCTGGCTGGCCGGATCGGGCGCGTAAAACAGCCCGTGGCCTTTCACCGCGTTGGTCAGCCACAGGTTGATGAAGCCGGCCTCCACGGTCGCCAGCCGGCTGGGCACGTCGATGTCCAGGATGCGGTTCATCCGGGTCAGGACGATCATGACACCGCCGGCGTCGGGCGTGGCGCCCCCGGATAGGCCCGTGCCGGCGCCGCGGGGCAGGAAGGGAACCCCGGCCTCCTGGCAGAGGCGCACGACGTCGGCGACTTGCTGGGTGGAGGTGGGAAGGACCACCAGGTCCGGCATGACCCGGTGATAGAAGGTGAGCGCGTCGCACTCATAGACCCGGAGCTCGTCCGGAGCGGAAATCACCCCTTCGGGTCCGACGATCCGCTCGCAGCTCCGGATCAGGTGGGTCCGGGTCTCGGGCGCCAGGCCGCTTCCATTCATGCGGAACCCCGAGCCAATGCAAAACGGACAACGGACAACCGACCGCCGCGATTTGAGTTCTGTGATTGTGGATTGTGGATTGAAAAGGAAATCACCAATCTACAATCGTCCATCAAAAATCGACTGTCAGTTGTCGGTTTTCAATTGAAGGTGCGGTCCGGGCGTCACTCGACGATCCAGGTCTCTCCCCGGTTGAACAGGGCGTCGACGTCTCCCGGTCCCAGCTTCTGCCGCGCGGCCTCGAGCTGCTTGCCCATGGCCTCCTCGTAGGCCGGACGGACGGTCGCATGGAAAACGCCGATGGGGGTCGGGTGCTCCAGGTGGGCCAGCATGTATGCGAGGGGTCGGTTGGTCTCATCGTGGACCAGGATATCCTCCTCCGAGGCACCATTCCCCAAAGTCACCACTTGGAGGCGGCGGTCACTCCCCAGCGTGATTCCCTTGTCCCGGTTCTTGCCAAAGATGAGGGGCTTCCCATGCTCCAAGAGCAGGACCGTGTCCGCCTTGGTCGCCTTGTCGCTGAGCGAGTCCCAGACACCGTCGTTGAAGATGTTGCAGTTCTGCAGGATCTCGATGAAGGCGCAGCCCTGGTGCTCGTAGGCGCGCCGCAAGATGTCCTGGAGGTGCTTCGCCTCGACGTCAATGCTGCGGGCGACGAAGGTGGCGTCCACCCCCATGGCAACGGCGATGGGATTGAAGGGATAGTCCACCGAGCCGAGGGGAGTGGACTTGGTCACCTTCCCCAGCTCCGAGGTGGGCGAGTACTGCCCCTTGGTCAAACCGTAGATCCGGTTGTTGAACAGCAGGATCTTCAGCCCGACGTTCCGCCGCAGCGCGTGGATCAGGTGGTTGCCGCCGATGCTCAACCCGTCCCCGTCCCCAGTCACCACCCAGACCGAGAGATCCGGCCGGGAGATCTTCAGCCCGGTGGCGACGGCCGGCGCCCGGCCGTGGATCGAGTGGAAGCCGTAGGTGTTCATGTAGTAGGGGAACCGGCTGGAGCACCCGATGCCGGAGATGAAGACGAACTTCTCGCGGGGAAGGCCCAGTTCGGGCATCACCTTCTGAATCTGAGCCAGGATGGAATAATCCCCGCAGCCCGGGCACCAGCGGACATCCTGGTCCGAGACGAAGTCCTTCCGCGTCAGTTTGGGTGCCGCCGTGGCTACCGCCGCATCGCTCATGCTAGCCCTCCAATAGCCTGAGGATCTTGGCCGCGATCTCCGAGACCTTGAACGGTTGGCCCTGGATTTTATTCATCCCCACGGCGTCCACCAGGTATGTCGCCCGGAGGATCGTGAGGAGCTGGCCCATGTTCATCTCCGGCACGAGGATCGTCTTGAAGCGTCGCAGGATCTCGCCCAGGTCTGGCGGCAGGGGATTCAGGTACCGCAGGTGCACCTGGGACACCTTCTTCCCGCGCGCCCGCACCTCGTCCACGCCGGCGGAGATGGAGCCGTACGTGCTTCCCCACCCCATCACCAGGAGGTCGCCCGCCTGGTCCCCGCGGATCGTCGTGGGCGGGATGTCCTGGGCCACTGCCGCCACCTTGCGGGCCCGCGCCCGCGTCATCAACTCGTGGTTGGCCGGCGAATAGCTGATGTTGCCCGTGACATCCTCTTTTTCGATACCGCCGATCCGGTGCTCCAGTCCTGGGGTCCCGGGCTTCACCCAGGGGCGCGCCAGGGTCTCGGGGTCCCGGAGGTACGGGAAGAACCCCTCGGCCTCCGTCCGGAACTGGACGGGAATCGGGGGCAGGTCCTCATACTTCGGGATCAGCCAGGGCTCCGCCCCGTTGGCCAGGTAGCCGTCGGAGAGGAGTATCACGGGGGTCATGTACTTGATGGCAATCCGGACGGCCTCGTAGGCCATGTTGAAACAATCGCCGGGGGTCGCCGCCGCCAGGACGGGCAGCGACGAGTCGCTGTTTCGGCCGAAGATGGCCTGGTACAGATCGGCTTGCTCCGTCTTGGTCGGCAGGCCGGTGCTGGGCCCGCCCCGCTGGATATTGCAGATGACCAGGGGGAGCTCGACCATCACGGCCAGGTTGATCGCCTCCTGCTTCAGGGCGATCCCGGGTCCGCTGCTGGTCGTCACTCCGATGCCTCCACCGAAGGAAGCCCCCAGGGCCGAGCAGACACCGGCGATCTCGTCCTCGGCCTGGAAGGTGTATATCCCGAAGTTCTTGTATTGTGCCAGCTCGTGCAGGATGTCGGTCGCCGGGGTGATGGGGTAGCTCCCCAGGAACAGGGGGAGCCCGGCCTTGTTGGCCGCCGCCAGCAACCCCAGGGCCAGGGCGGTGTTCCCGGTGACATTCCGGTACTTCCCCGGGGCGATCCGGGCGGGCTTCACCTCGTACTGGACCGCGAACAGCTCCGTGGTCTCGCCGAAGTGATACCCTGTCTTCAGCACCAGGGAGTTCGCCTCCACCAGTTCGGGAGTCTTCTTGAACTTGTCCTGGATCCAGTTCAGGGTCGGCTCGATCGGGCGGCTGTACATCCAGGAACAGAGCCCCAGGGCGAAGAAGTTCTTGCACCGGCTGGCCACCTTGTTGGAGAGCTTCAGATCCTCCAGGGCCTTCAGCGTCATCCCGGTCATGTCCACCACGATGATCTGGTACTTCGCCAGCGAGCCGTCCTCGAGGGGATTCGTGGCGTAGCCGGCCTTCTTCAGGTTGCCCGCGTCGAATCCGTCCTGATCGGCCAGCAGGATGCCGCCCGGCATCAGGTCGCCGATGTTCACCTTCAGGGCCGCCGGGTTCATCGCCACCAGCACGTCGGGGTTGTCCCCGGGGGTATAGACCTCCAGGCTGCTGAAGTTGACCTGGAAGCCGCTCACCCCCGCCAGGGTGCCCGCGGGCGCCCGGATCTCCGCCGGGAAGTCCGGCAGGGTCCCGATGTCGTTGCCCGCCAGGGCCGACTCGGTGGTGAACTGCATGCCGGTCAACTGCATCCCATCGCCCGAGTCCCCGGCAAACCGGATGACCACGCTCTCGCGCTGCTCGCGTCGCTTGGTGGGTGCCGTGCCCACCGTCTGCGTCTCGACTGTCATCGGTTCCATGCGCTCCTCTTCAGGAAGTTGTCCGCTCCCACGGAAGGTGGATGAGGTCCTTCCGGCTGTGCCGCTCGGTCTTGATCTTTTCTTGCAGGAGCATGATCCCGTGGATGAGTTGCTCCGGCCGCGGCGGGCAGCCCGGAACGTACACGTCCACCGGGACCACCTGGTCGACGCCCTGCACGATCGTGTAGGTGTTGAAGACCCCGCCACAGGAGGCACAGGCGCCCATGGCGATCACCCACTTGGGATCGGGCATCTGGTTGTATATCTTGCGCAGGACAGGCGCCATCTTCCGGCTCACCCGCCCGGCCACGATCATCAGGTCCGCCTGGCGCGGCGAGGCACGAAAGACCTCGGCCCCGAAGCGGGCCAAGTCGAATCGGGACGCGCCCGTCGCCATCATCTCGATGGCGCAGCAGGCGAGCCCGAAGGTCGCCGGCCAGAGCGAGGACCGCCGAGCCCAGTTCACCATCTTGTCCAGCGAGGTGAGCAGGATGCCGCGCTCGACCTCGGCGGCCTCCGCCGCGGTGATCTCCGGCGCGGTCGCCAGCTCCGTGCTCATCGCCTGCCCCCTTTCCGAGGGATCATCGAACTCCGACATACCTTTACGACTGCGCGAAACGCCCTGAGGGCGATGGCGGTCTCGCCCGGTCGCCCCTCGTCCTCTGGGAGCCTCCACGCGAAGGGCGCGCGTCCGTCGCCCTACGCCGTGAAGCTGGACCCGCAGCCGCAACTGCCCTTGGCGTTGGGGTTCTTCAGGGTGAAGCCGGCCCCGGTGAGCCCGTCCATGTAATCGATCTCGGTCCCGCTGAGGTAGAGGAAGGACTTCGGGTCCACCAGGACCGTCACCCCGTCCTGCTCGATGACCTGGTCGCCGGGCTGGGGGGCGTCGAAGGCCAGCTGGTACTGGAAGCCGGAGCAGCCGCCCCCCACCACCCGGATGCGAAGTCCCGCGTCTGCGGGGGCGGTCTGGGCAGCCTTGATTCCCTTGATCTTCTCGGCGGCCAGGGATGTCACGGTGATCATGTCTGCTCTCCTCCTAATCGTCCTGTCGTGTTGTCGTGAGTCAAAGGCGTCCCTGCCAGATCCTGTCGAGGCCCGGACACTCTGCGGGTTCACGCGTTCCTATCGCGACGCCCGGGAATGCTGGCCTCGTCGTCACGCCGCCTCGATGACCGCCTGCATATGCAGGGGGATCTCGGCGCGCGACATGATCACCGGGCAGCGAGGGCACACCTCGGGGCCCGGCTCGAGCGAACAGTCCGCGCAACAGCGCAAGATCTCGATCGTCTCCCGCAGGGAATCTTGCACTGCCCGATACTGCACGATGCGTTTTTCCACCTCGCACAGTTGCTGCTGAAGCAATCGGGTGATGCCCGGGGTAATGTCCGAGGCCACCCGCCCCCGCCGCCGCTGATCGAAGAACGCCTTGACCTGCGCCAGGGGCGTATCCACGAGCTGGAGGTTCTTGATCAGACGGAGCTTCCGGAGCTCGTCCTCCTCGTAGAGGCGGAACCCCCCCTTGGTCCGGGTGGCAGGGGCGATCAGCCCGAGCTGCTCGTAGTACCGGATCGTGCGCATCGTCGTCCCGGCCTTCCGGGCAAGGTCGCCAATACGCATGAGCCGCCCGGTATTTCCCTCGCGCTTTCCCTCTGCCATCTGGCGGTCCACCCACATCCCTTCGGCACGAATACGCGAGTCAAGCCATCCACAATATACCAAACCCTCACGTTCACGTCAATGTGTTTCCCAGGGGGAGGCGAGGAAACTCCACGGCATAAACTCGGCTCCAGGATCGTGCGAAAGCTCAGAGAAATTCGACCCTGGGAGTTCCGCAGGCTTTCCCTTTCGTGGCGGGGAATTTGTCTCACCGAAGCCATGGCGAGCCAGGACCTCCCAGGAGGACGTGTACTTACGTCCTCAGTCCCGCAAGAGGATATTCCCCATCGCGATGGCCAGGACCAGACCGATGGTCCATATCCAGGGAAACCCGGTGCCAGTGTACCAGGAAATGATCGGATAGGCCGGGGCCGAAATGGGAAGCAAGGCCATGCCAAACGCCAATCCCACCACGCCCCACAGTCTGCCATAGGCAGACAGCATCGTCCCGAAGAGGCCCAAGAGCATCGCGATCCACAGGGTGCCGAAGCACACACCGTACAGGCTTGGCCCCTGGTACGCTTTGGTCACGGATGCCCCTTCCTACTTCAGGATCCCGGCCGCCTGGAGATCCCCGATCTCGTTTCCCAAGGCCCGGAGGCGGGTGTAGTACTCCGTGATCTCGGCATGGGGAAGCACCGGCAAGGTGCGATCCAGGACGTTGATCCGGTCTCCCAGATCCCGCGCCTCTTTCAGGATCTGCACCACCCGCTTGATCTGCGCCTCCAGGGGCCGTTCATCGAAGAAGCCCTCCATCTCGTCCTCGTCCATGCGGTCCAGGACGGTCAGGAACCGCTCGCGCTCCTGCGGGGTGAGGTCCGGCGGGTAGAGCCGCGCATACACCTTCATGCGAAAGGTCCGGTAGCGAAGATCCGGCATCTAGACCTCCAGCTCCTTGGGAGACTTCGTGAGGTTCTGGCACCCACGCTCGGTCACCACGACCACATCCTCGATGCGGACGCCTCCCACACCGGGATAATACAGGCCGGGCTCGACCGTGACAACGTTCCCGGCGCGGAGCGTGGCCTTGGCCTTCGAGACCCTCGGCAGTTCGTGGATGTCCAGGCCGAGGCCATGGCCCGTCCCGTGGAAGAAGCCCTGCATCCGGCCGTCCATCTCGCCGGTCTGGAATCCATTCTCCTCCAGTGTCCGCTGGACCTCACGGTGGATCGCGTCGCCCTCGGCCCCGTCCCGGATGGACCGGAAGGCGCACTCCTGTCCCGCCAGGACGGCGTGGTGCATGCGGCGCAACGCCTCCGGGGCGCGGCCCTTGACCACGGTCCGCGTCAGGTCCCCGAAATAGCGGGTCTCCATGTCGCGCGGGAAGATGTCGATGATGATGGAGCGGTCCGGCCGGAGCGGGCCGCTCCCCTCGTTGTGGGGATCGCAGCCGTCCTCTCCACAGGCGACGATGGTGTGCTGGGCGATGAAGCCGTCCTCAAGCAACTGCCTGGCGATCAGCCGTTTGATCTCTTCGGCCCTCAGGACCTTCCCCTGCCACCAGAGCAGGTCGTCCCGCACCTCGGCCTCGCGGATGGCGCCGAGGGCCGCATCCATGGCCGCCTCGGTCCGCCGCAGGGCGGCCGTGATGGCCTCGACCTCGCTCGACGACTTCACCAGCCGCTCTTCGAAGAATGGCTCCGGCTTGACCGTCAGGGTCAACCCCTGGTCTCGAAGCCGGTCGGCGTACTCGACGGCAAAGCCCCCCGGCACCAGGAGGCTGTGGATCTGCCGCTCCTTCAGAAGTTCGCATAGCGCGTCCGGCACGCCGGCACGCTCGACGCCCGCCGCCTTGGCCCGATCCTCGTACCGCCGGATCGGCAGGACCGTATCCACGGCCGCCTGGGTGCGCGCCCGGTCCAGCTCCAGATCCGACATCAGGAGGATCTTCTCCAGCCCGTGCCACAGGAAGATAAAGGGGTCCGGGGCCACGAACCGTGTCGCGTAGTACAGGTTCGCGTCCGTCTCGCTGGCGGCGATGAGCAGCCGCGCCTCCGGCTGCGGTTCGAGGTTCAAGGTTCGAGGTTCAAGGTTCACGGTTCGACCTTTCGAGCGCTACGGGCGGTCCTCTTCGCTGTCTCCGATCGGAGGTAGCGCCGGAAACCGCCGATGAGACTCTTGACTCTCAAGGTCCGGCTGTTTAGGCGGGGGAAGGTCTCTTCGAAGATGTATTTCTGATCCAGGGCCACGTACAGATGGGATTGGACCTCCGAGGCAGACCGAAACGCGTAGCTGAGGAACTGGAGAAACTCCCGATTCGAGCCCGCATCGAAGCCCTCTGCAATGTTCGCCATGATCGACACCGCGGCACGCCGCAATTGATCGCGAAGGGCGGGATCACCGCGAAAGCCCCTGTCCTGAGTCACCTTGTAAAGGTCGGCGGTGAGCTTTCTTGCTTCCCGCCACGCTTCAATGTCTTCGAACCGTTCAATCGCGCTCATGGCTGCGATCCGTGGAACTGCTCCCTCGGGGTTTCAACCTCGAACGTCGAACAGCAGCACGTCGAACAGCGATGCGCTACGCCTCATGCATCGTCATCGGCTCTCGCACGCTCCTGCCCGTCCGAAACCGGTCGAGACCGAAGGGGCTGATGTCGATCGAGGGCTTCCCCGTCAGGATCAGCTCCGCCATCAGCTTGCCCGTAGCCGGGCCATGCATGAACCCGTGCCCGCTGTGTCCCGTCGCCACGTAAAACCCGGAGAGTTCCGGGACCGCCCCCAGGATCGCGTTGTTATCCGGGGAGATGTCATAGGAGCCGGCCCAGCCCCGGCTGATCTCCGCCTTCTCCAGCAGGGGAACGCGGGCAACGGCCTTGGCCACGCTCTCGGCCACGTGCTCCCAGTCCACGTTGGTGTTGAAGGTGCTCTCCTCGTCCTTGGGCCCGGAGAACAGGCAGCCGCCCATCTCCCCGCGGAAGTACCAATTGCGGTGGTAGTCGATCGTGAGGGGTGGCTCCGCGCTGAACTCCGGCAGGGGTCGCGTGACGAAGAGCTGGCGGCGGTACGGTTTGACGGGGACCTCCACGCCGGCCATGGTTCCCACGATGCCCCCCTCTGCGCCGGCGGCGTTCACCACGATCGGGGCATGGATCGGCCCCTGGGGCGTTTCGATCCCGGCGACGCGGTCGCGCTCCCGCAGGATCCGGGTCACGGGACGCCGCTCGTGAATGGTGACGCCCAGCCGCCGGGACGCCACCGCATAGCCCATGGTCACCTCGTAGGGGGCGGCATAGCCGTCGGTCGGGCAGTAGACCCCGCCAATGATGTCGTTCAGCCGGACGTACGGAACCAGCCGCCGCATGTCGTCGGGAGAAACGATCTGAACCGGGATGCCGTAGCGTTGCTGGACCTCCGCCTGGCGCTGGAACAGCGCCAGCTCCGCCGGGGTCGTCGCCATGAAGAGGTATCCGACCTGGCGGAACTCGGGGTCAACACCCAGTTCGTCCCGCATCCGATGGAACATCTTGAAGCTCTCGACGGAGAGCTGGATGTTCACCTCGGTCGCAAACTGCTGTCGTATTCCCCCGGCCGACTTCCCGGTGGAGCCGGAGCAGATGAGGTCCTGCTCCACCACGACCACCCTGGGAGCACCCTGGATGGCCAGGTGATAGGCGATGCTGCAGCCCACAATCCCCGCGCCGACGATGACGATGTCCGCCGTCTCAGCCATCCCTGAGTCCGCCCATCCTCGCTCACTCCTCGCCCCCACAGGGGGAGAGGCGAAGGTGAGGGGTGGTAACTACTTTGGTCCAACTTTGGCGCGCTTGGCGTCTTGGCGGTTAGTGCGTCATGGGTCAAAAAAACGCCCGCGCGACGACCGCCATATCTGGCGTAGAAGATTGCGCGGGCCGGAGTATTCTGCGCGAGTTCCGCCCCGATTTCCGGTTGCTAATTTATCCCGCCGATCCGCAGGCCGTCAAGAACTCTTCACGAGAGAATGGCCTTGACGTGGTGAGTCACTCCCTCATAGGATGCCGCTGCGAGGAGGAGCCCGGCCAAACCGGCGAGTTGCCACAGCTTTCGGCACTCATTCGCTACTCACCTGCTTGAGGATGGCTACGACATCCGCACGGTGCAGGAACTCCTGGGACACAAGGACGTCAGCACGACGATGATTTACACGCACGTTCTGAACCGGGGGCCTGCAGCCGTCCGCAGTCCAGCAGACCGGCTAGCGAGCCTGCACACCCCTCCGCCACCACCGCCCGCAGGCAACCGGCCGGCCGAAATAGACTCCAGGCGCCCGCAGCCTATCCCGGTGAGGT
>Ga0080064_1002162_pt1 | contig 34907 bp, 31 predicted proteins | sample Subgrocontami54m_FD_69260 | JGI IMG/M metagenome (GOLD analysis project Ga0080064, IMG submission 69260) | Subsurface groundwater microbial communities from S. Glens Falls, New York, USA - GMW46 contaminated, 5.4 m (SPADES assembly) (version 2) ...
GTTGATGCGAGCCACTACACGCCGTCGTTTCATCTCCGCGCTGGCAAGCCTGCCTGCGTTGCTGTCGATGCGCGCGGCCCGCGCGCAAAGCGATCCGTTTGACCCGCTCGTGCGCCAAGTCACGGGCGGCGCGCCGGTCAGTTCCGGGCGCGTGACGGTAGATACTCCGCGGCTCGCCGACAACGGTCATTCGGTGCCGCTCAAGGTGAGCGTGGCGAGCCCGCTGACCGCGACCGATTACGTGCGCAGCATCACGCTGCTGTCCGAAAAGAACCCGCGCCCCGTGATGGCAACGTTTTATCTTGGGCCGAAGGCGGGCCGCGCGGAGGTGGTTACGCGCGTGCGGCTGGCCACCACACAGCGACTGCTTGCCATTGCACTGCTCTCGGACGGCTCGTTCTGGTCGGGAAGCGCCGAGGTGGAGGTCACGGAGTCCGCCTGTCTGGACGCCTCCTGATATGGTTGCGCGAGTCCAGTTGCCGCGAGAGGCGAAACGCGGCGAGGTGATCGAGATCCGCATCGCGATCCAGCATGCGATGGAAACCGGCTACCGCTACGACCATGGGGGCAAGCCGATTCCCAAGAATGTCATCAATAGCCTGGTGTGCCGTTATAACGGCGCGGAGATTTTTCGCGCCGAGATGGGTTCCGGCATCGCAGCCAATCCTTATCTGCAGTTCTATACGACCGCCGAGGCGAGTGGCGAGATTGAGTTTTCGTGGGTGGACGACGCGGGCGAGCGCGGCAGCGAGCGGGCTTCCATCACGGTCGTTGGGTGAACGCGTACACCGGCATCTGCATTGCGATCTTCTTTGCTGCCGCAGCATCGGCAGCAGAACCGCAGCGGCCTCATCCCCTCAAATCCGGAATCGAGTTCGTCAGCGCTGACATACGCGCGCTGCAGGCTGACGACTTCGCGAATCCCGGCATGCTGTGGGTCGAACGCGGCGCGAAACTGTGGCGGGAGCCGGCGGGCAGGGACGGCAAATCATGCGCGAGTTGTCACAGCGACGCCAAAGTAAGCATGCGGGGCGTCGCCACGCGGTATCCGCTGCTCGATCCCGGCGCCGCGCGCCTGATCAACCTCGAGGGCCGCATCATGCAGTGCCGCGAGCGCCGCCAGCAGGCCGAACCGCTGCGTTACGAATCCGAGGAACTGCTTTCGCTCACCGCGTACGTCGCGATGCAATCGCGCGGCATGCCGTTCAGTGTGAGCATCGACTGGCAGAACCGCAGCCATTTCGAGGCGGGTCGCGCGATGTTTTACCGCCGGATGGGACAACTGAACCTGTCATGCGCACAGTGTCATCAGGACCATTGGGGCAAAAAACTCGGGCCGGAGACCATCAGCCAGGGCCACGGCAATGTGTATCCGGTTTACCGGCTGGAATGGCAGGCGGTGGGATCGCTGCATCGCAAGTTCCGTTCGTGTTTTTCGGCCGTGCGCGCCGAAATACCGCCATATGGCGCGTCCGAGTATCTTGAACTCGAGTTTTTTCTTGCCTGGCGCTCGGGCAATCTGCCGATCGAAACGCCGGGCGTCAGGCGGTAGGGCGCGGATTCATCGCGCCGAATCGTTTGCGCGCGGTTTGCTGGCGCAATGAATCCGCGCCCTACCGCAGCGCGGCGTTGATTTTTTCGAGCGCGACGTTGCCCGGGCACAGTTCGCGCACGCCGAGCTGACTGAGCGGCGTGGGAATCGTGTTGAGATGCTCGTGCAGGTCGGATGAATCGGGATTAACGTAGAGCAGCCCCGTGACGACCTCGCCCGCGGCCGCGCGCTCCTGCAGGTAGTTCATCACCTTGATGCGGTCGGTTGCGGCATAGTCGGCGGCGAGCTTCCTCAACCGCAGCACCGAGCCGTCATGCTGCGTGACGGTGGTCACCGTGCCCGGCTCGTAATCGGCGGTGAGTTCTTCGCGCCCGGGAATGAAGTCGAGCCGGTTGACCGCGGCGTTGTGCTCGCGCACGTAGTCATAACTCTTGGTCGAACCGGAATGATTGTTGAACGCGACGCAGGGCGACACGACGTCGATGAATGCCGCGCCCTTATGTTCGATCGCGGCCTTGATCAGCGGCACCAGCTGCTTCTTGTCACCGGAAAAACTGCGCGCCACGAAGGAGGCGCCGAGTTGCAGCGCGAGCCCCACCATGTCGATCGGCTCGTCGCTGTTGACGACGCCGCGTTTCGACTTCGAGCCTTTGTCCGCGGTCGCCGAGAACTGGCCTTTGGTGAGGCCGTAGACGCCGTTGTTTTCGACGATGTAGACCATGTTGACGCCGCGCCGCATGCAGTGCGCGAACTGGCCGAGCCCGATCGACGCCGAATCGCCGTCGCCGGAGACGCCCAGGTAGAGCAGTTCCCGGTTGGCCAGATTCGCGCCGGTGAGCACCGAGGGCATGCGGCCGTGCACGCTGTTGAAGCCGTGCGAATTGCCGAGGAAATAGTCCGGCGTCTTCGAGCTGCAGCCGATGCCGGAGAGCTTGGCGACCTTGTGCGGCTGGATGTTCATTTCCCAGCACGCCTGGATCAGCGCGGCCGAGATCGAGTCGTGGCCGCAGCCGGCGCACAGCGTCGAGATCTTGCCTTCGTAGTCGCGGCGGGTGTGGCCGACCTGATTCTTGGGCAGGTCGGGATGGTGCAGCTGGGGCTTGGTTAGATAAGTCATGGATTCAGCCTTCGGTCTGGATCCCTGCTTGCGCGGGGATGGTGTCGTTGCGCGATGGGTTCCGCAATCCGCTCACGAAACCACTTTCTTGAGCGGAACCACCGTGCGCGCGGCGGCATGCTGCGATATCTGGTCGACGATAAAGCGCGCGGTGATCGGCGTGCCGTCGTAATGCAGTACCGACAGCAGGCGCGTTTGATTGACCTTGGCTTCGGTGACGAGGAGCGTCTTCAATTGCGCGTCGCGGTTTTGTTCGACGACAAACACCCAGGGATGCGAGGCGACGAAGTCCGCGATTTCATCCTGGAACGGGAAGCCGCGCACGCGCAGCGCATTGACGTGGATGCCGCGGGAGGCCAGCACATCGAGCGCTTCCTGCATGGCGGGACTCGTCGAGCCGTAGAAAATCGCGCCAAACCGCGCCGGTTTTTCCGCCGGATACAGCAGCGGCACCGGCACGTATTTCTTCGCCGTCTCAAACTTGCGCAACAGCCGCTGCACGTTGTAGACATAATCGGGGCCGGTCTCGCTGTAGCGCGCGTAACGGTCCTTGGTGGTGCCGCGCGTGAAGTAGCCGCCGCGCGTCGGATGCGTGCCGGGATAGGTGCGGTAGGCAATGCCGTCACCGTCGACGTCGTTGTAGCGGCCGAAGTCCTTGCCGGCCTGAAGTTCATCGTGGGTCATCACCTTGCCGCGGTCATAGGCCTGGCTATCGTCCCACTGCAGCGGCTCGCACAGGCGCGTGTTCATGCCGATGTCGAGATCGGTCATCACGAAGATCGGGGTCTGCAGACGATCGGCGAGGTCGAAGGCTTTGGCCGCAAACTCGAAACATTCGCGCGGATCCTCGGGGAACAGCAGCACGTGCTTGGTGTCGCCGTGCGAAGCATATGCGCACGCGAGCAGGTCGGACTGCTGGGTGCGCGTGGGCATGCCGGTCGACGGCCCGCCGCGCTGCACATCGATGATCACCGCCGGGATTTCGGCGAAATAGGCGAGCCCGATGAATTCCGTCATCAGCGAGATGCCGGGCCCGGAGGTGGCGGTGAACGCACGCGCGCCGTTCCAGCCGGCGCCGATTACCATGCCGATCGAGGCGAGTTCGTCCTCGGCCTGCACGACCGCGAACTTCTGCTTGCCCGTCGCGGGATCGATGCGGTATTTCTGGCAATGCCTGATGAACGACTCGGCCAGCGACGACGAGGGCGTGATCGGGTACCACGCGCACACCGTAGCACCCCCGTAGATGGCGCCGAGCGCGGCGGCGTTGTTGCCTTCCAGGAAGATCTTGTTGCCGACGGCGTTGGCGCGCTGAATGCGCAGTCCCAGCGGGCAGCTGAGATTGGCCAGCGCGTAGTCGCGCCCCAGCCGCAGCGCCTTGACGTTCGATTGCAGCAGCACTTCCTTGCCCTTGTATTGCTCCGAGAACAGGCGCTCGATCTCGTTGGGGTCGATTTCGAGCAGCGCGGACAGCGCGCCGACGTAGATGATGTTCTTGAACAGCTGCCGCTGGCGCGGATCCGTGTAGGTGGAGTTGCAGATCTCGGTCAACGGCATGCCGATGACATTGATGTCATCGCGAAACCTGGACTTTGGCAGCGGCTTGGTATTGTCGTAGAACACGTAGCCGCCCGCCTCGATTTCCTTGAGGTCGGCGTCCCACGTCTGCGGATTCATCGCCACCATCAGATCGACACCGCCGCGCCGGGCCTGATAGCCGTTTTCGCTGACGCGCACTTCGTACCACGTCGGCAGGCCCTGGATGTTCGACGGAAAGATGTTGCGCGGCGAGACCGGCACGCCCATGCGCAGAATGGCGCGCGCGAACAACTCGTTGGCGCTCGCCGAACCCGAGCCGTTGACGTTGGCGAACTTGACGACGAAATCGTTGACAGCCTCAATACGCTTCATGCGGCTTTCCGTTGCGGTTTGTTGCGGCATCCCGGCCCGGCGGGAGTCATGTCCAGCAGGAACTTCTGCATGTCCCACGCGCCGGTCGGGCAGCGCTCGGCGCACAGCCCGCAGTGCAGGCACACGTCCTCGTCTTTCGCCATGATGCGGCCGGTCTTGAGCGCGTCCGACACGTACAAGTCCTGCGTCAGGTTGTGCGCCGGCGCGTTCAGGCGCGTGCGCAGATCCGTCTCGTCGCCATTCGACGTGAAGGTGATGCAATCCATCGGGCAGATGTCGACGCAGGCGTCGCATTCGATGCACAGCCTGGGCGCAAACACCGTCTGCACGTCGCAGTTGAGGCAGCGCCCGGCTTCGGCGAGCGCAAGCTTGGGATCGAAGCCGAGCTCGACTTCGACCTTGATGTTCTTCAGCGCGATTCTTTGGTCCTTGAGCGGCACCTTGTAGCGCTCATCGCCGGAGATATCGTTGTCGTAGCTCCACTCGTGGATGCCCATCTTCTGCGACGCGAGGGTCACCATCGGCGGCGGGCGCACGCTCACGTCCTCGCCGTGGCACAGCTTGTCGATCGAAATCGCCGCGTCGTGGCCGTGCGCGACCGCCCAGATGATGTTCTTGGGGCCAAACGCGGCGTCGCCGCCGAAAAACACGTGCGGCAAAGACGATTGCATCGTGACCTTGTCGACAACCGGCATTCCCCAGTCATTGAACTCGATGCCGATGTCGCGCTCGATCCACGGGAACGCATTTTCCTGACCGACGGCGACCAGCACGTCGTCGCATTCATGATGCACCGCCGGTTCGCCGGTCGGCGAGAGCTTGCGGCGGCCCTTCACGTCGTATTCGGCTTTCACCTTCTCGAACCTGACTCCCGTGAGTCTGCCGTTCTTGTGCGTGAATTCCAGCGGCACGAGATAATTGAGGATCGGGATGTTTTCGTGTTGCGCGTCTTCCTTTTCCCACGGCGAGGCTTTCATTTCCCCGAAGCCCGAGCGCACGATCACTTTCACGTCCTCGCCGCCGAGGCGCTTCGACGAGCGGCAGCAGTCCATCGCGGTGTTGCCGCCGCCGAGCACGATCACGCGCCTGCCGATTTTGTCGATGTGGCCGAACGACACGCTGGAGAGCCAGTCGATGCCGATGTGGATGTTGGCCGCGGCCTCCTTGCGCCCCGGAATTTCGAGGTCGCGCCCGCGCGGTGCGCCGGTGCCGACGAAGACCGCGTCGTATTTTGCGGCGAGCAGCTGCTTCAGGCTGTCGATGCGGTTGCCGCCGCGGAAGTCGACGCCGATGTCGAGGATGTAGCCGACTTCCTCGTCGATTACGGATTCAGGAAGGCGGAACCTGGGGATCTGCGTGCGGATCATGCCGCCTGCCCGCTGGTCGCCGTCGAACAGCGTGATCTGGTAGCCGAGCGGCGCGAGATCGCGCGCGACGGTGAGCGAGGCGGGGCCCGCCCCGATCAGCGCGATGCGCTTGCCGTTCTTCCTGGCCGGTGCCTTCGGAAGCCTGCCGCGGATGTCGTCCTTGAAATCCGCAGCCACGCGCTTCAGGCGGCAGATTGCGACCGGCTCCGGTTTCTCGCCGTTGTTTTCCTCAACGCGGCCGCGGCGGCACGCCGGCTCGCACGGGCGATCGCAGGTGCGGCCCAGTACGCCGGGAAACACGTTCGATTCCCAGTTGATCATGTAAGCGTCGCTGTATCTGCCAGCGGCGATCAACCGGATGTATTCGGGAACGGGGGTGTGGGCGGGACACGCCCACTGACAATCGACGACTTTGTGGAAGTAGTCCGGATGGTGGATATCAGTCGGGTTCAATGCGTCTCCTTGACTACGCCTTGGTCGTTCTCCAATGCCCAGCAGTGCCGGCGAGACGTATAACGCTTGAGCTCGAAAACGGATACACGGTACCTCGGGCGGGCGCTAGTTTACCCCGCTTGCGCGACGCTGAAAAGGCCTGCAATTTCAAGCACTAGAAATAGGCTTGTCCAGGGCCGACCGGGGGTGTCCACTCGCAATTGCCCCACGGGCCATCGCCGTTTTCCCGGACGTAGGCGATGCGGCCGCTTTTCCTGGGAGCCCTCTTGCCCGAGAAGAGCGCGTGCAGCCAATCGAGCACGTACTCGTGGCAGTCCAGGCCGCCCAGGTTCGCGATGCCCCACAGCGGATGGTACTGGTTTTCCATCACCCACATTTCTTTGGGAACCTTGAGATCCCCGAAGGCCTCGACGGCGTCCTCGAGCGGGCACAGTGGATCGAATTCGCCGGTCACCAGCAGCGTCGGGCATTTGATTTTGCCGAGATAGCCGCGCACGGTCATTCCCCTGGCTACCTCTTCGTCGAACTTGTCCTCGTTTTCGTATCCCGCCATGTACATGAACATCTGCTTGAAGCGCGGCGAGGACTGCGTGAAGATCGTGTTGTTCGGGTTGAAGCACGCCACCGAGCTCACCACGGCCGCCGCGCGGTGATCGTAGCTCGACAGGCGCAGCGACCAGTAGCTTCCCATGCTGATGCCGTAGACCGCGATCTTCTTCGCGTCCACTTCCGGGCGTTTTTGCAGGTAGCTGATCACCGCCGCGCCGGCGCGCTCGTAGTTGTCCTTCACCGCGCGGATCTTCTGGAGGTTCGAATTGCCCTGCCCGGGGCCATCCATCGCGAGCACGTGAAAACCGCGCGCGAGCGCGATGTTGTGATGCGCCCGGGGGAAAACCTCCTTGGTCTGGTCCATCCCCGGTACGTAGATCACCACCGGGGCTTTGCGGCGGTCCGGCAGCAGGTGCAGCAGGCAGGAAATGGTCTTGCCGTTGTCAAACGGCACCTCGACGCGCTCGATCGGGTAGCCCGCGACTTTCGAGCGGCGGTCGACCATCTCGGACATTTTCTCGCAGAGCTGGATCTTGACGGGATGATCTTCGAAGAAAATGGGATGTTGGGCCATGCGGTAAGCCTCGATCGCGTGGTCGTAATGCGCCGTGGCCGTTTCCCGCGCGCCCAGTGCCTGCGCCCGCTTGGCGAGTTTCTCGTGGCGCTCGGCCGCCTCGCGCCAGACTTTGGGCAGCATGCGGTAGTTGCGCGCACGTTTTCCCGCCGGCACTTCGAGGTCGTCGCGCTCGAAATTCTGCACCCGCCCGCGCATGTTGAGCGCCAGGTCGAGCATCCATTGCTGATTGTCGCGTTGTGTTCTGAGTTTGCGGATCATGGGTTCCTCATGCGGAATGATTCTGCGGTCAAGGAAATGAAAACCACCGGCGGCAAGGCTCCAATCCTGCTTCCGACACGAATATTAGCCGAAAACGCCCGGTTGTTTGAATTTTGCTCCCCGCGGCGCAGCTGATACCTGCACGCGCTGCACATAATTTAACCAGCCGCTGGAACCCCGGTAGGTTTAGAATGGTCCAACAGCTGGATAGAAAAGGAAATCATGAAACCTAAAATTACAGTCGCGTGGGAACAGCTCGGCGCCGTCGGCGGCACGCGCAATGATTCGTCGAAATGGACCGAAGACCGTTCGACCCTGTGGGTGACGCTGTGGTCCGACCGCCTGAAGCGCGTGAAGAGTGGCGTCTACCGCTACACCCTGTGCGAGGACAAAGACCTGCAGAGCAACACCGGTGCGCGCCACCATGCCAATGTCCACGAAGCGATCGAACGCGGCGTGCCGATGCGCGGATTTCTCGTGTGGCCCAAGAAGGAACTGAACGCCCAGGGCCAGCACGGGGTCGAGGACGCAGACCCGACGCGGCAATACGAGGTCGAAGTCGAAAGCCGTGACGGCACCGTGATCGTCGCCCTGGCCAAGGGGTTGCAGTAAAGCGCAGCGCGCGCTTCTGTTACACTAAAACCGGCTTGGACAAGAAGAGCCGGAGGGGAGACCAGGCATGGCCGTCACACTTGTCACGGATACAAGCGTTGCGGGACGCGCGCCGCAGGAAATGGAGGAATATTTCCGTGCGACCTTCGAGCAGGCGGCTGTCGGTATCGCGCACACCACGACCGACGGCCGGTTTCTGCAGGTTAACGGCAAGCTGTGTGGAATGCTGGGCTACACCAGCACTGAATTGCTTGGGCTCACCACGCGCGACCTGACCCATCCCGACGACCGCGACCGGCAGGACGCGCTGCGCCATGAGCTACTGACCGGTCAGCGCGCTTTTTTTGCGGTCGAGAAGCGCTACCTGCGCAAGGACGGCGCGGCGCTCTGGGTCAACCGCACCGTGACGCTTGCCCATCGCCCCGCGACCGGCGAACCCTACCTGATCCAGGTGATCGACGACATTTCGGAGCGCAAGCGCACCGAGGCGCAACTCGAGCGCATGACCCGCGCGCGGCGCGTGACAGCGGGGTGCAGCCGTGCGCTGATCCATGCTGCCAACGAGGCCGAAATGCTGGAGAGCATGTGTCGCATCGTGGTCGAGTCTGGCGGTTACAAGATGGCATGGGTGGGATTCGCCACCGGCGACGCCATGCGTCCCATCTCCATCGCGGCGCACGCCGGGTTCGGGGACGATGCACCCATGACGGGGCCTGCCTGGAGCGCAGATGGCCGCTATCACGGGTTCATATTGGAGGTGATTACGACCGGCGAGCCGCACATCGCGCGCGACATCCTCAATAATCCGAAGTACCTGCAGCGCCGCGCCCGCGCCGTGCAGCACGGTTTTCAGTCCTCGATCGCGCTGGCGCTGAAAAGCGAGGGCGAGATCCTCGGCGCCATCGCGATGTACGCGCGCGAGGCCGATGCGTTTGACGCGGAGGAAATTGCGCTCCTCATCGAGCTTGCCGCCGACATCGCCTATGGCGTCGGCAATTTTCGCACCCGCGCTGCGCGCCAGCAGGCGGAGCAGGCGGCGCGCGAGAACGAGCGGCGGTTCACGGAGTTCTTCGAACAGGCGGCGGTGGGCATGACCCGCGTCAGCCTCGATGGCGCGCTCGTGGAGGTCAACCAGAAGTTTTGCGACATGCTGGGCTATCGCCGGGACGAACTGATCGGCCGGGCCGTCAAGGACATCACTCATCCCGAAGATTACGGGACGGGCGCGCAGTTTCGCGCCAAGGTCTCGCAGGGCGAAATGAAGGCGGCGTCCAGCGAGAAGCGCTTCATCCGCAAGGATGGCACGGAGGTCTGGGCGCGGCGCAGCCTGGCCGTGGCGCGCGACGACGCCGGCAACCCGCAGTACGTGATCAGCGTTGTCGAGGATATTTCCGAGCGCAAGCGGGCGGAGGACGCGCTGCGCGAGAGCGAAGAGACGCTGCGCGCGACTTTCAGCCAGGCGGGCGTCGGCATTATCATCACCTCTCCCGACCGGCGCTATCTGCAGGTCAACGACAAGTATTGCGATATGCTGGGTTACACGCGGGAAGAACTGTTCCGGATGTCGATCGCGGACGTGCTGCCTCCCGAGGCTGTCGAGAACGTACAGGCGAATCGCAACAAGCTGGTACGCGGAGAGTTGCAAACCGTGAATCATGAGAGACAACTGCTGCGCAAGGATGGCTCGCTGATCTGGGTCAATCATGCGACCTCGCTGGCGCGCGGCCCGAACGGGGAGCCCATGCACTTCATCACGGTGGCCGAGGACATCTCCGTGCGCAAGCAGGCCGAGGAGCAGCTCACGCAACTCGCGCATTACGACGTGCTGACCAGCCTGCCGAACCGCATGCTGTTCTACGACCGGCTCAAGCACGCTCTCGCCGAGGCCAGGCGCAATCAGTGGGTGGTCGGCGTGATGTTCGTCGATCTCGACCGCTTCAAGAACATCAACGACACATTGGGGCACGCGGCTGGCGACGGCTTGCTGCAGCAGGTGGCGGAACGGCTCAGGCAATCGGTGCGCGCGAGCGATACCGTCGGGCGGCTCGGCGGCGACGAGTTCGCGATCGTGCTGTCAAACCTTGCCACCATCCGCGATGCCGAGGCCGCGGCGCAGAAGATCATGGCGAGCTTCAGCGACCCGTTCCGCGTGGACCAGGCGGAGCTTTTTGTCACGGTGAGCATCGGCATCACGCTGTATCCCGAGGACAGTGCCGAGCTGGATGCACTGATCAGGAACGCCGACATCGCGATGTACCGCGCCAAGGAGAAAGGGCGCAATACGTATGAGTTTCATGCGACCGGGATGTACGCCAGCACGACTGGCGCAGCTGATAGCCGGCGCGCTGGCTGAGTCCCGCCTCGACCCGCGCGCGCGGGAATTCAACGGTTGCCGGCTTATTTCTTCGGCAGGTAGAGATCGGTGATCGACCCTTCGGCAATCTCGGCGGCGAAGAACACCGTTTCTGAAAGCGTCGGATGAGGATGTATGGTGAGGCCGATGTCGGTTGCGTCGGCGCCCATCTCGAGCGCGAGCACGGTTTCGGCGATCAGCTCACCGGCGTTCACGCCCACCATGCCGGCGCCGATGATGCGCCGGGATTGCCGGTCGAACAGCAGCTTGGTCATGCCTTCGTCGCGGCCGGTCGCGAGCGCGCGGCCGCTCGCGGCCCACGGGAACACCGCTTTGTCGACTGCGACGCCCTGCACCTGGGCCTGCGTTTCGGTGAGTCCCATCCATGCGACTTCGGGATCGGTATACGCAACCGACGGAATGGTGTGCGCGTCGAACGCGACTTTATGGCCGGCAATTACTTCGGCGGCGAGCTTGCCTTCGTGCGTCGCCTTGTGCGCGAGCATCGGTTCGCCGACGATGTCGCCGATGCCGAAAATGTGCGGCACGCTGGTGCGCATTTGGCGGTCGACCGGAATGAAGCCGCGCGCGTTGACCGTGACACCCGCGTGTTCGGCCTTGATCGTGCGCCCGTTCGGACTGCGGCCGACTGCCATCAGCACGGTGTCGAACGTGTCGGATGCCGGCGCGCCGTCGCCCTCGAACGTGACTTTCAATCCGTTGGCGGCGGGTTCGATTTTAGCGACCCTGGTTTTGAGCAGGATTTTTTCGTAGCGTTTCTCGATGCGTTTGGCGAGCGGGCGCACGAGGTCGCGGTCGGCGCCGGGCATCAGGCCGTCCAGCAACTCAACGACGGTGATCCTGGAGCCGAGCGCATCGAACACGGTCGCCATCTCGAGCCCGATAATGCCGCCGCCAATCACCAGCAGCCGCTGCGGCACTTCCGGCAGCGCGAGCGCGCCGGTCGAGTCGATCAGGCGCGCATCGTCGTAGGGAAAGCCCGGGATGCGCGCCACGCTCGAGCCTGCGGCGATGATGCAGTGGTCGAACGATACGGTCCTGACGCCATCCTCGGTCGCGACGCGCAGCGCGTGCGGTGAAGCGAATTCACCGCGGCCTTGGATGACCGTGACTTTACGCTGCCTGGCGAGCGTGCCCAGCCCCTGGGTGAGCTTGCGGATCACGCCATCCTTCCACGCGCGCAGCTTGTCGATTTCGATTTTCGGCTTGCCGAACGCAACACCGCTGCGCTCCAACTCGCTGGCTTCGGCGATTACTTTCGCGACATGCAGCAGCGCTTTCGATGGAATGCAGCCGACGTTCAGGCACACCCCGCCCAGCGTCGGGTAGCGCTCGATCAGCACGACCTGCTTGCCGAGATCGGCGGCGCGGAACGCCGCGGTGTATCCGCCGGGACCCGCGCCGAGCACGACGACCTCGGCGTGAATGTCGCCGCGTGCGGTCGGCGGCACAGGGGGAGCGGCGAGAGGCGTAACAGGCGCAGCCGCCGGTGCTGTGGGCAATGGTGCGGCAGGCGCGGGCTTTGCCGGCGTTGGCGCGACCGGCGCCGGCGCAGCAGCCACTGCCGCGGCGCCGGCGGCATCGAGCGTGAGGATCAGCGTGCCCTGGGAAACCTTGTCGCCGACCTTGACGTTGATCGCCTTGATGGTGCCCGCCTGCGGCGCGGGTATCTCCAGCGTTGCCTTGTCGGATTCCAGCGTGATCAGCGGGTCTTCGGGCTTGACGCTGTCGCCGGGCTTGACCAGCACCTCGACGACCGGGACGTCCCTGAAATCGCCGATATCGGGGATTTTGACTTCGATGAGTTGGCTCACGTCCTGATCTCGCCGTGGCCGAACACAACCCATTTCAGCGACGTCAATCCCTCGAGCCCGACCGGGCCGCGCGCGTGCAGCTTGTCGGTCGAAATGCCGATTTCGGCGCCGAGGCCGTATTCGTAGCCGTCGGCGAAGCGCGTCGAGGCGTTGACCATCACCGAGCTCGAATCGACTTCGCGCAGGAAGCGCCGCGCGCGCGCTTCGTCTGCGGTGACGATCGCGTCGGTGTGCTGTGAACCGTAGCGCGCGATGTGGTCGATGGCCTGGTCGAGCCCGTCGACGATGCGCACCGCCAGAATCGCGGCGAGGTATTCGGTGTACCAGTCTTCCTCGGTTGCTGCCTTGATCTGCGGCGCATCCGGGCCGAAGGCGGAGCGCAAAATCTGCAGCGCCGCTGCGTCGCCGCGCAGCTCGATGCCTTTGTCGAGATAAATTCTGGCAAGCCTGGGGAGTACTTCGCCGGCGATACCGCGCGCGACCAGCAGCGTTTCCATGGTATTGCAGGTGCCCAGCCGCTGCGTCTTGGCGTTGTCGGCGATGCGGATCGCCTGGTCGAGGTCCGCCTTGTCGTCGATGTAGACGTGGCACACGCCGTCGAGATGCTTGATCATCGGAATGCGCGACTCGCGCATCACGCGCTCGATCAGGCTCTTGCCGCCGCGCGGCACGACGATGTCGACGTATTCGTTCATGCGCAGCAGCTCACCGACCGCGGCGCGATCGGTGGTTTCGATCACCTGCACCGCGGTGGCGGGCAAGCCCGCGCCTTTGAGCCCTTCGTGCACGCACGCCGCGATCGCCTGATTGGAGTGGATCGCTTCCGAGCCGCCGCGCAGAATTACGGCGTTGCCGGATTTCAGGCACAGCCCGGCCGCATCGGCGGTAACGTTGGGGCGCGCTTCGTAAATGATTGCGACCACCCCGAGCGGCACGCGCATGCGGCCGACCTCGATTCCCGACGGCTGCCGCCTGAGGTCGCTGATTACACCGACGGGATCGGGAAGCTTGGCGATCTGCAGCAGCCCATCGGCCATGTCGGCGACGGTTTTTTCGGTGAGCGTGAGGCGGTCGATCAGCGGCGCATCGAGTTTTTTCGCGCGCGCGGCTTTGAGGTCTGTTGCATTCGCGTCGAGCAGGCGCTTCACGTCGCGCCCGATCGCCTGCGCGGTGAGCGTCAACGCCTGATCCTTGGTCGCGGTGTCGGCGCGGGCGACGAGCCGCGCAGCAGCGCGCGCCTGCCTGCCGACGCCGAGCATGTAGCTTGGTATGTCCATAGGCATGAAAACCCTTGCAGACCAGTTCCCACGCGGGTTTCGGGAAGATTCTACCGCGTTTTCCCTGCGCCCGGACGCGACGCCGGGGCGAAACGCAGTCCAAGCTGCAGCAATTCGTCCCACACGTCGCCTTTGGCCAAGCCTTTGATCATGCGATCGATGGAGGCTGCGTGCATAAGGGCTGCTTCGGCCTGCGGCGCGGTGAAACGCTTGATGTGGCGTTGCATCAGATTCTGGCGCGCGGATCCCCAGACGCGTGCGTCGCGCATCGCTTGCTGGAGTGGGTGGCCCGTGGCAAGCGCGGCGAGCAGTCGGGCGATCGCACGGATTTCGTCGGTGAGCGCCCACAGCACAAGCGGCGGGGCGGCGCCTTCGCCCTGCAGAGCGTCGAGCACACGCGCAAGATGCCGTGCGTCGCCCGCGATCACGACTGCGCCGAGGTCGAATACGTCAAAGCGCGCGACATCGAACACCGCTTCCCTGACCTGCTCGAATGCAAGCTTGCCGGGCGGGAACAACAGGGCGAGCTTCTGCACTTCCTGATACGCGGCGAGCAGGTTGCCTTCGACGCGCTCGGCGATGAATTCGAGCGTTTCCTCGCCGGCGTGCTGTTCCTGGGCTTTCAGCCGTTCTGCGATCCACGCCGGCAGCGCGCTGCGGGCGACCTGCTTCGCCTCCACCATCGCGCCGGCGGTCTCGAGCGCTGCAAACCACGCCGCTTTCTGCCCGCGCCGGTCGATACCGGGCAGGCAGACGAGCGTGATGGTTTCGGTGGGCAGGCGCGCGCAAAAATCCTGCAGCGCCTGGCTGCCTTCGGCTCCGGGCTTGCCACCCGGGATGCGCAGCTCGAGGATGCGGCGGGAGGCAAACAGCGACTGCGATTGCCCGCTCATCCGGAGCTGCGACCAGTCGAAGTGCTGCTCCGCGGTCAGCACTTCGCGCTCGCCGTAACCGTCCGCGTGCGCCCGGGCGCGCAGGCGGTCCGCCGCCTCGAGCGCGAGCAGCGGCTCGTCCCCGAACACGGTATACAGCGGGGCGAGTCCGCGCTTGAGGTGCTGCGGGAGCTGTTCGGTGGAAAGACGCATCAACTGTCGATTCGCGTGACCTGCAGGCGGCGCACCAGCTGCTGCACGGCGTCGCTCTGCATGTCGCGGTAAAGCAGCGCTTCTTCCTGTTCCTTCGCGATTACATCCGTATCGCTGTACGAGAGGTCGCGCCGCAGCAGGATTTCGCTCGGCGCAATGTGTTCCCGGTTCTTCTGGTCATAAAGGCGGTACGACACGCGGTAGCGCAGCGTGATTTCGCGCACGCGCCCGCTCCCGGACAATGACAGAATCGCGCGCTCGCGCCCCTCCGCGATAATCTGCAGCGTGGCCTGCGCGTCCTTCGGATTGTCCGTGACCCGCGTGCGGCTGCCGGCACGCACCGCACGCGCGAACTCGTTGGCGAACGAGGACGGTCCGCCCGACTGCACGTATATCGATTCGAATGGCAGCGCCGCCTGGCCGCGCAGATGGAAGCCGCAGGATGCGAGCAGCAGACATCCGACTATCGTAACGAAGCATCTCATGGTTTACGCTCCTCGCGCCGGTCCTTACACCACGACGTTGACCAGCCGGCCGGGGACAACGACGACTTTCCTGACCGGCTGGCCGCTGACGTGCTTCTGCACGTTAGGGTTCTGCAGCGCAAGCCTTTCGATCTGCGAGCGGTCGGCGGTTTTCGCCACCCGCATGTTGCCGCGCAGCTTGCCGTTGACCTGCAGCACGAGCTCGATTTCATCCTGTATCAGGGCGGTCTCGTCGACTTCCGGCCAGCCCGCCGAAAGAATCTCTCCCCATTGCTGCCCGAACTCGAGTTCCTTCCAAAGCCCGTGGGCGATATGCGGTGTGATCGGGTAAAGCAGGCGCAGCAGGATCCAGAGGCCTTCTTTAACAACTTCATCGTTCACACCGGGCAGCCGTTCCAGCGCATTCAATATTTTCATCGCCGCCGAGGCTACCGTGTTGAACTGGTGCCTGGCCATGTCGTGGTTGGCCTGTTTGAGCACTGAATGGATTTCGAAGCGCGTGGCCTTCTGCAAACCAGGATCGATCTTTGGCTCTGGGCCACCCCGATTCCTGAATTTCACGCCGTAGCTCCACAACCGTTTCAGGAACCGTGACGCGCCTTCAACGCCCGCATCATTCCACACCAGCGTGTCTTCGGGCGGACTCGCGAACATCATGAACAGCCGCGCGGTGTCCGCGCCGTACTCCTCGATCAGCGACTGTGGATCAACCCCGTTGTTCTTCGACTTCGACATGGTGCCGATTCCGCCAGACTCGACCGGCAGGCCATCGGCCTTGAGCCTGGCGCCGGTGCGACTCCCGCGCGCGTCGAGCTCGACCTCGACTTCGGCCGGGTTGTAGTAGGTGATGCGGCCCGCGTCGGGTTTGCGGAAGAAGATTTCGTTCAGCACCATGCCCTGCGTGAGCAGGTTGGTGAACGGCTCGTCGAGTTGCACCAGTCCCAGGTCGCGCATGACCTTGGTCCAGAAGCGCGAATAGAGCAGATGCAGGATCGCGTGCTCGATGCCGCCGATGTACTGATCGACCGGCAGCCAGTATTTGACGCGCTCATCGACCATCGCGTTCATCTGGTCGGCGCACGCGAAGCGCGTGTAATACCACGACGAGTCGACGAACGTGTCCATGGTGTCGGTTTCGCGCTGCGCGGGCTTGCCGCATTTCGGGCACGGGCAGTTCAGAAAATCGGCGCGCCGGTTCAGCGGGTTGCCGCTGCCGTCGGGCACGCAGTCCTCGGGCAGCACCACCGGCAGCTCGGCGTCGGGCACCGGCACGTCGCCGCAGGCGCCGCAGCGCACGAGCGGAATCGGCGTTCCCCAATAGCGCTGGCGGGAAATGCCCCAGTCCCGCAACCGCCACAATACCTGTTTCTCGCCGAGTCCCTGCGACCCGAGATCGGCGGCAATCGCGTCCACCGCCTGCGCGTAGGCGAGGCCGTCGTATCTGCCCGAGTGGACGCAGCGGCCGTTTTCCTTGTCCGCATACCATTCCTGCCACGCGTCCGTGCTGAAAGTCCTGCCCTCTACCTCGATCACCTGCACGATGCGCAGGCCGTGCTGCCTGGCAAAGTGGAAGTCGCGCTCATCGTGACCGGGAACGCCCATCACGGCACCCTCGCCATAGCCCATCAGCACGTAATTGCCGACCCAGACCTCGATTTTCTCGCCGGTCAGTGGATGCGTGACGAAGATGCCGGTCGGCATGCCTTTCTTTTCCATCGTCGCGACGTCCGCTTCCATCACCGAGCCGCGCTTGCACTCATCGACAAAGCGCGCAAGCCCGGCGTTGTGCTTTGCGGCGTGGGTCGCGAGCGGGTGCTCGGCGGCGACCACGCAGAAGGTGACGCCCATGATGGTGTCGGCGCGGGTGGTGAATACCCACAGTTTTGCGTCGCTGCCGTCAAGCGTGTACGGAAACGCAAAACGCACGCCGTAACTCCTGCCGATCCAGTTCGCCTGCATCGTTTTTACGCGCTCGGGCCAGCCCGGAAGCCGCTCGAGTGCGGCCAGCAGCTCGTCGGCGTAGCGGGTGATCGCCATGTAATACATCGGGATTTCGCGCTTCTCGATGAGCGCGCCGGTGCGCCAGCCGCGGCCGTCGATCACCTGCTCGTTGGCGAGCACGGTCTGATCGACCGGGTCCCAGTTGACGGTGCCGGTCTTCCTGTAAACGAGTCCTTTCTCGAGCATGCGCAGGAACAGCCACTGGTTCCAGCGGTAGTAATCGGGACTGCAGGTCGCGAGCTCGCGCTCCCAGTCGATCGCGAAACCCAGCGAGACGAGCTGTTTTTTCATGTAGGCGATGTTGTCGCGCGTCCATTGCGCCGGCGGCACATGGTTCGCCATCGCCGCGTTCTCGGCGGGCAGGCCGAAAGCATCCCAGCCCATCGGCTGCAGCACGTTACAGCCGCGCATGCGGTGGTAACGGGTCAGCGCATCGCCTATGGTATAGTTTCGCACGTGCCCCATATGCAGTTTTCCGGACGGATAGGGGAACATCGACAGGCAGTAGTATTTCGGTTTTCCGGGCGTTTCCACGGCGCGGAACGAGCGTTGGTCTTCCCAGTACTGCTGGGCCTCGCGCTCGATTGCATGGGCGTTGTATTTGTTCTGCATGCCTGCCGGAAACTCGATGGCTGAATCAAGGATCAAACGGCGAATTATACCCGCAACGTATCTGAAATCTTGCCGCGGCCGCATCGGCATGTGATTAAGGGGCCGGGAATGAAGCTCAAAGCGTTTCTGACAGCATTGCTGATACTGGCGGCGGGTTCCGCGCTGGCGGCCGCGCGCGCTCATATCGTGGTCGAAGGCGTGCAGGCGCCGGCATGGGTGGAGCACGCGAGCGGCGCCCGCGCGCCGCTCGCAATCGGCGGGGCGCTCGGCAACAAGGACCGGATTTACACCGGCCCGGGCGCGCGCGCATTGCTGCGCCTCGCCGACGGCAGCCTGATCAAGCTCGGCGAGAATGCCGTGCTCGCGCTCGACGACCTCGGCCAGAGGAAAATCAACCTCAAGGACGTGGTCACGGCGTCGCTCGACGTGGTGAGCGGCGCGTTCCGCTTCACCACGCAGGCGCTCTCCAGGTTCCGCGGCGAGCGCGACGTCAAGGTCAGGATTTCGACTACTACCGCCGGCATTCGCGGCACCGACGTGTGGGGCAAGGCCGACAGCACGCGCGACATCGTCTGCCTGATCGAAGGCAGTATCACGGTTGCGCGCGGCGCGGATGCGTTCACGATGGACGAGCCGATGTCGTTCTATATCGCGCCGAAGAACGAGCCGCCGCTGCCGGTGGCGAAGGTGTCGCAGCAGCAGCTCGACCAGTGGTCGCTTGAGACCGAGATCGCCGCCGGGGCCGGCGCGATGCGCCGCGGCGGCCAGTGGAAAGTGACGCTCGCCGAGGCCAATAACCAGGACGATGCGCTCGGCATCTACGACCGGCTGCGCGATGCCGGTTACGCGGCGGAGATCCGGCCGCTGAAAAGCGAAGCGGGACAAATTTACCGCGTGCGCATCGCGCATTTGCCGAGCCGGCAGGAAGCCGAAGCGCTCGCCGGCAAGTTGAAGGGCAGCATGGGAATCGCCGAACCGAAAGTTTCGCGATGATTAGATGAACCCGTCGTTTCTGTCCGGCCTCAACGCAGAGCAACTCGAAGCCGTCACGCTGCCGCCCCAGGCGGCGCTGATCCTCGCCGGGGCGGGCAGCGGCAAGACCCGCGTTCTGACCACCCGCATCGCCTGGCTGATCCAGACCGGACAGGTGAGCCCGGCCGGATTGCTGGCGGTGACTTTCACCAACAAGGCGGCGAAGGAAATGCTCGCGCGCATCAGCGCGATGCTGCCGATCAACACGCGCGGCATGTGGGTCGGCACCTTCCACGGCCTGTGCAACCGCATGCTGCGCGCGCATTACCGTGAAGCGGGATTGCCGCAGCTCTTTCAGATTCTCGACAGCCAGGACCAGCTCGCGCTGATCAAGCGCCTGCTGAAGGCTGCCAACGTCGACGACGAGAAGTACCCGCCGCGCCAGGTCGCCTGGTACATCAACAGCCACAAGGACGACGGCAGGCGCGCGGCCGATGCCGATGCGTACGACAGTTTTTCGCGCCGCATGCAGGAACTCTACGCCGCCTACGATGAGCAGTGCCAGCGTGAAGGCGTCGTCGATTTTGCCGAACTGCTGCTGCGTTGTTACGAGCTGCTGTCGAAAAACGAAATCCTGCGCGATCATTACCGCGGCCGCTTCCGCCACATCCTGGTCGATGAATTCCAGGACACCAATCGCCTGCAATACCGGTGGCTGCGGCTGCTGGCCGGCAAGGACAACGCGATTTTTGCGGTCGGAGATGACGATCAATCGATATACGCCTTTCGAGGGGCGTCGGCGGCCAACATGCAGGACCTGCAGCAGGACTTCGCGGTCGAGAAGGTGATCAAGCTCGAGCAGAACTACCGCTCGCACGGCCACATTCTCGATGCGGCCAACGCGCTGATCGGGCACAACCGCCGGCGGCTCGGCAAGAACCTGTGGACCTCCGCCGCCAAAGGCGAGCCGTTGCGTGTCTATGAAGCCGAGACCGATATCGATGAAGCGGGATTCATCGTCGAGGAGGTGAAAGCGCTGCAGAGCGAGGGCGTGCGCCTGTCGGAGATCGCGCTGCTGTACCGGTCGAATGCGCAATCGCGCGTGCTGGAGCACGCGCTGTTCAGCGCCGGCGTTGCCTACCGCGTCTATGGCGGACTGCGCTTCTTCGAGCGCCAGGAAATCAAGCACGCACTCGCCTACCTGCGGCTGCTGGCGAGCGATGACGACGCGGGGGCGTTCACCCGCGTGATCAATTTTCCCACGCGCGGCATCGGCAATCGCAGCCTCGAACAACTGCAGGACGCGGCGCAAGCGAATAGCACGAGTTTGTGGCAAGCGGCGAAGGACAAAGCGGGGGGCGGGAAAAACAAGAGCATCGCCGATTTTGTGGCGCTGATCGAGTCCATGCGGACCGCAACCGCGAATCTCCCGCTGCCGGAAATCATCGAGCACGTGATCGAGCACAGCGGTCTCAAGCCGCATTACCAGACCGAGCGGGAGGGTGCCGACCGGCTGGAAAATCTCGGCGAGCTGGTCAATGCCGCTGCCGCGTTTGTGTCCGACGAGCAGCAGGAAGACACGAGCCTCACCGCTTTCCTTGCGCACGCCGCGCTCGAGGCTGGAGACAACCAGGCCGAGGCCGGCGCCGACGCGCTGCAGCTGATGACGGTGCACTCGGCCAAGGGGCTGGAGTTTCATAGCGTTTTCATCAGCGGGCTGGAGGAAGGCCTGTTCCCCCATGAAAACAGCCTGTCGGAAGCCGACGGCAGGGAAGAAGAGCGGCGCCTGATGTACGTGGCGCTGACGCGCGCGCGGCGGCGGCTGTATCTGTCGCTGGCGCAAAACCGCATGCTGCACGGGCAGACGCGCTACAACATCGCGTCGAGTTTTTTCGAGGAAATTCCCGCTGCGCTGATGAAGCGCATCGGTTCGCGGTTCCGTAGCGGGAGTCCGCGGTTCAGAACCCAAAGCGCGGCTCCGCGCGCCGCAGGTCCCCGTGCTCCCACCATTCAGTCCCCGACCTTCGGCTCGCAGGCAGATACACCCTGGCGCATCGGGCAGAACGTCACGCATCCGAAATTCGGCGCCGGCGTGATCGTCAACGCTGAAGGGGGCGGCGCGGATGCGCGCGTGCAGGTGAATTTCCACCGCAATGGCACCAAATGGCTGGCCCTGGAATATGCCAGGCTCGCTCCCGCCTAGTTTGGTGCAAAATCCCGTCAACCGTTATTGCGACTCCGGGAGGGGAATAAACAAGTCCTTGTAGGCGGCGTAAATCGACGGCACCAGGATCGGCGCGAGCAGCCACAGGCCCAGATCGGGCTGGCGCGCCGCGAGGCTGAGCGGCATCATGACCACCACCGGCACCATCACCGCCACGCCGTACACGAGAAACGGCCGGATGTTCCTGAGGCACGCCCACAGGCTCATCAGCAGCGCCGGCACCGGCTTCATGTCGTTGAAGAATACCAGCAGCGGCGCAAACCAGACCGCCATCATCAGCGGCACGGACAGCAGCAGTCCCGCCACCAGGGCGAGCATCATGCTGGGCGCTGCGGCGCGCATGGCCTGGATCGTCTCGGGCGTGGCGCCGCCTGCGGCCATGGTCCTGGAAACGGTGCTGATCGCCTCGCCGCCGATCAGCACCATCACCATCAGCGTGAGGAACTGGCCGGCCAGCGAGATCCCGCCGATCGTGACCAGCCGTGCCGCGTTCCTGAGAAAGCCGCTTGCCAGATAGCCCAGCCGCAGCGGCTTGCCCTGCTCGAGCGCCTCCGCGCCGTGGGCCAGGCCGGCGAGAAAATTCGGTGCGGTCAGCACGGCGATCAACCCGACCAGCGGAATCGCAAGCAACACCCGGCTGCCGATGAAAAGCAGCGCGATCAGCAGCAGCCACAGCGGCGGATTGCGGCGGAAAATCAGCATTCCCGCCGCGATCCAGCGCCAGCCATGCGAAGCGTCGACGATCCGGATGTTCATGCTCATGGTACGAATAATGACCGCAATTCGGCTTCGCACGCAACGTGATGTTCGAGAACGCGCTGGACCTCGCCCGGGTCCTTGGCGTGCGTGAGCAGGCCGGTCCGCGGCAGATACAGGTCGTACAGCCGCGAGATCCAGAAGCGCAATGCGCCGGCGCGCAGCAGCACCGGCCACGCCCCGCGCTCGAGGGCGTTGAACGGCCGCACGCGGTGATACGCCGCGAGCAGCGCCGTGGCGCGCTCGCGACTGAGCGCCGCGTCGGCCTCGATACACCAGTCGTTGACCGCAATCGCCACGTCATAGAGCAGCGCGCCATTGCAGGCGAAATAGAAGTCGATGATGCCGCCGACACGCTCCCCGTCCCACAGCACGTTGTCGCGGAACAGGTCGGCGTGTATCACGCCGCGCGGCAGGTCTTCGCAGCGGTGGAGCGCCTGAAAGCGCACTTCCTCCTGCAATAGCGCCGCGGCGCGCGCGTCGAGAAACGGCAGCACGTTCGGCATCGCTGCCCGCCACCACTTCGCGCCGCGCGGATTCGGCATTTCAGCACGGTAGCTCGCGCCCGCGAGATGCATTTGCGCGAGCAATCCGCCGATCGTCGCGCAGTGCCCGGCATCGACCTGCTGGAGATCGCGCCCCGGCACGCAGGTCACGATCGCAGCCGGCCTGCCGTTCAATTCGCCGAGATACTCGTTGCCGAGGCTGGCGATCGGCTGCGGGCTCGGGATGCCATGGCGCGCGAGATGCGCCATCAGGTCGAGGTAGAACGGCAGTTCGCCCGGCTTGAGCTTCTCGAAGAGCGTCAGGACGTAGCGGCCGTGCGTGGTGGTGACGTAATAGTTGGTGTTTTCGATGCCGGCAGCGATGCCCTCGAGCCGCGTAAGCGTGCCGATCGAATAGTTCCTGAGCCACGCCGACAGCTGCTCGGGTGTGACGGGGGTGAAAACGGACATGGAAATGACGGGTGACTAGTAACTGGTAACCAGTAACTGGACAAATCTGCTTTTGCTAATCACCAATCACTGATCACCAATCACCAATCACCAATTATTACCAGGAATGGATGGTCCACATCGGCGGACGGATGCCGGAATCGAGGCCTTCCTGCCGCGTCATCCTGCCATCGCCTTTTTCGTCGATCAGATAATACGGTACTCCGTGGGCCGGGGTGACCTTGAGCATGTAGAGTTTGCCGCCGACGCGATACTCCTCGACCGTATCGCTGCCGCGCTTGATGATGGTGACCTGCGGCTCGAGTGCCGGATCGAGCTCGAAACCGGGCGGCGGCGCAGGCGGATCGGGTATCGGCTGCAAAACGCCCGCCCGCTCCGCGGCCAGCGCGGGCAGCGCGATGCAAAACAGCAATGCGGCAAGCAGGTTACGCATAGGAACATTCCCTGAGTCTGATACTCGCATTATCGGCTTTTCAGCGGGAAATATAAAGCCGTAGCCTACAGATTGAGCAGCATTTCGCGCTCGGCATCCGACGGCTCGAAACCGCGACTCTCGTAATAATTGAAGATCGCGTCGACCACGCCTTGCGGCTCGTCGATGACCTTGATCAGATCCAGGTCCGCGGCGCCGAGCGTGCCCGCGGCCACCAGCGTGCCGCGGAACCAGTCGAGCAGGCCGCGCCAGAACGGTTCGTGCACGAGAATGATCGGCATTCTGCGGGTCTTGCCGGTCTGCACGAGCGTCAACGCCTCCATCAGCTCGTCGAGCGTGCCGAAGCCGCCCGGCAAGCAGACGTAGGCGGTCGCGAACTTGACGAACATCACCTTGCGCGCGAAAAAATGCCGGAAGCTCTGACTGACGTCCTGGTAGGGATTGACGCGCTGCTCGTGGGGCAGCTGGATGTTGAGGCCGACGCTCGGCGACTTGCCGAAATAGGCGCCCTTGTTCGCGGCCTCCATGATGCCGGGGCCGCCGCCGGAGATCACACTGAAGCCGGCATCCGACAACTGGCGCGCGATCTGCTCCGCCAGCACGTATTGCGGATGGCCCGGCGCGATGCGCGCACTGCCGAAAATGCTCACCGCGGGCCGGATTTCGCACAGGCGCTCAGTCGCCTCGACGAATTCTGACATAATGCCGAACGTGCGCCACGACTCGCGCGCCGACCAGGATTTTTCACTGAGTTCGGGAGCGAGCGGCTGGGGAATCTTGCCCGGACGGGTCATGGTGGAAACCTCCTCTCACTCTACACGCGATTGATGAAAACGCTGTTGCTGGTCGACGGATCCTCGTACCTCTACCGCGCATTCCACGCGATGCCGGATCTGCGCAACCGGAAGAACGAACCCACGGGCGCGATCTATGGCGTGCTGAACATGCTGCGGCGCCTGCATCGGGAGATCGCAGCCGATTATAGCGCCTGTATTTTCGATGCAAAAGGCAAGACTTTCCGCGAGGAAGCGTACCCCGAATACAAGGCCAACCGGCCGCCGATGCCGGACGACCTGGTACGGCAGATCGAGCCGCTGAAGGACGCGATCCGCGCCATGGGCTGGCCGTTGCTGGTCATCGACGGAGTCGAAGCCGACGACGTGATCGGCACGCTCGCGCGCGAGGCGCAAAGCCGCGGCGTGCGCACGGTGATTTCGACCGGCGACAAGGACATCGCGCAGCTCGTCAACCCGCAGGTGACGCTGGTCAACACGCTGTCGAACGAAACGCTGGACGAAGCCGGCGTTGAGAAAAAATTCGGCGTCAAACCCGACAGGATGGTCGATTACCTCGCGCTTGTCGGTGATGCGGTCGACAACGTTCCCGGCGTTCCCAAAGTCGGTCCGAAGACGGCGGTCAAATGGGTCGCGCAATACGGGACGCTTGATGAGGTGATCGCGCATGCCGGCGAAATCAGCGGTGCCGTCGGCGAGAACCTGAGGAAGAGCCTCGACTGGCTGCCGCAGGCGCGCGCGCTCCTGACCATCAAATGCGACGTCGCGCTGCCAGTCAAGCTTGAGGATCTCGCGCACGTTCGCCCTGACAGGGCGAAACTTGCCGAACTCTTCGACCAGTTCGAATTCAAGACCTGGCGGCGCGAATTGCAGGAGGCAGAATCCGGGATTCAGAATTCAGCAGCAGGCCGGCAAACCATGGCCGACGCCAGCGGCTCTCGCCCTCCGCCTCCGCCCCCCCGCAATTACGAAACCATCCTGACCGGGCGGCAACTTGACCAATGGCTCGCGAAAATCACCTCCGCCCCGCTCGTATCGGTTGATACCGAAACCACCAGCCTCGATCCGCTGCAGGCGCGGCTGGTCGGAATCTCGTTCGCAACCGGGCCGGGGCACGCGGCGTATCTGCCGCTCGCGCACCGCTATCCCGGCGCGCCGCCGCAGCTCGACCTGGCTGAAGTGCTGGCCAGGCTCAAGCCGTGGCTCGAGGCGGAGCACGTCCCCAAGCTCGGCCAGAACCTCAAGTACGACAAACACGTGTTTGCCAACCACGGCATCCGGCTTGCGGGCATCGTGCACGACACGCTGCTGCAGTCGTACGTGCTCGAAAGCCACAAGCCCCACGGTATGGACAACCTGGCCTTGCGCCATCTCGGCGTGAAAACCATCACCTATGAGGAAGTCGCGGGCAAGGGCGCGGGCCACATAGGTTTTGACCAGGTGAGCCTCGAGCGCGCGGCCGAATACGCGGCCGAAGACGCGGACATCACGCTGCAACTGCATCACGTGCTGTACCCGCAGATCGAGGGCGACGCCAGGCTCGCGAAGGTCTACCGCGACATCGAAATGCCCGTCATGGAGGTGCTGCACGCCATGGAGCGCCACGGCGTGCTGCTCGACTGCGGGCTGCTCGATGCGCAGAGCCGCGAACTCGGCGCTAAGCTGCTCGAGCTCGAGCGCGCGGCGCACGTGCAGGCCGGCCAGCCGTTCAACCTCAATTCGCCGAAGCAGATCCAGGAAATCCTGTACGACCGGCATCAGCTGCCGGTGCTCAAGAAAACGCCCAGCGGCGCGCCCTCGACCGATGAAGACGTGCTCGAGCAGCTGGCGCTCGATTATCCGCTGCCGAAGCTGATACTCGAGTATCGCGGCATCGCCAAGCTCAAGTCGACCTACACCGACAAGCTTCCGCGCATGGTCAATCCGGGCACCGGGCGCGTGCACACCAATTACGCGCAGGCCGTCGCGATTACCGGCCGTCTCGCCAGCAACGACCCTAACCTGCAGAACATTCCGGTGCGCACAGCGGAAGGCCGCCGCATCCGCGAGGCGTTCATTGCGCCGCCCGGGAGCAGGATTATTTCGGCGGACTATTCGCAGATCGAGTTGCGGATCATGGCGCATATCTCGCAGGACGCGAACCTGCTGCGAGCGTTCGCGGCCGGCGAAGACGTGCACCGTGCGACTGCTGCCGAGATTTTCGGCGTGGAGCCCGGCGCCGTCGATGCCGAGCAGCGGCGTTACGCCAAGGTGATCAATTTCGGTCTGATCTACGGCATGTCGGCGTTCGGCCTTGCCTCACAGCTTGGCGTCGAGCGGGCCGCGGCGCAGCAGTACATGGACCGTTACTTCACGCGTTACCCGGGTGTTGCGGAATACATGCGGACCACGCGCGAGAAAGCGCGCGAGCAGGGTTACGTTGAAACCGTGTTCGGCCGGCGCCTGTGGCTGCCCGAGATCAGGAGCAGCAACGGCGCGCGCCGGCAGGGTGCGGAACGCGCCGCGATCAACGCGCCGATGCAGGGTACGGCTGCCGATCTGGTCAAGCTCGCGATGATCGCGGTGCAGCGCTGGCTTGCTGGCGGCGCAATGCAGGCGAAGCTCATCATGCAGGTGCACGACGAACTGGTGCTCGAGGTGCCCGACGCCGAGGTGGCCGCGGTGCAGGAACACCTGCCGCGGCTGATGAACTCGGTCGCGACACTTGCGGTGCCGCTCGTGGTCGATCTGGGAACGGGGTCGAACTGGGATCAGGCGCACTGAGACTTTCAGGCGCGCCAGTTTTTCGAGTAAAACTCGCACACCACCCGCTTCTCGGCGTCGTAGGACAGGCCCTCTCCCGATTTCAGGTCGGCCGCGGTGTAGGAGTGATGCTCGACGCCGAGGTGATCGACCAGCCTCTGAAAGACGTCGACAAGCCGCGCGTCGAGGGCAAAAACCCAGCAGTAATTCGACAGCTGCCGGCGCTGGGTTGCATCTTTATTCAAGGCCAGCAGCGCGGCCTTGTAACGCTCGACCGGTTTGGGGTCGTGTCCCGCAAACGAGAGCTCGACGGTTACCAGATAATTGCCTTCGGCCACGTCGTTCCTGGCCTTCCAGAGTTCCTTTTCGTCTTCAGTAAGACCGATGTAGAAACGCGGCATGATGAATTTTCTCCGGTGCAGCTTGGCGGGCGCTGACTACGCGAATCTTTCAGGCGACGCCGGCGGCGTGGGCCTGCTCGTCGGCGTGATAGCTCGAGCGCACCAGCGGACCGCATGCCGCGTGCGCAAATCCCATGGCGGCGGCCTGGCGTTCGAATTCCTGGAAAACCGCCGGTTCGGCATAGCGCGCGACCGGCAGATGATGCGCGCTTGGCTGCAGGTACTGGCCGAGCGTCAGCATGTCGACATCGTGCGCGCGCAGGTCGCGCATGACGTCCAGAATCTCGGCGTCGGTTTCGCCCAGCCCCAGCATCATTCCCGACTTGGTCGGCACGTGCGGCACGCGCGCCTTGAATTCCCTGAGCAGTCGCAGCGAGTGGTGGTAATCGGCGCCCGGCCGCGCCCGCCGGTAGAGCCGCGGAACGGTTTCGAGATTGTGGTTCATGACGTCCGGCGGACACCCGGCAAGTGCCTCGAGCGCGGCCTCGAGCCGCCCGCGGAAATCCGGCACCAGCACTTCGATGCGCGTCGCGGGCGAGGCTGCGCGCACCGCGCGGATGCAGTCGGCGAAGTGCCGGGCGCCGCCGTCGCGCAAATCGTCGCGGTCAACACTGGTAATCACGACGTAGCGCAGCCTGAGTGCGGCTATGGTCGCTGCGAGGTTCGCCGGCTCGGCGTCATCGGGCGGCAGCGGCCGGCCGTGCGCGACGTCGCAGAACGGGCAGCGCCGCGTGCACAGGTCGCCGAGGATCATGAACGTCGCGGTGCCCTTGCCGAAGCACTCGCCGATGTTGGGGCACGAGGCCTCCTCGCATACGGTATGCAGGTTGTGCGCGCGCAGGATGTGCTTGATTTCCTGGAAGCGCTGGCCGTTGCCGGACTTGACGCGGATCCACTCCGGCTTCTTCAGCCGCTCCACCGGCACGATCGGGATCGCGGATTTGCCGAATGCGCGCGCGGTCTTGGCCGCGCCTTTTTGCTTATCGGTGTTCATCAATGGTTCCATCGGAATTTAACCGCAGCAACAGGTGCCCCGCCAGCTTCGCGCTCAGCGCGTCGAGCGGATCCGCGATGCCGAGATCGCGTGTCTGCGTGACGGCAAGGCCCGGATAGCCGCACGGGTTGATTGCATCAAACGGGCTCAGGTCCATATCGACGTTGAGCGCGAGCCCATGATAGCAGCAGCCGTTCCTGATGCGCAGTCCGAGCGCGGCGATCTTCGCCTCGCCGACGTAAACACCCGGCGCGTCCTTGCGGCGGCGCGCGGCCACGCCGCAGGCGCCGAGCGTGTCGATTGCGGCCTGCTCCATCATTCTGACCAGCGGCCGCACACCCAACGCGCGGCGGCGCATGTCGAGCAGCAGATAGATCACCAGCTGGCCGGGACCGTGATACGTGATCTGCCCGCCGCGGTCGCTCCTCACGACCGGAATGCCGTTGGCGACGCGCGGCAGGTGCTCGGATTTGCCGGCGACGCCCAGCGTGTAAACCGGTGGATGCTGCAGCAGCCAGATTTCATCCGCCGTGTCTGCCGTGCGGGCGGCGGTGAATTCCCGCATCGCGCGCCAGGCGGGCTCGTAGTCCGCAAGCCCCAGCCTGCGGACGGTGATCGCCGTTCTCACAGCACCATGACCACCATCGGGTGGTCGCAGAGTTCCTGATACAGGGTATCGAGCTGGGCGCGCGACGTCGCGTTGATCACGCAGGTAATGCTCAGATATTTGCCGTGTTTGCTGCTTTTCATTTCCAGCGTCGCGCCATTGAAGTCCGGCGCATGACGGCTGATCACTTCGAGCATCGCCTGTGCGAACCCCGCGCGGGTATGCCCCATGATCTTGATGGGGAACTCGCACGGGTATTCGATCAGCGGCGGGTCCAGCATGCCGGTCAGGCGGCGCGGCGCATCACCGTCTGCTTGAAGTCCTGGTACAGCGCGTAGATGCGCCGGAAGACGGCGCCGGGCCTGCCCTCGCCGACGGCGCGGCCGTCAAGGGTGGTCACCGCCAGCACTTCCTTGGTCGATGAGGTGATCCAGATTTCCTGCGCGGTCCTGACTTCCTGTTCGGACACTTCGCGCATCTCGAGCGCAATCCGGTTCGCGGCCGCGAGCTCGAGCACCACGTCGTAGGTGATGCCGGGCAGGATCCGGTGGTTTTTCGGCGGCGCGAGCAGCACGCCGTTGCGCACGACGCACACGTTGCACGCCGAAGCCTCGGTCAGGTAGCCGTCGCGGAACAGCACGACTTCGACGACGCCGGCGTCGATCGCGATTTGCTTGAGCAGGCAGTTGCCGAGCAGCGACACCGACTTGACGTCGCACTTCAACCAGCGAAAGTCGGTCGCGCTGACGCAGGCGATGCCGTTTTCAACCTGCTCGCGCGGCGGGGTGACGAGCGGGTTGCTCATCATGAATACCGTCGGCTTCGTGTCCTGCGGGAACTCGTGGGCGCGCCTGGCAGCGCCGCGCGTGATCTGGAAATAAACCGACTGATCATCGCCCGGATTGCGCGCAATGATGTCGTGGGTAAGCCGCGTCCACTCGGGGTCCGTCAGCGGGTTGGCGAGCCGGATGCCGTCGAGGCTGTGCTGCAGCCGCCGCAAGTGCTCGGGCAGCCGGAACGGATGGCGCGAATAAACCGGGACCACCTCATACACTCCGTCGCCGAAAATAAAGCCGCGGTCGAGCACCGGGATGCGTGCCGCCTCGAGCGGCATGAATTCACCGTTGAGATAGACAATGTCTGTGGCCATGGTAGCTTCTCCTATTTAAACAGCAGCCGGATCGAGTCCCAGCCGCGCCCGAGTACCCCTGCCAGCGTGACTGCCTCAAGCGCGAGCACCGGAAATTCGGCGTACGGCTTGCCGTCGAGCGACAGTTTCATCGTGCCGATTCGCTGCCCGACGCCGATCGGCGCAAACAGCGGCTGCTCACTTTCAAGCACGGCTTTCAGCTTGTCAGCCTGTCCTTTGGGCGGGCTGACATACAGATCATCGGGAAACCCCACGTTGACGTTGTTGCTGGTGCCTTTCCAGACCCGCAGGCTCGCCACCGGCCGGGACTTCTCATACAGCTTCACGCTATCATAATACTGGAAGCCGTAATTGAGCAGTTTCTGGCTTTCCGCCGCACGCGCCGCTTCCGAGGCGGCGCCGAGCACGACCGAGACCAGGCGGCGCTCGCCGCGCCGGGCGGACGTGATCAGGCAGTAGCCCGCGTTTTCGGTGTAGCCCGTCTTCATGCCGTCGACCGTCGGGTCCGTCCACAGCAGGCGGTTGCGATTGGCCTGCGTGATGTTGTTGTAGCGGTATTCCCGGGTTGAATACAGCGGGTGATATTCCGGAAAGTCGCGAATGATGGCGCTCGCGAGCAGCGCCAGGTCGTGGGCAGTTGAATAATGCTGCGGATTCGGCAGGCCGGTCGAGTTGACGAAATGGGTGTTCTTCATACCGAGCTTTTGCGCCTCGCGGTTCATCTGCTGCGCAAAGGCTGCCTCGCTGCCGGCGATCAGCTCGGCGAGCGCGATGCAGGCGTCGTTGCCCGATTGCACGATCATGCCGCGCATCAGCTCGTCGACCGTGACCGGCTTGCGCGGCTCGATGAACATGCGCGAGCCCTCGGCTTTCCATGCGCGTTCCGACACCGGCACGGTCTGCGTCAGCTGGATCTGCTTTTGCCTGAGGGCCGTGAACGTAAGATAGGCCGTCATCAGCTTGGTGAGCGATGCGGGCTCGACCCGCGCACCCGGATTGCGGCTCGCGAGCGCCTGCTGGCTGTGGAGATCGAGCAGCAGGTAGGACTTGGCGGCGACCGCCGGCATGGAGGCACTGGCGGACTGGGCGAGAGAGGCGGTGGCAATGCCGAGCGAGAGCAGGAGCAGTAACGCGCGCATGAGTGCTGAAAAAAACCTGATTATAGCAAACGGCGTCACCCGGGCGTGCGGTTGAGGTTGCGGGACTGCACGATAATTGAAACAATACGCACCGCAAAGGGATTTTCGAATGCGGTTCAGCAAACTCGTAAGAATCGTGTGCGCAGTGGCCATCGCGTTGCTGATCGCGCCGCGCGCACCGGCGCTGGCCGCCGACGCGGTCAGCGTCGGCAAGCCGTGGGTGCGGGCCACGGTTGCGGGGCAGAGCGTGGCCGGCGCCTACATGGACATCACGGCAAAGGACACGGCCGCACTGGTGGGCGTCGCAAGCCCGGTCGCGGCCAGGGCCGAGTTGCACACGATGACCATGGATGGCGGCGTGATGAGAATGCGCCCGCTCGCCAGGCTCGACCTGCCGGCCGGGAAGACCGTGAATCTCAAGCCCGGCGGCTTTCACGTGATGTTGATCGACATCCGGCGTGAACTGAAAGCGGGCGAGCGCGTGCCGCTCACGCTCACCGTGCAGGACTCGCACGGCGCCAGTTCAACCCTCAAGGTTGATGCCGAAGTGCGGGCGGCCGCCGGCGGCGGCCAAATGCATATGCATATGCATTAGCGGGAGACCGCGCCCTCTTGAAATTCCGTGAGCGCGACCCATATCGGCAGGGTAGGGCGCAAAGCCCGATTCCATGACGAAAGGAGAACTTTATGGCAAACATTGCCCGCTTCAACGTGCTTGACAATGCGCTGGACGATCTCATGCGCGGTTTTTTCGTGCGTCCGATGAACTACGAGGCGGCTGTCCCCGCACAACTGCGTATCGATGTGACCGAAAGCGACAAGAGCTATTCGGTGCGCGCCGAGATTCCCGGCGTGAAGAAAGAGGACATCAACGTTTCGGTCGACGGCAACCAGGTCGAAATCAGCGCTGAAGTGAAAAACGAAAAAGCGATCAAGGACGGCGAAAGGTTGCTGCGCGCGGAACGCCACTATGGCAAGATCCAGCGCGCGTTCGCGCTCGATCAGGATGTCGATGAGACCGCGACCCAGGCCAGGTATGCCGACGGCATACTCGAACTCACGCTGCCGAAGAAAGCGTCGGCCGCGGCCAGGCGCATCGCTATCCAGTAACATCCCGGCGCAGGCCGGTTCGCAGGGCGGCAGGCCCCAGGGCCTGTCGCCTTTTTTATGGCCGGGGGTCGTGTAGAATAGTTCCCATGGCTCTGACCGGCACCACTGCCCAGCTGAAAGCGAAGATCCTCGCCGAGGCGCTGCCGTACATCCAGAGCTTTCACGGCAAGACCATCGTCGTCAAGTATGGCGGCAATGCAATGACCGACGGGACGCTGCGGCACAGCTTTGCGCGCGACGTCGTCCTGCTCAAGCTGGTCGGCATCAACCTGGTGATCGTGCACGGCGGCGGCCCGCAGATCGACGACCAGTTGCGGAAAGTCGGCAAGAAAGGCGAGTTCATCCAGGGCATGCGCGTGACGGATGCCGAAACCATGGACGTGGTCGAAATGGTGCTCGGCGGCCAGGTCAACACCGATATCGTGAATCTGATCAATCAGAGCGGCGGGCGCGCGGTCGGGCTTTCCGGCACCGACGGCCCGTTGATCCGCGCACGCAAGATGATGATGCGCGACAAGGACAATCCCGGCGAATTGATCGATATCGGCCAGGTCGGCGAAGTCGAGTCGATCGATCCGGAGGTGATCGAGGTGCTGACCGCGCAGAATTTCGTGCCGGTGATCGCGCCGGTCGGCGTCGGCAAGGACGGGGAGTCCTACAACATCAACGCGGATCTCGTCGCCGGCAAGCTCGCCGAGATTCTCAAGGCGGAGAAGCTGGTGGTGCTGACCAACACGCCGGGGGTGCTCGACAAGCACGGCAACCTGCTGACCGGGCTCACCGCCAAGAGAATCGACGCTCTGTTCGCCGACGGCACGATCTCGGGCGGGATGCTGCCGAAAATCGGCTCCGCGCTGGAGGCGGTGAAAAACGGCGTCAATTCGTGCCACATCATCGACGGGCGCGTCGAGCACGCGCTGCTGCTGGAAATCCTCACCAGTGAAGGTGTGGGCACGCTGATCAAGCGGCGTTAGCCGGCGCGTCACGGGACGTGGCCCTTGAAGTTCAACCGGGTGTGGGTGTTCGATCTCGACAATACGCTGCACAACGCCAGCCCGCATATCTTTCCGCACATCAACCGCGCGATGACCGCCTATCTGCAGACGCACCTCGGACTGAACGAGGCGGAGGCGGGCGAGTTGCGCCGGCATTACTGGCAGCGCTACGGCGCGACGCTGATCGGACTGATGCGCCATCATGCGACCGACCCGCAGCATTTCCTGCGCGCCACCCATGATTTCCCGGAACTCAAGCGCATGCTGGTGCGGGAGCCCGGGCTGCGCGCAACGCTCGCGCGGCTGCCGGGGCGCAAGCTGGTGTTTTCCAATTCCCCGGTGCATTATGCGCTTGCGGTGCTGGGTGCGCTGGGGATCGCCGATCTGTTCGACGACGTGTTTTCCATCGAGCATACCGGCTACCGGCCGAAGCCGGACAGCTACGGTTTTCTGAAGCTGTTCCGCAGGAACCGGGTGCGCGCCGCCGCCTGCATCATGGTTGAAGATACGCTCGAGAATCTGAAAACGGCCAAGAAACTCGGCATGTCGACGGTGTGGGTGGCGCGGACGGCGAGGATTCCCGGCTACGTGGATTTCAGCATCAGGAGCCTCGCGCAGCTGCCACGTCTCGCGTGGCACCTGCGCTGAGCGGCGCGGACTGGGAGGTGGGGGATGGCTGCGAAACGCGGAGACCGCAAGTTACAGATCCTGCATGCGCTGGCGGAAATGCTGGAAGCGCCGGCGGCGGAAAAAATCACGACCGCGGCGCTCGCCGCCCGGCTCGACGTGTCGGAGGCTGCGCTCTACCGCCATTTTGCGAGCAAGGCGCAGATGTTCGAGGGCCTGATCGAATTCATCGAGGAGACGCTGTTCGGGCTGATCAACAAGATCACCAGCGAGGAGACCAACGGGCTCAAGCAGCTCGAGGCGATCACCGTGATGCTGCTCGGCTTCGCGCAGAAAAACCGCGGCATGACGCGCGTGCTGATTGGCGACGCGCTGGTGCACGAAAACGAGCGTCTGCAGCTGCGCATCAATCAGCTGCACGACCGCCTCGAAGCTACGTTCAAGCAGGCGCTGCGTTTCGCCGTGAGCCAGAATGAATTGCCGGCGCTGCCGGACGCGGCCGCGCGCGCCAACCTGATCATGAGTTTCGTCACCGGCCGCTGGCACCAGTTTGCGAAAAGCGGTTTCAGGCGCGATCCAATGCAGTACTGGATCGAGCAATGGCCGTCGCTGCTGACGTATTGATATTCCGCAGACCCACGGGAGAGCACATGAACCTCACCACGCATCAGCTTGCCGAGATTCTGATCGGTGTTGCGCGCTCGCAGCAGGCGCTGATCGAGGCGATCGAAAGCATGAAGGCTGGCTTCAAGGGCACATATCTCGCGCCGGCGCTCGACAGCGTGGCGAAGATCCGCGCCACCGGCCGGCCGTTGATGCTGCAGGAATTCCCGGCGCGCGTGCTGCTCCAATGCCAGGGACGCGCCGGGCCCAACGTCGAGCAGATCGTGCGCGACCTTGAAGCGCTGCTGGCGGGCCCGCCGGCCGGTCCGGCCGGGGGCCCCCCCGCCCGGGCCCGGCGGC
>Ga0080064_1002163_pt1 | contig 34898 bp, 33 predicted proteins | sample Subgrocontami54m_FD_69260 | JGI IMG/M metagenome (GOLD analysis project Ga0080064, IMG submission 69260) | Subsurface groundwater microbial communities from S. Glens Falls, New York, USA - GMW46 contaminated, 5.4 m (SPADES assembly) (version 2) ...
CTCCTTTGCAAGCGCCTCGGCCACCTTCAGCCTGGCGCGAATGATGTTCATATCCTCTTTCGGCGTGGCGATCCCGCGCTTGCTCTTCTTCTGGAAGCAGTGCAGGACGAACACAGCCTCCCCGAACCTCACCGTGTAGACGGCACGATACGTGCCGCCGGCATCATCCTCGACAACCTCAAGCACTCCCGAAGCCCTTAAGCACCTTCGCCGCATCGTGTTGATCGCCAGCTTGAGCAAGGGATAGCGCGTAACCGAAGAACCGCCGCACGTCGGTCGGCAATGCCATCAGGTCCTTGTAACTGCTCCCAATCCATTCGAGCGGTTTTTCGTTGCTGGCCACTCGCGAATTATACGTTAACATATATACTCCGCAAGTGCCGTAGTCACGTCATGTCGGGGGTACCAAACAAGCGGATAATTTGATTTATGGATCGAACGACCATCGATCAGGCAATTCCGATGACCGGGGCGCGGCCGTGAGCACCGACCTCGCGCTGGCGCGCCTGCTGCAGCTCGCCAGTCCCACCCTGCCGGTCGGCGCCTACAGCTACTCGCAGGGGTTGGAGGCCGCGGTGGAGGCTGGCCTGGTGCGCGACGCGGCGAGCGCCGGGCGCTGGATCGAAGACGTGCTCGCCTATGCGGTGGCGCGGCTGGAAGCGCCGGTCTGGTGGCGCCTGCATGCCGCCTGGTCGGCATGCGATCCGGAGCGGGTGGCCCACTGGAACGACATTTTCCGCAGCACGCGCGAGGCAGCCGAGTTGCGCGCCGAGACGCTGCAGATGGGTTATTCCTTGCAGCGGCTGCTGCTCGAAATCGGCGAGTTCGAGGACAAATCGCTGGCGCAACTGCGTGGCATCACGGACATCACTTTTCCCGCGGCTTTCACTTTTGCGGTGGTGAAATGGGAGATTCCGGCGCGCAGCGCGCTGATCGCTTATCTGTGGGCTTGGCTGGAGAACCAGGTCATGGCCGCGCTGAAATCCGTGCCGCTCGGCCAGACCGACGGCCAGCGCCTGCTGCTTGCGCTGGCTGCACTGCTGCCCGGAATCGCCGACGAGGCCTGCACGCTCGGCGACGACGATCTATGCAATTACGCGCCCGGTTTCGCCATACTGTGCAGCCAGCACGAAAGCCAGTACAGCCGCCTGTTTCGTTCCTAGGAGAAATGCATAACATGGGTAAAGCGCAAACCACGAACGCCGAACGGCAACGCGCCAACCCGCTTCGGGTCGGCATAGGCGGCCCGGTCGGCTCGGGCAAGACCGCCCTCGCCCTGTCGCTGTGCCGGGCGCTGCGCGAGAAGTACCAGCTCGGCGTGGTCACCAACGACATCTACACCGAGGAGGACGCGCAGTTCCTGGTGCGCAACGGCGCGCTCGCGCCCGAGCGCATCATCGGCGTCGAGACCGGCGGCTGCCCGCACACCGCGATCCGCGAAGACGCCTCGATCAACCTCGAGGCGGTGGCGCGCCTGAACCGCATGTTCCACGACCTGGACATCATTTTCATCGAATCCGGCGGCGACAACCTCGCCGCCACGTTCAGCCCCGAACTCTCGGATCTGACGCTGTATGTGATCGACGTCGCCGCCGGCGACAAGATCCCGAGGAAAGGCGGGCCCGGGATCATGAAGTCGGACCTCCTGGTCATCAACAAGATCGACCTCGCGCCCATGGTCGGCGCTTCGCTCGAGGTGATGGAGCGCGACTCGAGAAAAATGCGCGGCGAGCGCCCGTTCGTATTCACCAACCTCAAGACCGGCCAGGGCCTCGACACCATCGTCCGGTTCATCCAGCGCCAGGGCCTGATGCAGTGAATCCCCTGCCCAACGACTGGCTGGCGCTGCTGGCCGTGGTGTACACGCTGGGGCTGAAGCACGGCATGGACCCGGACCATCTCGCCACCGTAGACGGCATCGCGCGCAGCAATGCAGCGCGCAATCCGCGGCTCGCGCGCTGGTCGGGATTCCTGTTTTCCGCGGGCCACGGCGCCATCGTCATCCTGGTCGCGATCGGCGTCAGCCTGGTGGCGCGGCAGTGGCAGACGCCGGCGTGGCTGGACGCGCTCGGCGCCTGGATCTCCATCGCCTTCCTCTACGCCCTCGGCCTGCTCAATCTCTACAGCGTGTTCGCCGCCCCTGCCGGGGAGATGGTGGCGCCCGCCGGGCTGAAAAACCGCCTGCTTGGCCGCCTCGCGCATGTCAGCCATCCGGCGCTGATCGCCGCCGTCGGTGCCCTGTTCGCCTTGTCCTTCGACACGGTGAGCCAGGTGGCGCTGTTCTCGCTCACCGCATCGAGCATGTCGGGCTGGGGATTTTCCATCATGCTGGGCGCCGCGTTCATGCTGGGTATGATGACCACGGACGGCGTGAACGGACTGTGGGTCGCCAGGCTGCTCGCGCACGCGGACCGCCGCGCCCTCATTGCATCGCGCGCGATGGGCCTCGCCATCGCCGGCCTCTCGCTGCTGGTGGGCAGCTACGGCCTGGCACGGCTGTTCTTTCCCGCCATCGCCAGCCACACAGCGGAACGCGAACTGCTATTCGGCTGCGCGGCGGTGGCAATCGTCAGCCTGAGCTTCCTTATCGGCTTGCGCCTCGCGCCGGCCCCCGTCCCCGTGCGTCCGCCGCAGACGTAGCCCAACCACAACCGGCAGGTGACTCCGAACAGGAGCACCAGCAGGCAAGCCACCAGCGTCAGCGCGAGGCCGGTACATCTGATTTTGGCCAGACAATGTGCCGCCGCTACGCACAGCGGCGGCCCGACCGGCTACTTGCCTATCACTTCGCCGAACAACACCCACTGCTTGCCGTCGAAGCGCTGCAATTGCATCGATTCGAAGGGGTAGAAATCGGTCGGGCTGGTATTGATCTTCACCCCCGGCAACACCACCGGCAACTGTAGATCCTTGAGGTTGGCCGCCTGCTTCATGACGTTCGCGCGCGTCAGGTTGTCGCCGGCCTGCTGTAATACCTGCACCAGCGTCTGCGCGGCTGCGTAACCGTAAACATTGAGGCTGTCGGTGAGGCTGCCATCCGGGTAATACTTCTTCATGAATGCGGTCCATTCCTTGATCGCCGGATCGCTCTCCCATTGCTTGTCGGTCGGGTCCTTGTAATAGGAGATCGAGAGCAGGCCGACCGATTTGTCCAGGCCAGCGGGAGTCAACACGGAGCCGACCGAGATCGACACGTTGTTAAGGTACTGGACCGGATGCCAGCCGATGTCGTACGCCTTGCGGATGGCCATGGCGGCAAACTTCGGTGTCGTGATGTTGAAAAACACATCGGCGTCCGAGCCCTTCAGTTGCACGATCTGCGAATCGATGGTCGGGTCGGTGACCTCGTACGAGACCTCGGACACGATTAGCTTGGCCTTGTCGCCCAAGCCGTCCTTGAAGCCCTTCAGATAGTCCTTGCCGTAATCGTCGTTCTGATACAGCACGGCGATCTTGGCGTTAGGTTTGGTCTTGAGGATGTGCTGGGCGTAGATGCCGGCTTCGGTCTGGTAGTTCGGCTGCCAGCCCATGGTCCAGGGGAAGTCTTTCGGATCGCCCCACTTGCTCGCCCCGGTGGCGACGAACAACTGCGGCACTTTCTTCACGTTCATGTACTTGTGGATCGCGGAATTGGACGGGGTGCCCAGGGAGTTAAAGATGAACAGCACCTGGTCCTGCTCGACCAGGCGCCGCGCCATTTCTACCGCTTTCGGCGGGCTGTAGCCGTCGTCGACGCTGATAAAGTTGATCTTGCGCCCGTTGATGCCGCCCTCGTCGTTGATTTTCTTGAAGTAGGCGGCCTCTGCTTTGCCGATGGTGCCGTAGGCCGAGGCCGGGCCGCTGTAGGGCATGATGTTACCGATCTTGATCTCCTTGTCGGACACGCCCGGGTCGTATTTCTTCTGCTCTTTCTCGACGCTGTAAAAGTAAGCGATGATGGCAAGAACGAGGCCCAGAACTACTGCAGCTGAAATCAATAAACGTTTACCCGACATCACGACCTCCTTTGGTTACGGGCTTCGGCCCCGCGGCGCGGGGCTTGGTCCCTTTGGATGCTGATCCTATCCTTCGCTTCGGCGCTTGAGCCGCGCCGATGCAATGCGGATGGCGCCGGCCACACCGACCGGCATCAGGTACATGAAACCGATCAAAAACACGCCGTAGATCGCCCACGGCGCGGCTTTCGAAATCTGGTCGGCGATATTAGGCACGAACTGGATGAATATCGCGCCGTACACAGCGCCCGAAATCGACGCCAACCCGCCGATGACGATGCCGACGAGGAAGGTGATCGACAGGAAGATCGAAAAACTGTCGGGCGCGACGAACTGCACCGCGATCGCGCCGAGCGCGCCGGCGATACCCGTGTACATCGCGCTCACGCCGAAGGCGAGCGACTTGTACAGCGCATTGTTCACACCCATGGCTTCGGCGGCCACCGGCTGGTCCCTGATCGCGATCAATGCGCGCCCGACCCGGCCGCGCAGCAGGTTTGCGCCGAGCGCGAACATCACCAGCATGACCGCGAGACAGAAGAAATACAGCCACTGGTCCTGGCTGATCGGCAGGCCGAAGGGCGGGTCGGGCTTGGCGATGACAATGCCCTGGACGCCGCCGGTCCAGTGCTCGAAGTTCTTGTACTTGAGCAACTGCGGCATCGAGACGCCGAGCGCGAACGTCGCCAGCGCGAGATACAGCCCTTCGAGCCGCAATGCCGGCAAACCGAAGAGGAAGCCGACGGCGAGGCACACGGCCCCGGCCGCGGGCAAAGTGAGCCAATAGGGCACGCCGAACTTGTCCATCAGGATCGCCGCGACGTAGGCGCCGATGGCGTAGAACGCTCCGTGGCCGAGCGAAATCTGGCCGTTGTAGCCGGTCAGGATGTTGAGTCCCAGCAGCGCAATCGCATAAATCAGCACCAGGGTGAACTGGAAAGTGCGGTAATTACTCACCAGAAACGGTAGCGCGCACACGATCGCGAGCAGCAGCACCAGGCCGATGATGCGTCGCTTGCCCGATCCGGCGGAGGCTGCAACGGCCGGAGATGCTGTCGTCATGCGCCTATACCCTGCTTACGTGAACTTCGCCGAACAGGCCCGAGGGCCGGACCACCAGCACGCCGATGATCAACACCAGCGCGACCGACAGCTTGAGCTCGTTGCCGATCACATAGGCGCCGAGCAGGTTCTCCAGCACGCCGACGATGAAACCGCCCAGCACCGCGCCGCCGGGGCTGTCGATACCGCCGACCAGCGCCGCCGCAAATGCATACAGCAGGATGCCCGCCATCATGTTCGGATCGAGATAGACCGTGGGCGCGACCATCATGCCGGCGATCGCGCCGATCGCCGCCGCGAGGCCCCAGCCCAGCGCCAGCATCCAGCCGACGCGAATGCCTACCAGGCGGCTCGACTCCGGGTTCTGCGCCGCCGCGCGCATCGCCAATCCCAGCGGGGTATAGCGGAAGAATGCGTACAGCAACGCCAGCACCACCAGGGTGACGCCGACGGCACCGAGTTCGTGCGAGGAAAAGGAGCGACCGCCGAAATGCACCGGCTGTTTCGGGAACGGACTCGGAAACACCTTGATGGTGTAGGTGTAGATCCAACCTGCGAGGCTGTTGAAAATCACCAGCAGCCCGATGAACACGACCACCACGGAGAGCACCGGCGCCTGCTCCACCGGGCGCACGATGATGCGCTCGATCAGCACGCCGAGGATGAATGCGATCGCAACCGTCAGGAAAAACGCCGGCCAGTAAGGCACGCCCGCCTGGATCAGGGTCCAGGCGATGTAAGTCGAGAACATGGCGATTTCGCCCTGGGCGAAATTCACCAGGTGCGTCGCCTGGTAAATCATCACCAGCGCCAGGGCGACGCTGGCATAGATGCCGCCGGTGGCGAGGCCGGCAAAAACCTGATTGAGGAAGGCGTCCATTGAATATCCCGCTGCGCTTGCGCTCTAATAACCCAGATACGAGCGCCGCACGGCGTCGTTCCGCTTGATTTCGTCCGCGCTGCCGGAGAGCACCACGCGGCCGGTCTCGATCAGGTAAGCGTGGTCGGCCAGGTCGAGCGCCATCGCCGCATTCTGCTCCACCAGCAGGATGCTGACCTTCTCGCTCTGATTGATCGCGCGCATGATGTCGAAAATCTCGCGCACGAGCAGCGGCGCCAGACCGAAAGACGGTTCGTCCAGCAGCAACAGCCGCGGCCGCAGCATCAGTGCGCGCGATACCGCCAGCATCTGCTGCTCGCCGCCCGAGAGCGTGCCGGCCTGCTGATGGCGGCGCTCCTTCAAACGCGGAAAGTAGGTGTAGACGCGCTCGAAATCCTGCTCTACCGCCCGCTTGTCCTTGCGCACATAGGCGCCCAGGCGCAGGTTCTCTTCGGTGGACAGGTTGACGAAAGTGCCGCGGCCGTCCGGAACATGGGCGATGCCCAGGCGCACGATGTCCTCGGTCGCGCGGCCGTCGATGCGCGCGCCGCCGAAGCGGATCTCACCCGAGGTCTGCACCATGGCGCAGAGCGCGCGCAGCGTGGTCGTCTTGCCAGCGCCGTTGGCGCCGAGCAGCGCCGTGATCGAGCCATCCTCGAGCGCAAAGTCGATGCCGTGCAGCACCCGCGTCGGCCCGTAGGCGGCGTGCAGCTTGGAGACTTCCAGCAGCGCCGCCATCAGGCGCTGTTCCCCAAATAGGCCTGCACCACCTCGGGGTGCTGCTGCACCTCGGCCGGCGTGCCCTCCGCGATCTTGCGCCCGAAGTTGAGCGCGACCACCTTGTCCGAGACGCTCATCACCAGGCTCATGTGGTGCTCGACCAGAAGCACGGTAACGCGCAGCCGGTCGCGGATTTCGCGGATCAGCTTGCCGAGCGTGTCCACTTCTTCGTGATTGAGGCCGCTCGCGGGCTCGTCCAGCAACAGCAGCTTGGGCTCGCTCGCGAGTGCGCGTGCCAGCTCGACGCGTTTCTGCGTGCCGAAGGAAAGGTCGGACACGCGCTTGTCGGCCGCCGCCTCCAGGCCGAGGAACGCGACCAGCTCGCATGCCTTATCGGCCGAGGCCCGCTCCTCGCGCGCCACTCGCGGCAGGCGCAGCGCATTGGAAAGGAAACCGCTCCTGGTGCGGCAGTGGCGGCCCAGCATCACATTGTCGAGGACAGTCATGGTGCGGAACAGCGCCAGGTTCTGGAAGGTGCGGCCGATGCCCGCTGCGGCGATGCTGTGTCGGGGGATGGCAAGCAAGGGCCGGCCATCGAAGACAATCTGCCCGCTCTGGCACGCGTAGAGCCGGGAGAGGCAGTTGAACAGCGTGGTCTTACCGGCGCCGTTGGGTCCGATCAAACCGGCGATCTGCCCCGGGGCGATGACGAACGAGACGCCATCGAGCGCCACGATGCCACCGAAGTGCACGGACACGCCGCTAACGGTCAGGATGTAAGGTGGCATGTATACACAGTGCGGCTAGCCGCTATTGCGCAATCCCGCGGCGAGCCCGTTGATGCTCAAGTGAATGCCGCGCCTGGTCAGTTCGTCGGTGTCGCCCGCGCGATAGCGGCGCAGCAACTCGATCTGCAAGTGGTTGAGCGGATCGAGATAGGGCGTGCGGCTGCGGATGCTGTGCGCGAGCTCCGGATTGTTGGCGAGCAGCGTCGGCTGCCCGCTGATCTGCAACAGATAGCGGATCGAATTGTTCAGCTCCTCGCCGATGCGCGCCAGCACGAGCTCGCGCAGCGGCGCATCCTCGAGTAATTCGGCGTAGCGCGAGGCGATCGACAGGTCGGTCTTGGCGAGCACCATGTCCATATTGGACACGACGCTGCGGAAAAACGGCCAGCGCTGGTACATCTGTTTCAACGTATCCATGCCCTGCGGGTGATCGGCGAGCCAGGCCTCGACCGCGCTGGCAAATCCGTACCAGCCGGGCAGCAACACGCGGCACTGCGCCCAGCTGAACACCCAGGGAATGGCGCGCAGGTCCTCGATCCCCCAGGAGGCCTTGCGCGAAGCCGGCCGGCTGCCGATATTGAGCTCGGCGATCTCGGCGATCGGCGTGGTCATGCGGAAGTACTCGAGAAAACCCGGCGTGTCGTAGACCAGCCGGCGATACGCCCGATAGGCGTATGCGCTGAGCGAGCTCATGACCTCCGCGTAGCGCAGCGTCGCCGCGTCCGGGCCGTCCGCATGGAGCAGGCTCGCCTCCAAGGTGGCCGCGACCAGGGTCTCCAGATTCTCGCGCCCCAGTTGCGCGTCGGAATACTTGCTGGCGATGGTCTCCCCCTGCTCGGTCAGGCGCAGCATGCCGTCCACGCTGCCCGGGGGCTGCGCCAGGATCGCCTCGTAGGCGGGCCCGCCGCCGCGGCCGACCGTGCCGCCGCGGCCATGGAACAGCCGCAGCCGGATGCCGTGTGTTCTGAATACCTCGACCAGGCTCGCTTCGGCCTGGTACAGCGCCCAGTTGGCGCTGACATAGCCTCCGTCCTTGTTGCTGTCGGAGTAGCCGAGCATCACCTCCTGCACTTTTCCGCGCGCGTCGAGCCAGAGGCGATAGGCATCCAGCGCGAACGCTTCGGACATGATGCTGCCGCAGCGGCCGAGGTCGGCTATGGTCTCGAACAGGGGAACGATGTTGAGTTCGAGCCGGAGCGGCGCGCCGGGCGCAAGCAGCCCGACTTCCTTCAGCAGCAGGCCCACTTCGAGCAGGTCGCTCACCGACTCGCAATGCGAAATGATGTAATTCTGGATCGCGATGGCGCCGAAGCGCCGATGGATGTCCGCCGCCACCTGCAGGATCTCGAGCTCGCCCGTGACCGTCGCGCTGTAATACAGATGGCGCGAGTACAGCAGCCTCGGGCCAGCCAGCTCGCGCGTCAGCAGGGCGACGCGTTCGGCTTCGCCGAGCGCCGCATACTCGCAGTGCACGCCGGCCAGCCGCAGCAGCTCGGCCACCACCTCCTCGTGCACCGCCGAGTTCTGCCGCAGGTCGAGCGAACTCAGGTGAAAACCGAACACCTCGACCGCGCGCGCGAGCGGGCGCAGGCGCCGCTCGGCCAGGGCCGCCGAGCCGTTGCCAGCCAGCGACTGCGCGATGATGTCCAGGTCCGCGCGCAGTCCGGCGCTCGATGCGTACGGCTCACCCGCTGCATGCGGCTCGCGCGGCGGCACATAGCCGCAAAGCGTGCGCGCGGTCGCGGCAAGCCGCGCGTAGACGCCCACCAGCGCGCGGCGGTAGGGCTCGTCCTGGCGGAACGGGGAAAGATCGCCCGCGCGATCGGCGAGCACCTCCAGCTCGGGCGTGACGCGTACCAGGCGCGAAGCGAGCGAGAGCTCCGCCCCCAGCAGGTGAATCTGTTCCAGATAGTGCGCAAACGCCAGCCGCGCCTGCCGCTCGAGCGCGGCGCGCAGCACTTCGGCATTGACGTAAGGATTGCCGTCGCGGTCTCCACCGATCCACGAACCCATGCGCAGCAGCGCAGGCAGCCGCATCCCGGTGCCGGTGTGCCGCGCGAGGGTGTGCTCCATTTCCGCATACAGCCGCGGGATTTGCTCGAGGAAGGTGTCGGGGTAGTAGGCGAGGGCGTTTTCGATCTCGTCTACCACGCGCAGCTTGGTCAGGCGCAGCATCGCCGTCTGCCACAGGGTCAGGATCCAGGTGTAGAGTTCGTGCGCGAGTTCGGTCTGCTCGCCGGGCAGCAGCAGTTCGCGATCGCGCCGGTCGAGCAGCCGCGCGATCTCGCGCTCGCAGTCCAGCGTGCTCTTCCTCTTTACCTCGGTCGGATGCGCGGTCAGCACCGGGCTCACGAACGCGCCCTCGAGCCAGGCTTTGAGCTTGTCGGTGCCGACGCCGGCCGCCTTCAGCTGCGCCAGGGCCCGCGCCAGGCTGCCCTCGCGCGGCGGCAGCCCCTCGCGCAGCCAAGAGCGGCGCTTCCGCTTCTGGTGGCGATCCTCGGCGATATTGAGCAGATGGGAGAAATAGCTGAATGCGCGCACCACATCCAGGGTCTGCCGGTGCGACAGGCCGTCGAGAATGCCGGCCAGCTCGGCGCGCACGGCGCCGGCCTCGCCCGGCTGCGCGCGGCGAAAGCGCACCGCGGTCTGGCGCACGTTTTCGATGAGTGCATAACCGGCCTCGCCGGTGCACTCCTGCAGCACCCGCCCGAGCAGCCGCCCCAGAAGGCGCACGTCTTCGCGCAGTTCGGCTTCGAGGTCGGCCTGATCATTCACCTTCGGGTCGCTCATGTTACGCCCGCGCCCGTTCGAGGACGCGATCCGCAACGAACGGGTTCGATTCGCGCTCCTCGCCAAAGGTCGAGGTCGGGCCGTGGCCGGGAATGAAGGTCACGTCCCGCCCCAGCGGCCAGAGCTGCTCGCGAATGGAGCGAATGAGGGCAGCGTGATCACCGCGCGGGAGGTCGGTGCGCCCGATCGAACCGGCGAACAGCACGTCGCCCACCAGCGCCAGACGGTGCTCGGGGCTGAAAAAAATCACGTGGCCGGGCGTGTGGCCCGGGCAGTGGCGCACCTGCAGCTCCACCCTGCCGAAGCGCACGCTGTCGCCTCCAACCAGCCAGCGCGCCGGCGTGAACCCCTGCAATTGCGGAAAACCGAAGCGCAGGCCCTGCTGCGGCAGGTCGTCGATCAGGAAGCGGTCGTCGATATGCGGGCCCTCGACCGGCAGACCGAGTTGTTGCGATAACTGCGCCGTCCCGCCGCAGTGGTCGATGTGGCCATGGGTGAGCAGGATTTTCTCCAGCTCCGCGCCCTGCTGCTTCACCGCATCGAGGATCAGCTCCAGGTCTCCGCCGGGATCGACCACCGCGGCTTTATTTGTTTGCTCGCACACCAGCAGCGAGCAGTTCTGCTGGAACGGGGTGACCGGAATGATTACAACTTTCATGCGACCTCGAAGAGACGGCGGACTCTGATGACCTGCAGCCCGGATTCTACCTTCTCAAAACTAAAACGCCCCGGGTACGCAATCCCCGGGGCACCGGTACTGCCAAGACGCGCGGGGGGGAGCTAGCGCAACGAAGCGTTCAACTTCTCCAGCATCCCCGATCCCGGGCACAGCTCCTTTGCGCCGAGCTGGTTGAACGGCGTGTCCGCGGTGTTGAGGTGGGCGTGAAGATCTTCCGCGTCGGGATGGATATAGAGCAGCCCGGTGACGAGTTCGCCCTTGGCCTGATGCTCGGCGATGTAGTTGAGCGCCTTGACGCGGTCCAGCGGGTCGTACTCGGGATGGGTCTTCCGCAGGCGCAGGATGGAGCCGTCGTGCTGCGGCACGTCGATCACGGCTCCGTCCTGGTAATCGACTTGAATCGCGTCGCGCGTCGGCCAGAAGTCGAGCCGGTTGACGCTCTCGTTGTGCTCGCGCACGTAGTCGTAGCTCTTGGTGCTGCCCTCGTGGTTGTTGAACGCGACGCAGGGGCTGACGATGTCGATGAACGCCGCGCCCTCATGCTCGATCGCGCCCTTGATCAGCGGCACGAGCTGTTGCTTGTCGCCGGAGAAGCTGCGCCCGACGTAGGTTGCGCCAAGCTGCAGCGCGAGCGACACCGTATCCACCGGCGCATCGCGATTGACCACGCCGCGCTTGGACTTGGAGCCGGCGTCGGCGGTGGCGGAAAACTGTCCCTTGGTCAGGCCGTAGACGCCGTTGTTCTCGAGGATGTAGGTCAGGTTCACGCCGCGGCGCATGATGTGCGCGAACTGGCCGATGCCGATCGAGGCGGAGTCGCCGTCGCCGGAGACGCCGAGGTAGATCAGCTCGCGGTTGGCGAGGTTGGCGCCGGTCAGCACCGAGGGCATCCTTCCATGCACGCTGTTGAAGCCGTGCGAGGCGCCGAGGAAATAGTCGGGCGTTTTCGAGCTGCAGCCGATGCCGGAGAGCTTGGCCACGCGGTGCGGCTGGATGTCGAGCTCCCAGCAGGCCTGGATGATAGCAGCCGAGATCGAGTCGTGGCCGCAGCCGGCGCAGAGCGTGGAGATCTTGCCTTCGTAGTCGCGGCGCGTGTAGCCGACCTTGTTCTTCTGCAGCGTCGGGTGATGCAGCGTGGGTTTGGTCAGGTAGGTCATCGCTAGGCCGCCTTGTGTTTCTTCAGCGGGCGCACGTTCAGCGCCGCGGTCACCGCGGCGATCTCCTTGACGATAAAGCGCGCGGTGATCGGGGTGCCGTCGTAATGCAGCACCGAGATCAGGCTGGCGGGGTTGATGTGGGCCTCGTTCACCAGCAGGCCTCTCAGCTGCGCGTCCCGGTTCTGCTCCACCACGAACACCTTCGAGTGCGCGGCGGCGAAGTCGGCGATCTCGTCCTGGAACGGAAACGCGCGCACGCGCAGGGCGTTGACGTAGATGCCCATCGCGGCGAGCGCGTCCAGCGCCTCGGCCATCGCCGGGCTGGTGGAACCGAAATAGATCGCCCCGAAGCGCGCCGGATGCTGCGCGGCGGTGAGCAAGGGCTTGGGCACCAGCGTCTTCGCGGTCTCGAACTTCTTCAGCAGCCGCTGCATATTGTCGACATAGTCCGGACCGGCCTCTGAATAGCCCGCGTAGCGGTCCTTGGTCGTGCCGCGGGTGAAATAGGCGCCGCGCGTGGGGTGAGTCCCGGGGTAGGTGCGGTAGGCAATGCCGTCGCCGTCGACGTCCAGATAGCGGCCGAAGTCCTTGCCTGCCTGCAACTCCTCGGCGCTCATGACCTTGCCGCGGTCGTAGGTCTTGGCGTCGTCCCACTCGAGCGGATCGCACAGGCGCGTATTCATGCCGATGTCCAGATCGGTCATCACGAACACCGGCGTCTGCAAGCGGTCGGCGAGGTCCAGCGCCTGCGCGGTGAACTCGAAGCACTCTTTCGGGTCTTCGGGGAACAGCAGCACATGCTTGGTGTCGCCGTGGGAAGCGTAGGCGGTGGACAGGATGTCCGCCTGCTGCGTGCGCGTGGGCATGCCGGTGGAGGGGCCGCCGCGCTGCACGTCGATGATGGTCACCGGAATTTCGGCAAAGTAGGCGAGGCCGATGAACTCGGTCATGAGCGAGATGCCCGGGCCGGAGGTGGCGGTGAAGGCGCGCGCGCCGTTCCAGCCGGCACCGGTGACGATACCGATCGAGGCGAGCTCGTCCTCGGCCTGCACGATGGCGAACTTGTTCTTGCCGCTCGCCTGGTCCACGCGCAGCCGCTTGCAGTAGCGCTCGAACGCCTCGGCGACCGAAGAGGACGGCGTGATCGGGTACCAGGCGCACACGGTGGCGCCGCCGTACACCGCGCCCAGCGCCGTGGCGCTGTTGCCTTCCATGAAGATCCTGTTGCCGACGGCGTCGGCCTTCTTCACCCGCAGGCCGATCGGGCACTTGAGGTGGGCCAGCGCGTAGTCGCGGCCCATCTGCATCGCGTTCAGGTTGGGCTTGAGCAGTTTTTCCTTGCCCTTGTACTGCTCGCCGATCAGCTCTGCGATCGCGCCGGCCTCCATGTCGAGCAGCGCGGCGAGCGCGCCGACGTAAATGATGTTCTTGAACAGTTGCCGCTGGCGCGAGTCGTCGTAGGTGGCGTTGCAGATGTCGGTGAGCGGCATGCCGATGACGTTGATGTCGTCGCGGAACCTCGACTGCGGCAGCGGCCGGGTGTTGTCGTAGAACAGGTAGCCGCCGGGCTCGATCTCGGCGAGGTCCTGGTTCCAGGTCTGCGGGTTCATCGCCACCATCAGGTCTACCCCGCCGCGGCGGCCGAGCCAGCCTTTCTCCGTCACCCGCACCTCGTACCAGGTGGGCAGGCCCTGGATGTTGGACGGGAAAATGTTGCGCGGGCTCACCGGCACGCCCATCCTGAGGATGGACCGCGCGAACAGCTCGTTGGCCGAGGCCGAGCCCGAACCATTGACGTTGGCGAACTTGACGACGAAGTCGTTGACGGCCTGGATAGGTTTTACCTTCATGCGGGTATGGGTTCCTTTTTCGGCGCGCGGACGCGGCAACCCGGACCGGCGGGCGTCATCTCGAGCAGGAATTTCTGCATATCCCAGGCCCCGGTGGGGCAGCGCTCGGCGCACAGGCCGCAATGCAGGCACACGTCCTCGTCCTTGGCCATGATGCGGCCGGTCTTGAGCGTGCCGGAAACGTACAGATCCTGCGTCAGGTTCTTCGCCGGCGCGCTGAGCCGCGTGCGCAGATTCGCCTCCTCGCCGTTGACGGTGAAGGTGATGCAATCCATCGGGCAGATGTCGACGCAGGCGTCGCATTCGATGCACAACGTGTTGCTGAACACGGTCTGCACGTCGCAGTTGAGGCAGCGCTCCGCCTCCTTGAACGCGGTGACCCGGTCGAAACCGATCTCGACTTCGATCTTGATATTCTTCAGCGTCTGGCTGGCGTCGCGCCAGGGCACCTTGTAGCGGCGGTCGAGCGCGATCGCATTGTTGTAGCTCCACTCATGGATGCCCATTTTCTGCGACATCAGATGCACCATGGGCGGCGGGCGTTGGGACACGTCCTCGCCCTGGCAGTGCTTGTCGATGGAGACCGCGGCCTCGTGGCCGTGGGCGACGGCCCAGATGATGTTCTTCGGCCCGAAGGCGGCGTCGCCGCCGAAAAACACCCGCGGCAAAGAGGTCTGCAGGGTGATCTTGCCGACCACCGGCATGCCCGATTGGCCGAACGCGATGCCGCAGTCCTTTTCGATCCAGGGAAAGGCGTTTTCCTGGCCGACCGCAACGAGCACGTCGTCACACTCGAAATGCTGGTCGGGCTCGCCCGTGGGCACGAGCCGGCGCCGGCCCGGCCCATCTGCGTCGAACTTCGCCGCGACTTTTTCGAAGGTGACGCCGGTAAGCTTGCCCTTGTGATGGGTGAACTCCTTGGGCACGAGGTAGTTGAGGATGGGGATGCCCTCGTGCGTGGCGTCTTCCTTCTCCCAGGGCGAGGCCTTCATCTCCTCGAAACCCGAACGCACGATCACCTTCACGTCCTCGCCGCCCAGGCGCTTGCTCGTGCGGCAGCAGTCCATGGCGGTGTTGCCGCCGCCGAGCACGATGACGCGCTTGGCGATCTTGTCGATATGCCCGAAGGAGACGCTGGAGAGCCAATCGATGCCGATATGGATGTGTTTGGCCCCTTCCTTGCGTCCCGGGATATCGAGGTCGCGGCCGCGCGGCGCGCCCGACCCGACGAATATCGCGTCATAGCCCTCGGCCAGCAGGGCCTTCATGCTGTCCACGCGCTTGCCGGCGCGAAACTCGATGCCGAGGCCGAGGATATAGCCGACTTCCTCGTCGATCACTTCCTCGGGCAGGCGAAACCTCGGAATCTGGCTGCGGATCATGCCGCCGGCCTTGGCGTCCCCGTCGTACACGACGACATGATAGCCATGCGGCGCCAGGTCGCGCGCCACGGTGAGCGACGCCGGGCCGGCGCCGACACAGGCGATGCGCTTGCCGTTTTTCTTCTTCGGCACTGCCGGCAGGCGCGCGCGGATGTCGTCCTTGTTGTCCGCCGCGACCCGCTTCAGGCGGCAAATCGCGACCGGTTCCCTGGCCGCGCGGGCGGCGGACTCCTTCCCCTGCTCTGCCGGCGCATCCTCGACGCGTCTGCGGCGGCAAGCCGGTTCGCACGGGCGGTCGCAGGTGCGTCCCAGAATGCCGGGGAAAACGTTGGACTCCCAGTTGACCATGTAGGCGTCATCATAACGGCCTGCCGCGATCAAGCGGATGTATTCGGGAACCGGGGTATGGGCGGGGCAGGCCCATTGACAGTCTACGACTTTGTGAAAGTAATCCGGGGCGCCAATATCGGTCGGCTTCAATCCGTCTGCTCCTTCCGGGCGCCTGCCAGGCCCGCCAACATTGGATCGGCCATGGGGTCGCCTAGGAGGGCGTGATTCTACTCTTGGCGGAGCAGGGTGAAAAGCTCCTTTTAAATTACCAACGCGGGAACTTTCGCCGGCTGGCGCGAAGCGAACCCGGCCTGATCGTGCTCGAACCTGCTTATATTTTCACCACCGGCGCAGCATTCGGAGGCAATCCGGACGACCGGGTCACAGCGCCGTGTCCGGGCCTTGGCGTGCGCGTCCTCGTGGAAAATCACCTGTTTGGCGGTCCTATGCCTGTCTCCTTGGTATCGGCGTCGCGGCTACCTGCGCGGATGGGGTGTCGCGTTGCGGGAACGAGGTTCGATGTTGCTCTGGCGGCGCATATGATCCTTGAGCTGGAGGCCGGCCGCCTCGAACGCGTCGCGCACCGCCATATAGACGTCCTCGCCGTGTTCGCGGTTGACCACGACCTCCGTCCCCGGCAGCGTGATGCTGAGCCGCACCGCGAACTGCGCGCCTTGCTGCTTTGGCCGATGCAGCGCCTCGGCGACCACGTGGCAGCTCAGGAGGCGGTCGCAAACCCGATCCAGCTTGCGCGCGTGTTCACCGATGTAATGTTCCAGCGCGCCGGAATGAGGAATGCCGCGCAACACGATCTCTACGGGATGGTGCATTGCTCCCGCCCCTTGCAGCCCTAAGCCGCTCAGTTGTAATCGTCGCAATACAGAGGCAGGCTTCTGCCGCCGTCGCCCTGGACGATGCGCTGGCAATCGATCTCGTCATCGCGCTCGTCGGGGACTTGGGCGGTTTGCTCCCAACCCTCAGGCGCCATGGCCGCCCTGCGTCCCCGCCTGCCTGGTGTTTTGGCGGCGTTCTTGTGCGCCACCCTGCGGACTTTGCCGGACTTCGATTTGGCACCCATCGCGTCCTCCTGTTACGCGTTGGGGTTCATCGTAACCACAAACGTTGCGACCCTGTTGATATTGGTCAAAAAAAAACCGTCGCTTATCCCTTGATGACGGCCGCAGCGCCGCGAATCGCGGTTGCGCCTGCCTCATGCTTTTGCGTCCGCACGAGCGATACCGCAAGTATGGGTCGCGCGCCCGCCAGTGGCTTTGATTTTGGTCATAGCGGGTCGATAGATCGGCCGCGGCGCGGCCCCACCAGCCGCCTGGAACCCGTGATTTCCCTATAATCCGACTTGTCGCCGGGCAATCTCTTTTATACTGGCGCGGCAACGAAGAGGATTCAATTTGCAGCAATATTCCGCCCGGCCTAACCCGCACGCAGGCGCTGTGCCGCCGCCGAAGAGCGCGCGGCGCCTGCGCCATCTGGTGCTCGGCTTAGGCGCCCTGGCGGTGGTGTCGGTCCTCGCTGGCACCGTGCTCAGCCTGTGGCGCATGCATCATGAGGTGACCCAGCGGGCCGAGGAGCATCTGCTCGGCCTGGCCCAGATCCTGGCCGAGGAAACCTTGAGATCGACGCACGCCGTCGACGCCGTTCTTCGCGCTGCTGCGAACGACGCGCAAAGAGCGGGAAAGCGGGGTCGGCTCACCCCGTCCAAGGAGTTGCATCGGCATCTGCGCGAGATCATCTACCACACGCCATACGTAAGCGCACTCATGCTATCCGACGCGAGCGGCAAGCTGGTAGCCCATACGGCGGGGTTTCCGCCGCCGCCGATCCACTACGGCGATGGCGAATTCTTCCGCGCACACCGCGACAATCGGGCGACGCAAGCGAGGCCATCGTTGCCGGTCGTCGGCAGGATGGACGGCGAGCGCGGCATCGGGGTGAGCCGCGGGCTCAATGACCCGGACGGGCGCTTTCTCGGCGTCATAACCGCAGTAGTCGATCCGGCCTATTTCCTCGGGCCGCAAGGCTTGCGTGAACTCGGGCCGGACGGCGCGGTGCGGCTGCTGCGCCGCGACGGCGTGCTGCTGACCGGCTACCCGATGGCGATCGCGGCCGCGACCCGCAACTACCGTGACTCCGCGCTGTTTACCCAGGGCGTCGGAGCCGGACGCGAGCTGATTCACCACGCCGCCAGCGCCGGCGCCGGCGAGCTAATCAGCGCGATTCGCCTGATCGACGACTACCCGCTGGTCGTAACCCTGACTTCGTCGGTGGATTTCGTGCTGCGCACCTGGTACCGGAGCGCAGCGCTGTTCGGGGGCATCGCCGCGGTCACCGTCGTCTTTCTCGGTCTGATCACTTTGTCGCTCGCGCGCCAGTTGCGCGTCGAGGACGAGCTGAAATCCGTCGTCATAGAGTCGGAAGAACGCCTGCAGGCAATCATTCAGTCGGCCATGGACGCCATCATCACCGTCGACGCGCAGCAACGCATCGTGCTGTTCAACGCCGCGGCGGAACAGATCTTCCACTGCCCGAGCGCGGAAGCGATCGGCGCCGACATCGGCCGTTTCATTTACGGGCACCTGCTGCAGCGGCAGTCCGGGTACGGCGCCGGGTTCGACGCCGGGTTCGACGCCGGCGGCGCGCCGATGCGCAAAACGGGACAGCATCTCGCGCTCACCGGAGTGCGCGCCGATGGCGCCGAATTTCCGATCGACGCCTCGGTATCGCAGGTGCAGCTGCACGGCACGGGCCTGCTCATCGTGATTCTGCGCGACGTCACCGAGCGCAAGCAGATAGAGGCGGCGCTGCGCGAGAACGAGCAACGCTACAGAACGCTGTTCAGCAAGGCGACAGACGGGATCCTGTTGCTCGATACGGAGGGTAATGTCGTTGACGCCAATGACTCTTTCGCGCGCATGCACGGCTACGCCATCGACGAACTGCTGCAGCTGAATCTGCCCCGGCTGGATACCCCCGAAACACGGGCGCTCGCGCCCGAGAGGATCAGGCGGATACTGGCGGGGGAAACCATTGGGTTCGAAGTGGAACATTTTCACAAGGACGGCCATATCGTGCCGCTGGACGTTGCCACGTCCGCGATCGATATCGACGGAAAACTGTACGTGCTGGCATTTCATCGCGACATCACCGAGCGCAGGCGCGCGGAGCAGGAAATCAAGCGCTCGCAGCAGGAGCTGCGCGGACTGTCCAAAGCTGCCAACGAAGCCCTCGAGGCCGAGCGTCGCCGCACCGCGCGCGAGCTGCATGACGAGCTCGGCCAATCGCTGACCGCGCTCAAGATGGACCTGGAGTCGCTGCGCTCCGGCTTGCCGCCGGGCCAGCCGGAACTGGCGGAACGTACCCAGGCGATGCACGCGCTGCTCGACGGCACCATTGCGGCCACGCGCCGCATCGCCGCCGATCTGCGTCCCCTGATGCTGGACGATCTGGGCCTCGCCGCGGCGCTTGACTGGCTGACGCATAATTTTTCGACTCACACCGGCATCGCCACCGACCTGGTCATAGACGACAGCGTGGCCCAGGTGCCGGAACCGATTGCCTCGGCCCTGTACCGCATCACCCAGGAATCGCTCACTAACGTGGCGAAATATGCGCAGGCCACCACGGCCGAGATCCGCCTGGAGCGCGACGGCGATTGGGTCCAGCTTCTGGTCCGCGACAACGGCCGCGGCATCGAGGCGGCGGACCAGGACAAGCGCGGCACGTTCGGACTGCTGGGCATCCGCGAACGCGTGTTGCTGCTCGGCGGCGACGTCGCGATCAAGGGCGCGCGGGGGCAAGGCAGCGAGGTGCGCGCGCGCATCCCGCTCGCCGCGACCGATGCGCAGGAGGCCGTCGCGTGACGCGCATCCTCATCGCCGACGATCACGCTATCGTGCGCGACGGCCTGCGCCGCATTCTCCAGAGCGCGCCGGGAATCGAAGTGGCTGGCGAAGCGGTGAGCGGCGACGAGGTCATGGTGCGGGTGCGCGAGGGCGGCTTCGACCTGTTGCTGCTCGACATGTCGATGCCGGGGAAAAACGGCATCGAGCTGATCAAGTGGGTGAAGGCTGCGCGGCCGGAGCTTGCGCTCCTGGTGCTGTCGATGCACCAGGAGGAGCAATACGCAGTGCGCGCGATCCGCGCCGGCGCCTCCGGCTACGTGACCAAGGAAAGCGCCTCGGCGCTGCTGGTCGCGGCGATCCGCAAGGTCGCCGATGGCGGGCTGTACATCAGCCCCGGGGTGGCCGAGCAGCTCGCGCTCACGCTCAGGCCGCAAGCGACCGATCTGCCCCATCAAACGCTTTCAGACCGCGAATACGAGGTGTTCGGTCTGCTGGTGAATGGCGGCACTGTTTCCGATATCGCCGAGCGCCTGCATTTGAGCGGCAAGACCGTGAGCACGCACAAGGCTCGCATCCTCGAAAAAATGGGCATGGACAGTGTGGCGGATCTGGTGCGCTATGCCATGGCACACAAGCTCAGCGACGCGCGAGACAGCTAGCCCCCCCTGCGTGTAGGCATCGCCCTACACCCCATCCGGCAATTCCGACCCTTGGTTTCAGCCTGCACTTATGGCGACCGGCGGTTGCGCTGTTCCATACTCGGCACAACGCAAACAAATGGCGACAGGCATGGAGTCGGCCCCGCAAGCGGCATCACTGATGGTATTCCTGGTTGAAGATTCCGTGGCCATCCGCGCGCGCCTGGCCGCGACCATCCGCGGGATCGAAGGCGCCGAACTGGTCGGAGAGGCGGGCACGGTCGGAGACGCCATCGACGGCATTCGCGCCACTCATCCGAGCGCGGTGATTCTGGACCTGCAGTTGGAGGACGGAAGCGGTCTCGAAGTGCTCAGGGCCGTGCATCCTGCGTCGCCTGCACTGCACGTCGCGGTGCTCACCAATTATGCAACCGACCAGCACCGCCGCGCCTGCATCGACGCAGGCGCCGAATTTTTTCTGGACAAATCCTCGGATTTCCCGCGCGTCCGGGAAATTATCCAGGGGTGGACTGCCGGCCCGGATGGCGCCGCCCCTTGTCACTAGATAGATGCTAACTCGCACATCCCAATAATGGAGCAGAACATGACCGCCGCAATGTCATACTATGATGCACTCGAATATGGCACCATAGACAGGGGCACGCTGCCCGCGCAGGAGCACGAAGGCGCCAATGTGTCCGTGCGCGACCTTACCCGCTTGCTGCACGTCGACTGCCCGGACGAAGCCTGGCTCGCGCGGACCGCATTCGCCCTGCGCCGGGTGCGTGAAGGCGAGTCGCTGGTGCGCACCGGCGACAAATTCCATTCCCTCTACATCGTCCGCTCCGGCTGTTTCAAGACCGTCTACACCGACTTTTCGGGCAGCGAACAGGTATTGGGATTCCCCATGAGCGGAGACCTGATGGGGGCCGACGGCATCGACAGCGGCCACTACAGTTCCACCGCCATCTCTCTCGAAACCAGCGAAGTGGTGATCGTGCCGCTCGCAAGCATGGCGCGGATGGTATATGAATGCCCGAGACTGGAAGCCTTGCTGTATCGCATACTGAGCCGCGAACTGGTGCGTGTGCAGAACATGGCCTGGACCCTGGGAACGCTCGGCGCGGAAGGCAGGGTGGCGGCATTCCTGCTCACTCTGTCGGCCCGTCTCGGCGCGTTGGGATATTCGCGTTGCTCCTTCAATCTGCGCATGACGCGCCAGGAGATCGGCAGCTACCTCGGCCTGAAGCTCGAAACGGTGAGCCGCGCGCTTTCGGCGCTGAATTCCTCCGGCGTCATCCAGGTGCATCAGAGAAGCATCGATATCGTCGACGCCGACGCATTGCGCGGCGTGATCGACCCGGCGGCGGGCATCGCGGCCAGCATCGCGCCCCAGCTCGGACCGGCTTCGCCCGAAAGCGGCGCCGGCAGCGGCAAGCGGGCCAGGAAACCGCGGTCGCAGTTCCCGCCCGGGCTTGCCTGGCAGCAGCTCGCCGCGGCGTAATACCCTATCGCCGCGTAGCGCAAGTTCGCTGCGCCGGGTTGTACGCCAGCAGCGATTCACCCTATCGGGCGATCATCAAGGCCGCACGCCCCGTGACTTCTCCACGTTCCACTCGCTCGTGCAATGCCTCCGCCTGTTCCAGCGGACGGATATCGGTGACCAGCGGCCACACTTCGCCGCGTGCGACCAGGTCGAGCGTCTCCAGGATTTCGGTGCGTGTCACATAGCGGCTTCCCAGTAAATCCTGTTCCTTGAGCAGCATATCGAGAGCTGATACGTTAAAGCATTGCCCGGCGCCTCCGAGCGTTACCAGACGCCCGCGCACACCCAGCGCCTTCGCCCCGGCTTCCAATGTAGAAGTGACCGAGACGTAGTCAATCACCACATCGACGCCGCGTCCACCGGTGAGATCGAGAAGCGCTTCGGTCACCTTGCCGGCCGACGCGTCGACGATCTCGTCGGCACCGGCCTTGCGGCAGGCCTCAAATTTGTCTTTGGCGATGTCGACGGCAATGACCCGCGCTCTCGCCCATTTCGCCATCATCACCTGATGGATGCCCACACCACCGCCCGCACCAAAGACCGCGACTGTCTCGCCAGCCTTGATCCGTGCCCGGCGTAGCACCTTGTAAGGAGTCGCAAGCGCATCGGTAATGACCCCGATCTCGGCAGGGTGCAATTTGTAGTCCATGCCTTCCGGCAGCTTAATGAATATATGTGCGGGAAGCTTGATGTACTCGGCGTAGCCGCCATCACAATTGCGGCCGACATTGCCGCCCGTGTTTGCACACAAAGGTTCGAGATTAGCCAGGCACCAGCGGCAATGGCCACAGTTGAGATAATAGTAGGCGGTGACCCCGTCACCGATGGCAAGCCCGGTGACGCCGACGCCGACCGACACAATTTCGCCGGTAATCTCGTGGCCGATAATGCGCGGGAAATCGGCGGATATACGTCCTGCCTTGATGTGCTGGATGGTCAGGCCGGATCCGCAAGCGATTACACGAGCGACCGCCTCGCCCGGGCCCGCAACCGGGTCAGGAACCTCGGTCATTTCAAACGGTGTATTCGGCCCTCTTAGAACCATTGCTTTCATAATTTTCGCCCGCGCCGCGTCAGTCCGCCGGTACGAGAACCGCCTTCATGACGCTCCAATTTTTCGCCGCCTGCACCGCTTCTGTGGCCTGTTCCAGGGTGAAGCGGTGCGAAACCATTTCGCTCAGACGGTACTTGTCCTTGATCCTGTCGATCAGATCTACCGCCCTGGCCGTGTGCCTCGGTTCCCAGGAATAGGATCCCTTAATGGTCATATCCTTGAAAGTCACGTGGAAAGGATGAAAATTATCTGCGGGCCCCGCATCCATGAACTGCCCCACAACGATGTATTTACCTCCGTCGCGGCTGAATTGGACCCCTTCAGAAAAGGCGGAGGGAATGCCGCTGCACTCAAAAACCACATCAGCGCCATAGCCGGATTGGCTGAGATCCTTGACCAGGCGCACACGTTCCTCGGGCGTTTTCACTTCCGAGATATCGATGGTCTCATCGGCGCCCCAACGGCGCGCAATGCCAAGCCTCTCCTTCGGCCCCCCAATGACGATCACTTTCCCGGCCCCATTCTCCTTTGCCACGACCAGACCAAACAATCCGACGGGACCGCTGCCCTGAATCACGACCGTATCGCCCAGCTTGATATCACCTTTTTCAGCCGCATGAATCATGGTGGGCGCCGCACATCCGGAGGCCACCAAAGCTTCTGCGGGCAGTCCCTCGGGGAGTTTGAATAGCGACGTTCCCGCATAAAGGTAACAATATTCCGCCCACCCTCCGAAAAAATGAGGCGCTTTTTCAGAGGTGAGGCCTGCACCGTAGGTCTTTCTCTGAAGACATTTGTTCGGAAGTCCGGCCACTGTGCAATTAAAGCAGTGATAGCAGTATGTTCCTATTGTCGTTGGCCACGTGATCCGGTCCCCCTTTTTTAGGAGGGACCCGTTCCAGGCCCTGATTTCGCCTTCCATCTCCACGATCTCACCGACATTCTCGTGTCCCAAAATTACCGGAAAACTGAGAACTTTTCCGCCTGTCTGACCTAACCACGTATGGACGTCCGTTCCGCAGATACCGGCCATGACCATCTTGACGAGGACATCTCCCGCCTCAAGCTTATCCGGCAAAGGATAGGACCTTACCTCGAATGGTTTATTGAAACCGACCATCACCGCCGCTTTCCCAATTTTTTTGCGCATGCCCCTCCTCCTGTAATTTCTAGTGAATAGCCAAATTGCACTTTTTATTCGCATCGCTCCTGCGCAACTGGTCGCGCCTCACCCCCTCCCACTGAACCCCTGGATCGCCAGACAATAGCCTCATCCCTTCAAATTCGGCACATCCCGACTTAACGATGCAGGCACCGACCAATGGGCACTTTCGTTTCCGGCAGTCGATATGTCCCCCAGGCCCGCCCTATCCGGTGATAAGCACTTCTCTTCGAAAAAAACAAGCCGCGTGGCATCATATATCCTCCTGCCCCTGATTTAGCCAAGGCATTATTTGTCCGGCGGCGATTTTATGATGACAGCCCGAAGCGGTTCCGCATGCGGATTGTACGTTGCGTGTTTTACGTTCGCAGGGACGAATACGATATCGCCGGCAACAATCTCCCGCTTGCCGTCGGAAAGTTCCGTCACACCCCGACCGGCCAATACAAAAATAACCTCGTCCTGGGAATGAGAATGCCAGTCATGGGCGTGACTGGGCATGTATTCGGTTATTTTGAACGTAAACCCGCTTGATTCGGCTTTTTCTCCTTTTCCCACAAGGACTTTCGTCCTTCCCCATGCCACCTCCATCATCGGAATATCACTCTCTCTGATAACGATCACCTTGTCATTCATTTCTTCTGTCCTTTTTGGGGTGAGGCCTCCCACGCAATGGGGCAATCGCAAGGGGCGGCACCCCCTGCCCTTACTGGAACCTCACAAAACCGTAGCCGATCAACGGACGGGGGCATGCGCCCCGGTCCGTTGATCCGGCTACATACCCCGCTCGATGCGGTACTCGCCCTTGGGATCGGTCATGGCCACGACCCGCGTGATACAGCCGTCGCCCTTGACCCAACGCCACGGAAATGCCGCGATGGTCACCCGCTTGCCGGTGACTTTGTCGACGTCGCCGCCCAGGTTCTCGATCCCGCATATCCCCGCCGACAGTATGGCGTTATGGCATGGTTCCCACAGCGGAAAATCCTCGATGACCGCGCGGCCGGTTTCGCGTTTGTACTCGGCGTTTACGTCTGGCAGCAACCCGTTCGGAGCGCCCGGGCCGTGCGGGCCGATCGCCGTTGCGAGCGGATGATCCAGCGCCTGGGTGTCGGTACCGACCAACTTCACCTGCTTCTCGGCGAACCACTCGCCCGCCTCCTTGTAGAAACCGGGCGAATAGGCGTAATACTGGCGGCTGTCACTGTAGTACTTGTGCCAGCCGGTGTTGACGATGACGATGTCACCTTTCTGGATCTTTGGACGGGCCTTCTCCAGGTCCTTGGCGGTGATCACTTCCCATTTTTTCTTCGGGATCGACACCACCACGCCGGTGCCGAAGAAGCACTCGAGCGGCACTTCCTCCAGGAACGGCGTGCCCTCGACCACGTGGGCCGGCGCGTCGATGTGCGTGCCCGAATGCATCACCGTCGTGATGCGCTGCGTGAGCACGCCCGACTTCGCCATGTAGTGAATGCGCTCGATCTTGGCGTCTTCGAAGTAGGGCCAGTTCGGGACCCCGAGGCCCCAGGGGTGAGAGAGTTCGACGAACTTGAGTCCGGTGGTGCCGAGACCCGGCCAACGATAGCCGCGCGGTGTGGTCATGTAATGTCTCCTTCGCTTTGCGTCGAGGATATGGTCCAGTGCAGACCTGCAGCAACCCGAATGCGCCATGCCCGTCGGAGCCGTCGTGCTTTTCAGCGCGAACGATGCTCCTCCAATTCGACCAGCGCGCCGAGAAAGTCCTTCGGATGAACGAATGCGATGCGGTGTCCATGCACGTTACGTTGCTCGCGTCCGTCGCCCAGCACGCGCACGGCATTCGCCGACAAGGCGGCCGCCGTGTCGGCAACATCGTCGACATTTAGGCAGAAATGATGAATGCCGCCGTTCGGATTGCGCTCGAGAAACTTGGCGATCGGCGAATCGGGACGCGACGGCTCCATCAGCTCAATCCGTGCGTTGCCGAGATCGACGTAGGCAATGCGCACGCCTTGCGCTTCGTTGAGCTTCGGCTGCCCGGTACGCAGGCCGAACAATTTCCCGATCTTCACCATCGCCGCATCCAGATCGGATACGACGATGGAAACGTGATTGAAGCCTGTAATCAACGTGCACCCCCGCCCTAGCCTTCCCCCTCCAAGGGGGAGGAAATTATCTTAGATCACACCGTCGCGGCGCAACTGCGCGACGCGTTCAGTGATGTAACCGAGTTCCTCGCGCAGAATCTCCCCGGTATGCTGGCCCAGCGTTGGTGGCGCACGCCGGATCGACGTCGGCGTCCCGTTCATGCGCAGCGCTGGGCCGACCGTGCGAAACTCGCCCGCGGCGCCATGCTCGATGGTTCGAACCATGTCACGCGCCGCGGTGTGCGGATCGTTCAACGCCTGCGCGACGGTGTTGACGCGGCCGCACGGAACGCCGGCCGCCACCAGCTTGGCGATCCACGCATCCACGGCGTCGGTTTTGAGGATAGTCCCGATCAGCGCGTCGATAGCTTCACGATTGACGACGCGGTCCTGATTGCGCGCGAATCTGGCATCCTCGCTCCACTCCGCGCGACCCATCACGCTCGCGAACTTGACGAACTGTGCGTCGTTGCCGACGGCGAGCGCAATCATGCCGTCGCGCGCCGCAAACGTCGTGTACGGAACGATGTTCGGATGGCCATTGCCGAAACGCCGCGCGTCCTTGCCGGAGGCGAGGTAGTTCGACGCGACGTTGGCGAGCATGAACAATCCGGAATCGTACAGCGACACTTCGACGCGCTGGCCGCGCCCGGTCCGGTGGCGCGCCTGCAACGCCGCGAGAATCGCGTTGCTCGCCAGCAGCCCGGTGACAAGGTCGACGATCGCCACGCCGTATTTCATCGGCTGGCCATCCGCTGCGCCGCAGATGCTCATCAAACCCGACTCGGCCTGCAGAATGAAATCGTAGCCGGGTAGATGCGCCTTCGGCCCCGTTGTTCCGTAACCCGTGATAGAGCAGTGCACCGTGCGTGGCGCATGCTGCTCATGCCATGCATCGGTGAATCCCCACTTGGCGAGCGTGCCGGTCCTGTAGTTTTCCACCAACACATCGCATTTCTCGATCAGCGCGCCGAGAATTTCCTTGCCGGCACCGGAGGAGATGTTGAGCGTCATGCTGCGCTTGTTGCGGTTAGCGCCGAGAAAGTATGCCGATTCGCCGCCGAGGAACGGCGGGCCCCACGCGCGCGTGTCGTCGCCCGTACCGAGGGGCTCGACCTTGATCACCTCGGCGCCCAGGTCGCCGAGCAGCATGGTGCAGGCGGGGCCAGCTAGGATGCGCGTCAGATCCAGCACGCGCACGCCGTCAAGGGCGCCTGCTTGTGGCTGCGACATGAGCCGTCCTTTTCACCTGCGCTTGCGCCGCAACGCCGGCGGCGCGTTCAGATCTCGATCGAAGCCATCGATGTACTTCACCAGCTCGCGCTTGTTGCGCATGCGGAACTTCTTGAAATTCGGCTTTCTACCCTCAAGGAAGGCGTTCATGCCTTCGAGGCTCTCCTCCGAACCCCAGACGTGCGCCAGCAGTTCCATGCCGTGCTGCCACGAGGCGTACAGCAGATCGGATTCGAAATTGAGATTCTTCTTGGTCATGCGGATGGTCTGCGCGCTGTGGCCTTTCATGGTGTCGCACCACTTCAGGGTTTCTTTCAGGAGGTCCTTCTGCGGCACGCACTTGTTGATAAGGCCGACTTCGACCGCTTCCTTTGCAGAAAACGTGCGCGCGCAGAAAATCATCTCGCGCGCGAGACGCTCGCCGATGATGCGCGGCAGATATTGCGTCGCGCCCACGGTCGGGCAGGCCCCGACCTTGGCGCCGGTCTGCCCGAGCACCGCATTCTCCGATGCGATGACGAGATCGCACCACAACGCGAGCTCATGCCCGCCGCCCATGCACCAGCCGTTGACCATCGCGATCACCGGGATCGGCAATCCGCGGATGGTCATTGCCAGGCCCTGCATGCGGTCGTTCCACATGTGGGCGTTGATCCAGTTGAGCCGCTTCATCGCGTAAAAATCGCCGCCCGTCGAGAACGCCTTGTCGCCGGCGCCGGTGACGACCGCGCACACGATAGCCGGATCCTCGCGCGTGGATTGCAGCACGTGTATCAGCTGATCGAGCGTTTGCTCGCGGAAGGCGTTCAGCACGCGCGGGCGATTGATCGTCACCCACGCGACCTGGTCCTTCACCTGATACAGAATGTCGCTGAATTTCTTGCTGACGGCTTTGGCTGGCATGGAAACCCCCATTCTTCCCTGCTCAATAATTCCTATAAACCTGGCGCGAATACTAGCAGATGCGCGAAGGACGGGAAATTCAACGACAGCTCAGAGAGTATCTCTGCGTCCGGCGGCCACAGTCAATTTCAGTGATTAACGCCACCCCACACGTCGGTGGCAACCCATTCGCAATTTGAAGCATCAAACTTAGCAACGAACCGCCCTTGGTCGTCCACAACCGGATTCCCGTCGGCATCCTTTCCACGGGCCGCCACGGCTCAATCACCGCCTTGGTGCTGCTGGCGACGCTGTCGCAGCCCAAAATCAAAGCGTCTCTACACACCGAGACTACATTGATTGTCATTGTTGGTTCCCCGAATTAGAGCAGTTAATCCCCGCCTTTTTATAATCTCGTAGCGAAGCTCGGGTGACGGCCGAGTTTCGTTGCCTGAAACGTTGCCAAATTGGGGTTTGGTGCCGCTTGTCTGGATTGAACAGACGACCTATCGCTTACAAGGCGATTGCTCTACCACTGAGCTAAAGCGGCGTCCCTTGTTGACAGTCACCCCGAGTCGTGGTGACTGTCTACTACCCGTAGCTGGTTAGCTTGCCCGCATCAACTTAATTTGTGTAGTGATTTCCCCTAGACCCGGAATGCGGCTCTGTGATTACAAATGCGCTGCTCTACCAACTGAGCTAACCCGGCATGCGCAACCTATTATACGCGGGAGATCCTGGAAATCGGTTTGCCCCCGGCCGGGTCTCGCGGCGGAGCGAAAGATTTTACTTTACCCGCCGCAGCGAAGGTTTGCCGGAGGGGCGCGGCGGCTCGGGGCGGGTTTCATCGCTCTCGTCGGCCGCGGCGATCCGGGCCGACGCCGGCGCATCCGCCGCGGTGATCTCGAACGACAGGCCCTGGCCGTTCTCGCGCGCATAGATTGCGGACACCGCCCCGACCGGAATCGAGATTTCGCGCCCCGCGCCGTTGAAGCGGGCAGAAAACTCGATCAGATCGTTGCCGATCTTGAAGCGCTCCACGGCGACCGGGCCGATGTTGAGCACGATCTGGCCGTCCTTGACGTACTCCATCGGCACGCGCGTGACCGAATCCACCGTTACCGAGAGATAGGGCGTGTAGCCGCTGTCCACGCACCAGTCGTAAATGGCACGCATCAGGTAAGGCTTGGTCGACGGATCGGGCATAGGTGAATTCGTGGTTCCGCGGGTCGCGGGAAATCTGCTGTTGCCGCAAAAGCAGATCACCCGTCGCCACCGCTCCTCGGGATGACTGCTAGGAAATCACTTGCGCATCACTTTTTCCGAAGGCGTCAGCGCCTCGATGAAGGCCGGGCGCGAGAACAGGCGCTCGGCGTATTTCATCAGCGGCGCTGCCGGCTTGCCCAGAGAGATGCCGTAGCGGTCCAGGCGCCACAGGAGCGGCGCGATGGCCACATCGAGCATGGAGAATTCATCGCCCAGCATGTACTTCTGCTTGACGAAAATCGGCGCGAGCTCGGTCAGCCGGTCGGCCACGTGCGAGCGCGCCTTTTCCTGCTGCTTGGCGTTGCCTTTCTCGAGGATCTCGATGCGGCTGAACAGTTCCACCTCGAAATTGAACAGCAGCAGCCGCGCGCGCGCGCGCATCACCGGGTCGGGCGGCATCAGCTGCGGGTGCGGGAAGCGTTCGTCGATGTATTCGTTGATGATGTTCGACTCGTACAGGACCAGATCGCGCTCGACCAGCACCGGCAGGCGATTGTACGGATTCATCACCGCGATGTCTTCCGGCTTGTTGTACATGTCGACGTCGATGATCTGAAAGTCCATGCCCTTCTCGTAGAGCACGATGCGGCAGCGCTGGGAAAAGGGGCAGGTAGTGCCGGAATAAAGGTTCATCATGATAAGTTTTGATCCAGGTGATGAGTGATACGGAACGGGGGCCGGGTAACGGGGAACGGGTCAGGGGCGCCGAGCCCTCGCAAGACTCATCGCCCGCCGCGCATCGCCCATTTCCGGTTTAATGCACATCCTTCCAGAATTCCCTTTTCAGGAGATAGACCAGCGGCCATATGGCGAGCAGGAACAGCAGCACAACAATGCCGATCTGCTTGCGGCTGGTGGCCGCCGGCTCGCCCATGTAGACGAGAAAGTTCACCAGATCGCGCACCGTCTCGTCGAACTGCACCGGGGTGAGGCTGCCCGGTCTCACCATTTCGTATTTGACCGCCTTGATCGCGCCGCCGTGGCCACCCTCGCCGCCCTTGGCGTCCTCGCCTTTCACCGCTTGCTCGACGCGCACGCGCTCGCCCTGCAGTTGCCACAACGGATTCGGCATGCCGACGTTCTCGTACACGGTGTTGTTCCAGCCGGTGGGCCGCGCCGGATCCCTGTAGAAACCGTGCAGATAGGTGTAGAGCCAATCGGCGCCGTGCGCGCGCGCGATTACCGACAGGTCGGGCGGGGCAGCGCCGAACCATTGCCTGGCGTCCTTCCTGCTCATGGCTACGTTCATCAGCTCGCCCACCTTGTCGCCGCTGAACATGAGGTTGTCCTTGATCTGCGCTTCGGTCAGGCCCAGTTCCATCAGCCGGTTCCAGCGCATGAGCGAGGCGCTGTGGCAGTTGAGGCAGTAATTGGCGAAGGTGCGCGCGCCGCTTTGCAGGCTGACGACGTCGGTCTGCTTGATCGGCGCGGTGTCCAGCCTGACGCCTTCCTCCGAGGCCATCGCCGCAGGCGATACCAGCAGGACCGCAGCCGATCCAATGAGCGCCGCGGGGGCGAACCGCAATATCGTCAGGAAGCTGCCGCACCATGATTGCAACAGCTTCCCGATTCGGGGGATAGAAAAGCGAGCGTGCCCCCTGTTTCCAGCCAAGTCGATGCGCTTGCTCATTAGTGGGTCACCCTTTCCGGTTCGGGTTTGGTCTTGTCCACCTTGGTGTACCAGGGCATCAGGATGAAAAACAGGAAGTAGATCAGTGTGCAGATGCGCGCCGCCACGGTGGCGCGGTCGGCATTGCCGAGCCAGGAGCCGAACTGACCCCAGACCGTGATCGGCTCGGTGCCGAGGTAACCGAGCACCAGAAAAACGATCACGAACGCCGTCAGCGCCGCCTTGAAGTGCATGCCGCGGTAGCGGATCGACTTCACCGCGCCGCGGTCCAGCCACGGCAGGAGGAACAGAACCATGACCGCCACTCCCATCGCCACCACGCCCGGAAACTGCGAATTGAACAGCGGCGGCACCGCGCGCAGGATCGAGTAATAAGGGGTGAAATACCACACCGGCGCGATATGCGTCGGGGTCTGCAGCGGATTGGCGGGGACGAAGTTGTTGTATTCGAGGAAATAGCCACCCATCTCCGGTGCGAAGAACACGATCATCACGAACACGATCATGAACACCACCACCCCGAGGATATCCTTTACCGTGTAGTAGGGATGGAAGGGGATTCCGTCCAGCGGCACGCCGTTGGCGTCTTTGTGCTTCTTGATTTCGATGCCGTCCGGATTGTTCGAGCCCACCTCGTGCAGCGCCAGCAGGTGCGCCACCACCAGGCCCAGCAGCACCAGCGGGATGGCAATCACGTGCATGGCGAAGAAGCGGTTGAGGGTCGCATCCGAAATGACGTAGTCGCCGCGGATCCAGAGGGAAAGATCCGGCCCGATGAAAGGTATGGCGGAGAACAGGTTGATGATCACCTGCGCGCCCCAGTAGGACATCTGGCCCCAGGGCAGCAGGTAGCCGAAGAAAGCCTCGCCCATTAGGGAGAGGTAGATCAGCACGCCGAAAATCCACATCAGCTCGCGCGGGCTGCGGTAAGAGCCGTACAACAGCGCGCGGAACATGTGCAGGTAGACGCAGACGAAAAAGGCCGATGCGCCGGTCGAGTGCATGTAGCGGATGATCCAGCCGCCCGGCACCTCGCGCATGATGTATTCCACCGAGGCGAACGCCAGGTTCGCGTCCGGCTTGTAGTGCATGGTGAGAAAAATGCCGGTCACGATCTGGATTGCCAGCGCCAGCATCGCCAGCGACCCGAAGTAGTACCAGAAGTTGAAATTCTTCGGTGCGTAATACTCGGCCAGGTGGGCCTTCCACGTCGATATCAGCGGAAAGCGCTGGTCCACCCAGGTGAGCAGGCCGTCGAGCGCGACTGAACCGGTACCGGTAACGGGGGGTTTTTCCGCGGCAGCCATGCGCTATGCCCCTTTGGTGTCGTCGCCGATGAGAATGCGGGTATCCGACAGGTAGGTGTATTTCGGCACCTCGAGATTCACCGGTGCCGGCGCCCCCTTGTAGACGCGCCCGGCGAGGTCGAATTTGGAGCCGTGACAGGGACAGAAAAAGCCGCCCGCCCAGTCCGCGCCCATCTCCGCCTTGGCCTCGGCCGGCTTGGACTGCGGTGAGCAACCTAGATGGGTGCAAATGCCGACCAACACCAGCACCTCCGGCTTGATCGAGCGGAATTCGTTTTTCGCGTACTCGGGCTGCATCGGCACGTCGGAGGCCGGGTCGGAGAGCTTGCCATCGACGCGCGGCAGGCTGTCAAGCATTTCCTTGGTGCGGCGAATGATCCATACCGGCTTGGAGCGCCATTCCACGGTCATGCTCTGGCCCGGCTCGAGCGCGCTGATGTCGGCCACGATCGGCGCGCCGCCAGCCTTGGCGCGCTCCGACGGCAGCCAGCTTGCGGCAAACGGTACGGCCGCGGCCACGCCGGCGGCACCGCCGGCGGCACAGGTGGCGATCACCAAATTGCGCCTTGTCTTGTTTACCTGCTTATCGTCGCTCATTGGAAGTTCCCAGATATACAAGATCTTGCTGCATGCAAAAGCCTGTAATTATACCTGAAAGTCCGCGCCGGATTAAAGTTTTTTACGCTAACAGGCTGAAATGAATGAAGAAAATGACGTGGCCCCGACCCGGACCGGAACCGGGTTCATACCGGATTGGGAATGTCGATGAACCGGTGCCCGAGGCCGAAGCGCGCCGCCAGATGCTCGCCCAAAGCCTGCACGCCGTATTTTTCCGTGGCGTGATGACCTGCGGCGACAAAAGCCACGCCTGACTCGCGCGCCAGATGCACCTGCTGCTCGGAGATTTCCCCGCTGAGGTAGGCATCGGGACCCAATTTGATGGCTTCCTCGAAAAAACCCTGCGCCGCGCCTGTGCACCAGGCAATTCCCCGGATTTCCCTCGCGGGATCGCCAATCACCAGGGGTTCGCGGCCCAGCCGGTGTTTGACGTGCAGGGCGAACGCATCCAGGCGCATCGGCGCTCCCAGGCTGCCGTACACCCCGATTTCCTGATCAGCGAAGCGCCCGGATTCGACCAACCCCAGCCGCTTGCCGAGCTGGGCGTTGTTGCCGAGTTCGGCATGGGCGTCCAGCGGCAGGTGATAGGCGAACAGGCTGAGCTCATGCGCGACGAGCAGCCCGATGCGCGCGCGGCGCGTGCCGGTGAGGCAGGGGTCGTCGCCTTTCCAGAAGTAGCCATGGTGTACCAAGATGGCGTCAGCCCCGTCGGTGAGCGCGGCCTGGATCAGATCAAGACTCGCCGTCACCCCGCTGACGATGCGCCGTATCTCGCCGCGCCCTTCCACCTGCAGCCCATTTGGGCAATAATCCCGAAACCGGGAGACATCCAACAAGCCGTCCAGGTAACGGTTCAGTTCCTCGCGCTGCATTGCGGCACCCATCGCATAAGCCAGCGAGAATTGTACCCGCACACAAGCCGGCGCATCATCTGCCCTACGCTACGAACCACGAACCACGAGCCACGAACCACGAGCCTGCTTGAGCATGACCAAACCGGTCTAGACCTCATGCGGAAATTCATCCCCTCATCTTGAAACGAACTTTAAGGACACGCACACGATGTACCGACTCTGGCTGACCTTCGCGCAAACAGCCACCATCTGCCTCGCCCTCCTGTTCGTCGTCGCCACGCTCAAGCCGGAATGGCTGCCGGGAAAATCCGGCGCCGCAGTCGAGGTGAACCAGGCGGAGTCTTCCACCGGCACCGGCGTCAAGACCGTGTCCTACAGCGATGCCGTACGCAAGGCAGTGCCTGCGGTGGTCAGCATTTTCACCAGCAAAGAAGTGAAGCGGCCGAAAAATCCCTTCATGAACGACCCTTTGTTCCGCCGTTTCTTCGGCGAACGCTTCGAGGACGAGGCGCAACGCGCCTTCGGCCTGGGCTCTGGCGTTATCATCAGCCCCAAGGGTTACATTCTGACCAACCAGCACGTGGTCGAGGCCGCGGACGAGATCGAGGTGGCGCTCGCCGACGGCAAGAAACTCGCCGCCAAGGTCGTGGGCAATGATCCCGAAACCGACCTCGCCGTATTGAAGGTCGACGCGCACAACCTGCCAGCCATCACGCTCGGTCAGGCGGAAAACCTCAGGGTCGGCGACGTGGTGCTCGCCATCGGCAACCCGCTCGGGGTCGGCCAGACGGTAACCATGGGCATCATCTCGGCCCTTCACCGGACCGGGCTCTCGATCAACACGTTCGAGAATTTCATCCAGACCGACGCCGCGATCAATCAGGGAAACTCGGGCGGCGCGCTGATCGACTCTTCCGGAAACCTGGTCGGCATCAACACCGCGATCCTGTCACAAACCGGCGGCTCCATCGGCATCGGCTTTGCGATTCCGGTTTCCACCGCCAAGCAGGTGATGGAGCAGTTGATCGAAACCGGTGCGGTGACGCGCGGCTGGGGCGGGGGGGAATTGCAGGAGAGCAGGGCGGC
>Ga0080064_1002164_pt1 | contig 34867 bp, 31 predicted proteins | sample Subgrocontami54m_FD_69260 | JGI IMG/M metagenome (GOLD analysis project Ga0080064, IMG submission 69260) | Subsurface groundwater microbial communities from S. Glens Falls, New York, USA - GMW46 contaminated, 5.4 m (SPADES assembly) (version 2) ...
GCGGCGCCATGTTCAACAGAATCGGGTCGTTGCGGTAGTAGACCGCCTTCACGCGGATGACCGGCTGCTCCTCGGCGGCGGCTTTCACGCCGACGGTGTAGTAGCCGGGCCATTCGCCGAACGGACCTTCCATGTGGGATTCGACATCCGGCGGGGGCATTTCGCCTTCGATTGCGACCTCCGCATGCGCCGGTATCGGCAGGCCGGTGAGCGGGCCTTTGATCACCTCAACCGCGTGACCGAGCATGCCGCCCGCGCGCTCGAGCTCCGACACGCCGAACGGAAACTTGGTGTAGGACAGGAAGAACAACAGCGGGTCGCCGCCGAAAGTCGCGACCACCGGGCAGGCCTTGCCCTCTTTCCAATAGCGCTCGGCGATCGTGCGGCCCTGCTGGCCCGGGCTCTGCCAGATGCCGAGCAGATTGCGCGCGTGCACCTGCATCCGGTAGGTGCCCATGTTGACGTAGCCGGTTTCCGGATCGCGGTTGATGAAAGTATCGCCGGTTCCGATGTAGCGCCCGCCGTCGCCACGGTGCGACTTGAGCACCGGGAATTTCAGCAGGTCCACTTCATTGTCCAGCATGACGTTCTGCATCACCGGGCCGGTCGCGACCTCCTTGGGCGGAATCGGCTTGGAGTGTTTGATGCGCTGCGCCGCGTGCCGGACGATTTCCATCTTCGGCGTGTCGATCGGGAGGCCTAGCGCGATGCACATCCGCTTGCGCGACGCCGTGGGAATGCTGAGCACGCGAAACCCGTCCGGATAGCCTTTGATGCCGTCGAACATCAATGCCGGCGGCTCATCGATCGATTCCGACACGGTCTCCGTCAGCGCACCGATCTCAAGGTCCCAGTCGGCATCCCGGATCTGCTTCACCTCACCGTGCCGCTCGCATTCCGCCAGGAACGACCGCAGTCCATCGTATTCCCGCTGCATCGCCTTGCCACCTTCAAGCATCGACGCCGTCGATCCTAGCAGAAAACCCCCGAAGTGCACTCCGGCGCCGGGTGGCGGGACAAAATCCGTTAGACCCTTCCCCGCATGCCTTGTATCTTCAGGGCCTCAATGGGGCCTGTGGCTTGGTCTGGAGATTCCGATGACTGTGACGCATGCGCCTGCATCGCCGACGCGAAAGATCGACGACATTCGCAAGGCATGGAAGGACGCCAATGTCACCCCGCTCTGGGAGACGGATGCGCACGGGCCCGGCCCCGGCAGCCCGAAAGCCTATCTGTGGAAGTGGCAGGTGCTTCGCCCGCTGCTCGACGGCGCCATCGACGTCACCTCGATGGAAAACGCGGAGCGGCGGGTGCTGGCGCTGACCAATCCCGATGCGACCGGCGGGCGAAACACCACCACCAATCTCAATGGTTGCCTACAGGTGTTGATGCCGGGCGAGTCGGCGCGGCCGCATCGTCATACGCCGAATGCACTGCGTTTCGTGCTCGAAGGCAACGGCGCCACCACCCTGGTCGATGGCAAGCACTGCCCGATGGCCGAGGGCGATCTCATCATCACGCCGGCAATGTCCTGGCACGAGCATGTGCACAAAGGGACCGCTCCCATCGTCTGGTTCGACGCGCTCGATGTACCGCTGCACAATTACCTCGGCACCGCGGTGTTCGAGAGCGGGCCGATGAAAGATGCACCGCATCATCCGGACGACGCGGCGTTTGCCGTGCCCAATATCGTCCCGGAAATGGCGGACTCGCCGCATTCATATTCGCCGGTGTTTCGCTATCCGCGCGAAGCCTCGGTCGCCGCGCTGCGCGCTGCTCCGGCCGCCAAGGACGGCTCGCGCAAGATCCGCTATGTCAACCCGATGACCGGCGGCGCCGCGATAGCGCTGCTGGATTGCTACATGACGGAGCTTGACGCCGGGGCCGAGACTTTACCCTATCGCTCCACCAGCAACGGGATTTGCGTGGTCGCGGAAGGGACCGGGACGAGCCGTGTGGGCGGCGAAACCTTCAGCTGGGGACCGCGGGACATTTTCAGCATGCCGCACGGCAACTGGGTCACCCATAAGGCCGACAGCAAGACCGCAAGGCTGTTCGTGGTGACGGACCGCGAGGTGTTGCGGCGGCTCGACCTGTTGACGGAAGAATATGGTAACGAGCGCACATGACCGAATATATCATCGGCAAGGTCGACGACATTCCATCGGGAACGGTGATCGCGGTGCAGGCGGGGCGGCGCACCATTGCGGTGTTCCGGATCGGCGATGATTTTTTTGCCATCAACAACGCCTGTCCGCACAAAGGCGCTTCGCTCTGCGATGGTGAAATCATGCTCGACGAGAAGATCGTGCGCTGTCCGTGGCACCATTGGAACTGGCAGCTCGATGACGGCAAGCTGCAGAGCGACCCCCGGCAAGGCCTGCGGACCTATGAAGTCGGGGTGGACGGCGACGAGGTGATCCTGCGCGCCTGATCGCTAGACGACCGATTCCATGAAACCTATCGGATGGAATCCAGACTTACTGACCTCATCCTGAGGAGCCCGAGCGTAGCGAGGGCGTCTCGAAGGATGGCCTGTGGCACGGTCTCGCTTGTGGCCGTCCTTCGAGACGCCCGCCTTCGCTAACGCTCGGCGGGCTCCTCAGGACGAGGCTGGGTGAATGACGGCGATATGATTCGAACCTTGGAAACGCTGTAGTAGTGTCCCGAATCCGAAGTTCGCACACCCGTGTTGCGAGCGCTTTGCGAACTTCGGATTCAAAGGGACACTAGAACTTATAGCTTGCTAGTGTGGCTTTGGTTCAGAAGTTCCCTCCCGACCCAGCCGCAAGGAATGGGGAACTTCTGAACCGCCACACTAGTGCGCGTTGCGGGATGGAGAGGCACATGAACGTCATCAGCGATCCACGGCGGGAACGGGCAAGCCGCGTCACACCTGAGCCGATCGACCCGCGCGGGCGCGGCTACAAGGTGGTCGATACCGACTTCCATATGCTTCCCGAATGGTCGGACGTGCGCAAATACCTGAAGGAGCCGTTCAAGAGCGAACTGACAAGCTTCCCGTCGGGCGGCGGCGATTATTCGCCGAAATACGCCATCGGGCTCGAGGGAACCGGTCAGGAAACCCATGGCCGCGCGCGGAGCGCCGCCGACATCCTGCGGGTGATCGACGAGATCGGCGTGGAGACCGTGATCCTCACGCCGGGCTTCACGCGGCCGCAGGCCATGTTTCACCAGGCCATGGTGACCGCGACGGCGGCCGCCTACAACGATTTCCTGATCAACGAGGTGTTGCCGGCGAGCCCCCGCATCAAGGCGGAGATCATGATCAATCACCGCGAGCCCGCGGCCGGCGCCGCGGAAATCCGCCGGGTCGGCGCCAATCCGGGGTTTGTCGGCGTCTATACGGAATTCGGCGGCAATTACGAACCGATCGGAACCGCGAAGCACGATCCGATCTTCGAGGCCGCGGTCGAGCACGACCTGATCGTCACCTCGCATATCGGAACGTTCTGGCAGAAGGGCACCCCGCTGTCGGAAGGCACGCGCACCTGGACCGAGCTCGTCGGCCTCTCCGCCGTCAGCATCAGCTTCGCCTATGTCGGCAGCATGATCATGCAGGGGCTGTTCGACAAATATCCGGACCTGCGCGTCATCATCAAGGAAGGCGGATTCTGGTGGCTGCCGGAATTCATGGCGCGCGCCGACGATTACTATCTGAGCCATTCCGGCGACATCAAGCTCACCGAGCGCAAGCTCGAAGCCGGCAAAAAATTCCTCGCCAAATTGCCGAGCGAATATTTCGACTCGAATATCCGGTTTTCCAGCCAGCCGATGTGCTTTCCGAAGAACCCGGAACATTTCAAGGCGCTGATGTCGCTATGCAAGGGAGAAGACTGGCTGCTGTATTCCTCCGACTGGCCGCACGCCACGTTCGACCCGCTCAACTGGGTGTTCAACGGCATGATCTCGGAGGAAGGGCGCAAGAAGATCCTCTCCGAAAACGCGCTGGCCTGGATCAAGCGATTGTCGCGGTGAGCTGGGCACGAGGTCTGTGCGTCAGGCTGCCGCTGCGCCGCTCCGAGTTTCTGGAATTTGAGCAGGATTTTGCACGACGAGGCCGCCGTCAGCAGTCACCCTCCGCGCGCACCGCCATTCACTGGCTGAAGGCTCGCAGCAACCTTGCGGAAGCGATCAAGCGCCGCCTCCAGGCTCTCCACAATCTCGGCTGCGATTTCGTCGGGCGGGGGCAACAGGTCCGGATCGTCCAGACTGTCATCCTTTAGCCAGAAGATATCGAGGTTGATCTTGTCGCGCTTGGTGAGTGCGTCATAGTCGAAGCGCCGGAAGCGTTCGCTTTCCACACGCTTTTGCCGTTGGCCGCCTGCATAGCACTTGATGAAATCATCCAGATCGGACCTTTTTAACGGCCGCTCCTTCAGCGTGAAGCTCTTGTTGGTGCGAAAATCATAAATCCAGAGGTCTTTGGTCCACGGCGTTTCCGACGCAGGCTTGCGATCGAAAAACATCACATTGGCCTTGACGCCCTGCTTGTAGAATATGCCGGTGGGCAGACGTAGCAGCGTGTGGAAATCGTAATTGTCGAGAAGCCGCTCACGTATTTCCGCACCCGCACCTTCGAACAGCACGTTATCCGGCAGCACTACCGCCGCGCGGCCGTTTTCCCTCAGCACCGACATGATGTGCTGAAGGAAATTGAGTTGCTTGTTGCTTGTAGACTTTATGAAATCCGGGCGGTTGTATTCTTCTCGTTCGGTTTCGATATCGCCGTCCTCGCCGACGATCGTATATCCCTGCTTGCGACCGAACGGCGGATTGGTCAGCACCACGTCATAGCGCACCGACCCAAGCGAATTCAGTGCATCCGCACGCTCAATCGGGCTTTCGGCGGTTGCCGCGCCATGTAAGTAGAGATTCATGGCGCACAGCCGCACCACGTCGGCAACAATATCGACGCCGGAAAAGTTCGTACGCATCTTGGTTTGCACGCGCCTTTCCGCCGCACGCGGATGACGCTTCATGTGGTCCCAGGCAGACAGTAGAAAGCCGCCCGTCCCGCAGGCCGGATCGTGGATCGTCTGGCCCGGCTGCGGGTCAATGACGGTAACAATGGCATCGATCAGGGGACGTGGTGTGAAATACTGGCCTGCGCCGCTTTTGACTTCCGCCGCGTTGCGTTCAAGCAGCCCTTCATAGATCGCGCCCTTGGTATCGACGCTAAGCCCCATCCACTTTTCGGCCTCAATGAGTGTGACGAGCCTACGCAGCTTGGAGGGGTCTTCAATTTCATTCTTGGCCTTCAGGAAGATCGTTCCGATCAGGCCATCCTGCTTGGATAACTTTTCCAACACCTTGCCATAGGCGTCGGCGAGGGCTTGTCCCTGCAAATCCTTGATGGCCTTCCAGCGGCAGTCCTTCGGCAGCATCGATGGTTCGCCGATCAGTTCGGTGCGCTCCTCATCCATCTTCAGGAAAAGCAGGAACGATATCTGCGAGATATAGGAGCCGTAGTGCACGCCTTCGTTCTTCAAAACGGTGGCGTAGTTCCAGACCTTCTGGATAAGCGTCGATTCATTCATGCCTCGGCTCCAACGGTGCTGCGCGCACGACGCCTGCGATGACTGGATACAGGAATGGACTGCGCCGCCTGCCCGTTCAGCCGAGTAAGTAAGTCTTCGGCAGGTTCGTCGCGCGGGTCTTGCTCGACAAGATGCCCCTCGAATGCCGCCTTGAGGATCGATTGGCGGGCAGCGACGCTGATGGCCGCGGCCCTAAGCTCTGATTCAACGTCAATTGTTGCCAACAGATTTTCATCTAGGACGCGCATCGCTTCTTGCAATTCCATCGATGGAACTATTGGAATCGGAAGCTGGCTGATCTTCGATAAACTGATGGATGCCAAATTTGTCGTTTGCTTTCCCTTCTCAACGAAGAACCTGCGGCCCATCTCATTTGCGAAATGTGAAACGAAGTAAGGATTGATCGCTGGATCATAAGGTCGCACCCTGAACACATGGTTCTGATGTATGCACCCTTCAATTTGTCCATCCCAAACCCAGCCACGGCCAATCTTGTCACGATCTCCACCTTCATTGAGCAGGATATCGCCTTTCTTCAAAGCAAGGGCTTCAGCAACGTGCCGCTCGACTGTGATCCGCTTGACTTCGGAAAGATCGAGATATCCGCGTTGAACATTCGCCACGCGTAAATACGGGACTGTAATCGGATCATTCGGACGGCGTTTCTTATCTACCGTAACGCCGCCCACGATTTCACCAATCGCGCCTAGTGACGACCATGCCCAACTCTCCGGCAAATCTATCAAGCGATCATCGAAGGTCTCGTCTTGGGTGAATCGTCGCCCATTTGCCTTGGAATGCTTGAATGAGTATTTAGCCGCCGCAATGCGCGCCAGTACATCCTTCCCCGTTTCGTTCGGCTTGTTGTGCTCACGCCATTCGCGCGTAAGCTCGCCAGTGACGGTCGCCTTGAGTAGCGCGCGACGCCAGGTGTCGAGGTCATCGCGGGCGCGGTTCAACGTGGTTTCGCCGTCGGCGATGTCCGTGAACAGTTCATCGATTCGCGCCACGATGCGCCGTTGTTCGGCGGCGGGTGGCAAGGATAGTTCAATATCGCCGATTTTATTGAAATCAATTCGAGGTCTGTCACCGCTGGTGTCGCGGTTCGCTTCGTTTACAAAGTGCCGCGCGTGAACCCAATGCTGCAAGTATCGTGCATCGATACCTTCCTTTGGGCGCATCACAATAAACTCACCGGACGCGACTCCTTCGAAGTCCGCAACAACAACCTTGTTGAGATAAGGCCGCAGTCGACCGTATAGAACGTCACCAGGATAGAACTTGTTGCCCGCACTCTTCATCGCCTTGAACACCCCTCTAGTTTCGATCCGAAGGGAGTTGGAAGGCACGTCGTCCATGCCAATGAATGGAAATGGACTGTTCTTGTCCGGCGGCGCTTTCTCGCCTCTTAAGGTCACAAGGTGACGAAGGGCCACCCACACCCATCCCTCGGGTATTTCCCAAGGTCCCTCCCCATGAAATTCGATTGCCATCACTCCCCGCAATCACCTACCACAGACGCCCGAAAGGGACGGGCAACCACCGCCGATCACGCAACCAGCGCGTCGGACAGATCTTCCAGCATGCCGTCAAGCCGAGCGCCGAACAGCGTCCGCGCGCGAACGAGACCACCCTTGTCACCGAAAGCTGCCACGTCCTGCAAGTCCCTCGACGTGACTTCGGCATTCACAGCGAGATGGTCGCGGATGGCGGTGAGCCACGCCAATTGCTCGTCCGTATAGGCGCGACCCGCCCGTTGCTCACGGCCAAGCCACAGGTTGAACTTGCCGGCGATCTTCGACGGCAGCGGCTCAAGAATGTCGTCCATCCCCAGAGCATAACGCACCAGCATGACGATATCCGTGAGGATGCGGGTGGAGTTGCCGCGCACGCGCGCATCGTCCAGCCGCTTGTAGGCTCGCCAGATGTTGATCGGCTCCAACAACCACGGCGGGCGGCGCATGGCGTCGCGAAGCTCTTCCAAGCCTTCGTAGGTCAATCGGCGTTGGGCGTAGGGGCGGCCATAGAATATTTGCAGCGCGACGATCGTATTCTTGTTGGCCTCGAGAAATTCCTTAAAGCGATCGACGGTCGATTGCGCTTGCGCCTCGTCATAGCCCGACGAAATGACCTCGTCGGTGGAAATGGTATCGATCTTTACATCGGCAGCCGCCTTCGCCTGCTTCAGCGCATTGCGAAACTGTGGCGTATCGAATGGCTTGCAGGCGTGTTCCTTCAACGCCGCCACGATGGCCCCGCGCTGTGCATCGGATGCGTCCGCGCCGTGCTTCTGTCGTGCCGTCGTTTCCAGCTTGTCGGGGTCGATGGCGTCAATCAGCGCGTTGGCGAGGTCGGCAAGGGTACGGCCGTTTGAAATTTTGGCGAGGTCCGCCCGCATTTCCGGATCGATCCGCCGATCAAGCGCAGCAAGGCGCGCCGCCAGCGTTGACAACGTGTCCTCGCGCCGGTCGCCGGCGGCCACCTGATCTAACAATCTGTCGAAGGCGATGACCCGATCGCGATTGAGCGGCAGCGCGATGCTCTTTTGACTTTCGGTGACGCCCACTGCATCGATCAGTATGAACCGGGTTTTGGCTTCGGCATCGGGGGTGACGGCGCGAAGATCTGTCGGCTCGATTGAGCGGACGCCGCGGCCCTTCATCTGTTCGAAATAGAGTTCCGAGCGCACATCGCGAAAGAAGATCAAGACTTCGATCGGCTTTACATCCGTTCCGGTGGCGATCATGTCCACCGTGACGACGATGCGCGGATAGAAGTCATTGCGGAATTGCTTGATCAGTTGCTCGGGGTCCGCCCCATCAATGCGATAGGTGATTTTCTTTGCAAAGTCGTTGCCCCTGCCAAACACTTCGCGGGCGATATGCACGATTTCTTCGGCGTGGTGGTCGTCCTTGGCAAAGATCAATGTTTTCGGCACATGCTCCCGGCCGGGAAAAAGTTCGGTGGGTAGCGTATCGCGATAGGTTTCAAGGATCGTGCGGATGTGGTTCGGTGCGACAACGGAACGATCGAGGTCGCGCTTGCTGTAGACGAGGTCGGCATCCAGGGTCTGATATCGCTCGGCCCGGGTTTTCTTGTCGCGCACCGGAATCGAATAGCCGCTTTGGACCGTCGATCCGCTTTCGCCAATGCGCGTGCGGATACGATAGACCTCGTATCCGACATTGACCCCGTCTACCACCGACCGTTCATAGGGGTACTCCGCAACAAGATTGCGATTGAAGAATCCCAACGTATGAGCCGATGGTGTCGCAGTAAGGCCCACAATGGCAGCGTCGAAATATTCGAGTACCTGCCGCCATGTGCCATAGATTGAGCGGTGGCATTCGTCGGTTACGATCAGGTCAAATGTCTCGATTGGGATTGCGGGGTTGTAGGCGACAGGCTTAGGACCGTCATCGTCTTGCTCGAATGCGGAAATATCCTCGTCCTCCTCGGCGAGTTCCTTGCCGGTCAGCACCGAATAGACACGCTGGATCGTGGCAATGACGATCGCCGAACTTTGATCCAAGCCGGCCGTTCCGAGTTTCTGGACTCCGTAGAGTTCAGTAAACAGCCGACCGGTGCCCGGCGGTCGATAGGCGGCGTACTCCGTTGCGGTCTGATTGCCGAGATTGCGGCGATCAACCAGGAACAGCACACGCCGCGCACCGGCATGGGCCAGCAACCGATAGGACGCAGTACAGGCCGTGAAGGTCTTGCCGGCGCCCATGGTCATCTGAACCAGCGCACGCGGATCATCACGGGCCAGCGATCGCTCAAGCCCTTCGATCGCCTCTACCTGACATTGGCGAAGGCCATCGGTGACGAGTGGCGGCATGCGCCGCAGACGCGACCGCAACGTCTCCGGTTCCGCTAGCCCCCGCCGCAGCGTCTCGGGGCGGTGGAATGCAAAGACTCTTCGAGAACGCGGCTCAGGGTCGGCAAGGTCCCGAAACAGAGTTTCCGTGTCGGACGCAACGTATTCAAATCGCCGCTGGCGCGGCTCGGCACCAAGGAAATCAGGCGCGCTAGCGATGTAGCGGCCGGCTTGTTCCGAAAAACCGCTAAGCGTCGTTCCGGCCGGCTTGGCCTCTATCACCCCGCAAAACCGACGATCGACGAACAAAGCGTAATCAACCGGACCGGAACCGGTGGCGAATTCGCGGACGGCGACGCCAGTTCCAGCAGACAGGTTCATTTCGTCGCGGGATTGGACGAGCCACCCACACACGGAAAGCCGTGCGTCGATCTCCGATCGCGCCTTATCCTCGGGGTGGAATGCCGGCATGCCCCAGCGGTGCCGCTACGGTTGAATGCGATGCCACTGTACGGGCGAGCCTACGGGGATACAACCGCATGAGAGCATTCGTAATCGCTCCAAATCGTGCGGCACAGACCGAATAATTTAGTGTCCAGCCGAGCCCGTGGCGAAGCGCCGCGCGCCGCTGGATTTTGTGTCATAGCCTCCCCTAGAATGTGACGGAAGCGGCCGCAGCGCCGCCCAAGGAGACGCCCGCCATGTTGCAACACATAAGACTGTTCGCCCTCGCAGCCGGTTCTTTCGCCGTGCTGGTTTCTGCGCTGACACCCGCCGCGGCGCAGCCCGCCACCGGGCCGTTTGCCGGCAAGAGCGTGCAGATGATCATCGGCTTCGGTCCCGGCGGCGGCTACGACCAGTGGGGCCGCGTGGTCGGGCGGCACATCGGCAAGCACCTGCCCGGCAACCCCAATGTGGTGCCGCAGAACATGCCGGGCGGCGGCAGCTTCAACGCCGCCAATCACATCTACAATGTCGCGCCGAAGGACGGCACGGTGATCGGCATCATCGCGCGCGACGCCCCGCTCGGGCCGCTGAGCGGGCTTCCCGGCTCGCGCTTCGATTCGCTCAAGATGACCTGGCTCGGCACGCCGACGACGGAAACCAATGTCTGCTTCGCGCACAGCCGCGCCAAGGTGAAGAGCTTCCAGGACCTGCTGAAGGACGAATTGATCATCGGCAATACCGGCGTCGGCACCGGCACCTATTCGTATCCGCGCGCGCTCAACGGCATACTCGGCACCAAATTCAAGCTGATCTCCGGATTCCCCTCCTCCTCCGACGTCATGCTGGCGATCGAGCGCGGCGAGGTGGACGGCATCTGCGAAAGCTACGACAGCGCCTATAGCAAGCGCTCCGAGTGGTTCGACAAGGGCGTGGTCAATATCCTGTTCCAGGCCGGCGCCGCGCCCAATCCGGAAATCAAGAAGGCGCCCTACATCCTCGACTTCGTGAAAAATCCCGAGCACAAGCAGGCGCTGGAATATCTCTATGCCGGCCAGGGCATCGGCCGTCCGTTCGTGGCGCCGCCGGATCTGCCGGCCGATCGCGTGAAGCTGCTGCGCGACGCCTTCAACGCCACCATGAAGGATCCCGAATTCATGGCCGACGTGAAGAAGGGCAAGCTCGATCTCGCGCCTGAGACCGGCGAAGCGTTGGACGCCCTGATCAAGCGCATCTATGCGACGCCGAAGGCGGTGGTGGAGCAGGTCGGCGCGCTGATCAAGTAAGCGCGTCCCCGGCCGGGACGGGGGCGCGGGCGACGCCCGCAAGGCCCTGGCGCGGCTCGCCTTCCAGGCGTTCTTGAAGCCTTAACGGGCACACCCCATATTTGTCTTCGAACGGACGGCGGGCATGAGGCCCGCCGCTCGGTCGAAGGGCGCCGCAAGGGCCCTCTCTCAAAGTCGCTTGAAAAGGGCTTTGAAATGTCGCGCGTTCCGTCGCTGTCCAGTCCCTTCCTGCTCGGGTTTGACGAGATCGAGCGTGTGCTCGATCGGGTCGCCAAGGCCGCGGACGGCTATCCGCCCTACAACATCGAACGGATCGCGCGCGCAGATGAGCAGCCGGAACGGCTGCGCATCACGCTGGCGGTGGCCGGCTTCACGCGCGATCAACTCGACGTCACCGTGGAGGAGAGCCAGCTTCTCATCCGCGGGCGGCAGCAGGACGACAAGGCCCGGCAATATCTGCATCGCGGCATCGCCGCGCGCCAGTTCCAGCGCACTTTCGTGCTGGCGGACGGCATGCAGGTGCTGAGCGCCGACCTGAAGAACGGGCTGTTGTGCATCGATCTGGCCCGGCCGGAGCCGGAACGGATCGTGAAGACGATCAGCATCGCGGACCATGAATGAACCAAAAAACGGACTCGACCGTTAGAACTTGAAAGGAGTCGAGGGCCATGAACAAAAACGTCACGACCCAAACTACGATGATCTCTCCCGAAGCGCTGGCGCTGCTCGGCGGCGGCAGGATCGCCTATGTCAAGACGATCCGCTCCGAAGACGTGCCCGCGCTGTTCCCGCAGGCCCCGCACATCGCGCCCGGCATGCAATTGTTCGCGCTGCATGCCGCCGACGGCACGCCGATCATGCTGACCGACAGCCGCGAAGCGGCGATCGCCAACGCCTGGAGCCAGGAGCTGGAGACCGTCAGCGTGCACTGAGCCCTCGCGCGCTGTACCCATCCGCACAATCCGATTCGTCATTCCGGGGCGCGGCGCAAGCCGCGAGCCCGGAATCCATAACCACCAGCGGAGCAGGAGTCGCACGGACTCGGATTATGGATTCCGGCACTCGCTCACTTCGTTCGCTCGGCCGGAATGACAGAGGGAATGGTCATTCCGGGGCGCGGCGAAGCCGCGAGCCCGGAATCTATAACACACGCATCTCAGTGATCCTCATGGTGAGGAGCGTCGCGCAGCGACGCGTCTCGAACCATGAGGCCGTGTCTTTCAATGTAGACCTTCGTTCGGGCCTCATCCTTCGAGACGCCCGCCGGCTTCGGCGGCCTCCTCAGGATGAGGAGAAACAGCCGCGCCGGGGCGCGGCGAAGCCGCGAACCCGGAATCCATAACCACCAGCGGAGCCGGAGTCGCACCGGCTCGGATTATGGATTCCGGCTCTCGCGCGTAGCGCTCGGCCGGAATGACAGAGGGAATGGTCATTCCGGGGCGCGGCGAAGCCGCGAGCCCGGAATCCATAACCCCCAGCGGAGCCGGAGTCGCACCGGCTCGGATTATGGATTCCGGCTCTCGCGCGTAGCGCTCGGCCGGAATGACGCTGAGAAGCGTGGTGCGAGAGAAGCCGGCGTGCTTACGCCGCGCTGGCCGACGGCATCGCCAGCACCGCATAGAGCGCCGCGGCGTCGCGCGATTGGCGCAGCTTGTCGGCAACGCCGGAATCGCGCAGTAGCCGCGCCACCCGCGCCAGCGCCTTCAGGTGATCGGCGCCGGCGCCTTCCGGCGCCAGCAGCAGGAACACCAGATCGACCGGCTGACCGTCGAGCGCTTCGAAATCGATCGGCCGCTCCAGCCGCGCGAACACGCCGAACAGTTTCTGCAGCGACGGCAGCTTGCCGTGCGGGATGGCGATGCCGTTGCCGACACCGGTGGAGCCGAGCTTCTCGCGCTGCACCAGGATTTCGAAGATCGCGCGCTCGCTCTGGCCACTGAGCTCGGCCGCTTTGGCGGCGAGCTCCTGCAGCGCCTGCTTCTTGCCATTGACCTTGAGCGCCGGAATGATCGCAGCGGGCGCGACGAGATCGTTGAGTGGCATGGAACTGTTCCGAAAAAGCGGGCTCAGCTGGGAGTCGCCGCTCAAGGCGGCGGACCATAAGGAGGGCGTCCCAGCCCGTCAATGGGACCCCCCGGCGCGCCAATCGTAGCAAGTTCCATCACGGGTTCACCGCCCGATCGGCGCTTTTCGCGACCGATTCGGGCCTCCGCGCATCATCTACGATGCCGCGTCCAGCGGCCTTTGCTTCTCGCGACGCCGTTGCACCGACGACGGGATGCGCATCGCTTCGCGATATTTCGCGACCGTCCGCCGCGCGATGTCTACTCCGGCCGCGCGCAATTTATCGACGATGGTGTCATCGGACAGCACGTCGCGCGGGCTCTCGTTTTCGATCAGCTGCCGGATGCGGTGGCGCACGGCTTCCGCCGAATGCGCTTCGCCGCCATCGGCCGACGCGATGGCCGAAGTGAAGAAATATTTCAGCTCGAATATGCCGCGATTGGTCGCCATGTATTTGTTGGCGGTGACGCGCGACACCGTGGACTCGTGCATGGAAATGGCGTCCGCCACGGTCTTGAGATTGAGCGGCCGCAGGTGCTGCACGCCACGGACAAAGAAGCCGTCCTGCTGGCGCACGATCTCCGATGAAACCTTGAGGATGGTCTTGGCGCGCTGGTCGAGCGCGCGAATGAGCCAGGTGGCGTTCTGCAGACAATCGGCGAGATAGGCCTTGTCCTTGTCGGCCTTCGCGGTCTTGGCGACTTCGGCATAGTAGGTCTGGTTGACCAGCACCTTGGGCAGGGTGTCGGAATTGAGCTCGACGATGAAATTCCCGTCGGGTCCGGGCCGCACGAAAACATCCGGCACGATCGGCTGCACCAGCGTGGTTCCGAAGGCGAGGCCGGGCTTGGGATTGAGCTGGCGGATTTCGGCGATCATGTCCGCCAAGTCTTCGTCGCCGACGCCGCAGATCTTGCGCAGCGGCGCCAGCTCGCGCTTGGCCAGGAGGTCGAGATGGCCGACCAGCGCCTGCATGGCGGGATCGAAGCGGTCGCGCTCGCGCAACTGAATGGAGAGGCACTCGGTGAGATTGCGCGCGCACACGCCGGGCGGATCGAAGCCCTGCAGGATGCCGAGCACGGCCTCGATCTCGGCTAAGGGCGCGCCGAGCTTGTCGGAGACCGAGGCAAGATCGCCGGTGAGATAGCCGGCCTCGTCGACCATATCGACCAGGTATTGCCCGATCATGCGCCGGACCGGATCGTGGATCGCGAGCGCCAGCTGGCCGGCGAGATGATCGGCCAGCGTGGTCTCGGCGGAAACAAAGGCCTCGAGATTATAGTCGCCGTCTTCGCTGCGCCCGGCGCCCGGATTGGCCCATTCCGAATAGCCCTGGGGCGACTCGGCGTCGGCGCGCGGCGGTATCGCATCGGCGGTATCGTCGGGCGCGTTGTCCTCGAGCGCGGCGCCGGCGCGGGGATCGACGCCGCCGGTCTGCGCGACCTCGCCCGACCAGTCTGCGGCGTCGGACGCGCGCGGCGGCTCGGGCTCGGGCTCGCGCTCGGGCAGCCGGCGGTCAGCTTCGCCTTCCGCGGCGCGATCGAGCAGCGGGTTGCGCTCGAGCTCGCCCTCGACATAGGCGGCGAGGTCCAGGCTGGAGAGCTGCAGCAGCTTGATGGCCTGCATCAGCTGCGGCGTCATCACCAGCGCGTGGCCCTGCCGGATTTCGAGTCTTTGAGATAGCGCCATAGCCGCCCGGTAATTGGTCCGGTTCTTGCTTATCCGATTCCGGCGCCGGGATATACCCGTTCCGCACGGCCTCGTTAATGGTTCGGCGTGCTGGGCCCTCTTCGTCATTCCGGCCGAGGAGCAAAGCGACGAGAGCCGGAATCCATAATCCGAGTCGTTGCAGTCCGGACTGCGCTGCGGTTTATGGATTCCGGGCTCGCGGGCTTCGCCCGCGCCCCGGAATGACCGAGAGATTTGTTACAGCGAAAAATCCTCGCCGAGATAGAGCCGGCGGACCTCGGGATCGTTGACGATGTCGTCCTTGCGGCCCTCCATCAGCACATTGCCGGAATAGATGATGTAAGCGCGGTCGGTGAGTTCCAGGGTCTCCCGCACATTGTGGTCGGTGATCAGCACGCCGATGCCGCGATTGGTCAGGTGCTTCACCAGTTTCTTGATGTCGCCGACGGCGATCGGATCGATGCCGGCGAACGGCTCGTCCAGCAGCATGTAGTTCGGCCGGGTGGCGAGTGCGCGCGCAATCTCGACACGCCGCCGCTCGCCGCCGGACAGCGCGATTGCCGGCGTCTTGCGATGGCGCGCGATGCCGAACTCGTCGAGCAGAGCGGTAAGGTCGGATTCGCGGCGGCGGCGATCCGGCTCGATCATTTCCAGCACGGCGCGGATATTGTCCTCGACATTGAGGCCGCGGAAGATCGACGCCTCCTGCGGCAGATAGCCGATGCCGAGCCGCGCGCGCTGGTACATCGGCAGCGCAGTGATGTCGTGGCCGTCGAGCTCGATATGGCCGCGGTCGGCCTTGATCAGCCCGGTGATCATGTAGAACACGGTGGTCTTGCCGGCGCCGTTGGGGCCGAGCAAGCCGACCGCCTCGCCGCGCCGCAGATAGATGCTGACGTCGCGGACCACTTTGCGTCCGCCGAAGCTTTTGTCGACGCTGTGGGCGGCGAGATAGGCGTCTTCGGGCGCCGGCTGCGGCGCCGCCTCGGCGGGACGCGCGCGCGATTTGGTGCGAGGAGATTCGACACGAGAAGACTCGGTGCGAGGAGATTCGGCGCGCGGCTGTTCCGTGCGAGGAGATTCGGCGCCGGGAAGATTGGTGGCCTCGCCGCGCGGCGCAACGATGGTGCCGCCGAGCGAGGGCAAATCCATGTCCTGCCAGCCGCCGCCGGATTTTCGCCGGCGCGCCGGCCGGCGGTTGCGGATCAATGCCAGGATGCTGCGCACGGCCGGCTCATCAGTTGCCGCGCGGCTTCGCAGGCTGGCCCTGGCCGGGAAGATTCTCCGGGCGCGGCGCCTGCTGGAACAGCCCCTCGACGCGGCCCTGGCCGCTGCTCGATTCCATCCGCGACACCCCGTTGGTCATATTGACCACCAGCCGGTGACCGCGCAGGACATCCTTGCCGCGCGTCACCACCACATTGCCGGTCAAGGTCACCGTGTTGGCGCGCATGTCGAAGATGCCGGTATCCCCGCTGGCATTCTGATCCTTCTGGGTGACCACGACACCGCCCATGGCCTCGATCCGGCGGATCTGCTGCTGGCCGCCCGGCCCAGGCTGCGCCGCCTTCATGCCGCTCTTGCCTTCGGAATCGTAGAACACGACCAGGGATTTGGAGCGCATCTCGGTGTCGCCCTGCACCACATGCACGTCGCCGCTGAAGGTGGCTTTCTGATCCTTTTCGCGCAGTTCGAGCGTCGCCGCCTGGATCTTCACCGGCATGTTGCGGTTCTGCGAAAAGCCCTGCAGCGCATTGGGCGGTCCGGCATTGGGAGCGGCCTGATTTTTTTGCTGCGCCGACGCTGGCGCGCCCGCCAACATGACGGCCGCGGTAAGAGCGGCGGCAGCGAGGAGACGGCGACGATTGGAATGCATGCGGCTCATTTCGGTTTCGCCGTCGCAGCCGGGGGAGCGCCCTCGGTGTCCATGGTCAAGAGCATGGTGACGCCGTTCTCGAAGCGGATGACCTCGCCGGATTTGGTCACCACCATCCGGTTTGCCTTGAGGTCGGCCTGCAGCATTTTCATTTCCACCGGCTTGTCGGAAATCGCTTCACCGGTCTTGGTGTTGACCGCTACCTCGGTCATCCGGCCTTCATAACCGCTCGACGACACGATCAGGATATTGTCGCGCAGCACGAGCCTGTCCTTCTTGGTCTCGAACACGCCGCGGCGCGCGGAAATCTTGACCACGACCTTGTCCTGCATCTCCACGGTGGCGCGGACTTCCTGCATTTCCACAACGTCCGGCTTGGTGAGATCCTGCGCCGCGGCCTGCGCGGTGATTTCATAGGGCCGCCGGTCCTCGGTGTAACCGCCGAGCCGCGGAGATTCCATGGTGATCCTGGTGCCGGAAACGACCAGATTGCCCATGTCGATCGGCAGCCTGGCGAGTGCGCGCAACGGATCGAACCAGGTCACCGCCAACACGGTGACGAGAGCGCCGAGCGCGAGCCCTGCGGGCAGCGCGATGCGGATCATGCGGACGCGGCGGCTGTGCCGCGCGGCCGCGCGGAATACCTGCGCGCCATCGCTGCGGCCGCTGGCAATCTGCGGCCGGCTGCGGCGCTCGTCGAGCGCTGACACGTCGCTAGGTGACACGATGGTCAAACAGTTGATCCCGATCCTGCACCCGCAAAGGAATCGGCCGGTGCCCCAACAATTATACGGTTTTGCAGCGCTATGGTCGCCCGCAAATGTGGCTGGGCCGCGGCATTACCCCTTGTTTACGAATGGGCAAAGATGTCCTCGGCCGCCCAGCCGCCCAGATCGAGGCGAACCCGGTCGGGCAGAAAGCGGAAACAGGCCGCAGCCAGGCTTTCACGTCCCTCGCGCGCCAGCATGATGTCGAGCTTGGCCTTCAATGCATGCAGGTGCAGGACATCGGACGCCGCATAGGCGATCTGCGCCTCGGTCAGCTGGTCGGCGCCCCAGTCGGACAGCTGCTGCTGCTTGGAAACATCGATGCCGAGCAGCTCGCGCACCAGATCCTTCAATCCGTGCTTGTCGGTATAGGTGCGGGAGAAGCGCGAGGCGATCTTGGTGCAATAGACCGGGCCGGCCATGACGCCGAGCGCCTGATACAGCACGCCCACGTCGAAGCGCGCGAAATGAAAAATCTTCAGCACCGCGGGATCGGACAGCAGCTTCTTGAGATTGGGCGCCGCCACAGCGCCCGCCGGTATCTGCACCACGTCAGCCGAACCGTCGCCGGGCGACAATTGCACCACGCAAAGCCGGTCGCGGCGGGGATCGAGCCCCATGGTTTCGGTGTCGATGGCGACTGCACCGCCTTGATAGCGCGTGAGGTCAGGCAGATCGCCGCGGTGTTGGCGGATGGTCATGGCTCCGGACCTCTTGGTTCTCGACCTCTTGGTTCTCGACCTCTTGGCTCCCGACCTCTTGGCTCCCGACCTCTGAATGGCGCGGCCGTGGTGCCCGGGAGAGGACTCGAACCTCCACGCCTCGCGGCGCTAGTACCTGAAACTAGTGCGTCTACCAATTCCGCCACCCGGGCTGGGTCGGCGATAGGTAGGCAGCGGTTTTCACCTTGTCAAATCGGGAAATTCGCCACCTGTACAGCGCCGGATCGATCCTGTATTCGGCCGCCATGACACCCATTCCCGTCGAAACGCTGGTCACCGTATTTGGCGGCTCCGGTTTTCTCGGCCGCCATGTGGTGCGGGCGCTGGCCCAGCGCGGCTACCGCATCCGCGTCGCGGTGCGGCGTCCGGAATTGGCCGGCCATCTGCAGCCGCTCGGGCGGGTCGGACAGATCCACGCGGTGCAGGCCAATCTGCGCTATCCGAGCTCGGTGGAAGCGGCCACCCGCGACGCCGACATCGTCGTGAACCTGACCGGCATCCTGTTCGAGCGCGGGCGCCAGCGGTTCGACGCCGTGCAGGCCTTCGGCGCGGAAGCCGTCGCGCTGGCGGCACATGCCTTCGGCGCGCGCATGATCCACATTTCGGCGATCGGCGCCGACGAGCAGGCGACGTCGCGCTATGCGCGCTCCAAGGCGCTGGGCGAGAAGCTCGTTCTGTCCGCCATGCCGACCGCCACCGTGCTGCGGCCTTCGATCGTGTTCGGACCGGAGGACGAATTTTTCAACCGCTTTGCATCGCTGGCGCGCTTTGCGCCGGCGCTGCCGCTGATCGGCGGCGGCCATACCCGCTTTCAGCCGGTCTTTGTCGGCGACGTCGCCGCAGCGGTGGTGGCGGCGCTCGATGACCGCACCACCGAAGGCCGCATCTATGAGCTGGGCGGGCCGGAGGTGCGCAGCTTCAAGCAGCTGATGCAATATGTGTTGGAGGTGATCGAGCGCCCGCGGCTGTTGCTGCCGCTGCCGTTTGCGCTCGCCAAGTTTCAGGCGTTCTTTTTGCAGTTGCTGCCGAAGCCGCTGCTCACCACCGATCAGGTCGAGCTGCTCAAGAGCGACAACGTGGTCTCGGAGGCCGCCCGGCGCGAAGGCCGCACGCTGCGCGATCTCGGCATCGAGCCGGTCGCCATGGCCGCGGTGGTGCCGTCTTATCTGTGGCGCTTCCGCAAACACGGCCAATTCGAAGGGCGTGTTGCTTAACGCGGGTTCCTGTTGAGCTTAAGTCGAAAAATTTTCCAGCTCAAGACGCAGACCGATTTTCGGGCCTCATCCTTCGAGACGGCAGCTTCGCTGCCTCCTCAGGATGAGGATCAATCTATAACCTCATGGTGAGGAGCGGCGCGCAGCGACGCGTCTCGAACCATGAGGCCACTGCCGTTTTCGCAGGAATGAGCGGAGGGTGGGTCAGCCGGAGCGGAGATGCCGCTAACGCCCCAGCGCCAGCGCGATCAATCCGAGCGTGCCGACAATGACGCGCCACCAGGCGAACAATCCGAAACCGTGGCGCGATACATAATCAAGGAAAGTCTTGACCACGATCCAGGCGGCGACGAACGAGGTCGCAAAGCCGACCGCCACTATGATGGCGTTGTCGGCGCTCAATTGGCCGTGGCTCTTGTACAGATCGTAAGCGAAGGCGCCGGCCATGGTCGGCATTGCCAGCCAGAACGAGAATTCGGCGGCGGCGCGGCGGTCGGCGCCCAGCAGCATGGCCGCCACGATGGTGGCACCGGCGCGCGACACGCCCGGGATCATCGACACGCATTGCGCCAGCCCGATCACCAGATACATCGGCAGCGTAAAGCGCGTCGCGTCGCGATGGGTGGGCGCGAGATCGAGGCGGTCGACCCACAACAGAACGGCGCCGCCGACGATCAAGCTGAAACAGACGATCCAGACATTGAACAGCACCGCCTTGATGAAGTCATGGCCGATGGCGCCCACCAATGCGGCCGGCAGAAAGGCGATCAGCACGCCGATCACAAAGCGGCGGGCGGCGGGATCGGTGAAGAAGCCGGTCGCGATCCGCCACAGGCGGCCGAAATAGATCGATAACAGCGCCAGGATGGCGCCGAACTGAATCAGCACCGCGAAGGTCTTGCCGAAGTCTTCATTGTCGAAACCGAAGAAGCGATCCACCAGCAGCAGGTGGCCGGTCGAGGAGACCGGAAGAAATTCGGTCAGGCCCTCGACGATGCCGAGGACGACGGCTTTGAAGAGATCAAGCAACATGGAATGACGGCTCCGCGGCGAGTGCGCCGGTGGCGGGGTGCGGCAGACTCAACCTGCCAGCGGGCGCTTGTCCCGCATCATTAACCGGGGAGCAACGGCAAAGGCCGAACATTACACAGGTTGCTCCCGGACCCCCGATATCGCTAGGGTCCCGGCGCTATCATGATCACCCCCGCGGCAGCCCGCTCCGGCTACCGTCATCGAAAGCCGCATGCTCACTTTATTTCATCATCCGTTCTGTCCGCATTCGCGCTTTGTGCGGCTGGCGCTCGGCGAGCACGGTCTCGACGTGCGGCCGGTCGAGGAGCGCGCCTGGGAACGCCGCGAGGACTTCCTGATGCTCAATCCGGCCGGCACCACGCCGGTGCTGGTGGAGGAAGGCCTGCCGGCGATCCCGGGTTCTGCGATCATTGCCGACTACCTGGATGAGAGCCACGGCAAGGAGCTGGGCGAGCGCCGGCTGTTGCCCAGCGAGCCCGGCCCGCGCGTCGAGGTGCGCCGGCTGATGAGCTGGTTCAATGACAAGTTCTTCGCCGAAGTGAGCGGCCCACTGGTTACCGAGCGGTTTTACAAGCGCTACATGCCGGTAGACGCCGGCGGCGGCTCGCCCGATACAGAGATCATGCGTGCCGCCCGCCATAACATTCGCTATCATCTTGCCTATATCGGATGGCTGGTGCGCACGCGCGACTGGCTGGCCGGCGAGCGCATGAGCTATGCCGATCTTGCCGCCGCCGCGCATCTGTCGGCGGCCGATTATCTGGGCGACGTGCCGTGGAACGAAGACGACGCAGCGAAGAACTGGTACGCGCGGGTGAAGTCGCGGCCCTCGTTCCGTCCGCTGCTGGCGGAGACGCTGGCGGGCATCCCGCCGTCGAAGACCTACGCCGATCTCGATTTCTGAGCGATCGCGCAGCCGTCAAGGCGGCGCTGGCGGACGCCGCGCGCACGCACGGCTTCGACACGGTCGGCGTCACGCGGCCCGATTCGATTCCGCAAGCGCTGGAACGGCTGCAGCGCTTTCTGGCGGACGGCGCGCATGGCGACATGGATTGGATGGAGACGAGTGCCGGGCGGCGCGGAGACCCGCGCGCGCTGTGGCCCGAGGTGCGCTCCGTCATCATGCTCGGGCTCAATTACGGCCCGGCGCAGGATCCGCTGGCGATCCTGCAGCAGCGTGAGCGCGGCGCGATCTCAGTTTATGCGCAGGGCGACGACTATCACGAGATCATCAAGCCACGGCTGAAAGCGCTGGCGCGCTGGCTGGTCGCGCAGGCGGGCGGCGACGTGAAGGTGTTTGTCGACACCGCCGCGGTGATGGAGAAGCCGCTGGCCGAAGCCGCCGGTCTCGGCTGGCAGGGCAAGCACACCAATCTGGTTTCGCTGCAAAACGGCTCCTGGCTGTTTCTTGGCGCGATCTTCACCACGCTCGAACTGCCGCCCAATGCGCCGCTGCGCGACCATTGCGGCAGCTGTTCCGCCTGTCTCGAGATCTGCCCGACCGCGGCCTTTACCGCGCCCTACCGGCTCGATGCGCGGCGTTGCATTTCCTATCTCACCATCGAGCACAAGGGGCCGATCGCGCGCGAGTTGCGTCCGTTGATGGGCAATCGGATCTATGGCTGCGACGATTGTCTGGCGGTCTGTCCGTGGAACAAGTTCGCCCAGGCCGGGCGCGAGGCCAAGCTCCTCGCGCGTGAGACGTTGCGGGCGCCAGGCCTCGCCGATCTCGCACGTCTGGATGACGCGGCATTCCGCGCGCTGTTCTCGAAATCGCCGGTCAAGCGCACGGGGCGCGACCGTTTCATCCGCAATGTGGCGATCGCGATCGGCAATTCCGGCGACGCCGCACTCGCACCGGAAGCCGAGCGGCTGCTCGACGACGCCTCGCCGCTGGTGCGCGGGGCGGCGGTGTGGGCACTGTCGCGGCTCGATCCGGCGCGCAGCGTCTCCATCGCTGCCGCGCGTTGCGGCGCGGAACGCGATTGCAACGTGCGCGAGGAGTGGAGCGCCGTCTTGCCTGAGCTGAGTTAGGCAAAAGCGGGCATCAAAACTCCGCCACGGCCGCCCTCAGGCGCTCGATGTCTTCCGGCCGCGACAGCCGGTGATCGCCATCCTTGACCAAAGTGAGCACCACGTCGTCCCGGGCAAAGCGCGCGGTGAGCTCGACGGTGTGCTGCCAGGGCACGTCCGGGTCCTGCACGCCCTGCAGGATGCGCACCGGACAGCCGCTCTCGAGCATGCCGCCGAGCAGCAGATGGTTGCGGCCGTCCTCGATCAAGGCGCGGGTAATGGGATAAGGCGCCGCGGAATAATCCGAGGGCCGCAGCCAGAATCCCTTGTCCTCGATCTCGCGCCGGATGGCGGCTGGAAAGCGCTTCCACATCAGCTCTTCGGTGAAATCGACGGCCGGCGCGATCAGCACAAGACCCGCAATATCCGCCGCCTGCCGCGCCGGACGCCCCGCCAAGACACGCATCAAAAGCAGCGCCAGCCAGCCGCCCATGGAGGACCCGATCACCACCTGCGGGCCGTGGCAGCAGGCCTCGAACACCGCCAAGCTGTCCTCCAGCCAGCGGGTGATGGTGCCGTCGGTGAAAGCGCCACCCGATTCGCCGTGGCCGGAATAGTCGAAGCGGACCATGGCTCTGCCGTGGGCCTTGGCCCAATCGTCGAGGGCCGCGGCCTTTGTCCCTTGCATGTCGGACTTGAAGCCCCCCATCCAGAACAGGCCGGGGCTGCCGCCATCGCGCATCCGTACCGCGATCGAGCGGGCGGCGGGCCCGGTTCCAACGGCCACGGTTTTCAGGCAAACATCGTCCATCCGACTTGTCTCCGATCCGGTTTCAACCTCGTGTTTCGCCGCAAGCGGCGAGGGAATGCAAGAGCGCAGCCGTGACACAACGTTTGGCCGCAGCGGAGTGGTGGCGTGAGCACAGCTTACGGTGAAACGCACTTTGCGCCGCGCACGCTTGCGGGCGCGACCATCCTGCAAATCGTGCCGGCGCTGCGCGAAGAGCCGAATGCGCGCACCGCGATCAACATTGCCCGCGCCTTGTTGCAGGCAGGCGCCCGCGCGCTGGTGGCGGCCGACGACGGTCCGCTGGCCGGCGAACTGAAGGCATTCGGCGGCGAATGGGTGCCGCTCCACAATGCCACCGCCAATCCATTCAAGCTGCGGCGCAATGCGCGCGTGCTGGAGGAACTGATCGCCGGCGAGCGGGTCGACATCGTGCATGCGCAAAGCATCGGCGGCGCCTGGAGCGCGCGCCTTGCGGCCGCGCAGATCGCGGTCTGGTTCGTCACCACACTGCCCGACGTTCCACCGCGCTCGCGTATGCGCGCCTTCCTGAGCAGTCCGCTCGCTCAGGGCGACCGCATCATCGCGCCCTCGGTGTTTGCGGCGGCGCCGATGATGCAACGCTACGGCATTGCGCGCGAGCAGATCACCGTCATCCCGCGCGCCATCGACACCGCGGCTTTCGATCCGACGGCGGTGCGGCCGCAACGCATTGCCGCCTTGCGACAAGCCTGGCGGATTGCACCCGGAGAGCGGATCGTGCTGGTGCCCGGCCGGGTGGCGCCGTGGGCCGGCCAGAACCTGCTGCCGGAAATAGCGCGCCTGTTGCTCGACGAAGGCCATCGCGGATTTGTGTTTGTGGTTGCCGGCGAAAGCCGCAGCCACGCCCGCTATGCGCGCGCGGTGGAAAAGCTTGCTCGCAGCCAGGGCGTGCATCAATCCATCCGTCTCGTCGGTCATTGCGCCGATATGCCCGCCGCTTTCGCCGCTGCCGAATTGGTGGTGGTGCCGGCAATCGAGCCGCCGATCCTCGGCCGCGTGGTGGCGCAGGCGCAGGCCATGGCGCGCCCGGTGGTAACCGCGAGCATCGGCACACTGCCCGAGCATGTGGCGGTGCCGCCGCAAATCTCCGACGATCTGCGCACCGGATGGAGTGTGAAAGCGGGCGACCCGCCCGACTTCGCGCGTGCGATTGCGCAGGCATTGTCGCTCGACGACACCGCCTATGAGACCATGACGGCGCGGTCGCGCGAGTTTGCCGAATACATGTTTTCGCCGCGCAGCATTGCGGTGGCGACCCGCGCCGTCTATACCTCGTTGCTCGCGCGCGACAGGTGATGGTCGGAGTTCGGTAAGCCGTTTAACGGCGCGCCGACAGGAGATCGAGGCGTTTATAGTGATAGCGCAGTCTACCGCGACACGCGCGTTGCAACAGCCGGATGTGGCGGCCGCGATCGACGGCTCGCCGGGACAGCAATCGTCGCCGACATTTCATCCGCTCACCATACTGATGGTCGTTCCGACACTGCAGGCGGGATCCGCCGAAGCGGGAACGGTCGATCTGGTGCGCCTGCTGGCGGCCGGTGGCCATCGCCTGATCGTGGTGTCGAGCGGCGGGCGCATGTTGTCGGACATCGCGGCAGCCGGCGCGGAATTTGTGTTCTTGAACGTGGCAAGCAAGAATCCACTCGTCATGCTGCGCAATGCCGTGAGCATGACGCGGCTCATTCGCAAGCGCGGGTGCGACCTCATTCACGCGCACGGTCGCGCACCGGCCTGGAGCGCCTATTGCGCCGCGCATTGGGCGAGCGTGCCGTTTCTCACCACCTGGTACAAGGGCTTCCGTGAGCAGAACGTGCTCAAGCGCCTCTACAACGGCGTGATGGCGCGCGGCGACCGCGTGATCGCGGTCAGCGATCAGATCGCCGATCTCATCAACGACCGCCATGGCACGCCGTGGGAGCGCATCGCGGTGATCCCCACCAGCATCGATGTGGAGCGGTTCAATCCGGATGGCATGACGCGCCAGCAGATCGACGCGGTACGGCGCGCCTGGGGCGTCAAGCGCGACACCAAAATCGTGCTGGTAGCCGGACGCCTGGCGCGGCGTAAAGGTCACCACATCGTGGTGCATGCGGCGCGGCGGCTGAAAGAACTGGGATTGAAGGATTTCCTTTGTATCTTCATCGGCGAGGACCAGGGTCGCAGCCGCTATACCGGCCAATTGTGGGATCTGGTGCTGTCGACCGACACCGCCGACGTGGTCCGCATGTCGGGACCGATCGACGACCTGCCGGCCGCTTATGCCGCAGCCTCGGTCGTGGTCTCGGCCGCCATCCAGCCGGAAGGGCTGCAACGGTCGATCCTGGAGGCCCAGGCCATGGGCAAGCCGGTGGTGGTGTCGGACCTCGGCGCCGGCCCGGACGTGGTGTTGGCGCCCCCCACCGTGCCGGAGGATCGGATGACCGGACTGCGATTTGCCTCCGGGGATGCCGAGGCCCTGGCAGGGACCCTCATTCACTTCTTCTCGCTGCCGGAGCCGACGCGGCGCGGTATCGGCTCCAATGGGCGGGCCTGGGTGCGGGCGCATTTCAACCCGCAGGCGGTCATCGAGCCCACCCTGCGCCTGTACGCCGATGTGGCGCGGCGGCAACAACGGCCTTGAATGGCTATCCTGCCGGCCGCGTTACCCGCCCCGGGACCCCATTTCCATTGACTTGTTGCCGGTTTGTCTTGATCCTCTATCGTCCGTCGCAGCGGACCCAGTCGCAACAGAACAGGAGCACAACGCCATTCGCCGACCGATGAGAACCGCGCAGCCCGCCCAAAAGGACGGCCCGCGCATCAACGAGGAAATCCGCTCACCCGAAGTGCAATTGATCGATCAGACCGGCCACAATCACGGGCCGACCGATTTTCAGATCGCTTTGCAAAGGGCCCAGGAGGCCGGGCTTGATCTCGTGGAGATCGCCCCAAATTCCACCCCGCCGGTCTGCAAGATCCTGGATTACGGCAAGTACAAATACCAGGCGCAGAAGAAGGCGGCGGAAGCCCGCAAAAAGCAGAAGGTAGTCGAGGTCAAGGAGATCAAGCTCCGGCCGATGATCGACGACCACGATTACGAGGTGAAGATGCGTTCCATGCGGCGCTTCTTCGAGGAAGGCGACAAGGTCAAGGTGACGCTTCGCTTCCGCGGCCGCGAGATGGCGCACCAGGAGCTCGGCGTGCAGCTGCTCAGCCGGGTCAAGGACGATACCTCGAAGATCGCCAAGGTCGAGATGGATGCCCGGTTCGAAGGCCGCCAGATGGTGATGGTGCTGGCGCCGCGTTGAGCGGCGCCCGGCTTGCAGGCCATCGCTAAGGCCGCCAAACGGTTGTCATTTCGGCTCGCCTCTGCCATAAACCCGGCCTCCTGCCGCCCGGCTAACAAGGGCTGCCGTGGCGGCGGTGAAGTGCTCAATCAGCACGCTCATTTCGAGCATAGGACCGGCGGACGGGGCCGTTTGGCTTGTCGTGCCGCCGAAAAGGAGAGCCAAATGCCCAAGATCAAGACCAAGTCCGGCGCCAAGAAGCGCTTCAAGATCACCGGCACCGGCAAGGTGCTGTATGCCCATCGCGGCAAGCGCCACGGCATGATCAAGCGCAGCAAGAAGCAGATTCGCCAGCTGCGCGGCACTGCCGTGCTGTTCAAGACCGACGGCGAACGCATCAAGAAATATTTTCTGCCCAACGGCTGACGTTTAGCGGCCCCATCGGCGGCCGTCGTCAGCAACGTTGCACGCAGAACATCGCATTAGAGGAGATCAACCATGGCCCGCGTCAAGCGAGGCGTCACGTCTCACGCCAAACACAAGAAGATCCTGAAGGCCGCCAAGGGCTTTTACGGCCGGCGCAAGAACACCATCCGCATCGCCAAGCAGGCGGTGGAGAAGGCCAACCAATATGCCTATCGCGACAGGAAGCGGCGCAAGCGCACCTTCCGCGCGCTCTGGATCCAGCGGCTGAACGCCGCCGTGCGTCCGTTCGGCCTGAACTACAGCCGGTTTATCGACGGCCTCGCCAAAGCCGGGGTCATGGTCGACCGCAAGGTGCTGTCCGATCTCGCCATCCGCGAGCCGGCGGCATTCCAGGCGATCGTGGAGAAGGCCAAGGCCGCCCTGCCCGCCCAAGCCTGACGCCAACCTTCCAATCTGCCGAAGCCCATTTCTCGTCATGGCCGGGCTCGTCCCGGCCATCCACGCCTTGCTGCCTGAAGCAACGACGTGGATGCCCGGCACCGCAGACAAGTATACGCAGTCTGCGCAAGCTTGACTGCTTATGCCGGGCATGACGAAGCAGAGGTAATCGGGCTAGAAGATGCCACTCCATTGACCGGTGGGCCATGTCCGACCTGAAGGTGCTGGAACAGCAAATCCTCTCCGACCTCGCCGCTGCCGCGGACGAGGCCGCCGTCGAGGCCGTGCGGATCGCCACGCTCGGGAAAAAGGGCTCGGTGTCCGAGCTGCTCAAGACGCTCGGCACTATGACCCCCGACGAGCGCAGGACCGCCGGCGCCCTCATCAACGGCCTCAAAGACCTGGTGACGGCGGCGATCGCCGCCCGCAAGGACGCGCTCAAGAACGCCACGCTCGATCAGCGCCTGAACACCGAAACGGTGGATGTGACGCTGCCGGTGCGCGAGAGCCCGCCGGAGATCGGGCGCATCCATCCGATCAGCCAGGTGGTCGATGAATTGACCGCCATCTTCGCCGACATGGGTTTCGCGGTGGCGGAAGGACCCGACATCGAAACCGACGATCTCAATTTCACCAAGCTCAATATTCCCGAAGGCCATCCGGCGCGGGAAATGCACGACACGTTCTTCTTCAATCCGAAGCCGGACGGCTCACGACTGCTGTTACGCACGCATACATCGCCGGTGCAGATCCGCACCATGCTGAGCCAAAAGCCGCCGATTCGCGTGATCATTCCCGGCCGCACCTATCGCGTCGATTCCGACCAGACCCACACCCCGATGTTTCATCAGGTCGAGGGCCTGGTGATCGACAAGAGCGCGCATCTCGGTCACCTGAAATGGATTCTCGAAGAATTCTTGAAGGCATTCTTCGAGGTCGAGCAGGTGAAGATGCGCTTTCGCCCGTCGTTCTTTCCATTCACCGAGCCGTCGCTCGAAGCCGACATCCAATGCCGCTTCGACAAGAACGAAGTCCGCGTCGGCGAAGGCGACCAGTGGCTGGAGATTTTGGGTTGCGGGATGGTGCATCCCAATGTGCTGCGCAATTGCGGGCTCGATCCCGACGAGGTGCAGGGTTTTGCCTGGGGCATGGGGATCGACCGTCTCGCCATGCTGAAATACGGCATGCCCGACCTGCGCGCGTTCTTCGAGGCGGACGTGCGCTGGCTCTCGCACTACGGCTTCCGCCCGCTGGATATGCCGACGCTGGCGGGGGGATTGAGTGGATGAGACTGGTCCAACACTAAGGTCAATCGCGATGATCTCTCGAATGATTGCGCATATCGACAACGCCCTGTTGGCCTTTGCGAAATGGAGGGCGAGTCGACACGACGACGAATCATTCTATACCGTGTCGATGAATGTTCGAAATGTCAGCCGCGAGGAAGTTCACTTTAGCTTTCTCAGCGCCGTTGACGCCAAGTCTTCAGCCCTGCTTACGCACATTTCTATTATGATCGCGTTCTCGATCGTTCTTTTCGAGAGCGCCAAATCGAACGTGTATTTGAAGTATCTGATTGGTGTTGAAGCTGTCGCGTATATCCTCTTGGCCTGTCTGTGTTTGCGATGCATCCGCGTCTTGGGCCCGCGGCTTGCGGTCTCGACACCGGATGAATATCGTCAGGCGCTCAAGAACGAAATCATATTTCGCAGGGAGCTTTATGATCTGACCTTAAACTTGGTGTTCGTAGTTACCGTTCTGTTTGCAATAACGTTCATCCTCAATCTATTCATCTCAAGCAGTTAGTGCTGGAGCGCGCATGAAATTCACCCTGTCCTGGCTGAAGGAGCATCTCGACAGCGACGCATCGCTTGCGGCGATCGCCGACAAGCTCACCATGATCGGGCTCGAGGTCGAAAGCGTCAGCGACAAGGGCAAGGCGCTTGCGCCGTTCACCATCGCGCGCGTGATCTCAGCCGAGAAACACCCGAACGCCGACAAGCTCAGCGTCTGCATGGTCGATACCGGCGACGGCAAGCCGATCCAGGTGGTATGCGGCGCGCCCAATGCGCGCAGCGGCATGACCGGCGTGTTCGTCGGACCGGGCGCCTTCATCCCCGGCAAGAACATGACGCTCGGCGTCGGAAAAATCCGCGGCGTCGAGAGCCACGGCATGCTGGTGTCGGAATTCGAGCTGCAGCTCTCCGACGACCACGCAGGCATCATCGACCTGCCGGCGGATGCGCCGGTTGGGGCGAGCTACGCGCAATGGGCCAAGCTCGACGACCCGGTGATCGAGATCAAGCTCACCCCCAACCGGCCCGACTGTACCGGCGTGCACGGCATCGCACGCGATCTCGCCGCCGCCGACATGGGAACGTTCAAGGACAAGGGCATCAAGCCGGTGACGGGCACATTCCCGCTGCCGCTCAAACTCGCGCTCGATTTCGGCGCGACGCCCTCGCTCTGCCGCGGTTTTGCGTTGCGCATGCTGCGCGGGGTCAAGAACGGCCCGAGCCCGGACTGGCTGCAGCGCCGTCTCACCGCCATTGGGCTGCGCCCGATCAATGCGCTGGTCGATATCACCAATCTGATCACCTATGACCGCGGGCGGCCGCTGCATGTGTTCGATGCCGCCAAGGTGAAGGGAAATCTCAGCGTGCGGCGAGCGCGGGCGGGCGAGCAATTGCTCGCGCTCGACGGCAAAACCTATGCGCTCGACGAGACCATGTGCGTGATCGCCGACGAGGCCGGCCCGGAATCGCTTGCCGGCATCATGGGCGGCGAAGCCACCGGCGCGAGCGAGGCCACCACCGACGTGCTGATCGAGTCGGCGCTGTGGGAGCCGCTCAATATCGCGCAGACCGGCCGCAAGCTCGGCATCAATTCGGACGCGCGCTACCGGTTCGAGCGCGGCGTCGATCCCGCGTCCACGCTGCCGGGGCTGGAGCTCGCCACCCAGATGGTGCTCGACCTGTGCGGCGGCACGCCGTCGGAGATCGCGGTGGCGGCCAAGCCTGAGATTCCCGATCAGATCATCGATTTTCCACTCAGCGAGTTGACGCGGATCGGCGGGCTCGATGCGCAATTTGCGGAAGTGCGCCGCGTGCTCGGGCATCTGGGATTCTTCGTCGCCGGCCAAGGCAAGGAGATTAAGGTCGCGGTGCCGTCGTGGCGGCCGGATGTGCAAGGCAAGGCCGACATTGTCGAGGAGATCGTGCGCATCCTCGGGGTCGACCGGGTGCCGGCAGTGCCGTTCGAGGCCGGCGCCCATGCGCGCAAGCCGGTGCTCACCACCGGACAGGTGCGCACCCGCAAGGCCAAGCGGGCGCTCGCCGCCCGCGGCATGGTCGAGGCGGTGACCTGGTCGTTCATCTCGCGGCCGCAGGCGCAATTGTTCGGCGGCGGCGCGCCGGAACTGGCGCTGGCCAATCCGATCGCCGCCGACCTGTCCGACATGCGGCCGAGCCTGATCCCGGGTCTGGTCGCCGCCGCGCAAAGAAATGCCGACCGCGGATTTCCCAATGCCGCCCTGTTCGAGGTTGGACAGATTTTCAAGGGCGACAGACCGGAGGATCAGCTCACTGCCGCAAGTGGCGTGCGGCGCGCGCTGGCAAAGGCGTCGGGCATCGGCCGCCACTGGTCGGGAACCGGCGCGGCCGATGTGTTCGACGCCAAATCCGACGCGCTCGCCGTGCTGGCCGCGGCCGGCGCACCGGCGCAGGCGCTGCAGGTGGCGCCGGGCGCTCCCGCCTGGTTTCATCCCGGCCGCTCCGGCGCCATCCAGATCGGACCGCAAAACATCCTCGGCTATTTCGGAGAATTGCATCCCCGCACGCTGGAGGCGCTCGACGCGGCCGGCCCGCTGGTGGCCTTTGAGGTGATTCTGGAAAAAATCCCCGAGCCGAAGGCCAAGGCGACGCGCACCAAGCCGGTGCTGGAACTGTCGCCGTTGCAGCCGGTCGAACGGGATTTCGCTTTCGTGGTGGATAGCACCGTGAAAGCAGCCGACATCGTGCGTGCCGCGCAAAGCGCCGACCGCAAGCTAATCACCACTGTCAGCGTGTTCGACGTCTACGAAGGAAAAGGCGTCGAGCCCGGCAAGAAGTCGATCGCCATCGCGGTGACCTTGCAGCCGCGCGAGAAGACCATGACCGATGCGGAGATCGAGGCGCTCGCCGGCAAGATCGTAGCCGAGGTCGGCAAGCGCACCGGTGGCGTGCTGCGGGCGTAGTGCTGCTACTCCCTCTCCCATAGGGAGAGGGTTGGGGTGAGGGGTTACAAACTCTCGTAGGCCAGGACCCCCTCACCCGGCGCGCGTTTCGCGCGCCGACCTCTCCCCACTGGGGAGAGGTGAAAGCAAGATATCCGCGAACGCAAATCCCTCTCGTTCGACCACCTCGCCCACCGTCACCGCAATCTTGTGCGACAGCATCGGGCCGGCCACCACGCAGGAATGAAATTCGCCCTTTTCGCCGCAAGGGTCCGCGCTCGCCGGCAATTCGGCGAGCAAGCCATGATCGAAGCGGCGGCCGGCAAAGTGCATCGGCAGCTGCTTGAGATCGATGGACACGAGATAGGTTTCCAGCCCGCCGTCGATCATCTCGCGCGCCAAAGCCGCGGTCGGCCGGCCCCAGAGCGGAAACAGCGGCGTGATGCCGGTGCCGGCGAGTTTCTGCTCGCGATAGGCGCGCACGTCTTCCAGGAACAGATCGCCAAACACGATATGGGTGATGCCGGCGGACTTGGCCTCCGCCATCGCCGCCGCCATGCGCGCCTCGTAGACCTCGTTCGGGCAGGGAAATGGAATGCGCACCATGATCGGCGGCAAGCCCGCCGCCGCCAGCTGCGCCGCCAGCACCTCCTCGCGTACCCCATGCATGCTGACGCGACCGAAAGTGTCGGTAACGGTGGTGAGCGCGCCGACCACGTCGTATTCGCCGGCGCGGCGCACCTCGTGCAGCGACCAGGCGCTGTCCTTGCCGCTCGACCAGGCAATCAACGCTTTAGGTTTCTGTGTCATCGGCGCGCCGCCAGCATCTTCAGCGCGGCGTCGGCGGCCCGCTCGCCGGATTCCCAGGCGCCGCCGACCGTTCCCCAGAGCGATTCATGCACCGCCTCTCCGGCGAACCAGACCGCATTGCCGAGCGGCTCCATCAAAATCCGGCGCGACGGCTGGCCGCCCGGCGCGGCCGCGGAAAACGCGCCCAGCGTCCAGGGATCGTCGTTCCAGCGCGTGGCATGAGCACGCTTGACCGCCCGCTTGATGTCGTTGCCATAGAGCCCGCTCAGCCAATCGACCGCAAACGCCGCCATGGCGCGCTCACCCTGGGCGGCGAGATCGCGCCCGAACCTGCCGGCCACATCGACCATGCACAACGCGGTGCCGGAGACATTGGCGAACAGCGACGCGGTGCGCTGGCCGTCGGATTTCTCGAACAGCAGTTCGTCGGCGCGCAACCCGAGCGGATTGTCGGAAAGCTCCAGCATCACGTGATCGTAGCTGCCGAGCTTGAGCCGCGCAGCGGCGTCGAGCTGGCGCTTGGGCAGCTCGGGCGTGAACCTGATCTTGCCGGAAACCAAGAGGTCGGTGGAAACGGTGACGATGGCGGCGCGCGCTTCGATCTTGCCTTTGGCGGTCTCGACCTCGACGCCGCCGCGGCCGGCCCAGCCGATCCGCGTCACCGGCGTGGACAGCTGGACCGGCAATCCGGACGCCAGCCGCGCCAGCAGCGCACCAAGTCCCTGGCGGCAGAAGGCATCGATGTCGCGCTCGGCGGAGCGCGTGAAGTCGACGGCGGAAATGTCGGTGAGGTCCTTGGCGCAGCCATAGGGGCCGAGGATGAATTCCACGGTCGCGCGCCACTCGTCGAGATCCTTGGGCAGCGCCTGGCTGCAGGCAACATCGCCCTTGCGCGCCGCCTCGGCGATGGCGCTCCTGGCGCGCACCAAAGCCGCGAACAAATCCTCCATCTCCGATTCGCGAGCATAGCGCCGGCCGATGCGCACCCGCTGGCCGGGCGGCGCCGGATAGATGTCGAGCCCGCTCCCCGTGGCGAGCTTCGCCAGCGGATTGATGTCGGGCATATGGAGGGCGTGGGCGCCGCGATCGTAAGGCACGCCGAAGATGGCGGTATCGGTGATGCAGCGCCCCCCGACATGGCCCGCGGCCTCGAGCAGCACGACGCGCCGGTTGGCGGCGAGGAGACGCCGTGCCGCCGCAATCCCGGCCGCGCCGGCGCCGATAATGACCACTTCCGGCGGCAACGCGCGCGGCTCCTGCGGGCGCGGCGCAGCCTTCTTTTTTTCTGCCGGCGCACCGAAAGCCGGCGCATGCAGGGCCGGCACAGCCGTCAGGACCGCCGAGGCGGCAAGAAACAATCGGCGGCTCAGTCGTTTCATGACATCCAGGCATACGCGAACCGCCGCCACCATGCCGGAAGCGGCTTCGCCCGGCAAATGCGCTTGCAGGCTTGTGCGAGGAAGCCGCCGCGTCTACCTCTGCCCGATTACGGAGGACCCCATGTTCGCGGCGGCGATGAAAGCACTCTCCCAGATGTTCTCGCCGCCGTTTCGCCGGGTGCTGTGGAAGTCGGTCGGGCTTGCCTTGATCCTGATCGTACTGATCGGCATTGGCCTGCATCGATTGCTGATTTGGCTCGGCAGCAGCGGCACGGTCTGGGCGGAAGGCTTTATGGGTCCGACTGCGGTCTCGGTCGTCGCCTGGATTCTCTCGATCGCCGCAGGTCTCGGGATTATCGCCGGATCGGTATTCCTGATGCCGGCGGTAACCGCCTTGGTGGCGAGTTTCTTTGTCGACGAGATCGCCGAGCAGGTCGAGCGCGCCCATTATCCAGGCGAGCCGCCCGGCGCGCCGCTTGCGCTGTTGCGCGCAGCTCTCGAAGGGGTGAAGACGGCGCTGCTGGCGGTGCTGGTCTATCTCATCGCCACGCCGTTTCTGCTGCTGGCTGGTTTCGGCGCCGTGATCTTCTTTCTCGCCACGGCATTTCTGCTCAGCCGCGAATATTTCGAGCTGGTCGCCATGCGCTACCGGCCGGTGGCCGAGGCCAAGCGCCTGCGCAAGGCGAACCAGGGCACGGTGTTTCTCGCCGGCCTGTTCATCGCCGCCTTTGTATCGATCCCGATCCTCAATCTGGCGACGCCGTTGTTCGGCACCGCGTTCATGGTGCACATGTACAAGCGGCTGCAGGGCCCGCGCCCGCCGCTGATCGAGCACGGCGCCTAGCGGCGCGGGTGAAAAATTACACAACGATCATAATTTTTGACTCGTCATGCCCGCGCTTGTCGCGGGCATCCCCGACTTAAATAAAGAGCCCAACGAAGACACGGGGGGGACCAGAACTCCGGCCTTCCCCCGGTCTGGCATTTCAGGTGTCGCCAAGCGGGCGGACCCGAC